>JAESGW010000055.1_pt1 | contig 341677 bp, 304 predicted proteins | sample 9269791 | NCBI WGS metagenome assembly JAESGW01 (sample SAMN16773120, study PRJNA677053) | algae metagenome | isolation source: Aphanocapsa lilacina HA4352-LM1 and co-occurring heterotrophs from near cave... | place: USA: Maniniholo cave, near Haena, Kauai, HI | collected 2009-07-28 | reverse complement strand
CGCCATGACCGCGGCTTTCGCCGGCAAGGGGCTCTCGTGGCTGCTGTTCGACGCGACCTTCGCCGGGGGCGCGGCCGATTGCCGTTTGGCCAGCGGTGCTTGCTGGCCATTCCTCCGCGAAAATGCGCGGCTGATATTGTTTGGCACCTATCCCGAAGCCGAGCAGTGGCGGTCCGCAGCAGCGGCGGCCGCGCTGCTTTCATGCCTTGCCTTCTCCTTCGTCCCGCGATTCTGGCGCAGCCGCCTCGGGCTTGTCTGGCTCGGCGCAATCGCCGTGGCGGTACTTCTGCTACGAGGAGGATTCGCGGGCCTTTCCTATGTCCCGATGGAGAAGTGGAGCGGCCTGCCGGTCACATTGCTGCTCGCGAGCCTTGCGGTGGTCGGCGCTTTTCCATTGGCTATACTCCTCGCGTTCGGCCGCAGGTCGGCGCGGCGCGGCATTCGCTGGCCGAGCGTCGCCTTCATCGAGCTGGTTCGCGGAACGCCGCTGATCGGAGTGCTCTTCCTCGCTGCGGTCCTGTTCCCGCTGTTCGTGCCCTCCTATCTCTCGATCGACAGCCTGCCGCGCGTCCAGCTCGCGCTCATATTCTTCACTGCCGCCTATATGGCCGAGGTCATCCGGGGCGGCCTGCTGGCGGTTCCCGTCGGGCAAGCCGAGGCCGCGCATGCTCTTGGCCTCACCAAATGGCAGGCGCGGCGCCATATCCTGTTGCCGCAGGCGCTGAAAGTCAGCGTGCCGGGGCTGGTCAACACTTCGATCAGCGAGGTCAAGAACACGACGCTCGTCCTCATCGTCGGCGTCTTCGATTTGTTGCAGACGACCCGCCTCTCCTACGTCGAGGCGCAATGGCGACCCTATTTCGCCGAAGCCTATCTTTTTACCGGGACAATCTTTTTCCTCCTCTGTTTCTCCCTGTCCCGGCTCAGCATGAAGATCGAACGGAAACTAAACTATGCAGGATAATCACGACAGAAAATGGCCCGGGGAGCCGGCAAGCCCGAAAGGGCACGCCTGGCAGGACCCGACGCGTGCCGTTCACGGCGGTCCCCGCCCGCGCGATCAGCGGGGCCTCATCAATCCGCCCGTCGATCGAGCCTCCACCATTATCTACGGCAGCGTCGAGGCCTATATGGACCGGCACCAGGGTCTCTACGATGAGGTCATCTATGGCCTGTACGGAACGCGAACGACCTTTGCGCTCGCCGAGGCCGTCAGCGAACTCGAAGGCGGCTGCGCCACCGTCATCACCTCGTCTGGAACCAGCGCGATCGCGCTAGCCCTCACGGCTTTCGTGGCCGGGGGCGATCATCTGCTCGTTGCGGATTGCGTCTATGGGCCGACCCGCAAGTTTCTGACCGACGTTCTCGCGCGCTTCGGGGTCGAGGTGGAATATTTCCGGCCCGATATCGGAGCGGAGATTGCCGGGCTGTGCCGCAGCAACACCCGGCTCATCTACATGGAGACCCCGGGCTCGCAGACATTCGATATGATCGACGTCCCCGCGATCACGGCGGTTGCACGCAGCCGGGGCATATTGACCGCTCTCGACAACACCTGGGCGACGCCGCTTTTCTTCAAACCGTTGGCCCATGGGGTCGACATCTCGCTTGCTTCGGCAACCAAATATCTCTCGGGGCACTCCGACTGTCTGCTCGGCACGATGACCGCCGCCAGCGATGCCGTCTACCGCCAGCTCAAGGATGCGGCGGCGCGCTGGGGCAACTGCGCGAGTCCCGACAATTGCTATCTCGTCCACCGGGGCATCAGGACGCTCGATGCCCGCCTTGAACGCCACCAGCGTACCGCGGCGACGCTGATCGAATGGTTCGCCCAGCAACCCGAAGTGGTCGCGGTCCGCTATCCGGCCCATCCTTCCGATCCCGGCCATGCGATCTGGAAGCGGGATTTCACCGGAGCGTCCGGATTGTTCGGTGTTCAGCTCGATGGTCTTACCCCTCCGGAAACCAGCGCCTTTTTCAACGAATTCTCGCTGTTCCAGCTCGGTTCGAGTTGGGGCGGCTTCGAAAGCCTCGCGGTTCCGGCGTGGCCCGCTCCGATCCGCGATTTTCCCAATGGCGAGGCAGATGGGGCGCTGATCCGTATTCACGCCGGCCTCGAAGCGCCGCAGGATCTGATCGCCGACCTCGCCGCAGCCTTCGCGCGGGTACGGGCGATACGCGGCCGGGGGCAGGCGTCATGACCGATGCCTCGGGCCACGCGGCCGTCAGCTTGCGGCAGGTCGACAAATATTATGGCGCCTATCATGCCCTCCGCTCGATCGACCTCGAAATCGCCCCGCGCGAGCGGATCGTGATTTGCGGCCCTTCAGGCTCCGGCAAATCGACGCTCATTCGCTGCATGAACAGGCTCGAAGTGCCCGACTCCGGTGCCGTCCTGATCGAGGGAACCAGGATAACCGACGCGTCGCGGGAGGCCGTTGCGGCGCTCCGCGCCATTGGCATGGTTTTTCAGCAGTTCAATCTGTTCCCGCACAAGACGGTGCTGGAGAATTGCACCCTCGCGCCCGTCCTGCTCGGCGGCTTGTCTCTTCCGGAGGCGGAGGCGCGCGCCATATCCTATTTGGACAAGGTGAGGATTGGCGACCAGGCGGGCAAATATCCGGGGCAGCTCTCGGGAGGGCAGCAACAGCGGGCCGCGATAGCCCGCGCTCTGGCGATGGAGCCCCGGATTCTTCTCTTCGACGAGCCGACATCGGCGCTCGATCCCGAGATGATCAAGGAGGTACTAGATGTGATGACGTCCCTTGCCGGCGAAGGACGGACGATGGTGTGCGTGACGCACGAAATGGGATTCGCGCGCGAGGCGGCCGATCGCATGCTTTTCATGGATCAGGGCCAGATCATCGAAGACGCAAGGCCGGCAGATTTTTTCGCCGCGCCGAAAAGCGAACGCGCACGGACCTTTCTCGAACAGATACTTTCGCATTGAGCGGCTCAAGTCGGTCGCGCCCCCAAGCTGTGCCGACCCACTTAATCATGTCATTTCATAAGCAAGCCGAGGGAGGGGCCCGCCGGCTCCTTGCGCCAATAGGCTCGGGCCAGCAAAAAAATTTCAAAATCGATGAGGGGTAGAGCTTTGGGGTGCGTATCTAATAGGTATCATGCGCCCGGAATTTCCTTCATAACTAATTGATATGATTCAATAAATTCCTATTGACCTGTATATACATTTGATGCTCTCTGAGGGGAATCAGCCAACCATCAGGGGGTTTCGCTATGATGACCAGGACAATTTTGCTCGCCAGCGCCGCAGCGGTCGCGACCTTTGCAACGCCAGCGCTCGCGCAGAGCGATGCTGCGACGCAGTCACCCGCCGCGGAGGATGCTCCGAACGGATCGGACATCGTCGTGACCGGCTCGCGCATTCGTCGCCAGGATCTCGCGGGCGTCGGCCCCGCGACCGTCGTGTCGGCCGAGCAGATCGAGAACACCGGCGTCGTCAATATCGAGACGGTGCTGCAGCGCCTGCCGGCCAACGCCGGTTTCGCGGGCAACCAGACCTCGGCCTATTGGGCGAACAATGGCTATGGGACGGCGCAGGTGAACCTGCGCGGCCTCGGTATCAAGCGCACCCTTGTGCTGCTCAACGGCCGCCGTCTCGTCGCGGGTGGCACCGGGGCGAACTCGTCGCCCGACCTCAACATGATCCCGGTCGCCGCACTCGCGCGCACCGATGTGCTGAAGGACGGCGCCTCGGCGATCTATGGCGCCGATGCGATGGCGGGTGTCGTCAACCTTGTAACGCGCACCGACTATGAAGGCCTCGGCCTCAGCGTCCGGCAGGGGATCACCGAAAAGGGCGATGGGTCGGATTTCACCGCCGATCTCCTCTGGGGTATCCGCAACGACCGTGGCGGCTTCATGGCAGCCGTCACCTACCAGAAGACGAAGGCCGTCAACATGGCCTCGCGAGCGCCCTGTTCGCTCGCGGAAACGACGCCGGGATCGCTGAGCTGCGTCAACAGCGCTTCGACCATCGGTGGGCGTGCGGTGCTGCCCAACGGTCAGCAGATCAACTTCAACCAGGTGCCGGGCGGCAACGGCAATTTCTTCGAGCCGTACAGCGCTGCGAAGCACAACTTCAACTCGAACCCGTTCCTGAACGCGGTCAGCCCGGTCGAGCGTGTCAGCACGGCCTTCTTCGCCGATTATGACCTGACCGACAATATCGAGACGTTTGGCGAGTTCCTCTACACCTTCCGCAAATCGAACCAGATCGCGACGCCGGGAACGCTGCGCAACCTGTCGATCGCGGCGAGCAATCCGACCAACCCGACCGGACAGAATATCGTCCTCATCCAGCGCCGCCTCGCCGAGCCCGGCCCGCGTCAGTTCTTCCAGGAAACCGATACCTGGCAGGGCACCTTCGGCCTCCGCGGCAAGCTGTCGAACAATTGGGGATGGGAAGTCGCGGGCGCGTTCGGGCGTAACACCGCGGTCGATGGTTCGACCAACATCGCCAACCTCGAGCGCGTCGGCAACACGCTCGATACGACCAAGTGCAGCCTCGCGGCGGGGGCTTCGATTCCCTGCGCCGACTATCTGGGGTTCGGCGACCTGACGCCCGAAGTTCTCGACTATATCCTGTTCACCTCGCGCGATCGTGGCGGTAACGAACTGGCGACGGTCACGGCAGACATCAACGGCGACCTGTTCAAGCTGCCCGCAGGGCCCGTCTCCTTCGCGGCGGGCGTCGTCTATCGCAAGGAGAAGGGCTGGCGCGATCCCGATCCGCTGACCGTGCTCGGCATCGCCAACACCAACCAGCAAAGCCCGATTTCGGGAACGAGCATCGCCAAGGAAGCCTATCTCGAACTGTCGGTGCCGATCCTCGCCGACAAGCCCTTCTTCCAGTCGCTTACGCTCGATGGTGCGGTTCGCTACTCGAACTACGACCTGTTCGGCAGCGACTGGAACTACAAGGGTAGCGTTGACTGGGTCATCAATGACAGCTTCCGCCTGCGCGGGACCTACGGCACCGGTTTCCGCATTCCGAACGTCCCCGAACTGTTCGGGGGTGTGTCGGAGGGCAATCTGACGACGACCGATCCTTGCTCGCGCTACGCGACCAGCGGCAATGCGACGCTGATCGCGAACTGCCAGGCATCGGGCGTGCCCGCCAACTATGTCCAGCTCGGCACCACGATCCTCACCACGGTGGGCGGGAACGAGAATCTCCAGCCCGAAAGCTCGACCACCTGGACGGTCGGCACCGTGATCTCGCCGAAGGGGCTGGTCCCCGGCCTGTCGCTCACCGCCGACTGGTTCGATATCAAGATCAAGGACGCGATCCGCGCGATTCCGGGGTCCACGAAGCTGTCGATCTGCTACGCGAGTACGAACCTGTCGCATCCCTTCTGCGATGATTTCACGCGCAGCCCGCTGACCGGCGAAGTGACATTCCTCTCCGCGCAGCCGATCAACACCGGCCGCGAGGAAATGAACGGGCTCGATCTCGGTCTCGTTTACGCGGGTGGCATCGGCAGTGTGAACATCTCGCTCGACGTCAATCTCACCTATCTCAATAAATATGTCGTCCTGCCCTTCCCGGGCGGCGCGCCGATCGATTTCGACGGCTTCATCGGCGGCGGCAACGGCGGCTATTCGAAGTGGCGCGGCTATGGCGTACTGACCGCCGAGAAGGACGGCATCAGCGCGACCTGGTCGACCCAGTGGATCGGCAAGGCGACCGACTTCAATGCGTCGCCCGGCGAAATCGGTTATCGCACGCCGAACGTCTTCTATCATAATCTCCAGCTCGCCTTTGAGATCGACGAGAAGACCCGCTTCCAATTCGGGGTCGACAACCTCTTCGATCGCAAGGCGCCGTACATCCAGAGCTTCACCGATGCGAACACCGACACGATGACCTACGACCTGCTCGGCCGGCGCTTCTATGTCGGCTTCCGCACCGCCTTCTGAGGAATTGGGAGATGGCGATACGTTGGCCGCTGCTCGTTCGGCGAACGCATAAATGGCTGGCGCTGGTCGTGGGCGTCCAGGCTTTGCTCTGGACGTTGACCGGCTTCTACATGGTGGTCGTTCACATTGACACCATCCACGGCGATCATCTGGTGCGCTCCCCGGTGGCCCAGCCCTTCGACCTCGACGGCCTCGCAGCGCCGTCGAAGGTCGTCGCGGCCACGCCGGGGGTGTCCGAAATCCGTCTCCAGCGCTTTTCTGGCCAACCGGTCTGGCGCGCCGAGACTCCTGAAGGCGCGCGCTTGTTCGACGCGCGTTCGGGTGCGCCGCTGCCTGCCCTGACCGAGTCCCAGGTCCGAGAACAGGCACGGCGCCTCTACACCGGTGACGGCAAGATCGTCTCAGTGCGACTTTTGACCGAGGCACCTCAGGAAATGCAGGCGCGCAAGCCACCCTATTGGCAGGTCGAGTTCGAAGGCTGGAACCGCCCGACGCTCTATCTGTCGCCGACGACCGGTGAGCTTATCTCGCGCCGCCACGCATTGTGGCGCGTGTTCGACTTCGCGTGGATGCTCCACATCATGGACTATGATGAGCGCACGGACGTCAACAACCCGTTGCTCCGCGTCGCGACCTGGAGCGCCTTTGCGATGGCGCTGACCGGTGCGTGGTTGCTGATCTGGTCCTTCAAACGCCGCAAGAGGAAGCAGGCATGAAGAAGATCCGCCTGACGCCGCTTTTCTTCCGGCGCATCCACAAATGGGTCGGCCTGATCCTCGGGCTCCAGTTCCTGCTCTGGGCGCTCAGCGGCTCGGTGATGGCCCTTCTCGACAAGGACAAGGTCGGCGGCCACGGCGGCGGCATGTCGCACGGGCATCCGCTGCCTCCGGGGGAATATTTCGACGTTGCGGCCTTGCCGCGGGGCGAGCCCGTCACCGGCGTAATACTCCGCGATCTCGGAACCCGGCCGGTCTACGAGGTGCGCTCCGCGAAGGGCGTCCGCCTCGTCGATGCGACGAGCGGCGAGACTATTCGCGTCGATGAAGCCATGGCGCGCGAAGTCGCGTCGATGATGAACGAGGCGCCGATCCGGGAGGTGAGCGTGATCGCCAAGCCGAACCTCGAATCGCGCGATCATGAGGGTGCCATGTGGCGCGTCGATTTCGCCGATGCCGAGAACAGCAGCGCCTATGTCTCGCTCGACACCGCGCGTTTTCTTGTCATGCGCGGCGACACGTGGCGAACGTGGGACTTCTTCTGGATGCTTCACAATATGGACTATGTGAACCGGAAGAGCTTCAATCACCCGTTGATCATTTTCGTCGCGTTCGGGGTGCTCTGGTTGTCCGGGACCGGCTTCTACCTTTTGTTCAAGAGCTTCAGTCGCGCCGATTTTCGCTGGCTGCGGCGCCGCCGCAAGCCCGTCGTGATCCGCCGCACAGCCTGACGCGCCCGCGGTCAGTCGTCGATCGAGAAGGCGGCCGACAGTTCGAAGCGCGAGCCCGGATGCGTCAGCCATGCGTGGCTGACGAGCCGCGAGTGGCTCCAGGTCCGACGGGTCATCCGCAGTACCGGTTCGCCATCCGACAGGCCCAACATGCTGTGAGTCTGCGCGTCGGGCACTTCGGCGCGAACGCGATGCTCGACCCGCTCCAACGGTGCCGTGCGCGTCAGATATTCGTTCGGCGTCATTTGCGTGAAGTCGATCTTGCCATAGTCGGGCGCGGCCGACGCCAGCACGAAACGCTCCTCGAGCTGAATCGGGAACTCGGCTTCGTGATGCACGATGATCGAGTGGAACAACTTCGTGCCGACCGGAACCTGAAGAAGGGCCGCGGTTTCAGCGTTTGCCCGTATCTCGTCATTCTGGACAACGCGGGCGCGATAGACATGGCCGCGATCGCGGATTTCCTCGGCGATATTCCGTATTTCGATCATCTGGCCGATCGGCTTCGGTTCCGCGACGAAAGAACCGCTGCCAGCCCGGCGGACGAGGACACCCGCGGCCTGAAGCTCGCGAAGCGCCCGGTTCGCGGTCATTCGCGAGACATCGAATTGCTCGACGAGTTCGGCCTCGGATGGCACGCGATCGCCCGGTTTCAGTTGACCGTCGCGCACGGCATCGCAAATGCTCTGCTTGATTGCGGCATAGCGGCGGGGAGGCTGGTTCTCCTTCTCATCGGGGCTGGGGCGCCGCGCCGGTGTGGACTGGTTTGAAGGCCGGGACCCGTTGCCCGAGGTGCGAGAGGGAAAATCCATAACCCGTCTATACAGGTTGGCCTCGGTCTTTTCCAAGCGTTCGGAAATAAAAATTGCGCGACGCCGGATAGCGGAAGGTTTGCAACGAGGCGGCTAGGCTCCGGGTAGTTTGGCGAGCTCGGCGGGCGTGATGACCGGCTCTTTCCGATCCTTCCGTTCCGAATAGCGATCGACGAGCTGGTCGGCATGGACGCGCGTGAGCACGGTGAATCGCACCAGTTCCTCGGCGACATCGACGATGCGATCATAATAGCTCGACCGGATCATGCGCCCCGATTCGTCGAATTCCTGATAGGCTTTGGCGACGCTCGACTGGTTGGGAATGGTGATCATCCGCATCCAGCGGCCGAGGATGCGCAGCGTGTTGACGCTGTTGAACGATTGCGATCCTGCCGACACCTGCATCACCGCGAGGGTCCGGCCCTGCGTGGGACGAAGACCCTTATAGGCGAGGGGAAGATGATCGACCTGCGCCTTCATGATGCCGGTGATCTGGCCATGGCGCTCGGGGCTGCACCAGACCTGGCCTTCGGACCAGATCGAATGCTGTCTGAGTTCCTCGACCGCGGGATGATCGTCGTCGGCGACCTGATCGGGAAGCGGGAGATCGGACGGGTCGAAGATGCGCGTCTCGCAGCCGAAGAGCCGGAGCAGGCGCGCCGTCTCTTCCACGACGAGCCGCGAGTAGGACCTTTCTCGCAAGCTTCCGTAAAGGAGGAGGATGCGCGGGGCAGGATCGAGCGGCCCGAGGCCGAGCGCGGGCCGCGCGTGAAGATATTCGGGGCTGAGCGCGGGAAGATGATCGGGATCGCCAAGCGTGCGCAGGCGACCGTAGGTTTGTACTGTCATGTTACTCAGACTTTTGAAGGAACGGTTGCGGGAAACCAGCGGCGGCCGAGGCGGAATGCAACGCCGACGAGCAGAATGAGGACGGGAACCTCGACGAGCGGGCCGATCACGGCGGCAAAGGCCACCGGCGAGGCGAGACCAAAGGCGGCGATGGCGACAGCGATCGCAAGTTCGAAATTATTGCCCGCGGCGGTGAAGGCGACCGCGGTCGTGCGCGGATAATCGGCTTCGATAAGCTTGCCCATCCAGAAGCTGATGAGGAACTGCACCACGAAATAGATGGTGAGCGGGATGGCAATCCGGACGACGTCGCCGGGAATGGTGACGATCTCGCCGCCCTTGAGGCTGAACATCGCGACGATGGTGAAGAGCAGCGCGACGAGCGTGATTGGACCGATCTTCGGTAGGAAGCGTGCCTCGTACCACTCGTCTCCCTTGGCGCGCGCGAGAAATCGCCGCGTGAGGTATCCGGCTAGGAACGGGATGCCGAGATAGATGAGAACCGCCTCGGCAATCGTCCAGAAACTCACGTCGATCACGCTGCCCTCGAGGCCGAAGAGCGGCGGCAGCACGGCGAGGAAGAACCAGGCGTAAACGCTGAAGAAGAGGATCTGGAAGATCGAGTTGAAGGCGACGAGCGCGGCGACATATTGATTGTCGCCTTTCGCGAGCTGGTTCCAGATGATCACCATCGCGATGCAGCGCGCGAGGCCGATCAGGATCAGGCCCGTCATATATTCGGGCTTGTCCGATAGAAAGAGGACCGCGAGCGCGAACATCAGCGCCGGTCCGATGATCCAGTTCTGGATGAGCGAAATCGCAAGGACGCGCTTGTCCTCGAACACGCGCGGGAGCTCGTTGTAGCGCACGCGCGCGAGCGGAGGGTACATCATCAGGATCAGGCCAATCGCGATCGGGATATTCGTCGTCCCGATCGAAATCGCGTCGATAGCGGCGGGAAGTCCCTTGAAAAGCGATCCGAGTGCGACGCCGAAGGCCATCGCGAGAAAGATCCAGAGGGTCAGATAGCGGTCGAGGAACGACAGGCGTTCCTGCTTCGCGGCAGAGGACATGATGCTCTCCTCAGGCCTGGACGCGATGGCCGTCGGCGTCGACGACCTGTTCGCCATCCTCCTTGGCGAAGGCGCCGAGCTGCGGCGCGGGAAGAATATCGAGCACAGCCTCGGACGGGCGGCAGAGCCTGACCCCCAGCGGTGATACGACAAGCGGGCGGTTGATGAGGATGGGATGCGCCATCATCGCATCGACGAGTTCGCTATCGCCGAGGCCGGGGTCGCCGAGGCCGCGGTCCGCATAAGGCGTGCCTTTTTCGCGAAGCAGGTCGCGTGGCGCGATGCCCGCGCGTTCGATCAGCTGTTCGAGCAAGGCTCGCGACGGCGGGGTCTTCAAATATTCGACGACGTGCGGTTCGATCCCGGCATTCCGGATCAGCGCGAGCGTGTTGCGCGAGGTGCCGCAGTCGGGATTGTGGTAGATGACGATGTCGGTCACGCGGCTGGTTCCTTCAGCAGCAGGTGAGTTCGGCAAGCAGCGGCTCGCATAGCTCGGGGCGGCCTTGGCAACAGTCCTTCGCAAGGAAGAGCATCAGTTCGCGGAGCGTGTCGATATCGGCTCGCTGTATCTGCTGCCGCCCAAGCTTCTCGGACTTTACGAGACCGGCTTTGGCGAGCACGGCGAGATGCGTCGAGAAGGTGCTCTGCGTGAGACCCGATGCGTCAACAAGCTCCCCGGTCGACAGGCCTTCCGGCTCATGCCGGACGAGCAAACGGAAGGCCTCGAGACGCGTCGGATGAGCGAGGGCGGCGAGAGCGGGAAGCGCGGTGTCAACGTTCATGCATCGGAATTATCCGATGTGTTTCATTCTGTCAAATCGCATCGGGAAAACCCGATTAGACGGGCGACTTCTTAGTCTCGGCGCGAGCATCGCGAAGAATTTCGATCCCGCCCTTGATCGCGATCAGCGCGGTCGCAAATCCAACCAGAAGGTCTGGCCAATTCGTGCCGAGCCACCAGACAAGGACACCCGCGATCAGGATGCCGCCGTTCGAGATGAAGTCGTTGTAGCTGAAGGTTGTCGCGGCTCTGAGGTTGACGTCCGGATCCTGAATGCGTTGCAAGAGCTTCAGGCAAGCATAGTTCGCCACCGCAGCGACCGCCGACATGATCATCATCGTCGGACCGATCGGTTCGCTGCCTTCGAAATAGCGGCGTCCCACATCGAACAGGACGCCGGCCGCGAAGACCAGCAGCATGACGCCCGATGCCGTGGCAGCACGGGTTTTCCATTTCAGGCCGTGGCTGAGCGCAACGAGGCTCAAGGCATAGACCGCGGCGTCGGACAGATTGTCGAGCCCATTGGCGATGAGCGCGCTTGAATCACCGAGCCCGCCCGTCACGAGGAAGGCGATCGCGATAGCCGCGTTCAGGACGAGAACGATCTGGAGCGTTCGCTTTTCGCGTTCGCTCCCGGATGCTTTTTCATTCATTGCAAGCTCCTCCATCCTCACCATCCCTAAAAGGAGGCGGAACCCGCTTGGGTTCCGCCCCAGTCAGCACTCCCGGTTGCCGCCGACAGGGGGGAATGGCAGCCATCCGGGAGGGTCTCAGCCTGCGGGGCTGGGCACGCCGCTCGGACGCGCCAACTCTTCCTCTTCGGCCTTCGCGGTCCGTCGATGGACCAGGAGGTAGAGCGCAGGCAGCACCAGGAGCGTCAGGATCGTCGACGAGATGATCCCGCCGATGACGACAGTCGCCAGCGGCCGCTGCACCTCGGACCCAGCCCCGACATTGAGCGCCATCGGTACGAACCCGAGCGACGCCACCAGCGCGGTCATCATCACCGGTCTGAGGCGGGTCAGAGCGCCTTCGCGGATCGCCTCGACGAGCGCTTTTCCGCGTTCGCGCAGATCCTTGATGAAGGAGAGCATCACCACGCCGTTGAGCACCGCGACCCCCGAGAGCGCGATGAAGCCGACGCCCGCCGAGATCGAGAGCGGAATGTCGCGCAGCGCCAGCGCCGCCACCCCTCCCGTCAGCGCCAGCGGCACGCCCGAGAAGACAATCGCCGCATCGCGCACCGTGCCGAACAGCATGAACAGCAGGCCGAAGATCAGCAGCAGCACCAGCGGCACGACGATCTGGAGGCGCTCGGTTGCGGACTGAAGCTGTTCGAACGTGCCGCCATATTCGATGTAGTAGCCATCGGGCAGCACGACCTCAGCTTCGACCTTTTGCGTGAGCTCGTCGATGAACGAACCCAGATCGCGCCCACGAACATTCGCCGTGATCACCGCGCGGCGCTTGCCATTTTCGCGGCTGATCTGGTTCGGCCCCGCCGCGAGCGAAATCTCCGCCAGCTCGGAAAGCGGCACGAAGCCGCCAGCCGGAAGCGCGACAGGGAGATTGCCGAGCGACGCGAGATCGGTGCGAATGGCCTCGGGAAGCCGGACGATCACGTCGAAGCGGCGGTCACCCTCGAAAAGCTCGCCCGCCTGGCGGCCGCCGGTCGCGGTCGAAACCGCATCCTGCACCGTTTCCATGCTGACGCCGTAGCGCGCGAGCTTGTCGCGGTCGGGCGTGACCGAGAGCATCGGCAGGCCGGTGACCTGTTCGAGCTTCACGTCCTGCGCGCCCGCAATTCCGCCGGCAACTTCCTCGATCGCCTGCCCCGATTCGAGCAATTGATCGAGATCGTCGCCGAACAGTTTGATCGCCACGTCGGCGCGAACGCCGGCGATCAGCTCGTTCATGCGCATCTTCACCGGCTGGGTGAACTCATAATTGTTCCCCGGCACCTCGTTCACCGCCTTGTTGAGTTCGGCAACGAGCTGGTCGCGCGTCTTTCTCGGATTGGGCCATTCCTTCCGGTCCTTGAGCATGATGAAATTGTCGGCGACCGATGGCGGCATCGGATCGGTCGCCACCTCGGGCGTGCCGATCTTCGCGAACACCCGCTCGACTTCGGGGAACTGCCTGATCCTCTTCTCCAGCGCCTCCTGCATCGCGATCGACTGGGTGAGGCTCGTCCCCGGAATGCGCATCGCGTGCATCGCGATATCGCCTTCGTCGAGGTCCGGGATGAACTCGGACCCGAGACTGGTCGCCGCCACGCCGCTCAGCGCGACAAGCGCCAAAGCACCAGCCAGCGCAGCCTTCGGCCAATTGAGGACGCGGTCGAGCATCGGGCGATAGCCCTTGCCGAGACCGCGCATCAGCCAATTTTCCTTCTCCTCGACCTTGCCGGTCACGAACAGCGCCACCGCGGCCGGAACCAGCGTGAGCGACAGCAGCAGAGCGGCGGTAAGCGCTAGGACGACGGTGATCGCCATCGGATGGAAGGTTTTGCCCTCGACGCCCTCGAGCGCGAAGATCGGCAGATAGACCGCAGTGATGATGATGATGCCGAAGATGCTCGGCTTGATCACCTCTGCGCTCGCCGAGGCGACGAGACCGAAGCGTTCGCCGCGATCGAGTAGGCGCCCGAGCCTGTGCTGGGCCTCGCCGAGCCGGCGGAGGCAGTTCTCGACGATGATGACGGCCCCGTCGACGATGAGGCCGAAGTCGAGCGCCCCGAGGCTCATGAGGTTTGCCGATGTCCGCGTCTGGAGCATGCCCGTCAGCGTCATCAGCATCGCGACCGGAATGACAGCCGCCGTGATCAGCGCCGCCCGGAAATTGCCGAGCAGCAGGAACAGGATCACGATGACGAGCAGCGCGCCCTCGGCGAGGTTTTTCTGCACCGTCGAGATCGTCCGCTCTACGAGCGCGGTGCGATCGTAGAGCGGCTTGGCAACGACGCCCTTCGGCAACGCACGCGAAGCCTCGACGAGACGTTCGGCCGAGGCCTGCGCCACCACGCGCGGATTCTCGCCGATCAGCATCGAGACCGTGGCAAGGACGACTTCCTTGCCATTTTCCGTCGCGGCGCCTGTGCGGAGCCCCGAACCGATCGCGACATCGGCGACGTCGGAGATCCGGATCGGAACCCCGCCGCGAGTGGTGACGATGATCTGCGACAGGTCGCGCTCATTATTGGCCTGACCCGGCACGCGGATCAGAATCTGTTCGCCGCTGCGCTCGACATAACCGGCGCCGCGATTGGCATTATTGGCCTCGATTGCGGTGACAACATCGTTGAGCGAGAGATTGAGCGAGGCGAGCGAGGCCGGGTTGGGTGTCACATGATATTGGCGGGCGTAGCCGCCGATCGTGTTGATCTCGGCGACCCCCGGAATCGTGCGCATCTGCGGCCGGATGACCCAGTCGGACATCGTCCGGAGGTCTTCCGCCGTATAAGGCGTGCCGTCGGGTTTTCGCGCGCCCGGTTCGGCCTCGATCGAGAACATGAAGATTTCGCCGAGACCCGTCGAGATCGGCCCCATTTCGGGCTCCATCCCGGGCGGAAGCTGGCCGCGCGCGGCCTGGAGCCGCTCGTTGACCTGCTGGCGCGCAAAATAGATGTCGGTGCCGTCCTCGAAGACAACGGTGACCTGGCTGAGGCCATAGCGCGAGATCGATCTCGTATAGTTGAGGTTCGGGATGCCCGCGATCGCGGTCTCGATCGGATAGGTGATGCGCTGCTCGGACTCGAGCGGCGAATAGCCTTCCGCCTTGGTGTTGATCTGGACCTGGACGTTGGTGATGTCGGGAACGGCGTCGATGGGCAATTTGGTCGCGCTCCACGCGCCGATCGCGCAGAGGAGCGCGACGACCGCGAGGACGAGCCATCGTTGCCGGATCGAAAAGCCTATGGTTCTGGCTAGCATGTTATCCTGCTCCCCGATCAATGGTCGTGGCCCGCGCCGGACTTTTCGATGTCGGCGCGAACGAGGAAACTGCCCTTGGTGACATAGGCGGTGCCGGGCTTGATGCCCGACAGGACCTCGGTCCATTTGGGCGACGAACGACCGAGCTTCAGCATCCGGACCTCATAATCCTGCCCGAAATTGGCATAGACCACCTTGAAGTCGCGGAAGGGCTGGATCGCCTCGGTGCGCACGGCGAGCGGCACAGTGACGGGGTTGACCATCACGCGGCCGCGCAAGGCCATGCCCGGGCGGAGCGTTCCCGAACGGTTGGGGATCGTCGCGCGGATGAGCGCGGTGCCCGCCTCGACATTGCCGTCGGGCAGGAACTGCCCGAGCGGCGCGGTCGCGATTTCGGCGCCGTCCTGCGTCTCCACCGTCACCCGCATACCCGGACGGATAATCGCGAGGTCGCGGGGGAAGATGTTGAAGACGACCGTGGTCTGCGCCGGGTCGGTGACCACATAGAGCGCGCGCCCGTCGGTGACGTCGCCGGGGTTGGCGTTGCGCTCGGCAACCACGCCGCCGACCGTCGCATATACCGGATAGACCTGGAGGCTCTCGCTCGACTCGATGCGCGCGAGAAGCTCTCCGCGCCGGACGCTGTCACCCACCGCCTTGGTCACCGAGACGACGCGGCCGGGGAATTGGCCGCGAATTTCGGAGCGGGCGGTCGGTGACAATTGGACGGTGCCGTAGAGTTCGCGCATTTCGCCCACCGTCGCCGGTCCGACGACCGCGGTTTCGATGCCCCCGGCCTTGGCGGCGTCAGCCGCGATCCGCGTGCGGCCTTCGGGGTTCGCATATTTCCAGACGTGCCGCTTGCCGCCCGTCACCGCAACGACCTCGACATCGAAGCTGTGCGGTTCGGTGACGACACCTTGCCCTGCGAGGAATTTGCCCTGCGGGCGGAAGGTGAAGCGATCGACGTCGCCGCCAAGCCGCGTGAGCGTGATGGCGAGCTGGACATCCTTGGGGTCGACCGGCTTGCCGTCCCGCGTCGCGAAGACGCGGAATTGCGGCTCGGTGCCATTCTCGAAGATCGTGACCTCGACCGCGAAATCGCCATTCTTGAGCAATTTGCCACCGTTCGGGCCTTTGGCATCTTCCTCGCCTTCGCCCTCGGCGTGGCTTTCGCCTTCTTCATGCTTGTCTTCGCCCTCGGCTCCGCCGCCGCAGGCAGCGAGAGGCACGGCAAGGAACAGCGCCGCAGCCGCGGCGGGAAATGGAAACTTCTTCATGGAATATTCTCCGCAAGGGGGGCCGCATCGAAGCGGCCGGTCAGGCGATCGATCTCCGCGAGCAAATCGCGGAAGCGCGTCATGGCCTCGGCCCACTGACCCTGGATCTGGATGATGACGTCGGCGGCATCCTGTACGTCGGCGAACAGGAACCCGCCGCGGGCATAGCCTTCGCGCACCTGGCCGAGCGTCTTCACCGCCTTGGGATAGACGTCGTTCATGATGCCCTCGGCCCGGACGCGTGCGGCGTCGGCGTCGGCGCGCAGCGACGCGAGGCGCCGCAGCCGCTCGAGCCGGCTCGCTTCGGATTGGAACTCGAGCTGCCGCCGTTCGGCCTGCGCCCGGGCGATATTGCCCTGGTTGCGGTCGAACCGTCCGAGCGGGATGGAGATGCCGCCGAGAACGGCGACATCGTTGGTCTCGCGAAGGAAGCGGGTGCCGCCCGAGACCGTATAGTCCTGGTGCGCGCGGCTTTGCTCGACGACGACCTGCGCGCGGGCCCGGTCGACGGCGGCGTCGAAGACCGCCGCGTCGGCTTCGGCAAGCGGCGGATCGCGCGGATCGGGTTTCTCGATCCCCTCGGCGATAACGAGGCTGTCAGGCGTGCCGCCCCAGAAGGAGGTGAGCAACGCGCGTGCGGATTGCCGCTTCGCCTGGGCTTCCTTCAGGGCCAGCTCGGCTTCGAGAATGCGGGCATCGGCGCGCGTCTCGACGAAGAGCGGATCCTTGTAGCCGCGCACGCGCCGGATCGCTTCGGTCCGCATCTCCTTTTCGAGTTTGACGCGATCCTCTGCGATCCAGACCATCTGCTCGGCGATCTGGACGTCGATATAGGCGCGCTGCACTTCCTGGGCGATGTCGAGCCGGACGAGCCGCCACTGCGCCTCGGCGAGTACGACACCGCGCTCGGCAAGCGCCATCCGTGCCTCGCGCTTGCCCCCGCGTTCGAGCGGCTGCGAATAGGTGACGGTGAGTTCCGATTGCCGGAACAGGCCATAGCCGCCCGTTCCGACGCCATTTTCCATGTCGACCGACACGGTCGGATTGGGACGGACGCGGGCTTGCAGCTGGTCGGCGCGCGCGGCGTCGACCCCCGCTTCGCCGGCTCTAAGCTCGGGCGATGCAGCGATGGCCCGCTCGACCGCCTGGTTGAGCGTTAGCGGCTGGGCCCAAACGGACCCCGCCAGCAGCGCAGCCCCGGCCAACAGGGCGGCGCGCATATGGATATGCATGAATGATCACTCCTGAACGGTTCGACTGAGCGCAGGCCGAAAAGGAGCCGCGCGGCAGGCGTCGTTCAGGCGAGGGGAGGGTTCAGGGGAGGTGCGAGCGCGCGCGAAGCGAGGCGCGTCGCGGGCAGCGCAAAGTGCAGGCCGCCGGAAAAACAGGACAGATCGTCATGACCCGAAAGGGCCTGATCGGATGCGACCGGGCAATTATGGTGACTGCCGTGGAGGTCGGCGTCCTGCTGACCTTTTTGCGTGTCCTTGTCCGACGCATGGCCCGGCTCGACATGGTGCGAAAGATGCGAATCCGTCGCATGGTGCGTCATGCCCGCCATCGCCGGCGCAGCATTGTGGAGCCCGCTGAGCAGCAGGATGAACACAAGCAACAGGCGAAGGGGAGCGCCGGACATGGTCGCGCCCCTAACAGCGAATGCCCTGTTCCGGAAGTCCAAAACCGGATCAATCGGTTCGCGCAGCGCCGCTCTCCCTCGATCGGGCCGCTTCGATCAGCGCTTCCAGGGCGTTCGGCATTGGCATCGGCTCGAAGGCGCTCACCCGCGCGCGGCCATTGTTGCCCGCGGGGAGGCGACCGGTCAGCGAACCGAGCGGGACGAGCAGGAACCGCATCGCCTGACCGGCAGCTTCACGGGCATCGCCGAGCTCGATCGCATAGCGAAGCATGTGCCAGTGGGAGGCGAGATGCGCGCCCATATAGGGCTGGCTCAATATATGTTCCCATTCCAGCGCCTGCCACGCAGCGGCTTCATCTCCGATTCGGCGTGATTCGCAAAACAGGCGATATTGATCGCGCAGCAGCGGCTCGATGACGGCCATGCTCACGGGATTTACTGTCGGCGGCACCATGTCCATTCCCCCTTTTTGTGCAGGGCAGGCTTTTGCACCCTGTAGTAGATACAGGGTCAAGCCCTGATGTTCCGGCGGGACGCTGTGCCGCTCGGCTTCCGATTTACGCCCTCGTCTCACGGGAAGCATATCGCTCGAATGTCGTCCCGAACAAAGGAGGCGGCAGCCAATAGCGAAACGATAGAAATAACAGCAAAAGACAATCGTAGAATTATTGTGCTTAACGCGCGATTGTTCGGCGGATATCCTGTTTCTTTAGACGCTTCTGCAACTATAGAGGGGCAAGATGCACTGCTCCCTTACCTCCATGAGATAATATTACGGAGCCGGTTCGGGGGTTCGAAGAGTGCCGCCGAAGTTGATTGAAAATCTTCTACTTTTCACCGCGCCGTTTCGATGCTAGGGGCCGGTTTCAATGCGACGGGTGATCCTCTTCCTCCTGACCCTTCTCCTTGCATCCGGAACGGTTGCGGGGTCGCTCGCACATGCGACCGAGGATCGGGCCGAAGCGAGCCTTTTTGTCGCGGCGATCGAGGCCGGCTGCGTTTCCGCACCGGCGATCGAAAGCGCCGAAGTCGACAAGAAAAAATCCTCTCCCGGCGAAAAACAGCAGGTGCCAGCCGCCGCTCATGGTTGCCATGGTCACCATTCGGGCGTCCCGGCGGAAACGCTGTCGGCAGCGACCGAAACCCCTGCTCCTGAAGCGCACACGCGCATCCTGACGGCCGCCTTGCCGCCCGTCGCCTATATCGGGACGTTCCGCCCTCCAATCGCCTGACGCTTTAGGTCTGCGCGCGCCCTTCGCGTGCGCTTCTCCCTGGAAACGTCAGGAGTCTCTTTTTCATGAAATCCATAGTTGTCGCCGCGAGTCTCGTGGCGCTCGTTGCAGGCGCAAATTCCGCGCCCGCCGCTGCCCAGTCGGCAGCGACGGAGCTGGTGGGACCGCCTTCTTCCGCAGGCGAGGCCGTGCGTACCGGCCCGCTTCCCGCTCGATTGTCCCTCGCACAGGCGATGGAGGAAGCCGACGCCCGATCGCCGCGCGTGGTTGCCGCCGAAGCCGAAGTGGAGGCCGCGCGCGGTCGCCAGCGTCAGGCGGGCTATCGCTACAATCCGACGCTCAATGTCGATGTCGAGAATTTCGCAGGCACCGGCCCCTATTCGGGCCTGAACGGTCTCGAGACGACCGTTTCGGTAAACCAGCGCCTCGATATCGGGGGCCGGCGCCGGGCGCGCATGACGCTCGCCGACGCCGAGTTTCTGGCAGCGAAGTACAGGTTGGAGATTGCACGCGCAGATCTTGCGCTCGATGTCCGCAACCAGTTCGCGACCGCTCTTGCGGCGCGCGATAGCCTCGCGCTCGCACGCGAAAATGAAGCGCGTGCCCGTGAACTCGTTCGCGTGGCACAGGCCATGGTCGATACCGGCAACGAGCCGCCGCTCCGCGCGTTCCGCGCCAACGCGGCTCTCGTTCAGGCCACCGCCGAGCTGCGCACGGCCGAGGCCGAAGAAAGAACCGCCCGGCGTTCGCTCGCGGCGCTCCTCGGAAGCTCGGTCCCGCCTGCCGAGTTGATGGAAGGCGATATGTGGGTGGCACCGGAGACGGTGGACTCGCTTGCGACGCTCGACGTTCGCTTGGCAGAAACCGAGAAGCTGATTGCCGAAGCGCGGCTCCAGGGGCAGCGCGCCGATGGCCGGCTCGATCCGTCGGTCGGCTTCGGGGTGCGTCAGCTTCGCGACACCGGCGATCGCGCATTGATCGCCAACGTCTCCGTGCCGCTCCCCGTCTTCGATCGCAACCGCGGCAACATCTCGGCAGCCAAGTCCGATGTCGCCGCCGCCATTGCGCGGCGCGAGAATGCGGTGGTCAACGCTCAGGCGGAGATCGCCAATGCGCAGGCCGAACTCGAAGCCGCAGAGGCCCGCCTCGCGGCGCTTGAGGGCAGCGGCATCGAGCAGGCGCGCGAGGGCGTCCGGCTCGCCGAACTCAGCTACCGCGCCGGCAAGTCCTCGCTCGTCGAATATATCGACGCGCAGCAAGCCTATGCGGCAACGCAGGCCGAGCTGATCGCGGCGCGCCAGGCCCGGGCCGAAGCCCGCGCCATCCTCTCGCGCCAGGCAGCCGCCGACGGCGATGCGGATCATCAGCCATGAGCGCGCCGAGCCTTCCAGTGGACGGAGGCGCCTTCGCCATCGTCCTTCCAAGTCAACAGGGGTGCGCCGCCGGTCGGCGCGCGAACCGCATCAACAGCGGAGATAGAATATGATCACCAAGGACAAGCGTCTCCTCGGCACTGTCGCGGGCGCCATGATACTCGCCGCCGTCACGGGCTTCGGCGTTGCCCGCTGCACCGCCGACCCGGCCGCCGCACCGGCTGCCGACGGCGAAAAGGAAGCGGCGAGCGAAGCTCTTCCGAGCAGCCTCGCCATCACGCCCGAAGCGATCAAGGCCGCCGAGATCGGCGTCGAGACGATCGGCGCCGGCGGACTCGGTTCGGAAATCATCTCGCAAGCGACCGTTACCGCCGCGCCGAGCGGCGAGGCGATCGTCACCGCCCGCGCGGGCGGCGCGGTCACCCGTCTCTTCAAGCGGCTCGGCGATCCGGTCAGCGCCGGTGAGACGATCGCGATCGTGCAAAGCCGCGACGCCGCCCAGATTGCGGCCGAACGGATTGCCGCCGATGCGCGCTCGACGCTCGCGCAGAAAAATCTCCACCGCGAGAAGACCCTGTTCGACCAGAAGGTGTCGGCGCGCGTCGACTATGAGCAGGCGCAAGCCGAAGCCGCGGCCGCCGCGGCCGAAGCGCAGCGCGCGCGTGCCGCAGCGAGCGCCGCGCAGGTCACGCGCGATGGCAGCAGCGTCATCGTGGCAAGCCCGATCTCGGGACGGATCACGGCCGAGAACGCCAGCCTTGGCGCCTTCGTTCAGCCCGAAACCGAATTGTTCCGCGTTGCCGATCCCAGCAAGGTGCAGATCGAGGCGGCCGTCGGCCCGGCCGATGCACAGCGGCTCTCGCCCGGAGACCGTGCGATCATCGAACTTCCCGACGGACGCACGATCGATGCCCGCGTGCGGGCTGTGACCCCCGGCCTGTCCGGCGATACGCGCTCGGCAACCGCCGTGCTCGACGTACCCGGGGCGCTCCAGCCGGGCCTTGCGGTCCGGGTGCGGTTGCTCCCGAGCCGCGGCGCCGAAACCGGTGGGCCGGCCCGGATCGTGATCGCCGACGAAGCCCTCCAGACGCTCGAAGGCCGCGACGTGGTGTTCGTCCGCACGAAGGACGGCTTCCGGGCGCAGCAGGTCACCGTCGGCCAGCGCAGCGCGGGCCGTGTCGAAATCCTCTCCGGGCTGAAGCCGGGCCAGATCGTCGCGACCAAGAACGCTTTCCTGCTCAAGGCCGAACTCGGCAAGGGCGCGGGCGAGGAGGAATAAACCGTGATCGCGAAACTGATAGCGCTATCCGTCCGCGCGCGCTGGGCGGTGCTCTTCCTCTTCCTCGTGATCGCGGGCCTCGGCGTCTGGCAGCTCACCAAGCTGCCGATCGACGCGGTTCCCGACATCACCAACAAGCAGGTGCAAATCAACACGATCGACCCGCGCCTTTCGCCGGTCGAAATCGAGAAGCTCGTAACCTACCCGATCGAAATCTCGCTGGCAGGCATTCCGGGGCTCGAGACAACACGCTCGATCTCGCGCAACGGCTTCAGCCAGGTGACGGCGATTTTCACCGACGAGACCGATCTCTATTTCGCGCGCCAGCAGGTGGGTGAACGCCTGCTTCAGGCGGGCGAAAATCTGCCCGACGGCGTGCAGCCGCAAATCGGGCCGGTGACGACGGGTCTTGGCGAAGTCGTCATGTACACCGTCGGCTACAAGAACCCAGACGGCAAGGGCGCGAAGAAGGTCGCTGGTCAGCCCGGCTGGCAGCCGGATGGCAGCTATCTGACCCCCGAGGGCGATATCCTAACCGACGAAATCGCTAAATCGGGGTATCTGCGCACGGTCCAGGACTGGATCGTGAGCCCGCAGCTGAAGTCGGTTGGCGGCGTGGCTGGCGTCGACTCGATCGGCGGTTACGCCAAGACCTTCGTCGTCGAACCCGATCCGACCCGCCTCACCAGCTACGGCATTTCCTACAGTGAACTTGGCGAGGCGCTCGAACGGGCCAATCTCGCAGTCGGCGCCAACTATTATAACCGGGCGGGCGAAGCCTATCTCGTGCGTGTCGACGCGCGCGTGCGTTCGGTCGATGAAATCCGCAACGCCGTTGTCGCGACGCGCGGCGGGGTTCCCGTCACCGTCGGACAGCTCGCCAATGTGAAAATTGGCGGCGATCTTCGAACCGGTGCGGGCAGCATGAACGGCAAGGAGGCCGTGATCGGCACCGTGCTCATGCTGATCGGCCAGAACAGCCGCACCGTCGCCGAAGACGTCTCGGCGAAAATCGCGCAAGTGTCGAAGACCCTGCCGCCCGGCGTCGAAGTGAAGGTGGTGCTCGACCGTGCCAGCCTCGTCAATGCAACGGTCGGAACGGTCGAGAAGAACCTCACCGAAGGCGCGCTGCTCGTGGCGGCCGCGCTCTTCTTCCTGCTCGGCAACTGGCGCGCGGCGATCATCGCGGTGCTCGTCATCCCCTTCTCCTTCCTGATGATGGCGATGGGCATGAACGCGTTCCGGGTCCCCGGTAACCTGATGAGCCTCGGCGCGCTCGACTTCGGTCTGATCGTCGACGGCGCGGTGATCATCATCGAGAACTGCTTGGCCAGATTGGCGCACCGGCAGGAACATGAAGGGAGATTGCTCAACCTTCGCGAACGTCTCGAAGAGACGATGCGCGCCAGTCAGGAGATGATCAAACCGACTGTCTTCGGCCAGGCGATCATCCTGCTCGCCTTCGCACCGCTGCTGATGTTCACGGGCGTCGAGGGCAAGACCTTCTCGCCGATGGCCATCACCATCATGCTCGCGCTCGTCGCCGCCTTCATTCTCGCGATCACGCTTGTCCCGGCGCTCGTCGCGCTGATGATCCGCGGCAAGGTCGCGGAGAAGGAAGTCTGGGCAATCCGCAAGTCGAAGGAGCGTTATCTGCCGCTGCTCGACAAGGCGATCGCCAAGCCCTGGGCTTTCATCGCCGGTGGTTTCGCCTTCTTCCTCCTCGCCATCCCGGCGTTCGGACTGCTCGGCTCGGAATTCATTCCGCAGCTCGACGAAAAGAATATGGCCCTCGCTTCCACTCGCGTTCCGTCGGTGAGTCTCGAACAGTCTCTCGCCATGCAGCGAAACGTCGAGACGGCCATCTCGAAGCTGCCCGAAGTCGAGTTGATGTTCTCGAAGACGGGTACGGCGGAGGTAGCGACCGATCCGATGCCGCCGAACATCTCGGACGGCTTCGTGATCCTGAAGCCGCAGGATCAATGGCCGGCGGGCGTCGACTCCAAGGCCGATGTCGTCGAGCGGATCGAGAAGGCCGCTGGCGGCCAACTCGGCCAGCTCTATGAAGTAAGCCAGCCGATTGAACTTCGCTTCAACGAACTGATCGCGGGTGTCCGCGGCGACGTCGCCATCAAGCTTTACGGCGACGACCTTGACAAGATGTCGCTCGCCGCGAACGAGATGGTGAAGGTGCTCCAGGGCATCCCGGGTGCGGGCAGCGTCAAGGCTGACCAAGTCGGCGGCGCTCCCATGCTGGACGTGCAGCTCGATCGCAATGCGATCGCACGCTACGGCCTGTCGGTGCAGGAGGTGGCCGACACCGTGTCGGCCGCACTCGGTGGGCGGGAATCGGGTCTCCTTTACGAGGGCGATCGCCGGTTCGACATCACCGTGCGCGTGCCCGATGCGACCCGCGTCAATCTCGACGACATCCGCGCGCTGCCTGTTCTCCTTCCCTCGGAAGGCGGCATCCGCGGACAAGTGCCGCTCGCTCAGGTGGCGCAGATCCGGCTGACCGAAGGGCTCAACCAGATCAGCCGCGAAAATGGCAAGCGGCGCGTCGTCGTGCAGGTGAACCTCGAGGGCCGCGATGCCGGCTCCTTCGTGGCCGAAGCGCAGGCGAAGATCGCCAATGTGAAGCTTCCGGCTGGCTATTACCTCGAATGGGGTGGCCAGTTCGAAAGCTTGCAGGCGGCGTCGAAGCGGCTCTCGATCGTGGTGCCGCTCTGCTTCGCAGGCATCTTCATCCTGCTCTACATGGCACTCGGCACCTTCGGACGCGCGACCGCCGTGTTCCTCGCGGTGCCGCTTGGGCTCGCTGGCGGCGTGTTCACGCTCGCGCTTACGGGCATCAACTTCTCGGTCTCTGCGGCAGTGGGCTTCATCTGCCTTGCCGGCGTCGCGGTGCTCAACGGTCTCGTCGTCATGACGGCGATCCGAGAGCGGCTCGAGAATGACGTCCCGCTCGCGGAGGCCATCCGCGAGGGCATGACCGAGAAGATGCGCGCGGTGATCATGACCGGCTTCGTGCCCGCAATCGGCTTCGTGCCGATGGCGATTGCGACCGGCACGGGTGCCGAAGTGCAGAAGCCGCTCGCGACGACCGTCATCGGCGGCCTCATCGCGGCGACCATCCTGACGCTGCTTGTTCTCCCAGCGATCGCAAAGGTCGTTCTCGGGGCGGACTGGCAGCCGAAGTTCCTGAAGCGAAAAGCGGAGCCGGCGGCTCAGCCGGTCACGGAATAGGGAGAGACTGTCATGACAAAAGCATCCAAGCTCTTGCGCATCTACACCGACGAATCCGCCTTCTTCGGCGATCAGCGGGTTTTCGAGTTCATTGCCGAACTCGCTCGCCAGCAAAAGCTGGCAGGCGTTACGGTGCTCGAAGCGGTTCTCGGTTTCGGTCGCTCGGCGCATCTCCATCGCAAGCATGCGCTGGAGAATGACCGGGCGGTGGTGATCGAGATCATCGACGAGGAGCAGCGGCTCCGCGACTTTGCGGCGCAGCTGACCGAGATACCGGACATCGGGCTCATCACGCTCGAAGCGGTCGACATCCTCGGCGGGAAATCCGCCGCGGAGCCCCCCGATGTTCAGAGCTGACCGGCATCTTGCCGGTCTACACCGCGGCGCAGGTCCCCGGCCTGCGTCGCGGACCAGCTCGCGCGAGCGAGGAGGTCTCCGATGTTCTCGGTAGGCACCTCGCTCCGCTTGCCGGTCCCGATCGGGCGCGTCTGGCGTCTGCTCGTCGATATCGAGCGCTACGGCGACTGGCATCCGACGCTTCGCTTCACCGATCGCCCCGGAGATGAAGAACGCGTCGACTATGTCTACTCGCCGCGCGGACCGCGCGGGCCGGAACTGTCTGCCGAGGGCCGGATCACGGGGCTCGACTGGCTCTCTGGCTTCTCCTGGCGGACGGGTATGCGCGGCCTCCTCGTCATCGAGGAAAGCTACCGGCTCGAAAAGCTCGGGCAGGGTGTCGAGGTGACGCACCGGCTCGATTGCCGCGGTTTCTTCTCGTGGCTCGGCTATCCCTTCCTGCGCCGCGCCTGCTCGGTGTTCCTGCGCCGCTCGAACGCTGCGCTCGAAAAGCATTTCCGCCGCACGACGGTCCAGTCCCGCTACGCGCGGCCGAGCGGACGTCGCGCATGATATGGAATTCGAAACCTGGCCGTCGGAGGCCCCTCTCAATCGCCCCCCTCACCACGGGCAGGGATCTCCGGCTGTCAGGGAGGTGCGGGAGCCGGGTCGCATCCCGCAAAGGCTCCCGCACCTCATCCTGCCGGGCGTTTCGTGTAAGTCCGGATCGCAGTGCCGATCGCCAAGAGAAAAGGATGGCATCATGAGTGACCAGTTGCGGCTCGATATTCCGCTTCTCCTCCCTGAGGTCGCTGACACCGCCGACCGCTGCGTCGCGCGCCTGATGGGCGAACTCGAAGGACGCGAAGGCGTCGACAAGGTCCATGTGGTCCGCTCGAGCGACGGTTCGCTGCCGCAGCTCTGCATCCATTACCGTCCGGATATTCTCCCGCTCGAACGTGTGCGGCAGCTCGCGCGCAGCGCCGGTGCCGAGCTCACGGACCAATATCAACATCTCTTCTGGGACGACCTCGAAGGCGTCGGCCACGCCCGTCGCGCGCGGACGATCGGACTGAAGCTTCGCGAAATGCCGGGCGTGATCGAGGCCGAAGTCGGCGCCGCCGGTACGCTGCGCGCCGAGTTCCAGCGCTCGGAGACCTCCATCGAAACGATCAGAAAGACACTCTCGGATATGGGCGTCACACAGAAATCGGCTACCGTCGCCGCGGCTACCCCGGCACAGGCCCCCCATCAGCATGGTGATGATGGCCATGACCATGGACCGGATCATGCGCATGGGCCTGATCACAAACATGGCCATACGGGCGAGGACAGCCACGACCATGGCCATGATCATGGCGGCATTTTCGGCGAGCGGACCGAGTTGATCTTCGCGCTGCTGTGCGGTCTCGTCCTCGGCATCGGCTTTGCGATCGAGAAGCTCGCCGCGGCACCGGAGTGGGTGCCGCTCGCATTCTATATTGCCGCTTATGGCTTCGGCGGCTGGTTTACGGTCCGCGAGGCCATCGAGAATCTGAAGCTCAAGCGCTTCGAGATCGACACGCTGATGCTCGTCGCCGCGGCCGGCGCTGCCGCGCTCGGGGCGTGGGCCGAAGGCGCGCTGCTCCTCTTCCTCTTCAGCCTCGGCCATGCGCTCGAACATTATGCCATGGGCCGCGCCAAGCGCGCGATCGAGGCGCTTGCGGAGCTGGCGCCGCAGACCGCGACGGTGAAGGATGCCGACGGGACGGCTCGCGAAGTCCCCGTCGAGCAGCTGGCGATTGGCGACACCGTCATCGTCAAGCCCAACGAGCGTCTTGCCGCCGACGGCTTCGTCGTCGTTGGCCGCACGGCGATCGATCAGGCCCCGGTGACCGGCGAGAGCGTCCCCGTCGACAAGGAACCGGTAGCCGATCGCGCGCAGGCCGCGGCAAAGCCCGATGCACTCGACGCGAAGTTTCGCGTCTTCGCGGGCACCATCAATGGCTATGGCGCGATCGAGATCGCGGTAACCCGTCTTGCGGCCGATACCACGCTCGCCAAGGTCGTGAAGATGGTGAGCGAGGCGGAAACGCAGAAATCGCCAACCCAGCGCTTCACCGACAAATTCGAGCGCATCTTCGTGCCGAGCGTGCTCGCGCTCGTGTTCGTCCTGCTCTTCGCCTGGGTCGTTGTCGATGAGCCGTTCCGCGACAGCTTCTATCGCGCCATGGCGGTCCTCGTTGCGGCAAGCCCGTGCGCGCTCGCGATCGCGACGCCGAGCGCCGTCCTGTCGGGCGTTGCGCGGGCGGCGCGCGGCGGCGTGCTGGTCAAAGGCGGTGGCCCGCTTGAAAATCTCGGCTCGCTGACCGCGCTGGCGTTCGACAAGACGGGCACGCTCACCGAAGGAAAGCCGCGCATCACCGACGTCTTGCCGGCCAGCGGCGTGCCGAAGGAGGAACTGCTGCGCATCGCCGTGGCGGTCGAGCGACTGAGCGATCATCCGCTTGCCGCTGCCATCGCGCGCGATGGTGAGGCCATGCTGACGTCGACGCGCGTACCGGTAGCGGACGACCTCAACAGCCTGACGGGTCGCGGCGTCACGGCGAAGGTCGAGGGCGAGACCGTCCTGATCGGCAAGGCCGAAATGTTTGGTGCCGACGGCATCGCGCCGATCGGCGGCGAAGTGGCAGCTGCGATCGCCGGCCTCCGCGAGCAGGGCCGCACGACGATGGTCGTTCGAATGGGCGACCGCGACCTTGGCGCGATCGGTCTGATGGACACGCCGCGCGAAGCGGCGCGCACAGCGATCGCCAAACTGCGCGAACTCGGAATCGGCCGGATGATCATGATTTCGGGCGATCACCAGAAGGTCGCGGAATCGATTGCCGCCGAAGTCGGGATCGACGAGGCTTGGGGCGACCTTATGCCCGACCAGAAAGTCGACGCCATTCGCGACCTCAAGGCGCAGCAGCCGGTCGCAATGGTCGGTGACGGCGTGAACGATGCGCCGGCGATGGCGAGCGCCACCGTCGGGATCGCGATGGGCGCCGCGGGGTCCGATGTCGCCCTCGAAACCGCCGACGTCGCGCTGATGGCCGATGACCTCGCTCATCTCCCGTTCGCGATCGGGCTCAGCCGCCAGACGCGCCGCATCATCCGCCAGAATCTGGTGGTCAGCCTCGGCGTCGTCGTGGTCCTCGTGCCGGCGACGATCTTCGGGCTCGGAATCGGTGCGGCGGTCGCGGCGCACGAAGGCTCGACCCTCGTCGTCGTCGCCAATGCGCTTCGCCTGCTCGCCTATCGCGATCGCAGCATGGGCTGAGAGCGCACAGTCGCGGTGGGATCGAACCGGAAGGGGGAGAGAGGATGAACTTCAAGAATATCTCGGCCTGGTCCATCCGGAACCCGATCCCGCCGCTCGTCATGTTCTTCGGTCTGACGGTGGCGGGCATCGTCTCCTTCCTCATGATGGGGGTCCAGAGCGATCCCGACATCGATTTTCCGGGCGCCATCGTCATCATCGCCCAGCCGGGCGCCGCGCCGACCGAACTCGAAACCCAGGTCACGCAGCGCGTCGAGGCGGCGGTGCGGACGATCGAGGGGATCGACGAGCTCAATTCGACGGTTACCGAAGGCCAGTCGCAGACCTTCGTCCAGTTCGCGATCGGCACGCCGATCGACCGAGCGGTGACCGACATCCGCGACAAGATCACCCAGATCCGCAGCAACCTGCCGAACGGAATCCTCGAACCGCAGGTTATCCGCCTCTCGACCTCGGGCAACACGCTTGCCTATTGGTCGGCCTCGGCCACCGACATGACGCTCGAGGAATTGAGCTGGTATGTCGATAATGTCGTCGCGAAGCGGCTGATCGCGGTCCCCGGCATGGGCGACGCCTATCGACGGGGCGGGGTCAGCCGCGAAATCCGCGTCATCCTCAACCCCGAGCGAATGCGTGCCTATGGCCTCACCGCTGCCGCGGTGAACACCCAGCTCGTCCAGCTCAACGTCAATGCGGCCGGCGGCCGGATGGAGGTCGCGGGGTCCGAGCAGGCGGTGCGTATCCTCGGCAACGCCAGCAGCGCCAACGCGCTCGGCGAGACGCTGATCTCGGTCGGCACCAACCGGACCGTGCGCCTCGCCGATATCGCCGAGGTCAAGGATCTCTACGCCGAGCAGCGCTCGGTCTCGAAGCAGGACGGGCGGCAGGTGCTGACCTTCGGCTTCGAGCGCGCCAAGGGCGCCTCGGATGTCACCGTTTACGACGCGGCGGTCGAGGAGCTGCGCAAGCTCGAGAAGGAAAACCCCAAGGTCAAATTCACCGAGCTGTTCAGCGATATCGAATATACCAAGGGCCAATATCATTCGGCGATCAATGCGATGGTCGAGGGCGCGATCCTTGCGGTCGTCGTAGTCTTCCTTTTCCTCCGCGACTGGCGCGCGACGCTGATATCCGCGCTCGCCATCCCGCTATCGGCGGTCCCGACCTTCCTCTTCATGGACCTCATGGGCTTCTCGCTCAACATGATGACCTTGCTCGCATTGAGCCTCGTTGCCGGCGTGCTGGTCGACGATGCGATCGTCGAGATCGAGAATATCGTGCGCCACATGCGGATGGGCAAATCGGCCTATCAGGCCTCGATCGACGCCGCCGACGAGATCGGCCTCGCGGTGCTCGCCACGACCATGACGATCGTCGCGGTGTTCCTGCCGGTCGGGCTGATGCCGGGCGTCGCCGGTCAATATTTCAAGAATTTCGGGCTGACGGTCGTGGCCGCGGTGCTGATGAGCCTCGCGGTCGCGCGCATGATCACACCCATGCTCGCCGCCTATTTTCTCTCCGCGCAGGGTCCGCAAAAGCATGGCGAGGGCCCGCTGATCGACACCTATATGCGCATCTTGCGCTGGAGCCTCGATACCAGCGGGGCCGCTGCCGCGCGTGCGCGCGGCGGGCGCTGGAAATGGCTTGGCTACGTCAAGGACCATCGCGTCTGGGTGGTCGGCATCGGTGTGCTGGCGCTCTTTGCGACCATTTTCAGCTTCTCGCTGCTCCCGATGACCTTCCAGCCATCGATCGATTCCGACACGAGCCGCGTCGCCATCCAGCTCGCCCCAGGTGCAACGCTAGAACAAACCGAGGCGGTGGCCGACGAGGTGACCGATCTCATGAAGCGCGACCCGCTCGTCGAATCCGCCTTGTCGCGGATCGATGTCGGCACGGCGACGGTCTATCTGAAATTGCGCAAGGACCGGGAGCTCACCTCGACCGAGTTCGAAAAGGACCGCGCGCCGCGGCTGGCTCAGGTTCCCGATGCCCGCATCAACTTCCAGTCGCAGCATGGCGGCGGCGGCGGCAGCAACCGCGACATCTCGATCACGCTCGGTAGCGACGACCCGAAGAAGCTCGAAGATGTCGGCAACCGGCTGCTTGCCGAAATGGCACGCGTGAAGGAAATCCGCTCGCCGCGTGTCGAGGGCAATCTCCAGCGCCCCGAGATCGTCATTCGCCCGCGCTTTGCGCTCGCGGCGCAGCTCGGCGTGACGACGCAGGCGCTCAGCCAGTCGATCCGGGTCGCGACGCTTGGCGAGATCGACCAGAATAGCGCGAAATTCTCGCTGTCCGACCGGCAGATACCGGTGCGCGTCGCGCTTGCGGAAACCGCGCGCGAGCGGCTCGATACGCTTCGCAACATGCCGGTTCCGACCCGGAACGGGGGAACGGTGCCGCTCTCGGTCGTTGCCGAGATCGGCTTCGGCGCCGGCCCGACCCAGATCAATCGCACCAATCAGGTGCGCCAGCTCACCATCGGGGCCGACCTCGCTCCGGGTCTCGTGACCGGTCAGGCGATGGAAAAGGTCGAGGCGCTGCCGGCGCTCAAGACGCTGCCCGTCGGCGTCACACGGCTCGTGCTAGGGAGCGCCAAGTGGCAGGCCGAGATGCTCCGCAACTTCGCTATCGCGGTCGTGTCGGGCATCTTCCTCGTGCTGGCTGTGCTGATCCTGCTCTACCGCAAGATCATCCCGCCCTTCGTGAATATGGGATCGCTCCTGCTCGCGCCGCTCGGCGGCGCGCTCGCGCTTTTGCTCACGGGCTATCCGCTGTCGCTGCCGGTTTTCATCGGCGTGTTGATGCTGCTCGGCATCGTCGGCAAGAACAGCATCCTGCTTGTCGACTTCGCGATCGAGGAAATGGCGTCCGGGGTGCCGCGCGACGAGGCGATCGTTGACGCCGGACACAAGCGCGCGCAGCCGATCCTGATGACCACGGTCGCGATGGTCGCGGGCATGATCCCGACCGCGCTATCACTCACCGGCGACGGCGCATGGCGCGCGCCGATGGCGGTCACGGTGATCGGCGGGCTCATCCTGTCGACGATGCTGACGCTGCTGATCGTGCCGGCGTCCTTCAGCCTCGCGGCGGGCTTCGAACGCCGGATGGCCCCGCGCCTGCGCCGCTGGTTCACGACGGGCGGCGCGCACGCCGACCCATCGCCTGCGGGCGTCACCGTCATCGGCGCGGGGCAAAGCCCGGCGGCCGATCGATAGAGGAGTGAAGTTGATGGAGTTCGAGCTGGAGCATGACCTCCCCTATAGTCCGGAACAGATATGGGCGGTCCTCGGCGATTTCGAGAATCACCGGATCTGGAACCCCTATGTCCGGATCGAGCGGCTTGCCGAGAACCCGATCGCGATTCGCTATTCGATGCGAATGGATCCCCAAAAGCCGAAGCTTCTCGAAGTCTCCGCGACGGTGATTTCCGCGCGCCCCGATGAAGAACTGATACTCGACGTAAAGCCGAGCTTCATCCTCCAATTCGAGGAGAGCTATATCCTGACCCCGACGGCAAGCGGGACGAAGTTCGTTCACCGCTATCGCTGCCGCGGGCCCTTTGCCTGGCTCCGGCTTCCCGGCATCAAGACCAGCTTCCAGCGAATGCTCGCGTCGATCGACGGCATCCTGCTCAGCTATCTCAAGTCCAAATACAGCAAGCCGCAATCGCCGCCGCGCCGACCGAAATCAAAGTTCAAGGGTGGACGGCGATGACGAGCTTTCCGCTACTCGCTCCGCACAAATGGCGTCCGCTCGGCGCGGCCTGGGCAATCGCCCTCCTGTCGAGCCTTGCCGTCCTCTTCGTCGGCGAGGTCATGGGCCAGGCACCGTGCGACCTCTGCTGGTTCCAGCGCGCCTTCATGTTCCCGCTCGCGATCATTCTCGGCATCGCGGCGTTCAGGTCGGACCGCGCCGTCGTTCCCTATGGACTGGCGCTCGCAGCGGGCGGCGGTCTCGTCGCCCTCTATCATAGCCTGCTCTACGCCGGTGTCATTCCGGCCCCGATCGTCCCTTGTACTGGCGGCCCGTCCTGCTCGGGTGAGAGGATGGCGATTGGAGGCGTACCGCTTCCGCTGCTCTCTCTGGCCGCTTTCGCGCTGATCCTGACCCTCTTGCTCAACTTCCATAGGAGACTGAAATCATGAACAGACGTATCGGAGTGGTGGCCACGCTTGTCCTGTCGGCGCTCGCCTTCACAGGCGGCGCGATGCTCTACAGCGGAAGCGCCGAGGGCGAACCCACGAAGAAGGTCGTGGCGGGTCCCGTCGACAGCCTCATCCGCCCGCACTCGCCGATCATCGGTCCGAAAAATGCCCCGGTCACGATTGTCGAATTCTTCGACCCGTCGTGTGAGGCCTGCCGCGCCTTCTATCCGACGGTGAAGGGCATCGTCGCCAAATATCCCAAGGATGTCCGGCTCGTGATGCGCTACCTCCCGCTCCACCCCGGGTCGGCCGAGGCGATCCTGATCCTCGAAGCCGCCCGCGTGCAGGGCAAACTCCAGCCGGTGACGGCTGCGCTGCTCGAAGCGCAGCCCGACTGGCACGACGGAAAAATGGACGGTGCCTGGGTCGCAGCCGAGAAGGCCGGCCTCGACGTCGCCAAGGCGCGCGCGATGCCGACCACCGATGCGATGGCCTGGATGGAGCAGGACATCGCCGATGCGAGGGCCGTCGGCGTCAAGGGCACCCCGACCTTCTTCGTCAATGGCGAGATGCTCGTCCAGCCCAGCCCCGAACAGGTCGAGGCCCGAGTCCAGGCCGCCGTCGCAGCGAAGGGCAAATAAGGGCCGCACCCGCCCCGCTTGTCCACGCGGGGCGGGTGTCCACCATGCGGCACAATCCTGTCCTTCCATCGATCGGCCTGTCGCATGCAGGCGCCGGGTAGCCGACGGATCTGTGGCAGCGGAGCCATATTCACAGCGCGTTCAAGCATGAAGAGGGATTTTGAACTCCACGAAAAGGAGAGACTGACATGCGAAAACTGATGACGATCGCGGCTGCGATGCTCGCCTTCGCGGTCCCCGGAACGGCGCTTGCCCAGCACCATGGCGATCGCGGGGGATATAGCCGCGGACATGACGCGCCGCGTGGTCATGACCGCGACTATCGTTCCTCACGCCACGGCGTGCCCAACTATGGCTATGACCGCGACTATCGCGGCTACGATCCCGACTACCGCGGCCATGATCGCCGCTATGAACGGCGGGACCGCTACGAGCGGCGCTATCAGAAGCGGCGGATGCACCACCATCACCGCGGGCGTCACTGGCGCGGCTAGCCGAGACCGCGCGGGCTTGGCGAGAAGCTAGCGCTTCGCCCGATAGATGGAAATCGAGCCGGTCGGCGTCGGGATGACCTTTATCTCTTCGACCGCCTCGAAACCCGCGGCTGTCAGGATTTCCGGGACGCAGCCCTTCGCGTTCGGTTCGGTATATTCGAACCCGTCGAGCAGCTGGATCTGTCGAAAAAGCATGCGCATCAGCAGTGAACGCTGCTCGCCATAATCGGCGATGAAGAGGGTTCCGCCGGGCTTCAGGAGCCGGAACATCTGTGCGGCTATCGCCTCCTTCACGTCCATCGGGCACTGGTGGAGGACGAGGCTCGAGACAATCTTGTCGCATTGCTGGAGTGCATCAATGCTGTCCAGCTCGTCGCCCATGGCCTCGAACCATTGAATCTCGGCATCGGCAACCTCAGCCTTGGCGCGTGCGATTTCCAGCACCGCGGGGTCGGGATCGACCGCCAGAACGATGCTCTCCCGCGCCGCCTGCTTGAGGGCGATTGCAAACGTCCCCGTGCCGCACCCGATATCGACGATCCGATCGCCCGGCCGCGGCTCGGCGAAGCGCAGCAAGTCGCTTCGCCATCTTTTCTCTCTGGTCATGAGGGCTATGGCGGCATCGTAGCGGTCGAGCGATCCGCTCTTGCCAAGTGCCGGGACGAAGTCTCTGTGTGCGTCTGACATGATGCCCCTCTACGAGGCGCCGTCGCGCACCGGCTTGAACGGAGAGGCTATGATTCGATGAAAAGGTCGCTTGCCCGAATACCGAACATCGCCTTGATCGTGCGGGCGAAATGCGCGCTGTCGCTGAACCCGGCCATATGTGCGGCCTCGGTCGCGCTGCGGCGCATTCCCAATTCGTCAAAAGCGATAATCAACCGTCGCCAGAGCACAAAGCGCTGGAAGGGCATCCCGATCTCGGCGGCAAAGAGATGCCGGAAGCGGCCGAGCGAAAGGCGGCTCTCCTCCGCCACATCCGCGAGACGGACAGAGCCCATGGGGATCAGGCGGTCAATCGAGGCGGCGGCGCGGGTGATGCGCGGATCGAGCGGGGGGCGGGCGCCTCGCGTCAGCCAGTTTTTCCAGAAGGAGCGCTGTCCCGGCATCTCGACATGAATCGGATCGGAGCAGATCAGCCGGTTTTTCAGTTCTACGGGCGGACCAAAGCCAACTGTCGGCTCGACGAACCATAATTCGGCCGCGGTCGCGGGGAGCAGCCGGTGCACGGTATCGGGTTCGATGAGCAAGCAACGCCCCGACTGGCGAGCGCCGTCAGCATCGACCACCGTAAGCGGCTCGGCACAAAACACTGCCTGCGCCGCAAAATGGCGGTGCGCGGCGGCATCGCCGACCGAACCCGACCAGAGAGCATGATAGTCGCCGAGGCTAAGTCGGCCGTTCCAGTTGGACGTGTCGGGCATCGGGTCTCGATAGCAGGCCTAACTCGTGTGCGTAACGGGCGCCGGGTAAACGCTCGGAGGTTCTTTTCGGAAGCCCTTGCACAGCCTGGGAGGAGTGCGCCGACCCCATGATGATTTCCCTCATCGACCGGGCGCTATCTCGATCCGGCGATGTTGCCGACTATTGTAACGATAGCCGATCCAGAGGATCGCAAGCGCGAGAAGCTGGAGCAACAACGGTTCGAGCGACGGAAATATCCCCATCGCCGGGAAGCGAGGAAAATGAGCGAGCGGTGTGATGCCGAGGAGACCGGCTTCCTGTAGCGCGCCCGCGCCCTTGCCGGCCAGGACAACCGCAAGGATGGCGATCAGTGCGGAGCTGTAAGCGAAAAACTTCCCGATCGGCAGGACCCGGCTGTAACGAAGCATGACCCATGCGATTGCTGCAAGGATCACAACTGCGGTTCCGGCTCCGGCGGCGATCGCGCTGCGGCTTCCTTGCGCGGCGAGGGCTGCGAAAAACAGGATGGTCTCAAAGACTTCCCGATAGACCACGAGGAAAGCGAGCCCGAACAGGAACCAGGCCGAGCGACGCGAAAGCGCCTTGCCCATCGCTGCGCGGATATAGCGTTGCCAGCTCTCCGCATGCGATTTTCCGTGCATCCAGATGCCGACCCAGACGAGAACGACTGCGGCGAAAAGCGAGCCAAATCCCTCCGTCAACTCGCGGTTCGCTCCGCTGATCGAGATTGCATAGGTCGCGATGGCCCAGGTTGCGCCGCCGGCCGCCAGGGCCGCGATCCAGCCGCCATGGACATAGGGTAGGACTTCAGGCCGTTCGGCCTTTCGCAAGAAGGCGATCATCGCCACGATGATCAGAAGGGCTTCGAGACCCTCGCGCAGCAAGATGGTCAGCGCCCCGACAAAGGTCGATGCGTCGCTGGCTGCATCGGGAGACAGTGCGTCTTCGGCATCGGCGAAAAGGGCTTCGACTGCGGCGGCCTTATCCGCGACCGCATCAACCGGCACACCTCGCGCGATGGAAACGCGGTAATCGGACATCGCGGATTCGATTTGCGCCATAAGGGCGGAATCGCGCGTCGTCAGAATCGGCTCGATCGGTTCGAAACCGTCGAGATAGGCGGACAGCGCCAAGCGCTCTGCCTCGCTCCGATTTCCCTTGCGGTACGCGGCAAGGCTTTGCGCCAATTTCTCACGCGCCACCGAGAGCGTCGCGGGTGAAGCGGTTGTCAAAGCTTGGGGATCGGAGCGCAAATAGGCGGTGAGCGCATCGGCCTGCTCCGATCCCAGCCCACGACCAAGCGCTTCCGGGCTGAGACTCGTAAAGGCTTGCAGGTCGGGGACCAGTTCGCGCGCCGCAGGGGTCTGGTTCCAGACACGCCGGCCGGCCGCGACGTCGCGAAAAGCAAATCCACCGGCATAGGCTGCTACCGCCCAGCGGTCGTCGGACGGCAAATGGGCAAAACTGGGCATGGACGTGCCTTCGAGCCCTTGTCCTATGACCTGATAGAGCGCGAACAGACTGCGCTTGCGAGCGCGTCCGACGTCGGTGAAATCGATAGGTGCCGGGTCGAGCCCCTTGGCCTGAGGCCCATTGCCTTCGCCGCGCGCGCCGTGACAGCTGGCGCAATTTTCCAGATAGACTTGGGCTCCGCGCCGGGGATCTGGAGCGCTACGCGGCGCGAGGGGCACAGGGTAGGCGGCGAGCAGGTCCGCCGCGAGTCCGCGCGCCTGGCCAGCCACCTTGCCGGGGTCTGCCTTCGACGCGATCGCCGTTTGGAGTTGTCCCGCTTCGCCAACAAGACGAGCCCGCGCCGGGGATGCCGGAAGGGCTTCGATGCCCTTGCGAACGGTGGCAGAAAACTCTGTCATCTCGGCATATTCGACCGCGCTCGTCACCGCGCCATTGGCGACGGCGCCACCATAGTCGACAGCAACATAGTCCAGCAGACGCCAGATAGTCTGGACTTCGTCGGCATGAGTGCGGGCCTGTGCCGTCGGCACGACGAGGCCGCCGATTGCAGCAAGCGCGACCAGCAGAGAGAGAAAGCGGCGGGCGGAGGGCATTGGCCCTATTGTCCGGCCATAGTCGACAATTCGCGCAGTTCGGTCCTCGCGCTGCGCAGAATCTCATAGGCCGAATGCAGGAAGAGCGTGGCAATGATGGCGGCGACTGCAAGGTCGGGCCATGCTTTGCCGGTCCATGCGACGAGGCCGGCGGCGATGATCACCGCTACATTGGCGATCGCGTCGTTGCGGCTGAACAGCCACACCGCGCGGACATTGGCGTCGCCTTCGCGGAACCGCGAGAGGACGGCGGCCGAGGTGAGGTTGACGAGGAGGGCGGCGACGCCAATGCCGCCCATCAGCTCGGCTTCGGGCGGAACCGCGGTCAGGGCGCGCCACAGCGCGACGCCGATGACGCCAATGCCCAGCGACAGCAGGAACAGGCCTTGGGCCAAGGCGATCCGGGTGCGGGCGAGCGCGGTCCAGCCGATCGCGACGAGGCCGGCGAGCGTGATCGTGCCGTCCCCGATAAAGTCGAGCGAGTCGGCTTTCAGCGCCTGGCTGTTTGCGATGAACCCGCCGACAATCTCGATCGCGCCGAAGCCGAGATTGAGAATTACGACGATCCACAAGGCCCGTCGATAGGCGGGATCACGCTCGGCTCTGACGGTGTCGCCCGTGCAGCCGCAATTGCTGTCGTTGCTCATTCCCCTGTTCTACATTCTACAGTAACTGTAGAAGCAAGCTGAAATCGAGGCGAAACTGAGAGGAATCGAGATGGCGCGCGACACGCGGCTGCCGATCGGCGGCTTGGCGAAACGCACCGGCACGAAGGTTAACACGATCCGCTTCTACGAGGATATCGGATTGCTGCCTTGCGCCGCGCGCACGGCCTCGGGCCGGCGCACCTACGGGGACGAGGATGTCGGGCGCCTCGCATTCATCCGCAATGCCCGGGGCCTCGGCTTTTCGATCGACGAAATCCGGTCGTTGACGGCGCTCGCCTTGGGGCCGGGGCAGGACTGCGCCGAAATCCGCGCTCTTGCGGCGCGTCACCTGCTCGATGTCGATGAAAAGCTGGAACGGATGGCGCGGCTTCGTGCTGAACTTGCCCGTATCGTCCAGCTCTGCGACGGCGGGCCGGTGTCGGATTGCCGGGTCATCGAAGCCATTGCCGCCGGAAATGCCTAGCCGCCGCGTTATCGGGACTGTCGGCGCCTTGCGGCTCAGCCGCAGCAACTGCCCTTGCCGCCGTCGACCTGTATTGGCGGGCAGGGTACCGTGCCATAGGAGCAGAAGACACAGCAGTCTCCTGGCAGCGGCTTGAGCAGCGCGCCGCATCCCTTGCAGTCGTAGAAATACTGGCACGCATCGGTGGGCATGATTTCGTCGGCGATTTGACCGCAGAGCGGACAAGTCAGCGTCGATTGCAGGACCGGCGAGCGATCAAGCATATCGATAGCCAAGCCATAAGAGGACGGCGCCGAGGAGCAGGCCGATCAGGGTCGCAAAGCGCAGCGACGCGGGCACGCATGCGCCATCGGCGCCGCAGCGCGCCGCGCGCATTTGCTGGCGGGCCAGCAGCACGCCGCCGGCGACGAGCGAAATTGCGCCGAATGCGACGAACCAGAGCCGGTAGGGCGCGGCCGGGACCGCTATGCCGACGAGCCAGGCGGACCCGAGCCCCGCCGAGGCAAGCAGCATGGGGAGGGCGCAGCAGGTCGCTGCGAGAAAGCCCGATGCGATCCCGCCAAGCGCCAGCGAAATGGCCCCAAATCCCTTCGGACGCCTTGCATCTCCAGCCAAATTCAAACTCCTTGTTTCGCGGTAGCGGCAACCCTACCATCTGTAGCGACTACAGATGCAAGCGGAATCGCAATGGCCCCCTCAAGCACCATCCCCATCGGCGAGCTTTCGCGCTTTACGGGCTGCAATATCGAGACGATCCGCTATTATGAGCGCATCGGCATCCTGCCCGCGCCCGTCCGGTACGGGCGATTTCGACGCTATGATTCAGCTGGTGTCCAGCGCCTTGCTTTCGTGCGCCGCGCGCGCGAACTGGGTTTCCCCCTCGACACGGTCCGGACGCTGCTCATTCTGGCCGAGGGCGGGGGCCAAAGCTGCGACCAGGCGCGCCAAATGGCCGAGAGCCAGCTTGCCGACGTCCTCGCCAAGCGCGCCGACCTCGACCGCATGGCCGCTGTCTTGGGCGATCTTGTCGAGGCGTGCGGCGCCGGCGTTGCCCGAGGTTGTCCGCTTCTGGAGGCGCTGTCCGACTAGGTTCGAGTGCGGCCGTCTTCCGCAAACGCCCCAAAGCAGCCATTGCGCGCGGCAGCTGGGCGGCCGCGCGCAATGACGGCCCGTTACGGCGCCTTGTCGAGCTTCGTGATCGTTCCGGCCTTGCCGTCCCAATCGAGCTCGAACGCGACCTTGTCGCCGACCTTGATGTCCTTCAGCAGCTCGGGTTTCGCCGCAAATCCCATCTCCATTGCCGGCCATTCGAGCTCGGCGATCGCGCCATGATCGAGCGTGACCTGTCCCTTCGCGCTGTCGATCGCGGTCACGGTCGCCGTGCCCTTGCCATGTTTGGTGTCGGCGGGCATCGCCATGGTGCCGGCGTCATCGGCCATAGCGGCCTTTTCTTCAGTCTTCGGCGCTTCGCCTTGCTTGCCGCAGCCGGCGAGACCCGCACTGAGCGCAAGGCCCAGTGCGATGGCAGTCAGATTTTTCATGTCTTCTCTCCTTCGGGTTGAACGGGATGGGCCGCGTGCCTGCGCATCAGCAGATAGGCGGCGGGAATGATGAGCATCGAGAGCAGCGGCGCGGTGAGCATGCCCCCGATCATCGGCGCGGCGATGCGGCTCATGACTTCGGAGCCGGTGCCGGTCCCGACGAGGATCGGGAACAGACCCGCGAGGATGACGGCGACGGTCATCGCCTTCGGCCGGACGCGAAGCAGCGCGCCCTCGCGAACCGCGGCCAATATGTCGCCGTCGCTGCGATCGGCGAGCGCATGTTTGAGGTAGATGAGCATGACGACCCCGAACTCTGCGGCGACGCCCGCGAGCGCGATGAATCCGACCGCGCTCGCGACCGACTGGTTGTAACCGAGCAGATAGAGGAGCCAGAGCCCGCCGGTGAGCGCGAAGGGCAGGGTCGCCATGATGAGCAGCGCTTCGTCCCAGCGGCGGAAGGTCAGGTAGAGCAGGACGAAGATGATCGCGAGCGTGACTGGTACGACGACCTTCATCCGTTCGGTCGCGCGGACGAGGAACTCGAACTGCCCGGTGTAGGAGATGCTGACGCCGGGGGGCAGCTCTACATCGTGCGCGATCGCCCGCTGGATGTCGTGCACGAGGCCCTGCAGGTCGCGACCGCGGCTGTCGACATAGATCCAGGTTACCGGGCGGCCATTCTCGCTGCGCAGCATCGGCGGCCCGTCGGTGACCTTGACGCTCGCCACCGTGCCGAGCGTGATCTGCTGGCGCGACGGCGTCAGGACCGGAAGGCTCGCGAGTTCGCCGATGCTGTCGCGCAGTTCGCGCGGATAGCGGACGCTGATCGGATAGCGCGCGAGCCCCTCGACCGTCTGGCCGATCGTCTCGCCGCCGATCGCGCCCGAGACGATGGACTGGACATCGGCGACATTGAGGCCGTAGCGGGCCGCGGCGGCGCGATCGATGTCGACATCGATATAGCGCCCGCCGGTCAGCCGCTCGGCCAGCGCCGAGGCGACGCCGGGGACGGTCCTGACTACGCCCTCGATGCGCTTGGCGGTGCGGTCGATCTCGGCAAGATCCGAGCCTGCGACCTTGATGCCGACCGGGCTCTTGATCCCGGTCGCGAGCATGTCGATGCGATTGCGGATCGGCGGAATCCAGAAATTGGCGAGCCCCGGAACGCGGACCCGCGCATCGAGCTCCTCGATTAGCTTCTCCTCGGTCATGCCGGGGCGCCATTGGTCCTTCGGCTTGAAGCGGATCGTCGTCTCGAACATCTCGAGCGGCGCGGGGTCGGTCGCGCTGTCGGCGCGGCCCGCCTTGCCGAACACGGTCTCGACCTCTGGCACCGTCTTGATCAGCCGATCGGTCTGCTGGAGCAGGCTCGATGCCTTTGCCGCTGAAATTCCGGGCAGCGCCGAGGGCATATAGAGGAGATCGCCCTCGTGCATCTGGGGCATGAACTCGCCGCCGATCTGGGTCATCGGCCACAGGCTGGTCGCGAAGACGAGGCCGGCGATCACGAGCGCCTTTTTCGGCCGTTCGAGCACCCAGTCGAGCGCGGGCCGGTAGGCGCGGGTCAGCCAGCGATTGACCGGATTGGCCTGTTCGGCGGGGATCTTTCCGCGGATCAGCCAGCCCATCAGCACCGGGATCAGCGTGATCGAGAGGATCGCGGCGGCGGCCATCGCATAGGTCTTGGTGAAGGCGAGCGGCGAAAAGAGCCGTCCTTCCTGGCCCTCGAGCGTGAAGATGGGCAAGAAAGAGAAAGTGATGATGAGGAGACTGAGGAAGAGCGCCGGTCCCACTTCGGCGGCGGCGTCGGTGATCACGCGCCAGCGTTCGGCGCCCTTCAGCTCCTCGCCCGGATGATCGCGCTCCCAATGTTCGAGATGCTTGTGGGCGTTTTCGATCATCACGACCGCCGCATCGACCATCGCGCCGACCGCGATCGCGATGCCACCGAGCGAGAGGATGTTGGCGTTGAGCCCCTGCAATCGCATTACGATGAAGGCGATGAGGATGCCGAGCGGCAGCGTCAGGATCGCTACCAGCGCCGAGCGCGCGTGCCAGAGGAACAGCGCGCAGACGAGCCCGACGATGATGAATTCCTCGACGAGCTTCGAGGTCAGATTGTCGACCGCGCGGTCGATCAGCCCCGAGCGGTCGTAAGTGGTGACGATCTCGACCCCGGGCGGCAGGCTGCGCTTGAGCTCGGCGAGCTTGGCGCGCACGCCGTCGATGACCTCGCGGGCATTCTTGCCCTCGCGCATCACGATGACGCCGCCCGCCACCTCGCCCTCGCCATTGAGTTCGGCAATGCCGCGCCTTGTGTCCGGGCCGATCTGTACCGTCGCGACGTCGCCGACCGTCACCGGAATCCCGCCACCGGCGGTGCGGATCGGGACGCTGCGGAAATCGTCGAGCGATTTGAGATAGCCGCTCGCCCGCACGATATATTCGGCCTCGGCAAGTTCGAGGGAGCCGCCGCCGCTCTCCTGGTTGGCGCGCTTGAGGGCGTCTGCGACGTCGGTTGCGGTCACACCGAAGGCGGCGAGCTTCTGCGGGTCGACGATGATCTGATATTGGCGCACCATGCCGCCGATGCTTGCGACCTCGGCGACGCCGGGGACCGATTTGAGCTCGAAGCGCAGGAACCAGTCCTGGAGACTGCGCAGCTCGGCGAGATCGTGGCGGCCGCTCTTGTCGACGAGCGCATATTCATAGATCCAGCCGACCCCGGTCGCGTCGGGGCCGAGGCTCGGGCGTGCGCCTTCAGGGAGCCGGCTCTGCACCTGGCTCAGATATTCGAGCACGCGGCTGCGCGCCCAATAGGGATCGGTGCCGTCGTCGAACAGCACATAGACGAAGCTGTCGCCGACGAAGCTATAGCCGCGCACGACGCGGGCGCCGGGCACCGAGAGCATCGTCGTCGTGATCGGATAGGTGACCTGGTCCTCGACGATCCGTGGCGCCTGGCCCGCATAGCTGGTGCGGACGATGACCTGAACGTCCGACAGGTCGGGCAGGGCATCGACCGGCGTCGTGCGCACCGCTGCGATCCCGAGCAGCGTCAGGATCAGCGCCGCCGCGACGACGAGCCCGCGCGCCGCGACCGAGGCACGAATGATCTTCGCGATCATTCCGCCGCCTCCAGCGGGCGGACGGCGAGGCCGGTCAGGCTCGCCTCGGAATCGAGCAGGAACTGGCCCGAAGCGACGACCTTCTCGCCGGGGGCGAGCCCCTGCAATATCTCGGTCTTGCCGCCGCCCTCGCGTCCGGCGACCACTTCGGCGGGATGGTAGCGTCCGTCGCGCTTCTCGAGCATCACGATGCTGCGCGTGCCGGTGCGGATCACCGCTTCGCTCGGGACCAGCAGCGTGGGCTTGGCGTCGCCGCCGAGCGCGACCACGGCGAACATGCCGGGGCGGAGGCGCCTGCCGCGATTGGCGAGTTCGAAGCGCACCGTCAGCGTGCGGCTGTCGGCGGTCGCGGTCGGCAGGATCGCGACGACGCGGCCCGTGAAAGCCTCGCCGGGAAAGGCGGTGAGCTTCGCGGTGGCAGGTTGGCCGATCTTCACCCATCCCGCTTGCGCTTCGGGGACCGCGGCGTTGAGCCATACGGTGCCGAGCCCCGAGATTTCGGCGAGCGTTTGCCCGGAGGCGAGCGTCACGCCCGCTCGGGCATTCAGCGTCTGGACGACACCGCCGATCGGCGCGCGCACCGTCAGCCTGCCGCCGGTGCGCCCGCTCCGGTCGACCTCGGATATCACGCCTTCTGGCATGCCCATCAACCGTAGCCGCTGCCGCGCCGCCGCGGTGAGGTCGGGTTTCCCGAGCTTCTTGACGCTCAGATATTCGGTCTGGGCGCTGCCCCATTCGGGCAGTTGCAGATCGGCGATCGGCGCGCCGGCGCCGATGACATCGCCGGGCGCGAGGCGATAGACGCGCTCGACGAAGCCGCCCGAACGCGCCTGAACGATCGCGACGTCCCGCTGGTTGAAATCGATACTGCCGTTGACGTCGAAGGTCGCGGCAAGGCTGCCCATTTCAGCCGCGACCACTCTTATGCCGAGGCTTTGCCGCGCGGCCGGATCCACCGACACGCCGGGTGTGGTGCCATTGCCCTCGTCGGCAAATTTGGGCTCGAGCTGCATGTCCATGAACGGTGACTTGCCGGGCTTGTCGAACTTCTGGTTCGGGAACATCGGGTCATAATAATAGAGGATCTTGCGCGCGCCGCTGCCGGTCGCCTCGGGTGCCGCATCGCTCTGGCCGCGTTGCCCCAGCCAGTAACCGCCGCCGCCCGCGATCAGCACCGCGGCCAATATTCCGGCGCGCCAACGCGCCGCTGATGTTGCATCGGTCATCGACCTGCCTCCCCATAGATGTAGTTGATCCGGATCGCGTCGCGCGCGACCTCGGCTTCGCGCGCCAGCGCATCGACTTCGGCCTCGGCGAGCGCGAGGGTCGATAGCAGCGCGGTCCCGAGGTCGAGCTTTCCGGCGGCGTAACTTGCAAGATCGAGCTCGGCGCGCGTCTTCGCGAGCGGCACGAGCCGCGTGCGCGCATTGCCGAGCTGCTCATGATGCATGCGATGATCGGCGAGATCGGCGTCGAGCGCCGCCGCGATATCGCGCTTGGCCGCCTCGCGGTCGAACCGTGCGCGCGTCGCCTCGCTGGCGCGCGCCGCGATCTTCGGGTCCTGCCGCTTTTTCGAGAAGATGGGCAGGTCGACGGTGACCCCGACCGTGACGAGATCGCCATAATTGGGCTCGCGCCGCCCATAGGCCGCGTTGACGCTCCAGTCGGGGCGCTTGTCGGCGCGCGCGAGACCGGTCTCGGCGTCGGCGGCGATGGCGCGGGCGTCGAGCGCTCTCAGCCTTGGCAGGGCGTCGATTCCGGCGCGCAATCCTTGTTCATCGATCATCTGTGGTGGCAAGTCGCCAAGCGTGTCGGCGGCAGGGTCGCCGGTAAAGCGTGCGAGCTGCGCCCGCGCGCGGGCGATCTCGGCCGCGAGCGCGCTGCGGCGATCGTTGATCGCGGCGCGAAGCTGATCGGGTTCGAGCGCCTGCGCCGGGCGCGCCGCGCCGCTCGCAAGCCGTGCCGTGACGGTTGCTTGCAAATCTTCAAGGCCGTCGTCGAGCAGGTCGAGTTCCTTGAGACGCTTCTTGGCGTAGAAGAGATCGACCCAGGCACGCGCCGTCGCGAGCCTGATGTCCTGTGCGGTGACCGCTTCGTCGGCGCGTGCGATTCCGATGTCGGCCTGCGCGCGCGTCGCGCGCGCGCGGCGTTTGGCCGGGTTCGGAAAGTCCTGGCTGACGCCGATGACCTGCATGGTGAAATCGTCGCGATTGAACCGGCCCGCATCGGGTCCGGTGACCGGGAAATCCTGCAGGACGATATTGAGTTTCGGGTCGGGCAGCCGGTCGGCCGCGATCGCCGCCGACCGCGCCGCATCGATGCCGGCTTCGCGGCCCTGCAATTCGGGCGCCTCCGATGCCGCGCGGGCGAGCGCCGCATCGAGCGTCATCGGCTCGGCATGCAGCGCCGCGGGCAACGGGACCAGCAAAGCTGCCGCAAGATATATACGCATATGTCCCCCTCTTCGAGACTGGCGGGAATGTCCCCCGGCACGTCGGCCGGGGGACGGAAGCCGTCAGCCCTTGGAGGGTGACATGCGTTGCCCGGGCATGGCTTGCATGCAGCCGGCCGCGTCGGTCTTCATCATGGCGCAGTCGCAGTTCGCCATCTGCTCGGGCTTGTCCGCGACCCACACGCGAATCCGCGTGGTGGCGCCCGACTTGTTCGGACCCGGGACTTGCCGCGATTGCCATTCATAATGGCCGCCCGCCTCCTGCGCGAAGGAGGGCGCGGTGGTGAAGGCCGCAAGCGCAGCGGCCATCGCAATGATCATCTTCATGTTGAATATCCTCGGTTGAAAAGCAGGAGGACACGCGGCGACAAGGGTCGCCGCGCATCGCGCGTTTCAGCCGAGGAATAGCGGTGGGTCGGGCTCAGGGCCGTAGTTTCTGCCGTACAGTCGCGTGATCGGCAGTTGGTCGGTCGGCGCCGCGGGATAGTCGCTGGCAGCCGGCATGGCGGAAGGTGTCGCGGTCGCCAGCGGCAGCGCGCAGCCCATCTTGGCGATGCAGTCGAGCGTCAGGCCCTTGCAGGGCGCCTTGTCCTGGGACGTGTCGATGCCCATCATCTCCGCGCATTCCGCGCTCATCGCGGGGGCGGAAATGGTCGTCTCCGACGCAATGGGCATCGCCGGCGCCGAGGCGAACGCCGCCTCCTGGGCCAAAAGGCCCAGCATCGCTCCAAACAGGAGCAAAAGGGAAAGCCAACGCTTCACGGTCGAAACATGATCCTCGTCCAACTTGCCGTCAATTCGAAACTCGAACCGGTGTGTCCGTCGCTGATTATAGCAGCCGTACCATAGTACGGAGTCAAGGCGATTCGTTGGAGGGCCGATGTACGGTCCGGTTACATTGCAGGCCAGCAGTGTGCCGGAACCGTCAGCCGATGGCACCACAGCTGGATCTCACTGTGCGGGCCTTAGGTCGTACACCAACCATTTTGCGCGCCTTCGACACGCTTTGGCTTTGTCGAAAGCGTCCGCGTCGCCTGCCCCCGAAAGCGGCTGGGCGAGCCCAGCCGAGAGTGAGAGCGGATGAGTGCCGGGCGGCGGGTCAAGGGCCGAGAGAGTGTCTCGCGGCGGCTCGCTACGGAGATGGCACATGGCCAGAACGCAACCGAAAATAACCCTCAGCCCTTCCAAGGATCTCCCCTTCGACAGGCTGAGGCTCTCGCAATCCAATGTCCGCCGGATATGGCTCGCCGAGGCCATTGCCGAACTGGCGGAAGACGTCGCCCGCGTGGGGCTGCTCCAAAGCCTCAATGTGAGGCCCCTTCTCGACGCGGAGGGCAAGGAAACGGGCCTGTTTGAAGTTACGGCCGGTGGCCGGCGCTATCGCGCGCTCGAACTGCTCGTGAAGCGGAAGCGGCTCGCGAAGGACGCGCCGATCCCTTGCATCGTCCAACCGGCCAATCGCGCCATTCTCGCCGAGGACGACAGCTACGCCGAGAACGCGCGGCGCGAGGCGCTGCATCCGCTCGATCAGTTTCGCGCGATGCAGGCAATGGCCGACAAGGGCGAGGACATCGAGACCATTGCGGCAAACAGCTTCGTGACGCCGGCCGTCGTTCGGCAACGTCTGAAACTCGCCTCGGTCTCGCCGGCTCTGCACGAGGTCTATGCCGAAGACGGCATGAGTCTCGATCAGCTCATGGCCTTCACGGTCTCGGACGATCATGCGCGCCAGGAGCAGGTCTTCGAGATGCTGCGGACGAGTTACAACACCTCGCCCGCATTCATCCGCCAGAAGCTGACCGAGAACAGCGTCCGCGCGGTCGACAAGCGGGTTCGCTTCGTGACCGTCGATGCCTATGTCGCGGCGGGCGGGAGCGTGGTGCGCGACCTGTTCGAGCGCGACGACGGCGGCTGGCTCACCGATCCGCCGCTGCTCGACCGGCTCGTCGACGAGAAGCTCGCGGCAGAAGCCGAACGCATCGGCGGCGAGGGATGGAAATGGGTCGAAGCGGCGATTGAGATCCCCTGGAGCGCAGGCCGCGATATGCGCCGAATCGTGGGTGAGGAAGTGCCGATCAGCGACGCGGAACAGGAACGGCTGACGATGCTCGAGGCCGATGCCGAGGGTCTCAGCGACGAATGGAGCGACGCCGACGAAATCCCCGACGAGATCCATGCCAAGCTCGAGGCGATCGATGCCCAGATCGGCGCACTCAGCGAGCGGCCGCAGATTTTCGATACCGAGGAAGTCCCGATCGCCGGCGTGTTCGTTTCGATCGAGCATGACGGGTCGCTTCGCGTCGAGCGCGGTTTCGTGCGCGCCGAAGACGAACCCGACGCGGAAGCCGAGGATGGGCCCGACTCGGACGCCGGCGGCTCCCCCATCGGCGACGGCGCGGACGATGCAGCGCCTGGGACCGACGGCCCCGGGGGCCAGGACCGCGATGCTGCAGGCGGCGACGAGGAGGATGACGCCGGGCTCAAGCCGATGTCCGACCGCCTCGTCTCGGACCTGACGGCGTGGCGCACGCTCGCGCTCCAGGATGGGGTCGCGCGCTGTCCCTCAACCGCCTTCGCCGCGGTGCTGCACGCCTTCGTCATTTCGTGCTTCTTCGGATACAGCCGCGAGGGCTGCGTGCAGGTTCATGTGAACGGCGTCGCCTACTCGAATGCGCCCGCCGGCCTTCGCGACTGTCCGCCCGGACGCGCGATCGCCGAACGTCATGAGGCGTGGCGCGCGCGGATGCCGAAAACCGATCGCGACACCTGGGACTGGCTGCTGACGCTCGGCGATGAGGAGCAGGCGAGCCTCTTCGCGCATTGCGCCTCGCTCGGCGTCAACGCGCAGGCCGAGATCGTCCCCAAATATGACAATGGGCGCATCTCGTCGCACACCGTCGCGCGGCGCATCGCCCATAGCCATGTCTTGGCGCGCGCGGTGGGTCTCGACCTCATCGAGGCGGGCTGGCGTCCGACCGCGGAGGGCTATTTCAAGGCGGTGCCCAAGCCTCGCCTGCTCGCCGACGTCGCCGAGGCGCGCGGCGAGCAGTTTGCCGGAATGATCGACCATCTGAAAAAGGCGGACATGGCGCGCGAAGCCGAGCGCCTGCTCGAGGAGACGAACTGGCTGCCCGAACCGCTCCGCACGCCGGACGAGGAGGGCACGGCGACGCTGCCGGCCGCGAACGACGATGGCGAAGATGCGCTGCCGCCCGGTCTCGCCGACGATGCCGATGGTGGTGTCGACGAGGAAGGAGGTGCCGACGCGATCGCCGCCGAATGACCTTGGGCCGTGCTGAGCGGCTCACCCCTGAAATCAAACTCCCGAAAGCCCGGCCGCCCTGCCGGGCTTTCGGCTGTTCGGAGACTGAAAAATGGACAGACTGAACAATGCAATCGGGTCGGTACTTCCGGCCCCTGTCGATGGAGGGCATCATGGCTGATCGCGTTTCCATCTCGATCACGATCGGCGGGCGCGTGAGCGCGGACACCTATGCGCTTCTCGCCGAGATCGTCGCCGCCGAAGATCTCTCCACCGAGTGGGACGGACCCGCTTTCGAGCCGGGTCATCGCGAGATCGGCGAGGCCCTGTCGCTCTTCGCGCACGAGGTCGCGTGGGGCCGCGTCGAGCCGCTCGAAAGCTTCTGCGCCGAGCATGGCCTGCCGTTCGCCCGCTGGTCGGGCGGCTATCCCGGGGAATGGAGCGCCGAGCGCATCGTCTTCCGGGGCGAAGGCGAACCCCACTCTTACATGGTCGATGAGAATGACCGGGTGATGATCGACCGGCATCTCGTCGCTGACCGTGGCAGCATTGATGCGATCCTCGCCTATTTCGAGGAGGCGGAGTTCGAAGTGCCGCCGCTGATTGTCGAGGACGACCCCGAGCCCGTGGCAGCGGCTGGCGACAAGGGGAGGGGCCGTCATGGCTGACTATTTCTCGCAGATTGTCGTTCGCCCCGACATCCCGAAGATGGCGATGACCGAGCTCGAATATGTCATCCTCGCGAGGATGTTCAACGCGGAGCCCGTCGGCGAGGACATCTATTTCTCGGCCTCCGACGGTGTGAGCGACTTCGTCTTGCTGGACGTCGCCGACGTGAAGCGGATGATCGCAGCCGATGAGAGCATCGCGAGCAGCGTCACCGATGTCGTCCGCGAGGCGCTGGAAAAGCTCGATCCGGATGCAGAGGAATTCGAGGTCGACATGTCCATGGTCAGCTTCGAGGGTATCTTCGAGGATGTCGTGAAACGCTCGGCGCTCGATTACATCGAGATCGAGACGGCGTGGAGCTGCTCGAAGATGCGCCCGGACGGCTTCGGCGGCGCCGCCACCCTGATCAGCAAGTCGGGGATGGTCAGCATGTCGACCGCCAGCTTCCTCGAAGGGGCGATCGCCGCGCTGTCGCTCGGCCAGCCGCCTGGCTGATTGCCCCTTTTCCCACCCCTAACTTCGAGCCCGGCCGCAGCGCCGGGCTTCCCTTTTTCAGGAGACCCGAAATGTCACCGATGGATATCTATTGCCATGCGCCGCTCGGCGCCAAGATCCGCTTCTCCAACGGCGAGCCGCGTCCGCCCGAGCGCTTCACGCGCAAGGTGAAGGCGTGGGAGAATGACAACGGCACCGGCACGCTCGTCGAATATAGTCCCGGATGCGAGAGCACGACATACTCGCATCCGCCGACCTTCGCGCTGCATCTGGCGACTTACAGCAGCGGCGGCGTCCAGATTCTCGTCGTCCGCCGAATCTATTCGGTCGCGAGCCGGCTCGATTTCGAGATCGTCGAGCGGCCGCGACCCGGCATGGCGCGCGTGCTCACGGTTATGGGCGAGGGCGACGAACTCCGTCACCTCGCTGCCGACGCAGCGGCCGCCGAGGCGTGGGTCGCCGAGCATCGCTATCATAATGCACGCATCGAGCTGGTCGACGATCCCGATGCCGCCAACCGTCCGCTGTTTCGAGGGAGGGCGGCGGCGTGAGCGATATCGTCGCCGAATATGGCACCACCGCCGACGGCCTCTCCGGGCGATGTCATCGGCATCGCGTCGCGCGGTAGCAAGCGCGGCGCCGCGCTGACGCGCAGCTTTATCATTCCGGGACGCGAATATGAGCGAGGCAAGCACGGCTTCGTGATCGATCCCGCGCGGCATTTGCCATCGGATTGAGAGGGAGAGGCTGCGCCGGGAGGGGGAGCCGGCGGGCCAAGAGAGAGCGCCGGGCGGCTCGCCCCGTCCCGCTCTCTCGAGGATTCCGATATGCAATCACTCCCGTCCCGCGCGGCGCAAGGCGCCGCGATGCGCGCGCCTTCTTCCGCAGCGCCGCGCCTCCTCGCTGCCGCCGAGACCATCCTCCCCCTTCTCGAGGCCGGGCAGCCCTTCGATACGGGCCAGCTCCGCGAGGCGATGATCTCCGCCTTTGGCACCAGTGATGCCGAGGGCGGCTGGGACTGGAAGGCGGCTTATGATGCGAGCGAGGGAGCGCAGGTCCTCCTGCTGCGCGCCTATGGGCGCGCGCTGATGACCCGGGCCGGTTCCTCCCAGCACCGCCTGGCGATGTGGGACCGGATCGCGCGGCGCACCCCGACGCATACGCGCCGGTCGGAGACGGGCCAGACGCTCCAGCAATTCTCGACGCCGCTCCCGCTCGCTTATGTCGCGGCCGAGGCCGCTTCGATCATCGCGGGCGACGTTGTTCTTGAGCCCTCTGCCGGCACCGGCATGTTGGCGATCCACGCCGAACTCGCGGGCGCCACGCTCGCGCTCAACGAGCTGGATCCGGGCCGCGCCGAATTCCTCGACCTGCTGTTTCCGGGCATCGGTGTGACACGCCACGATGCGGCCGCGATTGACGACCGGCTGGACCAGGCGGTCCGCCCCGACATCATCCTCATGAACCCGCCCTTCTCGGCCGTAGCGCGCGTCGACCGTCCGATGCGCGATGCCGCGCTTCGCCATATCGCCTCGGCGCTCGCCCGGCTCCGCGATGGCGGGCGGCTGGTCGCCATTGTTGGCGCAAACTGCTCGCCCGAGGCACCCGCTTGGCGCGACGCCTTTGCGCGCTTGCAGGAGCATGGCACACTTTGCTTCTCGGCGGCGATCGCCGGGAAGGTCTATGCGAAGCACGGAACCACGACGAGCACGCGGCTGCTCGTGTTCGACAAGGTTCCGGCGAGCGACCCGGCATCGCTTGTCACGAGCCGCGGTGAGGCGCCTGACCTCGCGGCTCTCCTCGCATGGGTCGAGAGCGATGTGCCGTCTCGGCCGGGGCCGTCGGGGCCTCCGCCGCCGGCGACTGCGACACCTTCCCGGTCTGCAATACCCGGCTTTGGGCGCGCGGCCATCGCGGCTGCGGCCTCCCATGTCTCCGAGCGTCCGGCGCACGAGGCGCCCCCCGAGCTTGCCTATGAGACGCGCGATTGGAAGGCGCCCGAAGGCCGCCTTGGCGACACGATCTACGAAACCTATGCGCTGCAATCGCTCTCCATCGAGGGCGCGCATCCGCATCCGACCGCCCTAGTGCAGTCTGCGGCGATGGCCTCGGTGGCGCCGCCGAAACCCTCCTATCGGCCGCATCTTCCCGCGCGGCTGGTGACGGGCGGCATCCTCTCCGACGCGCAGCTGGAATCGGTGATTTTCGCTGGCGAAGCCCATGGCGGTCATCTTTCGGGGGCTTGGGTGGTCGACGAGACGTGGGACATGCTGTCCGCGGTCAGCGACGACAATGAGGAGGCGGTTCGCTTCCGGCGCGGCTGGTTCCTTGGCGACGGCACCGGTGCCGGCAAAGGGCGGCAGGTGGCGGGAATCATTCTCGACAATTGGTTGAAGGGCAGGCGCCGCGCCGTCTGGCTCTCGGTGTCGGACCGCCTGCTCGAGGATGCACAGCGCGATTGGTCGGCGCTGGGCCAGGAGCGCCTGCTCGTCACGCCGCTCTCGCGCTTTCGGCAGGGCACGCCGATCAAGCTCGCCGAAGGCATCCTGTTCACCACATACGCAACGCTGCGTAGCCAGGCCCGCGAGGGCAAGGCGAGCCGCGTCGAGCAGATCGTCGAATGGCTGGGCCGCGATTTCGACGGAGTGATCGTCTTCGACGAGGCGCATGCGATGGCGAACGCCGCAGGCGGCAAGGGGGCGCGCGGTGAACAGAAGCCTTCGCAACAGGGGCGTGCCGGTCTGCGACTTCAGCATGCGCTTCCCGACGCGCGCATCGTCTATGTGTCCGCGACGGGTGCCACCACCGTTCAGAACCTCGCCTATGCGCAGCGCCTGGGGCTCTGGAGCGGGACCGATTTCCCCTTTGCGTCGCGAAGCGAATTCGTGGCGGCGATCGAGGACGGAGGGGTCGCGGCGATGGAGGTGCTCGCACGCGATCTGAAGGCGCTTGGCCTTTACGCGGCGCGGTCACTGTCGTTCGATGGCGTCGAATATGAGTTGCTCGAGCATGCACTGACCGATGAGCAGCGGCGCATCTACGACAGCTATGCGGGTGCCTTTCAAGTCATCCACAACAATCTCGATGCCGCGATGGAAGCGGCCGGCGTGACGAGTTCGCTCCATGGCACGCTCAACGCGCAGGCGAAGTCGGCGGCGCGCTCGGCATTCGAGAGCACGAAGCAGCGCTTCTTCAACCATCTCATCATCGCGATGCAAACCCCGAGCACGATCGCGAGCATCGCCGACGATATCGAGGCAGGGCATGCGGCCGTGGTGCAGATCGTCTCGACCGGCGAAGCGCTGCAGGAACGGCGCCTCGCCGAGATCCCGACCGAGGAATGGGGCGATGTGTCGGTCGACATCACGCCGCGCGAATATGTCCTCGACTATCTTGCGCACAGCTTCCCCGTCCAGCTTTACGAACCCTGCACCGACAGCGAGGGCAATCTGGCCTCGCGCGCGGCGTTCGATGGCGACGGCAATCCGATCGTCAATCGCGAGGCCTGCCGCAGGCGCGATGCGATGATCGAAAAGCTTGCATCGCTGCCGCCGGTGCCGGGGGCGCTCGACCAGATCGTCCAGCATTTCGGGACCGACCTGGTCGCGGAAGTGACGGGGCGCTCGCGGCGGATCGTGCCGCTAACGGCGGGCGACGGCTCTGTGCGCTTCGCGGTCCAGAACCGGCCCAATAGTTCCAATCTCGGCGAGACCCACGCTTTCATGGACGACGAGAAGCGCATTCTCATCTTCTCCGAAGCCGGCGGCACGGGGCGATCCTATCATGCCGACCTGGGTGTCAAGAACCAACGCCGCCGCATCCACTATCTGCTTGAACCCGGCTGGAAGGCCGACACGGCGATCCAGGGCTTCGGCCGCACCAATCGGACGAACCAGAAGCAGCCGCCGCTCTTCCGTCCCGTCTCGACCGATGTGAAGGCGCAGAAGCGCTTCATCTCGACGATCGCCCGGCGGCTCGACACCCTGGGTGCGATCACCCGCGGCCAGCGACAGACAGGCGGACAGAATATGTTCCGCCCGCAGGACAATCTCGAATCCTTCTATGCGCGCGACGCGCTCCGCCAGCTCTACCAGCTGCTCGCCGACGGCAAGGTCGAGGGCTGCTCGCTGTTCGCCTTCGAGGCGGCGACGGGGCTTTCGTTACTCGACGACGGCGGGCTCAAGGACGAGCTGCCGCCGATCACGACCTTCCTAAATCGTATGCTGGCGCTGACGATCGACCTTCAGAATATCCTCTTCGAGACCTTCGAGGGACTGCTCGCGAACCGGATCGAGGGAGCAATCGCGTCTGGGACTTATGAAATGGGTCTGGAGACGCTGCGCGCCGAGAGCTTCCTCGTGACCGCACGGGAGACGATCTACACGCACCCCGGTACCGGGGCGGTGACCCAGCTGCTCACGATCGAACGCAAGGACCGGATCGCGCCGATACTGCGGGCGGACGCGGTGGAGTTCGCGGCGTCCTGGGGCGGCCAGCTCGTGGTCAACGCCCGCTCGGGCCGCGCCGCGGTGCAACTGCGCGCGCGCAGCCTCATCGACGACGATGGCGCCGTCCACCGCCGGATCGCACTCCAGAGGCCGCTCGAGAAAATGCACATGCTCGCCGAGGACTTTGAGCATTCGCACTGGCATTCCGTCGATGCGGATGCTTTCGGGGCGGCGTGGGACGCTGAACTTTCCGAACTCCCGGAGCATGAGATGTCGACGCTGCACATCGTCGCCGGCCTTCTGCTCCCGATCTGGAAACGGCTGCCCAAGGAGTCGACCAGGGTTTACCGACTGCAGACCGATGCCGGCGAGCGCATCATCGGGCGCAAGGTCTCGCCGGTCTGGGCGGCGAGCGTTACCGGCGATGCCCCTTCGCAGCTTGCCGTCCCCGATGCATGGCGGATGCTGCAGGCGGGAGACATTTCGCTCGTCATCGCGGAGGGCCAGGCACTACGACGCGTCCGCGCGATGAACGATTGGCGGATCGAGCTTTCGGGGTTCAACGATCTCGGCGTCGAGCGGCTGAAGACGATGGGCTTGATTTCGGAAATCGTCTCGTGGAAACTGAAGCTCTACGTGCCGGCAGGGGCTGCTGGCGCCGATGTGTTCGCTGGGCTCCTCAATCGGTTTCCGATTGAGCGGGTTCAGGATCGCAAGGCCGCCTGAAGGAGCCCCGCATGTCCAGTCCAGCATCCGACATAGCGCGCCGTCTTGCGGAAAATGCCGAGGCGGTGTGTCGCCGATACCTCTCACGCGGACGCCGCGAGGGCCATTATTGGATGGTCGGCGATATCCTTAACACGCCCGGGCGCAGCCTTTACGTCCGACTTTCAACGAGCGGCGACGGCGGCTCGCCGGGCAAATGGACCGATGCCGCGAGCGGGGATCATGGCGATCTGCTCGACATCATCGCAGCAAGCTGCGGCCATGCCAGTTTCCGCGAAACGCTCGAGGAGGCGCGCCACTTTCTCAGCCTGCCGCGGCCACCCGACGCACCCCGAAATCCAGCGCCGACAAAAGCCCCGACCGGCTCGCCGGAATCGGCACGCAGGCTCTGGGCGGCATCGAAGGCGCTTAGCGGGAGCATCGGGAGCTTCTACCTCGCCGGGCGATCTATCATCGACGTGCTGCCGAGCGACCCCTTGCGATTTCATCCGCACTGCTTCTATCGGCCATCAGACGATGATGCGCCGGGCGGTCGTCCGGCGTGGCCAGCCATGATCGCAGCGGTGACCGATCTGGCCGGAGCGATCACAGGCGTGCATCGGACTTGGCTCGATCCGGAGACGATGGAGAAAGCACCGATCGCCTATCCCCGGCGCGCTATAGGTCATCTTCTCGGACATGGCGTGCGCTTCGGGGCTGAGGGCCCCGTCATGGCGGCCGGCGAGGGCATCGAGACTATGTTGTCGCTACGCCAGATCATGCCGCGGTTGCCGATGATCGCGGGGCTTTCCGGAGCCCACCTTGCCGCGATCGCATTTCCTGCTGCGCTCAGGCGCCTTTACGTCGCGCGCGACGACGATCCGGCCGGCGCGATCGCGCTGGCAACGCTCCGGGAACGCGCGTCGGAACGCGGAATCGCGGTCTGCCCGCTCGAGCCGCGACACGGCGACTTCAACGGTGATCTCCAGACCCTCGGGCGGAGCGCGTTGGCCGCTACAGTTCGCAGGCAGCTTTTGAGTGCGGACCGCCTGAAGCATCTCTGATTGCGGCGGGTTCGCGGGAACGGGCGGGAGGCAGCTTGGGGCCGCGTTGGCCTTCCACTGGCGCGGCGCGCGCCCGGCCTTCTTCAGAGGGCGACTGCGGCAGGCAGCGCGGGCCGGCAATGGCGGGTGCCCGGCTATTTTCCGCCGGGGCCTGGCGGCCCCTTTGCATCGCGAAGCAAAATAGCCGGGCACCCGCCATCCTCCGCTTCGCTACGGTCGCGGCGCGCCGCGATGCAGCCCCGCCCCGCATGCCGCTCTCCGTCGCCGCGAAGGCCGCACGAGGCGCGGCCCCAACAGACGGAGATCCAAGATGCGCGAAGACACCGCCCCTCACGACCACCCCGCAGAGCCCGGGACGACGGCCTATCTGCTCCAGGAGATGCAGCTCTTCGGCCACAGACCCTTCGAGGACGAGCCCGATCCGCGCCCGCTCCCTGACGCCCATCTCGCCGGCGGCGCGATTGCCGATATGTTCGATGCGCTTGCGGGATGCCTCGCCGAAACCCGTATCGAACCTGACCTCGAGGACCTGCTCTGGAACCTCGTCAACATCTTCCACCGCGCTGGCGAGCGGGTCGAGCGGCAGCTCGACGATAATGAACAGGCGCAGCGCCGACTCCAGCGCGAGCAGGACGGCAGCGAGATCCGCTCGGTCGAGCTCGAACGGGCCACGCGCGAGGGAATTTCCCTCATCGAACGGCGCGACGCGATGGAATTCTTCCGCGAAAGTGCCGGCGAGCAGTTCCGAACCTATTGCCGCAAGGCCTGGTCACCGCGCACCGGATCGCGCGCGCATCATCGGTCGCTAACCGCGGCGATGATCGACAGCCGCGACTTCCTCGACACGCGGCTCCGCCAGAAAGCTACCGCACTTCTTCCCGAGGGCACGCGCATCCTGTTCACCGGTGGTGCCGACATCGACGATCATAGGGCGATCTGGGACGCTCTCGATCGCGCGCGCGAGCGCCATCCCGACATGATCCTGCTCCATGGCGCGACACCGACGGGGGCCGAGCGCATCGCCGCCTGCTGGGCCGAAACCCGCAAGGTGACGCAGGTGGCCTTTCGTCCCGACTGGAACCGCCATGGCAAGTCCGCGCCGTTCAAGCGCAATGACCGGATGCTCGAAGCATTGCCCGTCGGGGTCATCGTTTTCCCCGGCACCGGCATTCAGGACAATCTTGCCGACAAGGCCGCGAAGATGGGGCTTCCTGTCTGGGATTTTCGCAGGCGCGGACGCTGAGGCGTCCGCTGTTTTGGGGGCATCCTGCAAGATAGCCCCAATCTGGTTCTATCTCCCGAATATAATTGAAATATATTCGTAACATCCGCAAATTTACATCATTGTAGATCGCTCCGACCAGCGGCGATCGCCCATCGCCGGCGGGACGGCCCATTGAGAGGGCATCGCCCGAAGGCCATGACGAGGAGCAGGGACGGTCGGCTGACTTGGCGACGACCGCCGTCCGCTGCCAAGGGTCGCAATGCCGACGATGGACGCTGCGCATGCTTTTGCGCTCGACGTCACGCGCGTGAAGGATGCGGCGGGTCTGGCCGATCTGCTGGGGGAAGCCTGCGCGCGGATGGGCTGTTCCTGGTTCGCGCTGAGCCACCATGTCGATTTCCTTGCGGCTCCCGACAGGGGCGTTCGCGTCCACAATTATCCCGAGGATTGGGCGCGCTGGTTCGACGAGCGCGGCCTTGGGCTCACCGATCCGGTGCATCGCGCCAGCCACCGCAGTCTCGAAGGTTTCTTCTGGCGCAACATGAAGCCGCTTTCAGGCGAGCGGCCCGAGGACGAACTGATCCTGAGCGAAGCGCAGCGGCACGGGATCGGCGACGGGCTTACCATTCCGGCGCATATCCCCGGCGAGGCGCATGGTTCGGTGTCCTTCGCCTGGACACCGGGGATTGCGGCGAACGACAGGGCGCTGCTCTTCGCCCGGATGATCGGTGGGCCGGCCTTCGAGGCCGCGCGCCTGCTCGCCAATCCCGAACTCGCGCAGGTCGGGCCGCGACTGACCGATCGGCAGCGCGAATGCCTGATCCTCTCGGCCAAGGGCAACAGCACGCCGAAGGTCGGGCGGATCCTCGATCTCAGTCCCGACACGGTTCGGGAGCATCTTCGCAACGCGCGGCAGCGCTATGAGGCGAATGGCGGTATCACGCTTACCGTGCGAGCGCTTTACGCCGGCGACCTCAGCTTTGAGGACATTGCCAACCGCTGAACTTTTTCGCTGACACCCCCCGATCGTGCTATGGTGGAGCGGCAAAAAGCCGTTCAATTGGATGGTCTCTTTCGAAAAGGAGACACATCCATGCTTTCGGTAATCGACCATTCCAACCGCGCGCACGAGCATCAATTGCTCCGCGCGATGTTCGAGGCGCGCAAGCGCGTCTTCATCGATCTTCTGAAATGGGACCTGCCGGTGCTCGCCGACCGGTTCGAGATCGATCATTTCGACGATCCCCATGCGACCTATCTGATCGTCGGCGATCAGGACGGCGGGCATCTCGCTTCGGCGCGCCTCCTTCCGACCACGCGCCCGGCTCTTCTCGACGGCCTCTTCCCCGGCCTCGTTAACGGCATCCCGCCGTCCGGTCCCGATATCTTCGAAATCACCCGCTTCTGCCTGTCGCCGGGCATCGGTGCGCGCCAGCGCCGCACCGCGCGCGATACGCTTCTCGTCGGGCTCGTCGACTATGCGCTCGCGAACGGTATCCGCTCCTACACCGGCGTCGCCGAACTCGACTGGTTCGCTCAGATCCGGACCTTCGGCTGGGACTGCGCGGCGCTTGGGGAACCCGGCATTTACGACGGCCGTGCGCTGACTTCGCTGCGGATCGAGATCGACGCCGACACCCCCGCAAGGCTCAAGGCGGCGGGGGTTGTTTCGGGCCGTGCCGCGACACCAGTCGCGGCCGATGCAGCGTGAAGGGAGCGGGGCCATGATCACCAATATCGCTCCAGTCGATAGCCATCAGCCACCCTCCGCTTCGATGCGGGCGCTCAAGGAAGACGGCTACGCCATCGTCCGCGCAGCCGTTCCCGCTGAGCTGATCGCGGCGATCGATCGCGACCTCGATCCGCGCTATGCCGCGACGCCCTTTTGCGAGGGGGGCTTCTATGGCGAGCGCACCAAGCGCTTCGGCCGCCTGCTCATTCGCTCGCCGCACGTCGGCGCGCTGGTCATGAACCCGGCGATCCTTGCCCTCGCCGAAGCCGCGCTCGGCGACTGGTGCGAGCGCATCCAGCTCAATCTCGCCCAGGCGATCGAGCTGCATCCGGGAGCGCTTCCGCAGTTCCCGCACCGCGATCAAAACTTGCTTAGCGAACAAGCGCCGCCGCCTTTAGCCCGAGGGCTTGGACATGCGCAGCGGCCACCCGGCAGGATGGAATAGGAAAACTAAGCTAGGCAGGTTCTCACGCCTGGCACCGTGCGCCTTGCCCGATGCAGTTCAAAGCATAGCCTTGCCGCTGCGGCATGCAAGCCGACTGCACCGAGATAGATCCAGATCGAGTCTATTCTCCGGAAACGACGGCAGAACAGCTTCGGTGCTTCCGGGCGTCGACTATTTCGCCTCGGCGGTTTCGCCCGAGGCTTTTGCAAGCGCGACCCGCTCACGCCGGCGCCGCGCCCAAATATTGAGCCCTTCTACCCCGGCCGAAAACGCCATGGCGGTGTAGATATAGCCCTTGGGCACCTTTGCTCCGAAGCCATCAGCGATCAGCACGACACCGATCATCAGCAGGAAACCGAGCGCCAGCATCACGACGGTCGGATTGTCGCGGATGAAGTTGGCCAGCGGGTCGGCCGCGAGCAGCATGACGAGAACCGCCGAAACCACCGCGATCACCATGATCGGCAGATGTTCGGTCATGCCCACGGCAGTCAGGATCGAGTCGACCGAGAAGACGAGATCGAGCAGCAGGATCTGGACGATGGCCGATCCGAACGTCAGCGCCTTCTTGCCCGCGTTGAAGACATCGTCGTTCGGGTTCGGATCGACATTATGGTGGATTTCCGAAGTCGCCTTCCAGATCAGGAAGAGGCCGCCCGCGATCAAGATGATGTCGCGCCAGGAAAAGGCGGTCTCGAAGCTTGGCTTGCCATAGGCGTCCGGCGCGCCCTGCAATCCGAAATCGACGACGATTGCCGTCAGCCCGACGAGCCAGGCAATCACCGAAAGCAGTGCGAGGCGCATGACCAGCGCCAGCGAGATGCCGATGCGCCTTGCTCTCTGTCGCTGGGCTTCGGGCAATTTGTTGGAGATAATCGAGATGAAGATGAGGTTGTCGATGCCGAGGACGATTTCCATCACCACGAGCGTCAACAGTGCCGCCCAGACCGCGGGATCCTGAAACAGGGTGACCAAGCCTTCCATGTCGAACGCCCTTCCTCAGCGATGCTGCCACTGAACCGGTCGCGCGAAGGTGCAGATCGATGGGAACGCAGACAATTGCACCGAGCGTCGCTCGATGCGGTCCGACATCACGGCCGTCGCTGTACGACCGTCAGAGGGGCCCGGCCCGCGCTTCGTGATTTACGGCAAAACCGTCGTTTTCACAAGGGCTTCGCGGCAGGTCGCCGGTCCTCGGCTCAATGGTGATAGAGCGGGAATTGCCGCGCAGTGACGGGGCATTCGCACGGGGCGAGCACCGATATCGCGCGCGGTAAAACACGGAAATGCGCCGGCGTCGCGGTGACGATCTCACCGTCGGTGTTCACCGGCATCGGCCGCCGGGTCTCGATATCGAACTCGACGCATTTGGCGGTTCGCACCTCCTTCCACGCGCCATGCGTGCCGGACCGGAAGGCGCGGAGCATGAGGGCGAGTTTCCAGAGGTTTTTGACCTCGAGACTATAGAGATCGAGCGTTCCGTCATCGATTGCAGCATTCTCCTCTACGACATTACCTCCCCCGTAGAGACGCCCGTTGCCGATCGCGACCTGATAGGTGCTGACGGTCCTCGACTCGCCCTTCTCGCGGATCCTCGCCCGGAACCGCTGGGCAGCCAGGATGACCCGCAGCGCGGCGACGGCATAGCCTAGGCGGCCGAACCTTTTCTTGATCGCCGGGTCGAGCTTCTGCGCAAGCTCGCTGCTGATCCCGATGCTCGCGACATTGAAGAAGGCATGGCCATTCACCGTGCCGACATCGATCCGCCGGCTGTGGCCCTCGACAATGACGTCGGCCGCCGCCGCGAAATCGAGCGGGATGGACAGTGTGCGCGCCAGGTCGTTCGCGGTTCCGGCAGGTATGATTCCCAGCGGCAGGCCGCTCTCGATCACCGCGGGCGCAGCGGATGAGATCGAACCATCGCCGCCGCACACGACGATGATATCGGCGGTCTGATGCAAGCGTGTCACGTCGCGTGCGATTTCGGGGAGGCTCTCGAACGGTTCGACCGTCACCAGAAGGCCGCCGGCAGCGAGGCGCTCGCGAACGGGAACGAGCGCCTGCTCGCCTTGCCGCGCCTTGGCATTATGCAGCACGAGGGCGCGCGTACCTTTTGGCCACGGCATCGACACGATCCTGTTCAGCAGAGTTACGACCGTCGAGCGCGTGCCTTCAGAAGGACCACGTCCGATAGAGCAGGCCTATATATCGCCGCGACGAGGCCGGGAAGCATCCGTATCGATGCAGCCCCTTTTTCGGCTTCGTCATATCCTTGGCGCGATCGCTCGCCCTTATCGCTCTTCTACTGTCTAAGTTCGATCGGTCCCACCCAAGAGCGCTCCGCCAATCTGGTCGGCGGCGGCGCCCGCGCAAGCGGGCCTTCGTCCCGCTCCGCCGCTTCGCTTCGGCCCTTCGGGTGCGCAAGCGCCTCAAGCCGCCGACCCGCCCGGCTGCACGCCCGGGATGGTCCCGGGCAAATCAGCAGGAGTATCGACATGGCGAGCATCGGCATCGTCAGCGGCAGCATCGAGAAGGGCTTTGTGGGCCAGCTCATAACGCTTTCGATCAAGGCACCGATCGAGATACGCCCCAACCGCGGCAAGGCGAGCGATGTGCAGCCCGACTATCGCGTTTGGTCCGATGGCGTCGAGATCGGCGCCGGCTGGATCCGCGTCGCCGAGCAATCGGGGCGTCCCTATGTCTCGCTGTCGCTCGCGACCCCCGAGTTCGGGCCGCGACGCATCTACGCCAATCTCGGCCGCGCCGCGGGGCAGGATCGCGACGATGTTTTCGCGATCATCTGGACCCCCGCCGACTGAGCGGCAGCCATCTTGCGGCATCCTTGCGCATCGGAACAATCTTCCGGGTGCAAGGGTGCCGCCACCTTGTTAGGGTGACCCCAATGCAGAGCAGCCTCGAACATCTTCCCCCGCACAAGCAACGCGAGATCGAGCGCGTCGTCGAGATCATCTTCGAGGAATTCGAGGATGCGCTGGCGCTCGCGACGCAGGACTGGAAGCGCAAGGGCCGGATTTCCAAGATCATCCTCTACGGCAGCTATGCACGGGGTGGGTGGGTCGACGAGCCGCACACGGCGAAGGGCTATCAGTCGGACTATGACCTGCTGATCATCGTCAACGACAAGCGGCTGACCGATCGGGCGGACTATTGGTCGAAGCTCGACGACAGGCTCATTCGTGAGCTGTCGGTGACCAAGCGGCTCCGCACGCCGGTGAACTTCATCGTTCACAGTCTCGACGAGGTGAATTCCGGACTTACGCAGGGGCGCTATTTCTTCATCGACGTCGCTCGTGACGGGATCGCGCTATACGAGGCCGACGGGAAGGAGCTCGCAGAACCCAAGCCTATGACGCCGCATGCGGCGCTCGAGATGGCGCGCGAGTATTTTGACGAGTGGCACTCAACAGCGGGACACTTCGCTGGATCAGCGGCACACGCCATCGAGCAAGGCTGGTTGAAGAAGGCTGCATTTGATTTTCATCAGGCGGCCGAGCGTCTCTACAATTGCGTCTTGCTGGTCTGCACATCGTATTCGCCGCACATCCACAACCTAGCATTTCTACGTGGTCAAGCTGAGCGGATCGACGACCGATTATTTGAGGCCTGGCCACGAGAGGCGAAAGCCGATCGATCGCGCTTCGAGAAGCTGAAGGAAGCATACATCAAGGCCCGCTATTCGAAACATTACGCGATCACCGCGGACGAACTGGAATGGCTCGGCGCGCGGGTTCAGCACCTCGCCGATATCGTCGAGACTATCTGCCGCGACCGAATTGCTGAGCTTGAGGCGACGGCGCGTCAGGCGGGGTAAGGCCCGCTACTTCTTTCCGCGAAAGCGCTCGAAGCGAGCATTGCCCTCTGCAGTCTCGACCGCGACATTGGCATTGCTGCATTCATCGCCGCGCATATCGCCAGCCGTGCAGCTTTGGACGACATTGCGGGCCTCATCGAGATTGGCCTCGAAATATTGAACGCTGCGCGGCTCGGGCTCAGCGCATGCTGACAGGGTCGCCAGGCTGGCGATCGCCAGCATCTTGAAATCGATCATCACTACCTCCGATGAACGAACCTAGCGCCGACGGTCAGGTCCATGCAGGGGCGTGGCGGCAGATAGAACCAGATTGGGGCTAATTGTGTCGGTCTCTTCAGGTCTTCGATCAGGATCGAGGGTGGAACGCCGCCGTGGCTATGGCGCGGGAGCGGCCACAATGGATACTGTGCCCGCGTCGCTTACGAACAGCACCGTCAAGCGCAGCCTGTCCAATCCGCCTCCGATTTCCCGGGCGAGGGTCCGATATCGAGGGAAATCGGGAAACGCCAAGGCGACCGTGGCGTTCGGATATTCATTTTGCAGTCGCATGCCCTTGAGCAGGGCGTGCGAGAACCATTGCTGGGCTTGCAGGGAAGGACTGGTGCGCTTCTTCTCCCCAGCGCGTCTCGGATCGCGATACTGTGCCGAGGGATAGCCTTTGACCTCGACCAGCAGCGTCGCTCCCGACCGCTCAGCGTGGATGTCAGGCCCCGGTTCGCGCGATGCCGTGTCCGCGCACCGGACGATCGTCCATCCGTCGCGCACGAAGTGTGCCGCGAGCTTCTCGACGACATTCCCCTCCCAGAACCAGTCCGTCGGAAGGATGGAGGGCGGCTTCGTGGCCCTTGCTGAATGTACGTCGGTCACTGGTTCAGCTTCGCCAGCAAAAGCGTAATTGCCGATCTTGCCTTGCCCGTTCGGGCGCCGCTCAAGATGTCCGCTCTGGACCAATGCTCTGCAAATCTGATTGACTGTCTGGCGTCGTGGGATGTGAAGCGCTTGCGCAATTTCGTCATCGTCACGGCCCGAGGACCGGCTTACGAAATCCAACACGCGTTCCCTATGCCCCATGGCTGGAGATTGGGCGGCGACGTAGGTGAATTCAAGCCCATTCCTCGTGGCGCGAAGCCCGTTCGTCTGTTGCTGAAATTGCCATCGCGCCTGGAGCGCGGAAAATTATCCCGCATCTGAAATGCGCGATAATCGCAACTGCGGCCAGCGGCGTGTTGGCTTCAGCTGGGCTGGCAGCGCTCGCTAATCGTCGCAACAAACCACCTCAAACGTGATGGTGCCGGTGATCGGGTCGATGGGCTCTTTGGCGGTGATCCGGAATTCTGCCTCGAAGGTTCTGATATCGTCCGCCGTTGCAAAGGAAAGGATGAACGTGTCGAAATCTACGCCGTGATTGTGTTTCAACTCGCTCCACGAGAAACGCACGAGGCGCTCATTTGGATAGACACGCGTCGAGCGCTGCATCCAGCCAGGGTTCACAAGGCTCGGGATGTCGAGGCCGTGATGGCGGACGCTCGCGAAACCGGGGGGCACCGGTCGCTGAGGAGGCGGCTCCGGTGGCTCCGGGGCGACTGCAAACTTTTCGTCCTCGTCGTAAAGGACGACCCCCTCGGGGAAACAGACATCGACGTCGATATCGGTCGCCGGAAGGGTTCCGCTGTTTTCGAGCCGCAGATTGACCTGGAAACTACGGAGACGGAGGCGCTCGAAGTCGGCGCGCTCCTCGAGAAATCTAGCGTATGACGCATAATAGGCCTCGACACGCCGGTTATATCCCTCGGTCTCCTCTCTCGTCCATTGCGAGACCGGCTTCTTCTGGCCGAGTCCAGCGAGAATACCTGCTTGCCCCGCCATGCTGATGCGGGAGGGCCCGAGGCCATCGCGCTTGAGTGGTAACGGAAGAAGCGGAGTTTCTTCTTTTATCTCCTCGATCGACTTCACGCCAAGCTTGACGGGCAGCTTCTGGAGAATGCGCAGTGGCCCCTCAACGTCTCGATCGAGGACGACATGGAGTTCCGGCATTCGGTTTGTGCGCCGCTCATCCTCCTGCCAAGTCTTCTCCGCAAGCCTCAGGCCCGGCAATATTGCTTTGCGAAGCGCAGCTTTAAGCCCTGCGGCGGCTTCGAGCCTTTGCTCGTCTGTGGCATCCTTGCGAAGCTTGTAAATGATTGGTGCCCGCCAGTGGCGCAGATCAAACGGCAGATATTTCAGCGCCGCGCCTTCTGCGCCATTCATCACGAGCACGATCCGCTCATGTTCCAGCACGCGAAGGGCGTAGCCGAGTTCGATCATGACGTTGGGATTCGGGACCCGCTTGCCGGCCAGGGTTTCGGTGATCGGCGTGACATCGGCGACGAAAACCGCCGCCGCGCGAATTTTGCGGAGGATCGTGTCGGCGATCGGCGGTGATCCGCCTACTCCATAGGTGTCGTGATCGACCTCGATACGACCATCGTCTGCCGGCAGATCGTCGGTCTCGTCTTCCTCTTCCGTCTCGGGCCTTTCGGCATCTTCGGTATCATCTTCGACGTTGAGGCTGTGCGCGAGGTCGGCAATGACCTCGCGTACAAAATGTCGACCCGCGTTCTGCGGCGTGTCGCTCTGCCAAGACCAGAAAATCTTCATTTCCGGAATGTAGGTAGAGGAGCCGACATGTCAAAGCGAGGTCGCCGTGCAAATGCCCAGGGCCTGCAAGTGCGCCTTAGATGTAAAGGGTCAGAACTTCGATAACATCGAGGTCACCTTGAAGGTGCCGAAAAAGCAGTGCGCGATGGTGATATGTCCGCCGAAACCGGCGTGGCCGAAGATTTCGGCAGTGTAGATTCGCTCGTTTGCCAGATTGGGTCTTCCAAAATTGAACGCCTTGATCGGTTGGCCGCTGTAGAACTCGCCGATCGCGGCTTCGAGCAACTGCCGGTCAGGGTCTGCGTCACTCGTGAACGCATGATAGATATGTCCAATTTGATAGTCCGGCGGCAAGGCCGCGTTCTGAGATTTATAGACCAATCCGCAGCTGAGGGCGGTAAAGAAGTCGTCAAACCGAACGCGATTGACGGGATAGGCGACCCCTCCGCCACTTGGTTTGGCTCCTCCGGCAAGCATTTTGCGGAACCTGTCTTCGTTGAAAGATAGCTGAGGGACTACCTTCGATTGCCAGACCTCGCGGGCGCGATTGCTCGGCGAAGCGTTCATGCAAATATGCGCAAGGACGTAGAGATCGTCATTCGACTTGGCATTATTGTGGCCAGGGCAGGATCGCACTGTCAGCAGTTGGTGGCGCTCCCCGTCAGGAAAAAATGCCTTGGGAGGAATATGCTCCTTGGTCGTTCCGGCTTCAGTGCAGCCCTGAAAATAGCAGTTCATTCATCCTCCGGCACCGTGACGAAATTAGGCGCGGTGCGATTGTCGAAATAATGTATGGAGGGCCGATGTCCCCGGTTCCAGCCCCGATTTACCTCGACGGCTTCGCTTCGCTGCCTCTTGCGCCCGAGGCGCGCGATGCGATGCTCGAAGCGTGGGGTGCGCCGGGTAATGCCGCCTCGCCGCATGCCGCAGGCGAGCGGGCGGCGGCTATCGTCGCGAGGGCACGGGGCGAGGTTGCCGACGCAATTGGCGCCGCGCCGGCCGAAATCATCTTCACATCCGGCGCGACCGAAGCCGACAATCTCGCGATCATCGGCGTCGCGCGAGCGGCCGCTTCTACCGGCGACGGGCGCCGCCGTATCGTCATATCCGCGGTTGAGCATAAGGCCGTCCTGGAGCCAGCGAAATTACTCGAAGCCGAGGGGTTCGAATGCGTTTGCGCACCGGTCGACCGCTTCGGCGCGATCGATCTCCCGGCGCTGCGCAATCTCGTCGACACCGAAACCCTTCTTGTGTCCGTGATGCTCGTGAACAATGAGACGGGCATTGTGCAGCCCGTCGAAGAAGTCGCTCGCATAGCGCGCGCAGCAGGCGCCTACGTTCATTCCGATGCAGCGCAGGCATTTGGAAAGATCGCAATCGACGTCGCCGATCTCGATATCGACTATCTGAGCTTGTCTGCCCACAAATGCTACGGCCCCATGGGCGTCGGTGCCCTCTATGTTGCGGCGGGATCGCTTCGGCCACGGCCGCTTGCCGTCGGCGGCGGCCAACAGTCTGGGCTGCGGCCGGGGACCGAGCCTGTCGCGCTCCTCGCCGGCTTTGGCGCCGCCGCTACTCTGGCGAAATCGCGTCTCGAGGCTGACGCGGTGCACGCAATCGGGCTCGCGGAAAGATTGAAGGACGAGCTGGCGGCGCGGCAGGTGCGCTTCAAGCGCATTACAAACGCCCATTCCGTCGTCCCCGGCGGCCTTGTTATCGCCATTGAGGGGGTCGATGCTGACGCACTTTGTACGGCGCTAGGCAAATCCGTGCAGATGTCGACGGGGTCGGCATGCAGCTCAGGACAGATACTCACGTCCCATGTCCTTGAATCTATGGGATATTCTCAGGACAAGGCGCGGCAGGTTCTGCGTATCTATTGTCACCGTTATCTCGACGCTGATGAAATGATCCGTGCGGCGGATGCAATTTCCGAGGCGGTTGCCCGGTCTTGTCTTGCGGCTGGCGACGTTCGCCAGTAGAGATTCCGCATGACGCGCGGGATATTTGACGGCTCAAAAGTTCAATTCGCGGGACACGAGACGTTTCCGCTTCGGCTCCTTTGGTTGAAGAAGGCGTACAACGCCGTGCTCGATGGCACGTCGCCGGGAACGTTTCAAGAACAAGCTGCAATCGCTCGCTTCGGTGTCGGGCGTAATATGGCGGCATCCATTCGCTATTGGGCGCTCGCCTCGGGCTTCTTTGCCGAGCAGGACAAGGTCATTCGGCCCACATTTCTCGGCGAACTGATTCTGCCAGACGACGGCGCCGATCCCTTCCTGGAACGCGCTGCCACCGTTTGGCTGGTCCATTGGCATATCGCGGCCAATCAGGACATGACGACGACGGCCTATTATGCGTTCAACGGGCTATCGGGTCTCGAGTTTGATCCCGCGCTTTTGGTTGACGAGTTGATGCGGGCTGTGGAGGTCAATGGATGGCGCGCCACCCGTGGCACCTTGAAGCGCGATGTCGAGGTCTTCCTGCGCGGCTATGTCCGCCGCAACGATGGGCAAAGTGAGGATGCGGCAGAGCCCTTACTTGCAGAGCTCGGCTTGATCCGCGAGGCTCGGCTCGGCGGCTGGTACGAGTTTGTGCGCGGCCCCAAGCCGAGCTTGCCAAACGAAGTCTTCGCCTATGCGCTCGGCCGCTTCTGGGAAGCGCAGGGAAGCTCGACCGCGCTCGCGGTCGAGCAAATCTGCTACGCACCCGGATCGCCGGGCCGCGTATTCAAGCTCGACGAGGACAGCATAATCACGCGGCTTATGGCGCTCGACGCGCTCACCGGGGACGCGTGGAAGTGGAATGATACGGCGGGCCTGCGTCAGATTCAGCGCCGCCATGATTTCGACGCCGCAACGCTCCTGTCCGCTGCCTTTGGTCGTAAGTCCGTTGTGGCGGAGGCCGCATGACGCGGCTCTCTGAAATCGTCGAGATCAACCGGCGTTTTGCCCGATCGGCACGTATCGATGCCGATCTCAAGGGAACCCCGCCGCTGGTCGGCTATGTGTTGCAAGCGAGCGTTGCTAAGGCGCTTGAGACGATGGCGTCGAGTCAGATCGACAGTCGGCAGGGCGCCTTCACTTGGACCGGTCCCTATGGCGGCGGAAAATCTTCTGCGGCCCTGCTCGTTGCCAATCTCGTCGCCGGCAGCAATGCGAACAGGAAAATCGCACGTGATATCGCCGGCGAGGCGCTGACCGACCTGTTCGCAAACGCCTTCCCCGAAGCGCGGGGCGGCTGGGGGATCGTCGCCGTTACCGGCAGCCGTGTGCGGCTGCGCGACGCGCTGGCCGACGCCGCCGCGACAGCATTCGGCTGGAGCGAAGAGGCAGCGGCTGCCGCCAAGGCGGCGGACGACATGCTCATCGCAGCGTTGCTGGCGGCCGCGGAAGCCCGAAGCGGCGTTTTCCTCATTCTCGACGAACTCGGTAAGATGCTCGAACATGAGGCGATCGAGGGCGGTGATGTCCATCTGCTGCAAGACCTGGCCGAGCGTGCCTCGCGCAGTGAGGGCCGGCTCGTCGTGGTCGGCATCCTTCATCAATCCTTCGATCAATATGCCGCGCGCGCTGCCCGCGATGCGCGTCAGGAGTGGGCGAAAGTTCAGGGCCGCTTCCAGGACATTGCCTTCCTGAGCGGCGCCGATGAAACGGTCGCGCTGCTTGGGCGTGCGGTTGCGACTGACATCTTGCCGCCTTCTGCGCATGTGCGCGCTGCTGCAGTTGCGGAAGCCGTCGCACGGCGGCGGCCGACCGAAATAGCGCTCCTTGCGCAGGCCCTCGCCGATGCTTGGCCTTTGAACCCGGTCACCGCCCTGCTCCTGGGGCCCGTCTCGCGCCAACGCTTTGCCCAAAACGAGCGGAGCGTCTTCGGTTTCCTGAGTTCGGCGGAACCCGCGGGATTCCAGGAATTCCTTTTGTCGAACGAGCTTGGCGCGACTTATGATCCGGCGCGACTTTGGGACTATCTCGCGTCCAACTTCGGCATGGCACTTGCTGCGGGCGCAGACGGCAGCCGCTTCAGTCTTGCCTTCGAGGCCATCGAACGCGCAGGCGCGAAGGGCGGTCCCGTTCATGTCGCGATCACCAAGGCAGCCGCGGTAATCGAATTCTTCCGGAACGGCTCAGGTCTGGCTGTCGCCGACGACTTCATTGAGGAAGCCGTTCCCGGCGTGGATTCCGCATCGGCCCGCAAGGCCATTGGCGATCTTCTCGAATGGGCAGTTCTGATCCGGCAGCCGCGGCTTGGCGGTTATGCCTTGTTCGCAGGGAGCGATTTTGATCTCGAAGATGCGATCGGACGCACGACGGCAGCGGTCGATGCAGCATCGGTCTCGACGATACCACAGCGCGCGGGCTTCGGGTTCGCGGCCGCCAAGCGCCACTACTTCAGCACCGGTGCTCTGCGCACCTTCGACGTGGTTCTCCAGCTCGTCGGTCCCGATGACGACGCGGGCGGCATTGCCGCACGAATAGCTGCCCGGCAGATCAAGGGTAGCGGCCAGCTCGTGCTGCTTCTCGGCGATGGGCAAGTTGACCGCAAGGCGGTCGATACCCTCGCCAAATCCGTAGCCAAGGCCCTCCACCGCGCCGAAGTCATCGCGGCGATTGCCGGGAGCGGCGACAGCTTCGCGCTGCGCTCTATTACTGCCGAATTGCTCGCCGTCGAACGCGTCCTCCGTGATCATCCCCAACTCGAAGGCGACCGGATCGCAAGGCGTGAGATCGCGGCCCGGCAATCGTCCTGCATCGATCAGCTTCATCGCACCCTTGAGCAGGCGCTCGACAGCGCGCGGTGGTTTCTCTCTCCTGAGCCGTCGCGTCATATCTGTGAGCCGCTCGCGGTCGTCGCCAGCGCGCTCGCCGATGCAGGGTTTCCAAAGGCGCCGATCCTCAAGAGTGAGCTGCTGCAACGCGATCGGCCGTCGTCAAATGCCAACGCTGCCCTTCGCGATCTCTGCCACGCGATGGTGCGCCATCCCGAACAAGCGGATCTGGGCATGTCCGGCTTTCCCGCCGAAATGGGTCTCTATCTGACGGTGCTCAAGCCCTTTGGTCTTCACCGGCCGGCGGCGGAAGGGTCATTTGACTTCTTTGCCCCCGACGACAGCGAAGCCGGCCGATCGCTTCTTCCGGCGTGGACCGAGCTGGAAACGGGCGGCGACCTGGCGCTTGACGCAATCTACGCGCGATGGGCTGCGCCGCCCTACGGGATAAAGTGCGGGGTCATGCCCGCGTTGATTCTCGCCTACCTGCTCGCGAACCGCGACCGCGTCGCCGTTTACATCGACGAGGTGTTCCAGACCTCTCTTGACGATTTCCTGGTCGACAAGCTTCTGCAAAAGCCGGAACTCTTCCGTTTGCGTCATATCGATCGGTCGGTGCGCGAAACCGCCTTCCTGAGCGGTCTCGCGAAGCTCTTCGAAGTGGCCGACGTCGGCGGGTCAATGCCCGTTGCGCAGGCGCTGTTCCAGCGCTTCGAACGGCTGACTGATTACGCGCAGCGAACCCGGACGCTTGGCGAAGATGCGCTGACTTTGCGTTCAGTGGTGCTCAGGGCATCGGATCCCGAGCGCCTGCTGTTTGACGATTTGCCCGACGCCTTTGGCGAACGCCTTTCGGCTGAGCTCGTCTTCGCCGGCCTTCAGGATGCCGAGGCAAGTTACCCCGCGCTGCTCGAGCGCATGCGGTTGGCGCTGGCACGCGCGCTCGGCGTCGATCCAGTCACCTTCAGTGGTGTCGCCGAACGGGCCGCGTCGATCCGCGACCTCACGAACGACTATAATCTGGAAGCCTTCGCAATGCGCGCCGCGGCGTTCGAAAGTGGAGGTGGGGATGTCGAAGGGCTTATCAGCCTGCTCGTTCACAAGCCGGCTACAGCTTGGTCCGATCGCGATCGCGAGCAGGCTCTTAGTGATCTCGCGCAATTCGGCAGACGGTTTCGCGAACTGGAGGCGCTGGCGGTGGTCCGCGACCGGAGATCTCAGACTGAAGCGCTCGCGCTCGTCGTGGGCGTCGATCCGTCGACGCCGCCCCTCCTGCAGAGTTTCGTACTGACCGAACAGGAGAAAGTCGCGGCCGCGGCCTTGGCCGATCGTGTCCTTGAGGTCCTCGGCGGCGAAGCCGACATGGGGCATTTGCGGTTAGCTGCGCTCGCGCGCGCGGTGGCCAGTCTTGCCGCCGACGGGGCCGAAAGGGAAAGGGAAGTTGCATGAGCCGCGAGCGACATATTCTCGGGCTTTCGGGTGGCCGCGATAGCGCCGCGCTCGCTGTCTACATGCGGCAGCATCACCCCGAGCTCCCGCTTGAATATTTCTTCACCGATACGGGCAAGGAATTGCCCGAGGTCTACACGTTCCTCGACAAGCTCGAAGGCTTTCTCGGGCGTCCGATCCTGCGCCTCAACCCCGATCGCGGTTTCGATTTCTGGCTCGAAGAATATGGCAATTTCCTTCCTTCACCGCGCACGCGCTGGTGTACGCGGCAGCTGAAGCTCAGGCCGCTCGAGCACTGGCTGCGCGCTGATCTCGACGAGGGGACGGTCATTCACTCCTATGTGGCGATCCGCGCCGACGAGCCGACCCGCGAGGGCTATCAGGCCACCCATGCGAATATGCGTGTCCATTTACCCTTGCGTACCGCCGGCATTGACCGCGCGGGCGTGATCGATCTTTTGCAGAACGCTGACGTTGGCGAACCCGCATATTATAAATGGCGCTCGCGCTCGGGCTGCACATTCTGCTTTTTTCAGCAGAAAATCGAATGGGTTCGACTCGCCGAGAATCATCCGAAGCGATTTGCGGAGGCGGTCGCTTATGAGAAGACAGCGCTCGACGGGGGCTCCCCTTTTACTTGGAGCCAGGGAGAAAGCCTTACCGAGCTCATCGAGCCGGGCCGCGTCGCGCAAATCAAGAGCGACTATGAAAAGCGTCGTGAGCGGCTGTTCCGCAATCGCAGGGTCAACCCCCTGTCCGCCCGGGTGCCTGAAAGCGTCGATGACATCTATGGTATCGACGAAGCCTCGGGCAGTTGCGTCGCCTGCCACAAATGACTGGTCCCGAGTCCGGAGGCATGGAGTCCCCGGCACGGGCATCCCTCGTCGACAGCCTCGCCGCGGCCGAACCTTTCTATCTTCTGCCGAAAGATGATGTTGCCGAAACGGTGATTTCTCCAGCGCTTCAGTCGTGCGAGCGGGCCGATGTCATGATCGGCTATTTTAACAGTCACGCGCTCGCAGAGATCGCACCAGGTCTCGCGAGCTATCTCCGCTCGTCGCGAAGCCCGTTGCGGCTGATCGTGAGTCCCTATCTCTCGGCGGAGGATCAAGAAGCGCTGAAGAGCGGCCTTGGGGATCCCGAGGAGATAGCTGCGGCGCGCTTCATCGACGGTCTTCCGGATGCCGACGATCTCACGCGCCACTCGCTCGAATGTCTCGCCTGGCTGATTTCCGCCGGCCGGCTCGAGCTGAAGATTGCGCTCCTGCGCGAGGGGCTCTTCCACCCTAAGGCCTGGATTTTCGAGGACGGGAATGACAGCGCCGTGCTCCACGGATCCGCCAATATGACGGGGTCTGGGCTCGCGCGGAACCGGGAACAGCTGAGCTTGGCGCGGAGTTGGGGCAGCGCCGACGCCGCCCGCATCTGCCGCCGCCTTCAGGATGAGTTCGCGCTACTCTGGAGCGGCGGCGACGAGCATTGCCTCGTGGTCGATTTGCCGCGGGCGCTGCGAGACCGGATATTGAGCGACTACCGGTCGGAAGAGATGCCGACCGAACAGGACTTCAAGCAACTTTGGCGAAAGGCCCACGGTTTGCCCGCCGCGGAGGGACCTGTCGTCGGTATGACGCCCGTCTTCGCTATCCCCGACTGGCTCGACTATCGCTCTGGCGACTATGCGCACCAGGGTGCGGCTATCGATGCATGGGAAGCGGCGGGCAGGCGCGGCATTCTCGAAATGTGTACGGGCTCCGGCAAAACACTGACCGCACTTATCGCGGCACAGCGCCTTCATAAGGAGATCGGGTCCTACCTCATCGTGCTTACTGCGCCCTACAAAGTGCTGCTCCAGCAGTGGTGCAATGAAGTTCGCCTTTTCGGAATCGAGCCGGTAAATCTCTCGCTTGAAGGCGGGCCCGCTGCACGCGAACGGGCAATCGCCGATGCACGGCGGCGGCTGCGGATGAAGGTAACGCCTGTCGAGATACTGGTAGTTTCAATGGACACGCTGTCGACGCGCGCGTTTATCGAGCAGATCGAACGCTTCGACTGTCCCAAATTGCTTATCGCCGATGAATGCCATAATCTTGGGTCGGCCGCATTTATCGGCGATCCTCCTGACTGCTTCGATACGAGGCTTGGTCTGTCAGCGACTCCGATGCGTCAATATGACGCTGAGGGAAGCGCTGGACTGGCTCGATATTTTGGCGAGGTATGTTTCAGCTTCAATTTAGAGGATGCGATCGGGCGCTGCCTGACTCCATATGACTATTTTGCTCACTTCGTGCCGCTATCGGCTGACGAAATGGCCGAGTGGCGCGAGCTTAGCGACAAGATTGCGCGGCTGGCTTGGAAGATTGAGGCAGGCCAAGCCGACGAGTATCTGAACAGCTTGCTACTCAAACGTCGACGTGTTCTTGAAACGGCGGCCTCGAAGATCGAGGCGCTCGGAGCGTTGATTGACGACGCCGGCCCGCGATCACTGCGGCACACGCTTGTCTATGCCACCGACAAGGATCCCGGGCAGCTCGACGACGTCAACCGGCTCCTGAACGATCGTCATGTTCTCTTCCATCAACTGACCGCCGAAGAGACAGGCGACACCGACCTAGCTGAGCGAATTCTCGCCCGCTTCAAGGCAGGGGACCTTCAAGTACTGACCGCGAAACGCGTGCTCGATGAGGGCGTGAACATCCCGGAGATCGAACGCGCCTATCTGCTCGCCAGTACGACCGTTCGCCGCCAGTGGGTGCAGCGGCGCGGGCGACTACTCCGCATCTGCAAGGAGATCGGTAAGACGCACGCTGTCATTCACGACCTCGTCGCGCTGCCTCCCGCCGCTTACGAACGTGGGGATCTTGATCCGGATGCAAAGAAGATCGTGAGTGCGGAGCTTGATCGGGTCTGGGAATTTGCTCGACTTAGTCGAAATTCAGCGCGTAAAGATGGCCCCTTCGCGCGAGTCGAAGAACTGCGGGCGATGTTGAGGGGGCGAGACTAGGTGCCGTACAAGGACGAGAAGGTCATCGGCATTTTGCTCGAGCAAGTCGAGACCGTCGAAGAGCGATGTGCCGGGTATCGCGAAGAATTAGCTGAGGCTATTGGCGATATCATGGCGGAAGAACGCCAACATAAATTCTCGCGAACTAACATTGCGGTAAAGGTCGGGGATATCGTCGGGCGGGTTGGCACGTTTTTATACAGCCATACCGGTGAGAAGGCCTGATCTGTGCGTCTCGTTAAGGCCCGTTTCGACGGCTTTCGTCTCCTCGATAATGTCGAGTTTGAATTCTCGCTCGATGCGACGAAGAATATCACGGTGGTGCGCGCCGCCAATGAAAGCGGCAAGACGACGCTCCTGACCGCGTTGCAATGGGGACTGTTCGGTGACGAAGTCCTTCCCAGCGGCTATACGACATTTAATATGGACCTCCCAAGCGGGACCATCGCCGAGACGACTGCGGAAATCACCTATGAGGTACCCGGCAAGAATGGGACGCAGCGCTATCGCCTGATCCGCTCGCTTGTCGATCGCACTGGAGCTCCGGTAAGGGCAAAATCCACCGCGGAACTATATGAGGTGACGCCGCGCGGGTCTGTTGAGATACCCAATGTCGCTGCACACCTCGCAATTCACATCCCGCCTGAACTCCGCGAGGTCTTCTTCACTGACGGGGATCGCGCGCTCAGCTTCATCGAGGGCCGCACCGCGGAACAGCAAAAGCGGGTCAAGCGCGCCATCGAACAGATGATGGGCTTGCCGATCCTCGAGGTTGCCGTCGATCATGTTCGGCAGGCTGAGAAAGAAGTGCGCACCAAGGCTGACGCTGCCGCAGGAAACGAAGAGCTTAGCGAGGCCAGGGTTGCGCTCGAGGCGCTCGACGCGTCAATGCCCGAGCTTGAGGAGAAGCTCGCCACCACAAACGATGAGATTGCCAATCTCAGCGACCTCTTCGCCAAGGCCGACCGGGAGCTTCAGGAGGCACTCAAGCGCGGCAATCGCGAAGAGATTGGCAAGGAGCTGAAGAGCATCCAGGAGCAGCAGGATGCGTCTGAGAAGCGCATGCGCGCGGCAGATTTCGCACAAGCAAATCTTCTGGCCGGCAAGGATTTCGCGCGCGAAATGATGGCGTCCAAATTGCGCAAGGCAGGCGCGATGCTGGACGAGCTGCGGGTGAAGGGCGAAATTCCGAACGCGACGATTCCTGTCCTTGAGGACCGCCTGACCCACAGTGACTGTATCTGCGGCGAATCGCTGGATCCTCAAACCGTCGATGGCGCCCGTCGCCGCGAAGCCATCACCGATTTGATTGAGCGGAGCCGCGAGACGGACGCGCTCAAATCGAAAATATCGGACCTTTACTTCGAAGGCCGCGAATTGTTCGAGGCGCGCGACCCGGTCTGGGCCGACAAATATGCTGCAGCCTTCATGGCCAGGTCGAACGAGCAATCCCTGTTCGAGAAGCTCGGCAGCGCTGCGGCGGAACTAGACGCGAAGCTCGCCAAAGTACGCGACGACGATGTCCAGCAGGCGCGCGAGATGCGCGATACCTATCTTCAGCAGCTGGGAGAAAAACGCGACTACGCGACACGCCTCGATGTGTCGCTACGCAACCGGCGCGACCAGCGTAACGAACTCGACAAGAAAGTTGCGACTCTCATGGCACGCGGCGAAAAGGGACGCCGCTTTGCCGCCGAATTGCGCGCCGCGCAGGACCTCCGTGGCATTGTCGAACAAACCCTTCAGATCATGAAGACCCGCGAGGTTGAGGCGGTCTCGCGGCGCATGAACGATTATTTTCTCGAAATGATCGGCGCTGATTCTACGACCGCGCTCATACGCAATGCGACGATAACGTCGGATTTCCGGATCATCGTTCTGGGCCGCAACGATCATGTCCTCGATCCGTCGCAGGATCTGAATGGTGCATCGCGTCGCGCCCTCACCATCGCCTTCATTCTCGCGCTGACTGAGATCAGCGGCGTTGACGCGCCCAACGTGATCGACACGCCGCTCGGGATGATGAGCGGATATGTGAAGACGCAGGTCGTGCGCGTCGCTGCCGACGCCAGTTCGCAACTCATCCTGTTTCTAACGCACGACGAAATTAGGGGGTGCGAGGCGATCCTCGACGAAAAGGCCGGGGTCGTCGTCACGATGACGAACCCCGCCCACTATCCCAAGATCCTGAAACACGATCCCGGTACGAAGGATGCTAAAGTTCTCTTGTGCGAATGCGATCATCGCCGCTCATGCGAGATTTGCGAGCGCAAAGCGTCCGAAGCTTCCGATAACAGCGACGAGGCTGCGTGATGGCCACCAATCCGTTTGCCGGTCTCGATATCATGGTTCCCGAGGATTATCGGGAGCATTTCGACACCTATGTCCAGCGGCGGGAAGGCAAGGGCGCGCGCCCCATCCACCAGCCTTTCGCGCGCAATATCGATATGTGGTACGCGGCGATTTGCCTCGCTGTGAGGAAGGGGCTGAAGCCAGCATCAAGTTCGGCCAAGGCCTATAAGGCCGCTGAGGGTGTCGTGCTGAGCTCTGATCCTTGGAGACCCACATCGCTGACACTTCTGGCTATAGCCGATGCGGACGACGCGACGATCGTTAATCGGCCTGGCGAGATGCTTCGAATCGCGAGTGGTTACGCCATCGCCGGTCTGCCCGAGCTTCTGGCAATTCTTGAAGGCCGCTCGGGGGATACCGCACTCGACTATTTGAGCGAGAAAGTTGAAGGCCTGTTGAGAGCCTAAAGAGCGGCGAGGCGGAGGGGAAGCGCTTGGACGAGGTCAGAAATCCATTTGTGCCAGGAGCCGGGACGCGGCCGCCTGAACTCGCCGGCCGCGACGATCTCATAACCGAGACCTATACCGCCTTGCTGCGTATCGAAGCGGGAAAGACAGCGCGGCCGCCGATCCTGGTTGGCCTTCGCGGCGTCGGCAAGACGGTATTGCTCAACCGGATGCAGGAAATGGCGGCCGAGCAGGGGTTTTTGGTTGCTGAAATGGAGGCGTGCGACGAGCAATCGCTGCCAAAGCTTCTCGCGCCGAAGCTACGCGAAATATTCCTAAAGCTCAGTCTCGTCGAATCGGCGAAAGACACCGCGAGGCGAGGGCTTGGAGTTCTTAAGGCGTTTCTCGGGGGTTTGGGCCTGGCGATTGGCGACTTCACCATCACCTTTGATCCCACTGTCGGCGTTGCAGATTCCGGTCAGCTGAAGGCAGATTTGCCGGCTCTTTTTGAGGAGCTCGGCGCTGCTGCTGCCGCCGCGAAGCGCCCCGTTGCGATATTCATCGACGAACTGCAATCGCTCAAGCAGGACGAATTCAGTGCGCTGATCATGGCTGTTCACAAGGTCAACCAGCGCCAGTTGCCGATACTGTTCATCGGTGCGGGGCTTCCCCAGGTGCTTGCGCTTGCCGGAAATGCCAAATCCTATTCCGAGCGACTGTTCAATTTCTCACCTATCGATGCGCTGAGCGAGGAGGATGCCGTTGATGCTATCGTCAATCCTGCCTTGGCCGAAGGGGCGAAATTCGAACCCGAGGCGATCTCTGAGATTCTAAGGGTCACCGAACGCTATCCCTATTATCTTCAGCAGTGGGCCCATGACGCGTGGAACATCGCCGAAGGCGAATTGATCACCTGGCGCGATGTGATTGACGCAACCCCGGTTTCGACCGCGGCGCTGGACAGGAGCTTTTTCCGAGTGCGCTATGCGCGTTGCTCGACGAACGAAAAGATTTACATGCGGGCGCTCGCCGAGCTGGGGCCAGGGCACAAACGCAGCGCCGACGTCGCCCAAGTTCTTGGCAAGACGGTGGACCAGATTTCCCCGGCCCGCGCGCAGTTAATCAAGAAAACGATGATCTTTGCGCAGTCGCCGGGTTTAGTTTGTTTTACCGTGCCCCTGTTCGATCAGTTTATGAAGCGCGTGCATCCCCAAATCGAGTGACGGCAGAGAGCAGCCGAAAAAATGGTGCGGGCAAAAGGCGGGTGTCCTGTCGAAACTGAGACTCTCTACTCCCACTCTATCAAATTTGCTGTGCAGCAAATAATGGGGTTTCTCTGAATATCGACGCGAAGAGGTGAACGGCGGAACCCAAAGTTGTGCGGCCCGTTGCCTCTGGTGAAACGGATTACAAGAGAGACACCATGGCAAGCGCGCCGCCCGATCCGCATCCCGATTCTCTGCCGACCGGCCCCGAGCAAGTTCCGGAGCAGGTTCCCCTTCCTGATGACGACGGTAGGGAAAGTGTCGAGGATGTGCCCGAAGCGGAATGATTGGCGGGCATAGCGCGTCGCCTGTGGCAGAGCGGCGCGCCGATCCAGCGAGCAGAAATGGTAAGCCCCGCTACATCGCTGCAGCGGGGCTTCCCTAGATTGCATCCGAAGACGCCATCAAATTCTGCCATTCTTTCGTCTGGACAGGTAAGTGAAACGTGCCGGGCGCGCGATGGTTCCATGGCCTTCGTCGAGGCCCGGATTTTTCTATCGCCGCAGCGTGACCGCGATCGGACAATGGTCCGAATAATGCTTCTCGCCGGGTGCATAGAGCGTTTCGCTGAACCCCGTCCGGTCGGCGGCGGCGCGCCGGTCGAGCACGATATGATCGATGAAACTGTCATAGCGCGGGTCGCAGGCCGGCGGCTGGCCCGCGTCGGCGAGCGTCAGATCGGCGTTGGCCGGATCACCATCGTCGATTTCAGTCCAGATCGCGTCGCCGGGAAGCGCGAGCCGGCGGTTCCAGTCGCCCAGCACCGCGAAGCGCTCGGGCCAGGCGGCGGCCGCGTCGATCCAGGCTTCGAGCGCCGGAATCTGGTCCTGGAATATGGGGCAGGCCTTCGCCTCGCTCCCGGAAAAGCAGCCCGACTTGAGGTGGATGCCGAGAAGGCGGATCGGTGTGCGGCCCTCGGGGCGGAGCGTGATGTCGACGCCCGAGCGAAGCTGCTCGTTGCCGCGCATCAGCGACGTCACATCGGCATGGCGATCAAAGGCCATGTCCTTGCGGATCGCGAAACCGACCGCTTGGCGGATCACCGTCTGCGCCGGGAACCTGCCGCCGCAGGTGCCGCCCGGCGCGCCCTTCCGGGCTTCCATGATCACGACATATTTGGCGGGGTCGAAGACCCGCGCTGCGGCGGCCTCATTCTCGGCCTCCTGAAAGGCGATCACATCGGCGTCGAGGTCGTCGACGATGCGGCGCATCGCGGCATAATCGTTGTCATCCCTGGGGTTGCAGCCTTCGCCGTTCCTCGCGGCGAGAAATTCCAGATTCCAGCTCGCAAGCTTGAGCGGTTTCGATGGAACAGGCGGGTTTGCGGGTGCGGAGGTCGCGGGCGAGCAGGCGGCAGCCAGCAGGAGCAGGGCGGATGCGATGAGGCGGTGGGGAAGCATCTGTCGCTACTGCCGCACGCCGCCACCGAGTGCAACTCGCCGTGCCGCGCCTTGGCGCGGCGCAGATGGCGCCGATCCGTCCGCGGCGCTATAGCGCCCGCCCGGCCGGGATCCTTCCGGCCGCTCAAGGAGATGATTTTATGAACCACGCCGAACTGTCGGACAGCGTCGCAACCGCACTTGGTCTGAGCAAGGCCGATGCGAAGAAGGCTGTCGATGCCGTTTTCGCCGCGATCACCGCCGCCGCCGCCAAGGGCGACGAAGTCTCGGTCAACGGCTTCGGCAAGTTCAAGGTCAAGGAATCGGCCGCGCGTGAAGGCCGCAATCCCTCGACCGGCGAAACCATCCAGATTGCGGCTTCGAAGAAGCTGACCTTCGGCGCTGCAAAGGCCGTCAAGGATCGTCTGAACGGCTGAGCCGGTACGTCCCGCCGGCGTGCCCGGCGGGACGGCCGCGCGGCGGCATGTCGGGCGCGGCATCTGATGAGCGCGCTCTGGCCTCGCAGGCTCGGCCAGGGGTCGCACTTTTGTTTTGGCCGCGCGGCACACTCGGCTCGCTATCCTTGCGGGGCGGCGGCTAGGCACGGGCGCGCATCGCACGCCGCCCCGCTGCGGGCTCGCCAAGAGTGCGGTTGTTCGGGCCCTGCGGGCCGGCGACATCATGATCTAGAGCGGAAGTTCCGCCTGTTTGCGCAAAGGCTCAACGAACAGCGTGTGACGCGGGGGTTCCTCGAAAAGCACCTCGTTCGGCAGGCTCCCGTCGAGCCAATGGTTCGCGTCGCGCCGCTGGATGATCACGCCGTGGCGCGACTGATAAGGAATGACATCGGCGCCCGCGGGGATGGTGAGGATGCTGTAGGACAGCGGCCAATCGGCAAGTGGCGGGTCCCACACTGCGGCGAGATAGAAGAAATTGCCGCTGTCGAGCGTCACCCGGTAGCGGTGATCGCCGGTTCCCATGCGGAACTCGGACGCTGGGATCAGGCAGCGGCGCGCCGGGAAGGCGCGGCCCTCGGCGCGCACGAAACGATAATTGATCCCGTCGCTAAACCGCGGGTCGGAACCCCAAACCGCTTTGACCATTTCGATCTCGGTCATATTGTCGGGATTGCGCCGGACGAGCGCTTGCACGCCTCCGCTCGGGGCGTCGGGATCGAAAGGGGTTGGCGCGATACCCATATGTGGAACATAATGGGAACGATGTTGAGTCGCAAGGGCGAGGGGACCGACGCGCATGTGCAATGATTATCGGCTCGAAATAGACATCGCGTCGATCGCCGAGGACTTCGACAACCTCCAGATCAAGATCGGCATGCCCGAGGGCGCACCGAACGTGCCGGCGCGCGAGGATGTCCGCATCACCGATACCGCGCCGATCGTGAAGAGCAGCGACGGCGCCGCCGCCGGATCGCTCGTCAACCGGCGCTGGAGCTGGCCCGGACAGGGCGGCAAACCGGTCTATAATGTGCGCTCGGAGCGCCGCGATCTCGGCATGCAGCGATGCCTCGTCCTCTGCGACGGTTTCTATGAGTTCACCGATCCCACCGACCCCGCGCAAAAGCGGCTCGACAAGTGGCTGTTCACGCTGAAGGACCATCGCTGGTTCTGCATGGCGGGTGTGTGGCGCGACAGCCATGTCGGCGAAGCCTTCAGCCTCCTGACGATGGACGCCGGTCCCGACATCGCACCCTATCACCATCGCCAGATCATTCCGCTGCCACGCGATCAATGGGCCGCCTGGCTCGATCCGCGCGTTCCGGCCGAGGACATATTGAAATGGCTTCCCGAAGGCAGCCTCGAGGTCACACAGGTATATGGCAAGCCCCCCGCGCAAGGCGCTCTTGCCTTATGACAAACGAAGAGGGGCTCGACCTGTTCGTGACGGCGCAGGAGCAAATCTATGCGCGCGCGCTCGGCGAGATTCGCCGCGGCAAGAAGAGCTCGCACTGGATGTGGTTCATATTCCCGCAGCTGGCAGGCCTTGGCCGAAGCGCGACGTCGAAGCTCTACGGTCTCGCGGGAGCCGACGAGGCGCGGGCCTATCTGGCCCATCCGCTTCTCGGCGCGCGCTATGCCGAATGCGTCGAGGCGATCCAGGACCTGCCCGCAAGCGACCCGGTGGCGGTCTTCGGCGAGGTCGACACCGTCAAGCTGCGTTCGTCGCTGACGTTGTTCGAGGCCGTGAGCCGGCGGCCGCTCTTCTCCGCCGCGCTCATCCGCTGGTTCGGCGGCGAGCGCGATGAGCGCACCCTGGGCCTGCTCAGCCGCGACGACAGCATGCCGTGACGCCGACGCGTGTCAGCCGCGCGGATTGCGAAACAGCGGCAGCATCCGGTGGAGCACTTCGTCCTTGTCGAAAAAATGATGCTTGAGCGCGCCGAGAACATGCAGCGCGAGCACGACGTAAATGGCCTTCACCATCAGCTTGTGTATGTCGCCGAGCGCTTCGGCGAGATCCTCGTTCAGCGGTAGCGGAAGATTGGGCGCGGGCACGGCGCCGTAAAGCGGCACTTCAGGCGCCCCGCCCGCCGAAGCTGCGGCCCAGCCGAGAAGCGGGGCGCCGATCATCAGCACATAGAAGAGAATATGGGTCGTGCGAGCGAGCAGCCGTTCCCATGACGGCATGCCGCCGGGGAAGGCCGGCCAGGGATGGCCGAAGCGCCAGCCGAGCCGGATAAGGCTGAGCGCGAGGATCGTGATCCCGACCGATTTGTGCAGCTGATAATAGCCGAGCTTCTCGCTGTCCGAGGCGTCCTCCATCCAGCCGCCAAAGGTGGCATTGGCGATGATCAGGATGGCGATCGTCCAGTGCAGGACGATCGAGACGGTGGAATAGCGGCTGTGATTCTCACGCATGATTCGCCTCGCAATAGGTCCGTCACCGGTCTTCCAATGCTTTGGCGGCGATCCTCGTTCCGTCAGCAGGACGCAGCCGTCACGATCATGAGCCCAATTTGTTTCGCTTTTACAGAGGCTGAGCGGAAGGCGCGCACCGATTCCCGGCGGTTCGTCGCGGCCCGCTTGACGCGCCCTTTGACTCGGTGGAACATAAAGGGAACATTTGAGTCGATATTCCCATGAGCACGATGCCCCAATCTGCACCTCGGCCAAGTGCCAGAGATATCGACGTGCTTCGCGCGGCGGTGGCGCGTGTGGCCGCCTCACGCGGGCCGGTCCTGCCGTTCGGCGTCGGGCCGGTCGATCATCTTCTCGCTGGCGGCGGGCTCGATGGCGCAGGCCTGCATGAGGTCGCGGGCGCCTCGGCAAGCTGGAGCGACGACGCTGCGGCAACGCTCTTCGCGGCGGGAATCGCGTCGCGCTTCGCGGCGGCGCCCGACGTGTCGGCGCTCTGGGCGCTCACGCGGTTCGATCTCTATGCCCCCGGTCTCGAACAGGCGGGGCTCGGTCCGGACCGCGTTCTCTATGCTCAAGGCAGGACCGACAAGGAACTGCTGGCGCTGTGCGAGGACGCGCTGCGCGATGGTTCGCTCGCCTGCGTCGTTGCCGAAGTGAAAGCGGCCGATCAGACCGCGACGCGCCGGCTGCAACTGGCCGCATCCGAGGGCAACACGCCGATGATCCTCTATCGCCGGTACCGGCGTTACGGCCAATGCCCGCTCACCGATCCGTCGCTCGCGATGACCCGCTGGCGCATCGGCACCTTGTCGTCGGGCCGCCTCGCCTCTCCCGGTGTCGGGCGCGGGCGCTGGAATGTCGAGCTGGTCCGGCAGCGCGGCGGGCCGCCTTTTTCCCTCCAACTGGAGGCGTGCGATGACCAGGGTCGCCTCGCTCTTCCTGCCGCAACTGCCGATCGAGCGGTTGCGCCGGGCAGAACGGACACCGTCGCATTCGGGCACGCCGCCTGAGCGGGCGCGGGCTGGTCCGCGCTTCCCCGAGCCTGTCGATGACAATCCCGGCACCTGTTCGGTGCCGCGCGGCGGCGGCTGGCGTCCGGGCGCGCGCTGGGCGCAAGGCACGCACTCCGGCGAGCCGTCGCTCGACGCCCTCCCGGCGCACCAGCGACCGACGATGCGCGAGCTGGGACGGCGGAGCGAAGCTGCCGCACCGGTATTCCGGGCGTTGCGCTCGGACGACGGGACGTCGGGCGGGATCGCTGCGCCGCTGCCGCCGCTCTGGGGCCTCCGTCCGACGATCGTCGTCGCGCGAACCGGCCAGCGCGACGTCGTGACGGCCGCCTGTCCGGCGGCGCTCGATCTCGGCCTCGTGCCCGGCATGGCGGCGGCCCATGCCCGCGCGCTGGTCTCCGATCTCGACCTACTCGACGCCGCACCCGACGCCGATCGCGCGTGGCTCGATCGCCTTGCGCTCCACGCCGCCCGCTGCTGGACGCCGACGGCGGCGGTGTCGGGAACCGACGGGCTGTGGCTCGACCTGTCGGGCACGACGCATCTCTTCGGCGGCGAAGAGCGTTTCGCGGCGCGTTTGCTCGGTTTTCTGCGGCGCCTCGGTTTCACCGCGCGTGTCGCGATCGCCGGCACGCCGGGCGCCGCGCACGCGCTCGCACGCTATGGCGGCGCGGGCGTGCGGATCTTGCCGGAAGGAGGCGAGAGCGAGGCGCTGGCGCCTTTGCCGCTGGCGGCGCTCCGGCTGGCGCCGGAGGCGCTCGCCGCGGCGGCACGCTTCGGGATCGAGCGGATCGCCGACCTTTATCCAATGCCGCGCGGGCCTTTGGCCCGGCGGCTCGGGCGCGGCGCGGTCGAGCGGCTCGACCAGGCGCGGGGGTTCGTACCCGAGCCGATCGTTCCCGTCGTGCCGTTCGACATGCCCGAGGCGCGCCGTTCCTTGCTCGAACCGATCGGGACCGCCGAAGCGATCGAGCAGGTCATCGCCGACCTGCTCGGCGATCTCGTGCTCGCGCTGCGCGAGCGCAGTCTCGGCGTGCGGAGCCTCGTCTTGCGCTGCGACCGGCTCGACATGGGCGCGCAGTTCGTCACCGTCGGGACGGCGCGCGCGACGCGCGACGCGAAACATCTGCTGCGCCTGTTCAGGCTCCGGATCGACCGGATCGAGCCGGGGCTCGGGATCGAGACGATGGTTCTCGCGGCGCCGCAGGTCGAAGCGCTGGCGCCCGAGGCGATCGCCGCCGTGCTCGACACGGCACGCCAGGCGCCCGACCTCGCTCCGCTCGTCGATGCGCTGGCCGGCCGCGCCGGCGATGCCGCGCTGTTCCGCCTGTCAGCGATCGAAAGCGATGTCCCCGAGCGCGCGATCTCGCGCGCCGGGCCTTTGGCCCAGCCTGCCGGCTGGCCCGTCTGGCCGCGGCCGATCCGGATGCTCGCGCGGCCCGAAGCGCTGTCAGGCGTCGTCGCCTTGCTTCCCGACCATCCGCCGCGCCGCTTCGCTTGGCGCGGGCGGAGTTATGCCGTGGTCGCGGGCGACGGCCCCGAGCGCATCCATGGCGAATGGTGGCGTCGTCCCGGCGAGATGTGGGCGGTTCGCGACTATTTCCGGGTCGAGGCGACAAGCGGCGAGCGCTTCTGGCTCTTCCGCCGCGGCGACGCGATCACCGACAAGACGGGTGATCTCAGCTGGTACATGCACGGCGTGTTCGGATGACGGACCCCGTTACGACCTATGTCGAACTCTACGCCACGAGCCATTTTTCCTTTCTGCGGGGGGCCTCTTCGCCCGAGGAATTGTTCGCGGCCGCCGCTGCCCTCGGCCATTCGGCCCTCGGGCTTTGCGACCGGGGCAGTGTCGCCGGCATGGTGCGCGGCCTGTCGGGACAGGAGGGGACGGGCGTCCGGCTGATCGCCGGGACGCGCGTCGACCTGCGCGACGGGCGTTCGATCCTCCTCTATCCGACCGATCGCGCGGCCTGGTCGCGGCTGACCCGGCTGCTCTCCTTGGGAAAGGCGCGGGGCGGCAAGGGCAATTGCTGGCTCGACTGGCCCGACGTCGCGTCTTCGGCCGAGGGCCTCGTCGCGATCCTCCTGCCCGGTGAAGCCGATGAGCGGGCGCGGCTCGATCTCGCCGAGCTGCAGGGCGCCTTCGGCGCGCGCGCCCATCTCGCGCTGGCGCTGCGGCGGCGCCCCGGCGACTTCGCGCGGCTTCGCGCGCTCGACGCGCTCGCGCAGGAATTGGGAGTGCGGGCCGTCGCGCTCGGCGACATCCTCTACCATGCGCCCGAACGGCGCCCGCTGCAGGACGTGCTGACCGCGATCCGCGAGAAGACGACGGTCGATGCACTCGGGTTCAAGCGCGAACGCTTCATGGACCGGGCGCTGAAGAGCCCGGCCGAGATGGAAAGGCGCTTCGCGCTGTTCCCGGACGCGATCGCGGCGACCGCCGACATCGCGGCAGCCTGCGGCTTCGATCTTGGCGAGATCCGCTACCAATATCCCTATGAGCAGGTGATGGAAGGCCGCACCGCGCAGGAGGCGTTGGCGGCGCTGACCGAGGAAGGAGCGAACCGGATGTTTCCGGGCGGCGTGCCGCCTGCCTATCGGAAACAGATCGAGCATGAGCTGCGCCTGATCGGCGAGCTCGGCTACGCGCCCTATTTCCTCACCGTCAATTCGATCGTCGCCGAGAGCCGGCGGCGCGGCATATTGTGCCAAGGGCGCGGGTCGGCCGCGAACAGCTGCGTCTGCTTCCTGCTCGGCGTGACTTCGATCGACCCGATCAAGCACGAGCTGCTCTTCGAGCGCTTCGTGTCGGGCGAGCGCAAGGAGCCGCCCGATATCGACGTCGACTTCGAGCATGAGCGGCGCGAAGAAATCATCCAGTGGATCTACGAGACCTACGGCCGTCATCGCTCCGCGCTGACCGCCGTGGTCACGCGATACCGAACCCGCGGGGCGGTCGCCGAGGTGGGGAAGGCGCTCGGGCTACCGCGGGATCTCACCAAGATGCTGACCGGCCTCATCTGGGGCTGGTCGATGGACGGCATCCCCGAGGAGCGCATCGCCGAGCTGAACCTCAACGCCAATGATTATCGACTTCGGCTGACGCTCGATCTCGCGCGGCAGCTGATCGGAACGCCGCGCCATCTCTCCCAGCATCCCGGCGGCTTCGTGCTGACCGAGGAGCGGCTCGACGATCTTGTGCCGATCGAGCCGGCGCGCATGGAGGATCGCCAGATCATCGAATGGGACAAGGACGATATCGACGTCCTCAAGTTCATGAAGGTCGACGTGCTGGGTCTCGGGATGCTCGGCTGCATGAACCGGGCGTTCAATCTGCTCCGCGAGCATAAGGCGGTGGATGTGGGCATGGCCGACCTGCAGGACGACGACCCGGCGGTCTATGGCATGATTCAGAAGGCCGACACCCTCGGCGTCTTCCAGATCGAGAGCCGCGCGCAGATGTCGATGCTGCCGCGCATCAAGCCCAAATGCTTCTACGACCTCGTGATCGAGGTTGCGATCGTGCGGCCCGGGCCGATCCAGGGCGACATGGTCCATCCCTATCTTCGCCGCCGCGAAGGCAAGGAGAAGCCCGAATATCCGAAGCCCGAGCTTCGCGCCGTGCTCGAGAAGACGCTGGGCGTGCCGCTGTTTCAGGAGCAGGCGATGAAGGTCGCGATCGTCGGCGCCGGCTTCACGCCGGTCGAGGCCGACCAGCTTCGCCGCGCGATGGCGACCTTCAAGCTCACCGGCGGCGTGTCGCATTTCTACGACAAGCTCGTCGGCGGCATGGTCGAGCGGGGCTATCCCAAGGATTTCGCCGAGCGCACCTTCAAGCAGATCGAGGGCTTCGGCTCCTATGGCTTTCCCGAGAGCCACGCCGCGAGCTTTGCCAAGATCGCATACGCCTCCTGCTGGATGAAGCATCATCATCCCGACGTCTTTTGCGCGGCCTTGCTCAACGCCCAGCCGATGGGCTTCTACGCGCCCGCACAGATCGTGCGCGACGCGCAAAAGCATGGCGTCGAGGTACGCCCGGTGTCGATAAACGACAGCCATTGGGACTGCACGCTGGAAAGGAGCGACGGGCGCTATCTCGCGGTGCGCCTCGGTTTCCGCCAGGTTCGATCGCTCGCGAACATTCATGGCGCGGCGATCGTCGGGGCGCGCGGCGATCTGCCCTATGATTGCGTCGAGGATGTATGGCGGCGCGCCGGCGTGCCGCGCGCCGCGATCGAAAGGATCGCCGAAGCCGACGGATTTGCCTGTCTGTCCGAGGACCGGCGGCAGGGGCTGTGGAAGGTCCGCGGCCTCGGCGAGGCGCCGCTGCCCCTCTTCGCGGCCGCCGACGCGCGCGAGGCGAACTTCTCGCCCGAAGGGCTCGAACCGAGGGTCGCGCTTCGGCCGATGACCGAAGGACGCGAGGTGGTGGAGGATTATCGCACGCTTCAACTGAGTTTGCGCGCGCATCCCTTAAGTTTCCTGCGCGAGGAGCTGGACCGGATGGGGATCGTCCGCTGCGCGGATCTGGGCTCGATCCGCGATGGCCGGAATATCGAGGTCGCCGGCGTGATCCTCGTCCGGCAACGCCCCGGCTCAGCCAAGGGCGTGCTGTTCATCACGATCGAGGATGAGACCGGTATCGCCAACGGCATCCTCTGGCCCGATCGCTTCGACATCTATCGGCGCCAGGTCATGGCGGCGTCGATGATCGCGATGCGCGGCCGCGTTCAGAAGGAGGGCGAGATCATCCATGTCATCTGTGACCGGATAACCGATCATGACGTGATGCTGCGGCAGGTCGGGCGCAGCTCGCTTTCCATTGCGCCGGGACGGGGAGACGGGGCGCGGAACGGGGGCGGGCCCGATAGCCGCGAGCCTGCGCTGCGCGTCCGGAGCCATGACTTTCACTGATGGTGGCCAAATGCTCCGGTTGCAGGACCACTCCCTCCTTGGCTGCCTGACTGCGGGCCTCGGCTCGCCTCATGCCGTCAACCCCCTGCGGGGGTTCGCCCTCGCGTACCGCTCGGTGACGGCGGCTCGCGGGCCCTTCGGTTGGCGCCATCGGGGATGGTCCCGAGCAACCCAAGGAGACACGACATGGCCACCATCGCAAATCTCACCGTCAAGGCCGACGGCAGCTTCGAAGGCACGCTGACGACCCTTCTGGTCACCGCGCCGATCGCGATCGTCCCGAACGGCCGCAAGGTGAAGGACAATGAGCCCGACTTCCGCGTGATCGCGCGCAAGAACGGCTACGAGGTCGGCGCCGGCTGGACCCGCACGTCGCAGTCGAACGGCACCGAATATGTCTCGGTCACTCTCTCGGCCCCCGAATTCGGCACCATCTACGCGAACATCGCCAACGCGCCCGGCGATGACTCGATGAAGAAGGTGCTTATCTGGAACCCGCCGAGCTGACGGATCGATCAGGCCCCGCCTTCGGGCGGGGCCTTTTTCGCCGCTTTCTTGTCGGGCAAGACCTCGTGGAAACCATCGTTCATCCAGCCTTCGCGCTCGCCGATGTGCTTGTCCCAGAAACCGCGCATCGCCTCGAGCCTCTTCTCGGCAAGAAAGGGCTCGGTGAGATGCTCGAACATATTATGCTGCGGTATGGGGACCGGCGACGCGCGCGATAGGCCAAACAGCACCACGGAAAGCGTCTGGAACACTGCGAACAGCAGATAATGGGCCCGGTCGAGATCGTGGATGGTGAGACCCGACCGAAGCCCGGCCGCCTGCGAGCGCGAAAAGGCATCGGCCGCATGGGCTATGCTCTTGTTGCGCAGCGCCTTGATCTCGGGAAGTGGCGTGCTTGCCAGCAGCTCGTCAAGCCGGTCGAAAAAGGCCTCGCCAATCAGGTCGCCGCGCGCCCGGTCTTCGGGGGCGACACCCGATAACTGGTCAAACAGCTCATGTTCCATACGCGCCTGGTCGAACCCTTCGGGTCCCGACAGGCTGAGGTTTACGCGCCGCGCCTTGTTTGGATTGGCGGCCATTTCGGCGGCAAGCCGCTCCAGCTCCGCCGCCTGCAACGCTTCATAATCATAAGGCAGCGCGTCGCGGCACACGAAATTCTCGCGCGTGATGAGCTCGCGCGCCGCGCGAATCTCGTCGACGATCCGTGGGAGTGAGATCACGGCCTTCTTCGGCTGGTTCGCCGGCGGTTTCTCGAGCAGCCGGGTGATGGCGATGACCTGTCCGGCAAGATAGCCGCGGTCGAGCATCATGGCGATCAGTGGCGCGGTCGAGCCGCGGGTGCCGTCGTCATCAGCGAATTGCCGCGCCTCGTTCGCCGTGCGCCAGGCTATGTCGAACCACATCATGTCGGCGAACTGCCCGGCAAGCGATGCATCGGGATCGCGCTCGAACAGCTCGGACCAATGCTGGAGCTTATCGCGAAACGCCTCGAGCGAGGCCTTGTCGCTGACGTCGCAGGCGTCGATCGGATAGTGGAAGATGGATGGATGCTGGCGTTCCGGCACCGCCGGAGCAGCCTTGGCGCTCGGCGCTGCCGCCTTGTCGTCGCTACCCGCGACGCCTTGCGGCTCCGTCACGATCGTCTTTCCTGCATCGCCGAGCGGAAGCGGATGGCGAAATTATGCGGTCTGCGTTCAGCCAAGATCGAGTCCCTGTCTTTGGCGTGTGCCTGTGGATGAGCTTATGTAACGATTGTTTCGTGCGCCGAGGAGGGCGACGAGCAGACGCGACACAAGGCCGGACATCTCGAGCGTGAGGTTCGGTCCCCCGCCGACGCCGTGCAGCGCAAAGCCGAGCGGTTCGCCCATATAGAGGGCTTCATGCACCGTCGGATTGCGCATCCCGGCAACTTGCGCACCGCCACCGCCCGCGGGGTCGGCCCATGCGGGAACCGGCATTCCGAGCCAGTCGCACATCCACGCGATGCGCTGGGAATGCGTGAGGTTCTTGGGAGGCGGGTTTATGGACTTTGCGAGGGCAAAGCAGGCATCGAGCGCCGTGTAGAGCAGCGTGAACCGCTCGAACTGAAGATGTTGCGGATTCTGGCTCATGAAGAGGGCGTGTACTGCGGCCACCCAGATGCGCGCTCGCTCCGGAACTGCGCGATTATCGATCCAGAAGGCTTCGGCGAGTTCGATCGACTTCGGCAGGCTGCCGCCCATCAGCACGAAGTCGACGAGAACCCCGGGCTCGATCGGTGTCGAATCGAGAAAGCCGGCCTCGGTAATCGTGAAGCGCATGCCGCTGAAAAAGGACAGGCTCCAGACATGGAAGTCGACCTGATCAATCTCCGACGCCGTCGCATGGACGATGGCGTGCGTCTTCGGCAGGCCGAAGATGCGCGCGGGATAGGGCCGAACACTGGTGCCGCCACCGAGATGGGTAACCGGCTGTAGCGGGGCGTAGATCCATTTCCCCTCCCGGCCGGGATCGGCCTCGATGTCCGCCACCGTCTCCGGGAGACCGGCAAGGGTCGCGATCGAGACCGGTCCGACCGTCATATCGAGTGGCCGCGGATAATATCCGAACTCACTGCGCTGACCCGCCATTGCGTCATTCTCCCTGTTCTTCGCGCACGCCGGGGCGACGGGGCACGCAGATTATGGTCCGGGAGGAAGGCGCAAGGGCCTCTCGTCCCCCCGCGAAACCGTACCCGCTCTCGATAGCCGCTGGTCCCTGGGCTCGGAGCCGGGCCTCCTTCAATCAACCCGTGAAGGGTCCGCTACGCTTCGCGTGCGGCCGCAGCCTTGCTGCGGTGATTGCGGCCCGCCCCCGGCCGGCGGGGCGACTGTCGAGCGGGAACGGTCCCGCTCCGAAAGGACAGGAGCCAAACCCATGCCGCTTTCCACCGCTCAATCGCTCGGCTGGAGCCTCGCCCGCACGATGATGACGATCATCGTCCTTATCGAAACGACAAAAGGCTATGCGGTGATGCCCATCGAAGAGTTCGACGGCGACCCCGAACACATCGTGTGCGAATATGACCCGTTCAACCGCTGAGCCCGCAAAATTTGCCCCGCGATGGTTCCAGTTCCGGTTCCGTCGCGGGTGGTCGTCTGCTAAATTGACGGTGCAGACCGCGCTGTGGTGGTGGTGGAGAGCGCGTCCCCAAGGAGGACGCTCGTGACTTTCATGCTTATCCTCGGCGCTGCCGCAGGCCTCTATCTCATCTGGCTTCTGTTCCGACTGGCGGCCCTCGCGCTGCCGCTTGGCGCCGGCATTGCTATCGCCTTCGAGCTTCAGGACCGCGGCTATGGCATTGGCGCTGCCCTTGCGATGGCATTTCTGGCGGGGCTCCTGCTCCATCTCGCTGGACGGCACCTCTATGCGCACGGTGGATCGACATTGCTGCGAGCCTGTGTCGCAATGCTCTTCCTCCTCCCGGCGGGGGTCGCAGGCTATTATGGCATGACGGGGATCGTGCGGCTCTTCGTTACGGAGGGCATGCTGGTAACGATCCTGCCCATGCTCGCTGCCGTCGTCGCCGCCGTGGCGGCGGTCCGGGGACTTGATGGGTCTTCGGTGGATGCAATTGGCGTCGGCGACCGGGAATGCGACGATCGCGCACCCGCGATCCCGGCGTCCGCTTCGCCCGCTTCCGACCGCCTCTGAGTCCCTCGCTCCCGCCGCAGGAACACGGTCTCTTCCCTGCGCGATCTGCCGGCAAGCCGCTGCGCTGAGCCCGCTGGCCGCAACGGCGCTCCCCGATTTTCTTCCCCCGGCGTGCCGCCGTTCCTCGCGGACCAAGAAAATCGCTGCGCTGCCGTCCCCCGCTTCGCTTCGGGCCTGCGGCTGCGGCGCGGCCTCCTTTCCGGCCACCGATGCGCATCGAGACCGCGATCCTGCGGCTCGAAAGCAAGGAAAGGACTTCAAGATGGCCAAGATCGGAACCTTCAAGAAAGCGAAGGGCGAATATCGGGGCGCAATCGCGAGCCTCGCCCTTTCGGTCGACGCGGTTCGCATCGTCCCCGAGGACAATCCCAAACCCAGCGCTCCGACCCACCGCATCTATGTCGGCGACGTCGAGGTGGGTGCGGCCTGGGAGAAGACCAGCCAGGACGACCGCACCTATCTTTCGACCAAGTTCGACGATCCGAGCTTCACCGCGCCCTTCTTCGCGCAGCTCTTCGAAGGAAGCGACGGCGACTATGACCTCGTCTGGACCCGTCCCCAGCGGCGCGACTGATCGAGCACGCCGCCCGGCCGCAAGCCGGGCGGCGATACTCTCATTTTGAGGCTTTTCGCGCGGGGATTCTCCGCCGCAATGCGTTACGATGATCCTTTGCATGCCGCTAACCATGTTCGAGCCGATGTGGGCAAGCTGCTGATAGGCTTTGCTTTCATTCCTGAAGATCAGCCGGAGGTGCGAATGGATCAGGTCGTCGATTGGCAATCGCCATATTTTCCGAGAATATTCGAAACATATGATCGCGCCGATTTCGCGCAGGAGTTCCTGCGCCGAAGCCCGGCCTATCGCCGCGCCTATCGTTCGGCCGCGTTGGCGCCGACGCGGCGGCGCACCGCGCGCCTTACGGGGCTCGCGCGACGATGGGGGTTGGTCTTTCGCCCTGGACCCTGACCGATCCGTCACTGAATCCCCTGCGCTTTGGCAGCCCGAGGCCTGCGCGCATGTCGCCATCGCCGAGCCGGCGCCCGACGGCTTCGCCGCGCCACGGCTCGCCGAGCTCATCGCCTCGGCGGACATCGCCTCCGAGATCATCCTGCCGGGCGAGTGGCATCTTGTGTTCGTGGCCGACGGCCGGCGCTTCCGTCTCTGGCTTCGCCGCTTCCTCGCCGATGAACGGCTCGCCTATGTAAACCCGGCCGATCCGCACAGCGAGCTGCGGATGGCCGTGAGCCTCGCCGTACAGCGCCGCTTCTCGGCGGGCGTCACGACGCACCGCTTCCTGCGGGGAGGCGCCCCCGGACCATCCGAGCGCTGGCGTCTCATCCAGTGGCTGCGGCTCCTCGACGCCTCCGCCGAAGGGCGTTCGGCGCGCGACATCGCCGCCGCCCTCATCCTCGACGATGCCCAGGATTTCTCGGCCGCCGACTGGGACGGATCGAGCGAGCGCCGCCGCATCGCGCGCTGGCACCGCGCCGCAGTCGCGATGCGCGACGGCGGCTATCAGGAGCTGCTCGGCGCCGCCTGATCGGGACATTCCGCGCGTCGTCACTTTGTCCGTTCCTAAATCGCGTCCCGATTTCCGAATGTCGCCGCCTCTCCGCCGGAGCCCGCCACGGGACCCGGCGCTGCGAACGGAGGCCCCTTTTGAGCGACATGCATACCCCCATTTCGCCGCGCTACCTCAAGACGCCCGACGCTGCGCTGCACCTCGGCCTGTCGAGCCGGACGCTCGAAAAACATCGCTGCTTCGGAACGGGTCCCGAATACCGCAAACTCGGCGGGCGGATCGTCTACGCGATCGCTGATCTCGACGCCTGGGCCGAGATCGGCCGCAAGAAGTCGACATCCGATCCCGGCAAGGGCATCGTCCATCCCGCGCGCCCGGTCCGCCGCTGATGCGCCCCGCCCAGAACATCCCGCCCGCTCCCGGCGTGCAGCCGGTTGCGGCGACCGCGAGCGGTCTCACCGACCTTGAGCTGACCTGGATCGAGCAGCGGCTCGAGCATTGGCTGCGTTTCGGCCGCGTCGCCGCCGAGCGCATCGTCAGCCGCCGGACGCGCATCGTCTCCTTCCGGCCCGAGGCCGTCTTCGGCTTCGTCCGTTGGGGCGCGAACGACTTCGGCACCATCTTCTCAAGCATCTCGGTCATCGCGGCGCCCGCGCCGCGCGCCCCCTTCGCGACGCATCCCTACGTGCGCCCCGGCGGCGACATCCTGCTGCGCGTCGACGGTTGGCCGAGGGTCCAGCAGGTTCTCTCGGCGATCGATGCGATCGAGGCCGCCGGGCTCGATCCGTGCGAGACGGCCCCCGATCATTGGCGCCACATCGGCAGCCACATCGCCGCCGGACTGCCGTTCCGGCCCTATGGTCCGGAGCGGCACCGCGCCTGGCTCCAGCGCAAGGCGATCGCGCCATGAACCGCCGCTGGTTCCGCGCGACCGCGGCGAGCGCTACGCTCTTTGCGGCGCTGTTCGTCGCCGCGGCAGCGCTCGCGCCGCAACCGCGCCTCATCTGGAACGCGAGCCCGAGCGTTCCGATCGGCTTCTACCGCGTCGATGTCGGTGCCGAGCCCGCGGTCGGCGACCTCATCCTCTTCCACCCGCCCGAGGCGGTCGCGGCGCGTCTCGCAGTGCGCGGCTATGTGCCGCGCGGCGTGCCGCTCCTGAAGCATATCGCTGCCGGCGAAGGCGCGCTCGTCTGCCGCAGCGGCACCTTCGTGACGATCGACGGCGCGCCGGCAGCACGCGCGCGGGACGCGGACCGCCTCGGGCGGCCGCTGCCGCGCTGGCTCGGCTGCTACCGCCTGCGCCCCGGCGAACTGTTCCTCCTCAACCCCGCGCCCGACAGTCTCGACGGCCGATATTTCGGACCGCTTCCTGACACCGGCGTCGTCGGCGTCGCGCACCCGCTGCTCGTCCGCGATGCGCCCGGCGCGCCGCTGCGCTGGCGCCGTGACGCCGATCGCTCCGCATTCACCCCCGAAGGAAAGGATATGTCCTCATGATTATCGGAAGCTTTCAAACCGCTGGCGACGGCTATGCCGGACAGATCCGGACGCTGCTGCTCGATGCGATGATCGCGATCGTTCCGGCGAAGCCGAACGACGCGGAGAATGCACCGGCCTGGCGGGTCCTGCTCGTCGAAGCCGATACCGGCGTGGAGATCGGGGCAGGCTGGGAACGCCGCAGCGAACGCGCCGGCTCCTATATCGCCCTGCAGATCGACGACCCTGCGCTCGCGGTTCCGCTGCGCGCCAATCTGCTCCGCTCGACGCAGAACGAGGATGAATATCATCTCCTCTGGACGCGTCCCGTCCCACGCGAACAAGCGTGAGCATCATGCATCCGGCTCGCTCGGCGCGCGTCCGCGCCGTGCGCCTCGCCTTGCTGCTGTTCTGCTCGGCGAGCGCCGCCCCAGACCAGGCATGGGGCGCGGCACCGGCGGAAGCGCCGACGGCCGCGGCCCACCCCTATGCCGCCCATGTGGCGGAGGCATCGCAACGCTTCGGCGTTCCGGAGGTCTGGATATGGCGCGTGATGCATATCGAGAGCCGCGGCAAGCCGCGGGCGCTCTCGCATGCCGGTGCAATGGGCCTGATGCAGATCATGCCCGCAACCTGGGCGATGCTGACGGCGCAGCACCGTCTCGGGTCCGACCCCTTCGACGTGCGCGCCAACATCCTCGCGGGCGCGGCCTATCTGCGCGCGATGTGGGACCGATATCGCGACGTTCGCCTCATGCTCGCTGCCTATAATGCGGGCCCCGGCCGCGCCGACGCCTATGCAGCGGGGCGGCGCGGCTTGCCCGCCGAGACGGTCGCCTATGTCGCAGCCATCGCACCCGGGCTCGGTGCGCCGGCTGCTCCGTCAGCGACGATGGCGCGGACGGCCGAACCGCCGAGCTGGCGCAGCGCGTCGCTCTTCGCCGAGCAGCGATCGGACACGCCGGCTGCAACTTCGGTGCAGCGCGGCGACGCCGCGGCTGCAGGGCCGTCGCATTCCGCGCTTGCTCCCTCGCCCCTCTTCGTCCCGCTTTCCGGGAACGATCGGTGATGGTCGTCCTGGCGATATTTGCTGGAGTGCGCGGGTCCATGGATAGGCACTGCTTTGCGTTCAGAAGGGGTTCGGGGGGATGGCAAGATAAAAGACCTGCCAGCTCGCTGTCAGATTGTGGTTGGATTACAGCGCTTTATGCGTATGGCACCCCCCTCCGGCTGCCATATCGACCTCTGGATTTCCGAGGCAGAACAAGCGCTTACGATATGGCACCGGCGCCGTGAGCGGCGACGAGCATGATTTTCGGGTGCGACCGGGAAGGGGGCGCGACGCTGGATCGGGATCGGCGCGGCGCGGGAAAAGGCTCGCGGCGCAGGTGCGCAAGGCAGCCGCCCGCTCGGGTTACACCCGCTCCCGTCGTGGCGGCGGCGGTCGCAGCGGGACCGGTCGGCACGGCCGCGGCCGCGCCGCGCTTGCGACGATGCGGCGGGGTCCCGCGCAGCGCCGCGTCACGGTCATGGCGCGCATCGTCCGGCATAAGGGCGCGCAGTTTCGCTCCGCGCCGCTCGCACGGCATATCGCTTATCTCGAACGCGACGGCGTCACCCGCGATGGACGCGATGCCATGATGTTCGATGCGTCTGGAGACGCCGCCGACCGCGAGGCCTTCGCCGATCGCTGCGTCGACGATCGCCATCATTTCCGCTTCATCGTCAGCCCTGAAGATGCCGAGCGGCTCCAGGACCTTCGGACCTTCACCCGCGATCTCATGGGCCGGCTGGAGAAGGATCTCGAGACCCGGCTCGACTGGGTGGCGGTCGATCACTGGAACACCGACAATCCGCATATCCATATACTCGTGCGCGGCGTCGCCGAGGACGGAAGCGACTTGGTCGTCGACCGCGCCTATATGTCGGAAGGCGTGCGCGGACGGGCGTCGGAGATCGCGACCCTCGAACTCGGTCCGCGAAACGAACAGGAGATCGACGCGAGCCTCGTGCGGGAGACGGGCGCCGAGCGCTGGACCGGGCTCGACGCGCGCCTGCGCGAACGCGGCGGCGAAACGGGGATCGTCGATCTTCGTCCCGACCCAAGCTCGCCGCCGGGCCGCGATCGGCATCTCATCGGACGTGCGGCGAAGCTCGAGGCGCTTGGGCTCGCGACGCGCCTTGGACCCGGCATATTCGAGATCGATCCGCGCGCCGAAACCATATTGCGCGACCTCGGCGAGCGAGGCGACATCATCAAGGGCGTCCACCGCGCCATGCGCATGCAAGGGCTCTCCTTCGACGCATCGAGGCTCGCCCTTCACGGCGAGGCGGAGCGTTCGGGCCTCGTCGGGCGGCTGGTCGCACGCGGCCTCGACGACGAGCTTGCCGGCTCCGCCTTCGCCATCGTCGACGGGACCGATGGACGGACCCATCACATCAAATTCTCCGATCTCCAATGGACCGGGGACGCGAAGCCGGGCGCGGTCGTCGAGCTACGGCGCTGGGAAGGACGCGACGGCGGCGAGCATCTCTCGCTCGCCCTGCGATCGGACCTTGCGGTCGCCGACCAGATATCCGCGCGCGGCGCAACCTGGCTCGACCGCGAACTGGTCGCGGCGAAGCCCACGGCAGGAACCTCGGGCTTCGGCATCGATGTTCGCCTCGCCATGGCAGCGCGCGCCGAGTTTCTCGCGAGCGAAGGCCTCGCGAGCCGTCGGGACGGCAGGCTCATACTGGCGCCCGATCTCATCGAAACGCTGAAGCGGCGCGACCTCGAGGCGGCTTGCGAAACCATCGCCGCGCGCACCGGGCTCGCGCATCGCCCGCCGGCCACCGGCGACGCGGTGAGCGGGACCTACCGCGAGCGCGTGTCGCTCGCCTCGGGGCGCTTCGCGATGATCGACGACGGCCTTGGTTTTCAACTCGTGCCCTGGCGCCCGGCCCTCGACCGGCACCTCGGGCAGCATGTCACCGGCACCGCCACCGCGGGCGGCATCGACTGGAGCCTTGGCCGCAATCGCGGGATCGCAATCTGAGAAAGGATGAACGATGAGCGACAGGATTTTATGGGGCCAGATCTTCGCGGTGCTGCTGATCGTCCTCGCGGCGGTCTGGACCGCGACCCAATCGACGGCGGAGGCGCTCGGATTTCAGGCGGCGCTCGGTGCCCCCTGGTTCCGCATCGGCGACTATCCCGTCTATCCCCCTCCCGCCTTCTTCTGGTGGTGGTTTGCCTTCGACGCCTATGCGCCGCCAATCTTCTACCGCGGTGCCGCGATCGCCGCGTCGGGCGGGCTGCTGTCGGTTGTCGTCGCGATCAGCATGTCGGTGTGGCGTGCGCGCGAGCGCCGGCGGGCCGAGACCTATGGATCGGCACGCTGGGCGCAGGAGCGTGAGATACGGGCTGCCAACATGCTCGGCCCCGATGGCGTCATTCTCGGGTGCATGGCCGGAACATATCTGCGTCACGATGGCGCCGAACATGTCCTCTGCTTCGCGCCGACCCGATCCGGAAAGGGCGTCGGCCTTGTGGTGCCGACCCTGCTCACCTGGCCGGGGAGCTGCATCGTCCATGACATCAAGGGCGAGAATTGGCAGCTCACCGCGGGCTTTCGCGCAAAGCATGGCCGGGTGCTGCTCTTCGATCCGACGAACCCCGCATCGGCCGCCTATAATCCGCTCCTCGAAGTCCGGCGCGGCGCGTGGGAAGTGCGCGACGTGCAGAATGTCGCCGACGTGCTGGTCGATCCCGAAGGAAGCCTCGAGCGTCGAAACCACTGGGAGAAGACCAGCCACGCCCTGCTCGTCGGCGCGATCCTCCATGTTCTCTACGCCGAGGAGGAAAAGAGCCTCGCCGGTGTCGCGGCCTTTTTGTCGAACCCCGAGCGCAAGATCGAGGCGACGCTCCACCGGATGAAGACCACCCGCCATTTGGGAGATCGCGTCCACCCGGTCGTCGCCGCGGCGGCGCAGGAGCTGCTCAACAAGAGCGAGAATGAGCGGTCCGGCGTGCTGTCGACCGCCATGTCCTTCCTCGGCCTTTATCGCGACCCGGTGATCGCCAAGGTCACGGGACATTCCGAGTGGCGCATCGCGGACCTGATCGGAAGCGAGCGCCCGGTCTCGCTCTACCTCGTGGTGCCGCCCGGCGATATCAGCCGGACCAAGCCGCTCATGCGCCTGATCCTCAACCAGATCGGGCGGCGACTGACCGAGGAGCTGAATCCCAAGGCACGGTCGCAACGGCTGCTGTTCATGCTCGACGAGTTTCCCGCGCTCGGACGTCTCGATTTCTTCGAAAGCGCGCTCGCCTTCATGGCGGGCTATGGCATCAAGGCCTTTCTGATCGCTCAGTCGCTCAACCAGATCGAGAAGGCCTATGGCCAGAGCAATGCGATCCTCGACAATTGCCACGTCCGGGTCAGTTTCGCGACGAACGATGAGCGCACCGCCAAACGGATTTCCGATGCGCTTGGCACTGCGACCGAGCAACGCGCGATGAAGAATTATGCCGGCCATCGGCTCTCGCCCTGGCTCGGCCATTTGATGGTGTCGCGCACCGAAACCGCCCGGCCGCTTCTCACCCCCGGCGAAGTCATGCAGCTCCCCCCGGACGACGAGATCGTGATGGCCGCCGGCCTCGCACCGATCAGGGCCAAGAAGGCGCGATACTATAGCGACCGGCGCTTGGCCGGCCGCGTCATTCCGCCGCCCGCACCCGGTCGCGGTCTTCCCGCCGCCCACGACTGGATGGCCGACCGGGTACAGCAGCCGATGGAGACGAAAGCGAAGGCGGCAGAGGACGATGACGCGGCCAATGGCGGCATTCGGCAGGAACCCGAACTTCCCGTCCATGAGGATATCGCGCCGCCGCCGCCGCGCAGCGTCAACGGCGAGTTCGATTTCAGCGAAGATGGAGCTCAGGCCGATGCGGCGCGGCTCCGCGCCGCGGCCGATCGGCAGATGGCGCGGGGCGCCCGGGCAGCGGCGCTCGATCCTGACGACGGGGTCCAGCTGTGATCCGATCGCATGTCAAACAGACCTTCCGGATCGAAACCGGCCTGTCGCGCGACCTGACAGACCTTGCCCGCCGACGCGGCCTGACGCGGACCGAAGTGCTGGAGGCTGCGCTGCGCTCCTTTCTCTCGCCAGATCAGGAGGAGCGGATCGAGGCGCTGTTGACCCGGCGCCTCGACCGCATCGGCCGCCAGCTCGACCGCATCGAATGGCATGGGGAAATGTCGGGAGAAGCGATGGCCCTGTTCGTCCGGCACTGGCTCACGAGCACGGCGCCTTTGCCCGATGATGCTTTGCCGGCCGCGCAGGCCAGCGGGAAGCGGCGCTGGGAGGCTTTCGTCGATGCCCTTTCACGTAGGATGGAAGTTGGACCAAAGCTCGCCGCGGAGCTGATGCGTGATGTCGGCGGTTCCAATTGAAGTCTTTAACCGGCTCATCCAGCTCGCAGTTTTAAGAGAAAGCTGATGGCCTCGGCGGGGACACCGCACAGAGCAGCCACCAGCAGCATGATCGTGAGAACCAGATATTTGGCCAAAGGAGTTCGGCACAGTTCGAGGAGCACCGCCGTTTTGTGGCGGCCCTGTTGCACGAGCGCCATGAACTGGGCGAGTTCGGCCTCCCGGTCAGTCATCGGACGCTCGCCTACGAACGGGAGACGGGGCATGTCGGTCATCACAAACCTCACGGATTCATCGCGAAAATGGCGCGCTGTTACAGATGCGCGTGCGGGTTACCGTGAGGGATAAGCCCTCCGGGCTGGAGTGCCCCTCAGGCGAGTCGCTTGTCAACAGGGTGAATCGCAATTTTATCAACAGTCAGGGGTGCGTCTGGGGATATCTTGCCGCATTTCCTGGAAAGCCGAACTTCGTTCAGTCCGCTTCGCCTAGCTGCTCGCGCTCGCGTAGTCTTTCGGCGTAGCGGTAGCTTGCTTCCATGGAGTGATAGGTATCGGCGTAGCGATCGATGTCACCGAGCGCGCATTCGACCTCATACTCCACCGAGTGCGGCGACGAGCCCGGACGCTTTCGACCCAGCCAGCGCTCCAGCTTGTCGAAGCGGCTCTGCATCCCCTGCACGCTGCATGCAATGCGCAGATCGTCGAGATTGCTACTCGTCCGATTGCGGCTCCAGGCCCTGCAGGCGAACTCAAGCTCTTCACCCCGCGTCGGAGGGCGGTCGCTGAGATCGGCCCCACCATCTTTCGTGAGAGTGGGGTCGGCCTGTACATTGGCAAGGCCCGCACTGAGTGCCTCGCAGAGTTCGCTATGATATTCATCCCGGCGCGCGGCGTCCCAATCATAGGGGCCAGCGCCGACGAAAAGATGCGGCAGCTTGAAATGCACCCGCACCGCCTTCGGCAGCATCTTCTCGATCCGGATCACTCCGCGGATGACATCGAGGAGGTGCTCGGCGTCGATCCCGGCCCACGGCCGCGCAAGATTCTCGAGCGCGCTGAGGTTCGAATTGGTGGGCGTGTCCCCCGTGTTCCAGTATCGCATAGTCAGTGCTTCCGTTTCTCTTTGGCCTTGATCCCTAGAATGGCTTTCGCCTCGGCGTTTGCGCCCGTCGCAATCTGATCGAGGCGAGCCTTGAAAATGGGATCGGCGAGGAGCTGGGCCTTTGGCCCTTCGCCGGAATCGCACATAATGGCGTAAAAGAGCCGATAGAGCGTCTGCGCTCGCTCCGCTTCCTCGATCGCCGCATCGAAATCAGGCCGCCGATAGATCAGGATCTTCTCTTCATCGATTGGCATAGGCCGGATCACGCCGCGACCGTCGGGAAGTTCCTCCACGCGCTGGCGATGGCTGATGTTGTACTTCACGATGGTCTTGGGGTGGGTGAGCAGGATCGCTTCCGTGAGTTCGGAGCAATGCCCCCAGATACGATGGGCAAAATGATTGCGGGTCTTGCGCGACTCCTCTGCGACCGAGCCGATCGCCTTGAACAGCAGTTGCTGCCACTCGGGGAGCGCTTCGTGCGCTGCCGCATCAAGTGCGCCCCGCTGTGCTCCGGCTCCGACCAGCGAGAGATACATTGCAGTGCCGACCGCAATGTCGCTTTTCAGCATCCGGCTCAGGATCGAGGCAATATCGCCATCGATATGCGCCCACAGAGCAATTACATAGGCAACGTCGCTGGCGAACGGCGAATGGCGTAGAATGCCCGGCGCGAAAAAGACGCGGCCATCGGGCGATTCCTCAGCGAGCGTTTTGGGCACCTTTCCTCCTCTTTCGCGCGGTCAAATTCGTTGGCCACATTATATGGCGACATCGTCGCTGCTCCTAATTTTGGGTTACCGCTGGCGCTTTGCCCCCCGACCGGAAAGATGCCACATCCAAGTATCCCAGTTCTGCGATCCGCTAATTGCTGGATAAAAAGGAGCTTATCATGGACGAAGACGCACTTTTTGCGGTTGGTTCAATATTGGCAGCGCTCGGCGGCGTGCTGGAGCGAAAGGGTGTCTGCACGACCAATGAGTTTGCCGAAACGCTTGGCAGCGTGGCGCTAATGACGGCCGAGTCCGGGGATCAATATAAGAACCGTGCTGCCTATATCGGGAGCTGGGCGCAAATGGTGCGCGCGGCCGCCGAACATTCGGGGAGCGCGCGCGAACATTAACGATCCGGCCTTGGCATCGTTCATTCGGCACCGGCTTCGAAATAGGCGCGCATCCGGTGAGCGATGATCGGATCGAGCCGGATGAAAGTCCGGCGCCCGTCGATCGGATCGGGTACGCGGCGCGTAATGCCGGCATCGCAGAGGCGCTGCGCCAGCCGTAGCGCGCTGCTCATCGGGATCGAGGACGTGACGCATAGCGCGCTGATGGACAGGCGCTTTCGCTCGCATTCGTGAACGAAGAGATCGATCAGCATTTCCCATGCGGGATCGCCAAAGAGTTCAGGGGCCCCGATCAGTTGTTGGCGGAGGAGGCGCCTGCGCATCGCGGCCTTCGCATTAGCCAGCGCAATGTCCCCATGGTCGATGCGGGCGGGACCTCCCGGACTTCGCAATGTGAAAGAGGCTGACGGAATCGGCGTCCCCGCAAGAGTGTCGTTGCTGATGACGTGATGGCAGTGGGTTGATGTCACAACGATGTGGTCGATGATCTCGACGTTGAGCGACCGTCCGATCATTTCGAGCTTCCGCGTCGCCTCGATGTCCTCGACGCTGGGGCGATGGTCGCCGCTCGGATGGTTGTGGACGAGGATTAGCCCGGCGGCATTGAGTTCGAGCGCACGCCGGAAGATCGTTCGGGGGTAGATGGCAAGCTGCGCAAGCGTGCCGCTTTGCAAAACCTCGTCGGCGAGAAGATGGCGCCCACCGTCGAGGAAGAGGATACGGAGCCGTTCGTCGGAGAGCGAGCCCATCGACATGATGAGGTAGGAGCGGAGCCTCCGGTCGAAGGGATCGATGCTGATACCTCGAAGATCGCCGGAAAGGCTCTCGGTGGCGAGCTTATGTGCCTCGAGAATGACCTCTGCGACCTGCGGCGCGTCACCAATGACGCGAGCGAGCGCTTCTGGCGACTGCGCCCAAATGCGGCTGATCGAATGAAACGCGACAAGTAGCCGGTCCGCTAAGGCTTCGCAGCGTTCGGGCTCGATGGTCGCAATGAAATGTACCAGGACCGATCGCTGCCGGCTCGAGCCAATCGCTTTTGGTGATGCCAGGTTGCGGCCACGAGGAGCGGCGGAAGAAGCCAGGATGCAGCGACCTGCATCGTCAGATACGCTATTGGGTGGAGTTCCATGTCGATCGCGCGGGTCGTGTGAGCCAGTAGCGGAAGACATTGCAGCACTGCCGCCAGCATGGGCCAGAAGCGATAGGCCGTCAGCGCTACGGTCATCGTCGCGGCCGCCGCTATCAGATCGATCAGCAAGTGACCCGTATCGACCGTGACAAAGTTCACCGCAAAAATCAGGTGTAGAGCCTGATCGGAAATCAGCATGAACAGGAGAATGGCTGCCACCGCTCTCTCCGGGCCGCCGCCCTTGCGGAGAGCGTAGACGAGAGCCACCAGCAGCAATGTCACGAAGATTGCGATCCGCAGCATCGCGCTCATTCACCATGCCGATGGCCCATCGTCAATGTCGCTCAGCTCACCAGGGAAAGCTTTGCGGGGCCGGCTTCGGCAGCTGCGGGGCATTCGTGAAGGTCGAGGCCTGACGTTTCACGGCCGATATCGGCAAGGTCGCCATGAACACGAAGGATGTCGCCGCTCACCCCGACCAGCGCCAGTTGCGCTTCGGCGATGCGGCGGATCGTCGCATGTCCCTTGGCAGCAGGGACGCCGGCCGTATCTCGACGGGCAGTGACGACCTCCGCCATCAGCGACGAAACGGCGATGAGGGCGCCATCGATCTGCGCTTCGGCTGCAGGCACCACTCGCTGCAACCGCTCCGCGGCAACGCTGTTCAAATTTTGCATAGACTCTCCTCTCCGGAGAAGCGCGCTGCGCTCCCGGACCATGGTTCAACACGATATGGGATCAGGCCGAGGCGAGCCGGGTCAGCGTCTGACCGATCGACAGGCCTGCGATGACCATGAGCAGGACCGCGATGAGCAAGCTCACGACGATCACGACCCGGGCCTGAGGCCTATAGTTCGGCCTCAGCAAATCCCTGAACGGAGAGCCTTCGCTCCGAGACCCGGCTCGACTTGCCAAATTATCGTTCAGATGCAGCAAGCTAGCGGGGTCACCGTCCGGGAAATCGGATGGCACCAGTTCGGGGGTTGGCGGTAGTATGACCGGATCACATGGTATCCGATCATAGGTCTGGCGGAGCCGCGCATAGATGATCGCGGTCTCGTCGCGGTTGGCCGCGCCCAGCGTGTCGCGTGCGGTGGTGAGCCGCAAATCCACCGCCTGCTTCGATATGTCGAGGTCGCGGGCGATCTGTTTCGAGGTTTTTCGTTCCAGCAGCAAATCGAGACAGGCCCGCTGCTTTTCTGTCAAGCGCGTCCACCTCAAGAACTCGTCCGAATGCTGCGACCCCGAATCACTCATCCTGACACTGTTGTCAAAATCGCGCTCGGCACAACCCGCCGACCTTCATTTAATCGCTTCCGAATCGGAACTGATCGCATCGCGGCCTACGCCATTCCCTGTCTTTCTTACCCACAGTACGACGCGCGCAAATCTCTGTTGAAAATAGTGAATCTCTGCGTCTCTTACTCGTCCCCGTCGAGCCGGGCGTCCTTGCCCGGACCATCCAACGGGGACTATCATGGGCGCAGAGCCGGTCCGTTTCGAGGCGCAGGGGCGTGGTGCCCGCATGCTGCGGACAGCGCTTGGCGGCGCAATTGCCGAGTGGCTTGCCGACCCCGCGGTCATCGAAATCATGCTGAACCCCGACGGTCGGCTCTGGGTCGATCGCCTCGGCGCAGGGATCACCGATAGCGGTATCCTGCTCGCGGCCACCGATGGCGAGCGCATCATCCGGCTCGTGGCGCATCATGTCGGCGCCGAGGTCCATGCCGGGTCGCCGCGCGTGTCGGCCGAGCTTCCCGAAAGCGGCGAGCGCTTCGAGGGTCTGTTGCCGCCCGTGGTCGCGGCGCCGACCTTCGCAATCCGCAAGCCCGCGGTCGCCGTCTTCTCGCTCGGCGATTATGTCGCAGCCGGCATCATGTCCGCACCGGCGGCCGAGGCGCTGCGCTCCGGGGTCGCCGAGCGCCTCAATATCCTCGTCGCCGGCGGAACCGGGACGGGTAAGACGACGCTCACCAATGCCCTGCTCGCCGAGGTTGCCAAGACCAGCGAACGCGTCGTCCTGATCGAAGACACCCGCGAGCTCCAATGTGCCGCTCCGAACCTCGTCGCGATGCGCACCAAGGATGGGGTCGCGTCGCTGTCCGATCTCGTCCGTTCCTCGCTTCGGCTTCGGCCGGACCGCATCCCGATCGGCGAGGTCCGCGGTGCCGAGGCGCTCGATCTTCTGAAGGCGTGGGGCACCGGACATCCCGGCGGCATCGGCACGATCCACGCGGGCAGCGCGATCGGCGCACTCCGCCGCATGGAGCAGCTCATTCAGGAAGCCGTGATCACGGTCCCGCGGGCCCTCCTCGCAGAAACGATCGATCTCGTTGCCGTTCTCGTGCGCGACGGCGCCGGGCGGCGCCTTGCCGAACTCGCCCGCGTCAACGGTCTCGATGCGTCGACCGGCGACTATCGCATCACCCCCCTCTTTACCCCCGAAGGAGACTGACCATGACCCACGCCGCCCGGCGGGAGGCACCGCGCTTCCTGCTCGCCCCGACCGCTCTTTATGTCGCGCTCGTTACCGCCTTCCCGGCTCGGGCCGGTGGCTCGTCGATGCCATGGGAAGCGCCGCTGCAATCGATCCTCGAAAGCGTCGAGGGGCCGGTCGCGAAGGTGATCTCGCTGATCATCATCATCATCACCGGTCTGACCATCTCGTTCGGCGACACGTCGGGCGGCTTTCGCCGCATGGTCCAGATCGTGTTCGGGCTGTCGATCGCCTTCGCGGCGTCGAGCTTCTTCCTGACCTTCTTTTCCTTCGGCGGCGGAGCCGTCGTCTGATGGATGCTCCGGCCGAAGTCACCGGTTTCTTCGCGCCCGTGCACCGCGCGCTCGCCGAGCCGATCCTGCTCGGCGGCGCGCCGCGCGCCCTCGCGATCGCCAATGGCACGCTCGCGGCCGGGATCGGCCTTGGTCTCCGCCTCTGGATCGCGGGTCTCGTCCTCTGGATCGTCGGCCATGCGCTCTCGGTCTGGGCGGCGCGCCGCGACCCGCAATTCGTCGACGTCGCCAAGCGTCACCTCAAATATCCTGTCTGGATGCGGCCATGATGAACCTCGCCGAATATCGCTCGAAGTCGGCCTGCCTTGCCGATTATCTCCCCTGGGTCGCGCTGGTCGCCGAAGGCGCGGTGCTGAACAAGGATGGCTCCTTCCAGCGAACCGCGTCCTTCCGCGGTCCCGATCTCGACAGCGCCACCCCCGCAGAGCTCGTCGCGGTCACCGCCCGGCTCAACAATGCGATCCGGCGCCTCGGCTCGGGCTGGGCCTTGTTCGTGGAGGCGCAGCGGCTGCCGTCGCGCGATTATCCGGGATCCTCATTCCCCGATCCGGCATCCGGTCTGGTCGACATGGAGCGCCGCGAGCAATTCCGGGAGGAAGGGGCGCATTTCGAGAGCCGCTATTATCTGACCCTCCTGTGGATGCCGCCGGCCGAGGATGCCTCGCGGGCGGAGGGCTGGCTTTATGAAGGGATGGAGCGCTCGGGGGTCGATCCGAAGGAGCATCTCGCGAGCTTCATCGACCGGTCGAACCGTATCCTTCATCTCGTCGAAGGCTTCATGCCCGAGGCCGAATGGCTCGATGACGGCGAGACGCTGACCTATCTCCATTCAACCGTATCGACGAAGCGGCAGCGTGTCCGGGTCCCCGAGACGCCCATCTATCTCGACGCGCTGCTGACGGACCAGCCGCTCATCGGCGGGCTTGAGCCGCGGCTCGGCGAGCAGCATCTGCGGACCCTGACGATCACGGGATTTCCGACCGCGACCTGGCCCGGCCTGCTCGACGATCTCAACCGGCTGGCCTTCGCCTATCGCTGGTCGACCCGCGCGATCATGCTCGACAAGACCGTCGCGACCAAACTGCTGACGAAAATCCGGCGGCAATGGTTCGCCAAGCGCAAGTCGATCGCGGCGATCCTCAAGGAGGTGATGACCAACGAGCAATCGGCGCTCGTCGACAGCGACGCCTCGAACAAGGCCGCCGATGCCGACATGGCCTTGCAGGAACTTGGAGCAGATCATGCCGGCGTCGCCTATGTGACCGCGACCGTAACCGTGTGGGACAGCGACGCGGCCCTCGCCGCGGAGAAGCTCCGGCTGGTCGAGAAGGTCATCCAGGGGCGCGACTTCACCTGCACGATCGAGGGCATGAACGCGATCGAGGCCTGGCTCGGGAGCCTGCCCGGCCACGCCTATGCCAATGTTCGCCAGCCGCCGATTTCCACCCTCAACCTCGCCCACATGATCCCCCTGTCCGCCGTGTGGGCGGGGGCGGAACGGGACGAGCATTTCGGAGACGCCCCCTTGCTCTATGGCAAGACCGAAGGCTCGACCCCGTTCCGCCTTTCGCTCCATGTCGGCGACGTGGGCCATTGCCTCGTCGTCGGTCCGACGGGGGCAGGCAAATCGGTGCTGCTCGCGACGATGGCCATGCAGTTTCGCCGCTATCCGGGCTCGCAAATCTTCGCGTTCGATTTCGGCGGCTCGATCCGCGCCGCGGCCCTCGCGATGGGCGGGGACTGGCAGGACCTGGGCGGGGCGCTCCACGATGGGGAGGGCGGCGTGGCGTTGCAGCCGCTCGCCCGGATCGACGAGGCGTCCGAGCGGAGCTGGGCGGCCGAATGGCTCGCCGCGCTGTTCGCGGGCGAAGGCATGACAATCGACCCGGCGGCGAAGGAGCATCTCTGGTCGGCGCTGACCTCGCTCGCGACGGCGCCTGTCGCCGAACGCACGCTGACGGGGCTCGCGGTGCTCCTCCAGTCGCGCGACCTCAAGCAGGCGCTCGCGCCCTATTTGGTCGGCGGACCTTGGGGGCGGCTGCTCGATGCCGACGAGGAGCGCATCGGGGCCGCGCGTGTACAGGCCTTCGAGACCGAAGGCCTTGTCGGCGCCGCGTCGGCGGGACCCGTCCTGTCCTATCTGTTTCACCGGATCGCCGGACGGCTCGACGGCTCGCCGACGCTCATCATCATCGACGAAGGCTGGCTCGTGCTCGACAGCCCGGCCTTCGCGGCGCAGCTGCGCGAATGGCTGAAGACGCTCCGCAAGAAGAATGCGAGCGTGGTCTTCGCGACGCAGAGCCTTGCCGACATCGAAACCTCTAGCATCGCACCCGCGATCATCGAAAGCTGCCCGACCCGCATATTCCTGCCGAACGAGCGCGCGCTCGAGCCGCAGATTGCCCGCATCTACGAGCGCTTCGGCCTCAACGACCGGCAGATCGAGATATTGAGCCGGGCGACGCCTAAGCGCGACTATTATTGCCAGTCGCGGCGCGGCAATCGCCTCTTCGACCTGGGGCTGGGCGAGGTTGCGCTCGCCTTCACCGCCGCATCCTCGAAGACCGACCAGACGCGCATCGCCGAGCTGTTCGCAGCGCACGGCCCCGAAGGGTTCGCGGCCGCCTGGCTTTCCCACCGCAAGCTCGAATGGGCGGCCGAGCTGCTCCCCACCATCGCCGCCCCCAATGAGGAGACCCCCCGATGAAGAATTATATCGTCCGCGCCGTCGCTGCCGCGGCCCTTGTGTCGCTCCCCGTGTCGGGCGCGATGCTGGCCGTCCCGGCGAGCGCGCAGCTCGGCGGCATCGTCCACGATCCGCGCAACTATTCGCAGAATATCCTGACCGCGGCGCGCACGCTCGAGCAGATCAACAACCAGATCAAGCAGCTGCAGAATCAGGCGACCTCGCTGATGAACGAGGCGAAGAACCTCAACAGCCTGCCGACATCGACGCTGGGCACGCTCGAGGCGCAGGTCGACCAGACGCGCCAGCTCCTCGCGCAGGCCGAGGGCATCGCGTTCAACGTGTCGGACATCCAGAAGGGGTTCGAGGCGCGCTACAAGGGCGGAGCGCTGACGGGCTCTGCCGCCGAGATGGTCGCCAATGCCGAGGCGCGCTGGAAGGACAGCGTCGGCGCCTTCGAGGATGCGATGAAGGTGCAGGCCGGCATCGTCACGAATATGGGCGGAACGCGCACGTCGATCTCGACGATCGTCGGCGCCAGCCAGTCGGCAACCGGCGCGCTGCAGGCCGCGCAGGCGGGCAACCAGCTGCTCGCCATCCAGTCGCAGCAGATCGCCGATCTCGCCGCCGTCATGAGTGCGCAGGGCCGCGCCGAGATGCTCGATGCCGCGCGCGCGGCGGCCGCCGAGGCCGAAGGCCGCGAGCGCTTCCGCCGCTTCCGCAAGGGCAATTGAGATGGGCCGGGCGGGCGGGCTGGTTATGGGGGCAATCGTCCTGGGTCTTGCGCTGACCCTCGCCCTTGTCGCCGCGCTCGATCCGCCCGCGCCCCGTGCGTTCGCTCCTGCGATCTCCGGGGCGGACGCACCCCCTGATTATGGTGACACGCTTCGTCGCTGCCGAACCGCCACCGAGGCCGATCCCGAATGCGAGGCGGCCTGGGAAGCGAAGCGGCGCCATTTCTTCCGGACCGAAAAGAGCAAGCCATGAACGACACCGGCGTTATCGATAATTTCCTGTCGGTCTTCTCGACCTATATCGACAGCGGGTTCGGATTGCTCGGCGGCGAGGTCGGGTTCCTGTCCTCGACGCTGATCGTGATCGATATAACGATCGCGGCGCTCTTCTGGGCATGGGGCACCGACGAGGACGTGCTGCAGCGGCTTGTGAAGAAGACGCTCTATATTGGCGTCTTCGCCTTCATCATCGGCAATTTCCAGGCGCTGGCCACGATATTGCTCGAGAGCTTCGCCGGGCTGGGCCTGAAAGCGGCGGGAAGCACGATGGCGATCGGCGATTTCATGCGCCCCGGCATGATCGCGTCCACCGGCCTCGATGCCGCCGAGCCCTTGCTCGACGCGACCGCCGATCTTGTCGGCCCGGTGGGGCTCTTCACCAACTTCGTCCAGATCCTGATCCTGCTGATCGCCTGGGTGATCGTCGTGATCGCCTTCTTCATTCTCGCGGTGCAGGTCTTCGTCACGATCCTGGAGTTCAAATTGGTGACGCTCGCGGGCTTCGTCCTGCTGCCCTTCGCCTTCTTTGGGCGCACCGCTTTCATGGCCGAGCGCGTCCTCGGCCATATCATCTCCTCGGGCATCAAGCTCCTCGTGCTCGCGGTCATCACCGGCATCGGCACGACCCTCTTCCAGCGCTTCATGGACGCGGGGCTCGGGACCGAACCCGACATCCGCGAGGTGATGGCGATCGCACTCGGCGCCTTGACCCTGCTGGGTCTCGGCATCTTCGGTCCGAGCGTCGCCAACGGCATCGTGGCGGGCGGCCCGCAGCTCGGGGCAGGCGCCGCTGCCGGCACCACCCTCGCGGCCGGCGCGACGATCGCTGCCGGGGCCGCCGGCGCGACGCTGGCGGCGGGCGCGGCGAGCAGTGCCGTCGGTCGCACCGCGCTCGGAGCCTCGCGCGCGTCCGGCAGCGCTTCGGCATCCTATGCCCGGGGTGCGGCCGGGAAGAGCGGGATGCGGGCGTTCGGTGCGGGGCTCGCCAATGTGGCGCGTGACACGGCGCGCGGCGCGGGTTCGCCTCTCCGCGCCGCGGCTGAACGCCTGCGTCAAAGCTATGCCGCGGGGCAGGCGGGCAAGTCCGCGGCCGGCGCTGCCACCGCCAGCGACGGCGCGGCGTCGCCCCCGACCTGGGCGGCCGCCATGAAGCGGCGGCAGGCCGTCACCTCGGGCGCCACCATCGCCTCGCAGACCCTCAAGGCCGGCGACAGCCATGGCGCCGGCTCCGCCCCCGACATCAGCCAGAAGGATTGAACCCATGTTTCGACGCCCGTCCCAACATTATGGCAAGTCGCCGGTCCCGGTTACGCCCTACCAGCGCGCCGCGCAGGTCTGGGACGACCGCATCGGCTCGGCCCGCACCCAGGCGAAAAGCTGGCGTCTCGCCTTCTTCGGCTGCCTTGCGCTTTCGGGCGGACTCGCCTCGGCGCTCGTCTGGCAGTCGCTCCGCGGCACGATCACCCCTTGGGTCGTCGAGGTCGACAAGCTCGGCGAGGCCAGGTCGGTGGCGCCGGCCGATGCCGACTTTTCGCCGACCGACCCGCAAATCGCGTTCCACCTCGCGCGCTTCATCGAGCATGTCCGCTCGATCCCGGCCGATCCGGTGGTGCTTCGCAAGGACTGGCTCAGCGCCTATGACTTCACCACGCCCAAGGGCGCGCAGGCGCTGAGCGATCACGCCCGCGCGAATGATCCCTTTGCCGAGGTCGGCAAGATTCAGGTCGCCATCGACGTGTCGAGCGTGATCCGCGCATCGCGCGACAGCTTCCGCATCGCCTGGACCGAGCGCCGCTATCAGGATGGCAGCCTCGTCGAGACGTCGCGCTGGTCGGCGATCCTGACCACGTCGATCCAGCCGCCCCGCACCCCCGACGCCCTGCGCCGGAACCCGCTCGGCGTTTTTGTCACCGCTATTTCTTGGTCGAAGGAGCTCAGCCAATGATCCGCCTTACCCTTCTTATCGGCGCCGCCGCGCTCGCGCTGCCGGCGCAGGCGGCACCCGCCGATCCGCGCACGCAGGTCGGCCGCGCGAACGACGCGGCGCGCGTCCAGCCCGAGCGCGCGACCTTCCTCAACGCTATCCAGAAATATGCCTGGGCCGATGGCGCGCTGTTCCAGGTCTACACTGCCCCCGGACAGGTCACCGACATCGCATTGCAGGAAGGCGAGGAGCTTGTCGGTCCGGGGCCTGTCGCGGCCGGCGACACCGTGCGCTGGGTCATCGGCGATACGGTGAGCGGGACGGGCGCGTCGCGCCGCGTTCATATTTTGGTGAAGCCCACGCGACCCGACATCATGACGAATCTGGTCATCAACACCAGCCGTCGGACCTATCACATCGAGCTGCGCGCGACCCCCGCCACCTATATGGCGGCGGTCTCCTGGTCCTATCCGCAGGACGAACTGATCGCGCTTCGCGCCGCCGAGACCGAACAGGCGCGGCTCGCTCCGGTTGCAGGCGGGATCGATTTCGCGGCGTTGAGTTTTGCGTATCGCATCTCCGGCGCGAAGGCCCCCTGGCGGCCGGTGCGCGTTTTCGACGATGGGCGCCAGCTCTTCGTCGAGTTCGGTGCTGCGATCGCGACGGCGGACATGCCCCCGCTGTTCGCGGTCGGCGAGAAAGGCGCGGCCGAGCTGCTCAACTACCGCGTCGACGGGCGTTACATGATCGTCGACCGGCTCTTCGATCGCGCCGAACTCCGGCTCGGGAGCGGGCGCGGCGCCAAGGCCGTGCGGATCGAACGCGAAACGCCGCACCCGCGAGGCCGGTCGTGACGGCGCCCGAACAGCCGGGCACAGAAGCTGTGCCCGCCGAGGCCGAGGTTGCCCCGATCGCCCCTGCGAGCCCCGATGCGTTCCGCCTCGCGGGTGAGACGCCGCAGGTCATGCGTCTGTCGCGGAAAACGCTGGCGGTTATCGGCGGGGCCGGCGGCATCGCGATCGCGGCATCGCTCATGTGGGCACTGCGCACCCCGGCCCCGGCCGAGCGGCAGGAACTCTATGAACCGAGCAACAATGCGCGGCCCGACGCGGTCACCGGAGCACCCGCCGATTATGGCGCCGTGCCGAAGCTCGGTCCGCCGCTCCCCGGCGACCTTGGCCGGCCGATCGTTGCGGCGCAGGGGAGCGGCGAAGCCATCCCCGTCCCGCCGATCGGCGCGGAAGGGCGCAATCCTCCCGATCCGCGCGTGGCGGCCGCCGAACAGGCGCGGCAGCGGGCACTGCAGGAGCGCGAGAGCGCCCAGACGAGCCGGCTCTTTCTGGGGGGCGGAACCTCAAGTTCCGCAGCAACAGATATTGTGTCTGCTGAGGCGGCCGCGCCCGAACAGGCGGCGGAGCCTCGCACGGCCAATGAGGGGCGGCGTCAGTTTCTGACGTCGGGGACGAAAAGGCCCCTCGAAAGTGGCGAGCGCCTGATCGCCCCGAGTTCCGCGCTGGTCGTCCAGGCCGGGACTGTCATTCCGGCAGCGCTCATCACGGGCATACGCTCCGACCTGCCGGGCCAGATCAGCGCGCAGGTGACGCAGAATATCTATGATAGTCCGACCGGGCGTATCCTGCTCATCCCGCAAGGGTCGCGGTTGATCGGCGAATATGACAGCGAGATCGCGGCGGGACAGAGCCGGGTGCTCCTCGCATGGGATCGCCTCATCTTGCCCGGCGGACGATCGATCCGCCTCGAACGGCAGCCCGGCGCCGACGCCGCAGGCATGTCGGGGCTGGAGGATCGGGTGAACAATCATTGGGGCCGGATGGTCCGCGCCGCGCTCGTCTCGACCCTGCTCGGGGTCGGGAGCGAGCTCAGCGTCGGCGGCGACGACGAACTCGCCCGGGCTCTGCGCTACGGGATGCAGGACAGCACGAGCCAGGCCGGGCGCCGCATCGTCGAGCGCGAACTGGCGGTGCGTCCGACGCTCACCATCCGGCCGGGTTTCGCGCTCCGTGTGATCGTCACCCGCGACCTCATTCTCGAGCCGCAGGCGGATTGGCGATGAGCCGGCTGCGCCTTGGGCCGATCGTCGAGGAGAAGCCGGTCAAGGCTACTGTCGAACTCACGGGCAAGCTCGCGCGCGATCTCGCCGACTATGCCGCGGCGCATGCGAAGGAAAATGGCCTGTCCGAGCCGCTTCCTGTCGAACGGCTTATCCCGCCGATGCTCGAACGATTCATCGCGACCGATCGCGGATTTGCAAGGGCGCGGCGCTAGCAGTCGCAGCAAATTTCGAAGTCTCAGCTCAATCGGTTTGTATCGGCAGCTGTGGGTTGCACAAATACCCGGTCCAGCTGCATCTGGAAAATGCAAACCTGTCGCTCTCCTCGAAATTCAACACACCCTGCACAACGCAGGATGTTATCCGCACAGCCATTGCGCTTACCCGCGACGGCGGCGAAGCCGGTGTGATCAGTTTGCCATCGGGTTCGCGGACTTTCGTCAGCGTCGAATAGGCACTCGAAATGTCGCTTCCGAACCTGCAGTCCGCCTGAGCACCGACAAGTCAGCCGAGGCCCCGAGACAACCAGCGGGTTGGCAGCGGGCGACCGACTGCGCCTGCTCGGGGAAGGCGCTATCCGAGAAATGTCAGCTTTAGACAAAATTATTATTGACAATGTCAGACTACTAATTAGTTAGCGTGGCAGGAGATCTGCCATGAGTGATGGGCCCTATCGTTCACTGCCTATGTCGCCACGTTGGAAGCTCGCGGCCAAATGCGCTTATGTTGAGGCTTTCTCGACCCGCGAGATTGCCGACGCGCTGCATGCGGCTGCCGAGCGGGATTGCCGCGCCGAATTGTCGCCAGGCTTCCTCAGCAGGGTGTCCAGCCTGATCATCGGCCCTGATGAACCTGGCCTATTTCGCGACCTCCCCGTTGCCGATCTCCGCGCGATGCACTCCCAGGCCAGTTCGCCGATGGAGGCGAGCTTCCTTCGCAACGCGGTCGATGCCCTCAATGACGGTTGCGCTCCGGCTGACGCCCTGCAACAGGCGGCCGAGGGCACCGTCTCCGACCGGCTGCTCGCAGGATTTCGCCAGGTCGAAGAGCATATGTTCCGCGAGGCGTCCGGCCAGCGCGCTCGCGCTGTGCGGTCGCGTCTCGAAGGCGCGCATGGCGAGATCGATATTTCCGCGGTGGCGCGGCAAGTGCTTCGCACCGCGGATGCCCCGCAGGCTCCGGCCGCTGCCACCTATTCCGGCCTAGACGACGGAGTGCCGCTGTGAATGTGAAGGCTTATCATGTGGCGGATGCGGAAGGCGTTCGGATCGACGCCGTGGAGGAGGACGAGCCGCTGCGTGACGGGGCGCAGGGCGCGATTCTCGGCAAGAGCATCACGCTGTCGATTGAGGGGCTGAAGGACTTCTTCTTCGCGGATTGGCATCCCGAGCTGGTCGACCTGATGATCATCGCTGCCGCCGTCGAATATTGCGATCTGAGCGTGCGCCGTCCGGCGTGGGGCTGGGCGCGCGCCTTCGATCTGCGCGTCGCCGTTCATGACGACAGCCTCTGGAACAAGCCATCGGTGCGACAAGCGCTGGGGGAAGCACTTGCCTTTCTCACCGGCGACCGCTGGGCATTGAGCTTCGTCCGGCGCCGGCACGATGTCGTCGAGGTCGGTCCGCGTAAGCTTGATCTCTCGATCCCCGACAAGATCATCATGCCCTATAGCGATGGTCTCGATTCACGGGCCGTGGCCGCCCTCGTCGCGGCAAAGGAGAAAGGCGGGCTGGTGCGGGTCCGTCTCGGCACCAAGGGGGCCGACACCAAAGGGACGCCGCGCAAGCAGCGGCGGTTCACTGCGGTTCCGTTCGATGTGAAGCTGGGCAAGCGCCAGCGCGTCGAATCCTCCGCGCGGTCACGCGGGTTCAAGTTCGCGATGATCACTGGCATCGCCGCGCAGCTGGCGAAGGTCGATCGGATTGTCGTCACCGAGAGCGGACAAGGCGCACTCGGTCCGATCATCGCGTCGAGCGGTCAGATCTATCCCGATTATCGCGTGCATCCCGCCTTCACTCAGCGGATCGAGAAGCTGTTCGCCGCCATGGGAAAAAGCGTCCCGACCTACGAGTATCCGCGCATCTGGTATACGAAGGGCGAGACTCTTGCCGCGGCTCACGCGCTGGAGGCTGCTCCGACCTGGCACGACACGCGCTCGTGCTGGCAGGATTCGCGGCGTGTCAGTTTCGACGGCCGCCGACGCCAGTGCGGCATCTGCGCGGCCTGCATGCTGCGCCGCATGAGCATGCACACCGCCGGGATCGTCGAGGCGTCCGACGAATATATCTGGGAAAATCTCGGTGCGAGCGACATGCGCGGCGGCACCGTCAAAGGGTTTGCCCGGATGAGCAAGGCATTCGAGGATTATGCGATCGCGGGGATTCTTCACCTTGATCATCTCGCCGCCCTCGCGCGCTCGGACTTGCATCGCCGCGCAGTGCGGCGCGTTGCGCATGAAACCGCCGACGGGCTCGGGATAGAAGCGGCGGTCGCCGAGCGGGAAATGTTCGATCTGCTCGAACGGCACCGGTCGGAATGGCTCGCCTTTCTCGCGAGCCTCGGCAAGGAATCGTTCGTCTCGCGGATCGCGATGGTGTCGCCATGGCAATGATCACCGGATCCCTGACCGCCGAAGGCATTGGCGAGCTGCTGCGCGACGCGCGCGAGAATGCCAAGATGACCCAGGCGGCGGCTGCGGCGGCGCTCAATGTCGCCCGCACCACACTTGTCGCGATCGAGCAGGGGCAACGCCGCGCGCGCGTCGATGAACTGCAGAAGCTGGCTGCGCTCTATGGAACTTCGCTCAACGTGCTGCTCCGGCAGGACAGCGCGAAGGTCGATCTGCGGCCGCGCTTCCGCAAAGCCGGCGAGCAGGGCGACGAGATCGATCCGGCGATCAACCTGCTCAACAGCCTTGTCCAGGCCGAACTCGAGCTGGAAAATCTCCTTGGCATCAAGCGCGTGCGGTTCGATCCCCCCGAGCGCCCACTGTTGCCGGGCAATGTCCTGCTCCAAGCCGAACAGGATGCGTGGGAGCTGCGGCAGCTGCTGGGGCTCGGCCTGGCGCCGATCCACGACATTGTCTCCTTGCTCGAACTGCAGCTGGGCGCCCGGGTGTTCATCCGCCGCATCGACCCGAAGATTTCGGGTCTCTATGCCTTTGACGATGCGATCGGCGCGTGCATTCTTTTGAACGCCGCCCATCCGCGCGACCGGCGCACCCAGACCGGGGCGCATGAGCTTGGCCATTTCATTTCGACCCGGAGGTCGCCGGACGCGCTCCATGCCAATTCCCCCGAATCCAGCCGCGAAGAGCGTTATGCCAATGCGTTCGGGCGCTGCTTCCTGACCCCGGCCAGGGCTGTTGCGGCCAAGTTCCAGGAGCTGACCGCGGGCGCGGCGAAGCTCACTCGCCGCCATATCATCCTGCTCGCGCATTATTTCGGTGTGTCGCGCGAGGCGATGGTGCGCCGGCTCGAGGAACTTGGCCTAACCAAGGCGGGGACCTGGGACTGGTTCGCGCATCAGGGCGGCATCACCGACGTCCAGGCGCGCGAAGTGCTCGGCGACGCGATTCCGGCCGACGATGCGCGCGCGGACGCACGGCGCCAGGTGTCGATGCGCATGAGCCTCATGGCGAGCGAGGCATGGCGCCGCGAGCTGATCAGCGAAGGCCAGGTCGCGCGTCTGCTGCATATCGATCGCGTGGATGCCCGCGCGCTGATCGACGAGTTCGAAGCGGAAGGAGCGGAGACCGATGAGTCCCCCTCATTCCTGCTTTGATGGCGGCCGTCCGCTCGTCGCGGATGCCAGCGTCTGGATCAACATCATCGCAGGGGGGCAGGCCGTCGCGATCCTTCGCGCGCTTGGCTGCCCGCCCATCCTGCCGCGCATCGTGCTCGGTGAACTTGAGCGCGGCCGCGACAAGGGGCGAGCCACGGCCGAGAGGATGGCCGAGCTGATCGAGATGGGGCTGGTCGAAGTCGCCGAGCTGCACACGGACGCAGAAGCCTTGTTCATGGGGCTCGTCGTCGGTTCGATCAGCGAGACGCTCGACGATGGTGAGGCCGCAACTTTGGCGCACGCCCTCCAGATCGGCGGTACCGCGATGATTGACGAGCGCAAGGCGATCGGCCTCGCTAGTCGGCGCTTCCCGGCCTTGCCAATCGTTAGCTCGGCAGAATTTCTACTGAGTCCGGTGACGCGCGGCGTGCTGAATCAAGAAGAGATCGCGGTCATGCTTCATGCCGCCCTGCAAGGCGCCCGGATGCGGGTTCCAGACGAATATCTTGCCGAGGTTTGTCGGATTCTTGGGCCCGTCCGGGCCGCCGATTGCACGAGCCTGCCGGCTGCATTGCGGAGCAAGTCGATGCTGGTTTCGAAAGGGGAACAAGGAGGCGACCTTGCCGGGAGGCGCTATGAGCTATGACATTGTTGAAGGCTAGCGCATTCCCGGAGTAGCCGCGCGCTCGATCGACCCGATCAATCCGCGCTCCGGATGCGCTGACCGGAGGGGTCATTGAGCGAACTTCATCTCTGCCGCCTTCCGCACGCCAGTCTCGAGATGTTTTGCGATCTCGTCCGAAGTGCGACTGACCGCAAGCTTCACGGCTTCGTCGATATGAACATAGTCCTGCGTCACGCTTTGCGACGCGTGGCCTAGCATCGCGCGGATCGTGAGCTCGGAGAAGCCGAGTTCGCCCGCGATGCTCCCGAAGGTGTGGCGCAGGGTATGCGGCGTTACGCCCTCGATGCCGGCCGAGCGGCATAGCCGGGCCAGGCAGTCGCTGACGGCGGTAAACGGGCCCTCCCCATTCGACGCGGGAAAGACGTAGGGGCAGCCGGCAATTTCTGGCTGTGCGACGACGATCTTGATCGCCTCGGGTCCGATCGCCCGATATTGCGCGTCGCTCTTCGTGTCGGGGAACGCGACGTAACCGCCCATTGGGTTGACCCACTGCCGCTGCAGTGCCTGCGCCTCTTCCCGCCGATAGCCGGTCAGAAGGAGCGTCCTGACAATGGCGAGCGCAACGGGGTTCTCGGAACCCAGTTCGGCCCGGCCGATCGCCCGACCCAGCAGCTCGATCTCGGCGATGCTGAGACGCCGGGTCTTTTTCTTGGTCGCGAGCTTCTTCGCGCCCTTCGTGGGATGTTCCGCAATCAGTCCCTTATGCTTTGCATGGCCGAGAATGGCCTGGAGGGTGCCGAGGCTCCTCCCGGCAACGCCGGCACCGCCCGTCGGGCGGCCGCCGCGCCCGCCCGAAGGAGGCTTTCGGGTCTGACCGGTGGCGATGTCATTCTGCATTGCCTCGACGTCGGCGATCGTTAGCTTCCGCACGAGGCGTTTGCCCATCAGCGGGATGATATGCGTCCGGATGCGGCTCTCATCCATGTTGAGCGAGGTGTCCTTGATCGGGCGGTTCTTCCGTCCAAGAATGCGGCCGGCCCGCGCTTCGACGAGATACCATTCGCACATCTCGGCGACATTGAGATCCTTCCGGACCCGGCGCGACTCTTCCGCCGGGTCGTCGCCAGATGCCACCTTGCCCAACTGAATTTTTGCGACCTCACGGGCCTGCTCGACAGTCATCACTCCGAAGCGCCCGATCTTCACTCGCCGAACCCGGCCTTCCTCATTCATATATTGGATGACGAAGGTTTTCGTCCCGGTTGCGCCGACACGAATGCCGAAACCCTTGATCTCCGTGTCCCACAGAAATGTCTGTCCGGACGCCGGTACAGCAAGCGCATCGACCGTCCGCTTATTGAGCTTTGCAAGCGCCACAAGTTCCTCCATCATATTACGCGAGGGTGGCCGAATGAAAAAGTAATAAGGACGTAATAGAAATTGACCGTTTCGCAGGGTAGGTCGAGGATAGAATATCGTAGGCTTAAGTCAACAAATGCTTGATTTTTCGTACCTTGGCGTAGAAAAAGAAGCTCTGGCGTATTTGTTGTAATTTCTTGCCAAGGTTGGGGTCGAGGGTTCGAATCCCTTCGCCCGCTCCAGTTTTATTCCTAAAATCATTGATTTAGTGAGGCGCGGATTGCGTCGTCACTGGTGGCAAGCGCGTGGGGACGGGGCTTTGTCTCCATATTGTCACCAGCTCGAAGCGAGGATCCGGATGGGTCGGCGGTATCTCGCGTAGGTGCCGACATGGGGCTGCTCCCGGCGGCGATCCTGTTCGAATTATCCCGTCCGCGAGGCAATCGACGAATGACGGCGCCGGATCGCCGCGTTAGCCTGCCGCCGATGGCGAAGAATTTCTGGCAGGGCGCCTTGCGCATCGAGGGCGAGACGGCCTGGTGGTCGGGCACGATCGGCGATGCGATTCCCCATCGTCATTTTGCGGCCCAGGCGGTCTTCGCGGATTCGCCCGTGCGAGCCATCGGTAGCGACGGCCGCGAATTTTCGGGGAGCTGCCTGTTGATCGAACCCAACGCCCGGCACCAGCTGCTCCCGTCCGCCGGTGCGGATATCTGTTTTGTCGAACCGACCGCCGGTTTCGGTCCGCCGGACAGGCTGCGGGATCGCATCGAAGCAGGCCGGTTTCAGATCGTGCCGGGCGCTGCGACGCGTCCCTTCTGGCAAGACTGGGTGATGCGCGCCCCGCGGCGAAGTATCGACACGCGCATCTCGGACCTGATTGCCACGATCGAACGGCGCCTCCCGTTCGGCACGGTTCGTCTGTTCGATGTCGCCGCCGGGACGCGGCTTTCGGTCGGCCGGCTTCGGCACCTGTTCGCTTCCGAGATTGGCATGCCGTTCCAACGCTATATCCTGTGGCGGCGCCTGAGCGCGGCGTTCGAGGGGCTGCTGGCAGGATCGAACATCACCGAGGCCGCCCATGCAGCCGGCTTTGCCGACGCCGCGCATTTTGCCCGGACGATCAAGGCCATGTTCGGCATCCGCGCCAGCGACATCCTTCTGGAGCGATAGCCGCATCGTTCAAGCGTGCCGGTCCCTGCGGGGCTAGTGTTCTGATCATGGCAGATACAAATCGAGATTTCGTGCCCGCGCTGGGCAAGGCGGGCAATATCGAGCGATACGATGCGGTGCTCGCCTTGATGACGCGCGAGAAGAGGTGGCGCGGCGAGCTGATGAAACTCGTCGCTCCGGGGGCCGGCGAGACGATCGTCGATATCGGATGCGGCACCGGAACGCTTGCGATAGCGCTCAAGGCGGCGGCCCCGACCAGCATCATCTTGGGCGTCGATCCCGATCCGGATATACTCGACATCGCCCGGAGAAAGGCACGAGAGGCGGATGCGGACATCCTCTGGTTCGAGGCGATGGGCGATGCGCTCGATCAAATCGGCCCGCTCCAGCAATGCGACAAGATCGTCTCGAGCCTCGTGCTCCATCAATGCCCGATGGACGTGAAGGAAGCGATCGTCGGTCAGATGTGGCGGCTGCTGAAACCGGGCGGCGGGCTCTACATCGCCGACTATGGCGAGCAACGCTCGCTCCTGATGCGAACTTTGTTCCGGCAGGTTCAGATGATCGACGGCTTCGAGCTTACCGAACCGAATGCGCGGGGCTGCATCCCCGAAATCCTGCGCGGCGCGGGTTTTCGCGATGTCGAGGAAGTCCGCGCCATCCAGACCCCGACGGGATCGATCTCCCTCTACCGGGCGGAGCGCTAGCCCGCGCCGCGGCTAGTCATGCTCCGGTTCGGCGCATTGCTCGCTTGCGGATTCCATCTGCAATGTTGCGTGCGAGATTTCGAACGCGTCGTGCAACGCTTCCGAAACCGCCAGCCGAACCGCGTCCGCTTCACGCCCCGGTGTCAGGACGACATGCGCCGTCAGGCTCATTTCGCGGCCAGCGATGGACCAGAGATGGAGGTCATGGACTTCGGCCACACCTTGGACAGCTGCGATGCTTGCGCGCACCGCGCCAAGATCGACGCCGCGCGGAACGCCTTGCAGCAGGATATTGGTGGTGTCGCGCAGAAGAATCCACGTCCGCGGCAACACCCAGAGACCGATCGCGATCGCGACGATCGGGTCGACCCAGCTCCAGCCGGTGAAATAGATCAGGATCGCGGCCCCGATGACCCCGAGCGAACCGAGCATATCGGCCCAGACCTCGAGATAGGCGCCCTTGACGTTGAGGCTCTCGTCCTTGCCGCCCGCAAGCACGCGCATCGATACAAGATTGATGATGAGCCCTGCGGCGGCAACCGCCAGCATGCCGAGCGACTGGACCTCCTGCGGCTCGACGAAACGCTTGATCCCTTCGTAGAGAATGTAAGCGGCAACCGCGAAGAGCAGCAGCGCATTGAACGCTGCGGCGAGGATTTCGAAGCGGCGGTAGCCATAGGTGCGCTTGACGTCGGCGGGGCGGCGGCCGATGCGGATCGCGGCCAGCGCAATCGCGAGCGCGGCCGCATCGGTGAACATATGCGCCGCATCGGAGAGCAGGGCGAGGCTGTTGAACAGCCACGCCCCTACCAGTTCGGCGACGAGAAATGTGCCCGTCAGCGCCAGCGCGATTGTCAGGCTCCGGCTGTTCGCGCCCGCCGCATGGTCGTGCCCGGAATGGCCGCCCTCTTCTTGACTATGCGAATGCGCCATCGTCGATCCTTTCGTCCTTCAGAGCGCGTCCGCCTCCATAACGCGCGTAGAGCGTCGGAAGTACGAACAGGGTGAGCAAGGTCGCCGAGATCAGCCCCCCGATCACCACCGTTGCGAGCGGTTTCTGGACCTCGGCGCCCGCTCCTGTCGCGAGCGCCATCGGTACAAAGCCGAGGCTTGCGACGAGCGCGGTCATCACCACCGGGCGAAGGCGCATGAGCGCGCCTTGCCGCGCGGCTTCCGCCCGCGCCATGCCCGAGCGCATCAGCTCCTGGATCGACGACACCATCACGAGCCCGTTGAGCACCGCGATACCCGACAGCGCGATGAACCCGACCGCCGCCGAGATGGAGAAGTCCATGCCGCGCAGGAACAGGGCAAGCACGCCGCCGATCAACGCCAGCGGCACCCCGGTGAACACGATCGCCGCGTCGCGCGGCGAACGAAGCGCGCCGTAGAGCAGCAGCAGGATCAGGATGAAACACGCCGGGATGACGAGCAGGAGCCGATCGCGAGCGGAGGCCAGATTCTCGAACTGTCCGCCCCATTCGAGGTAGCTGCCCGCGGGTAAGCGGACATCCTTCGCGATACCTGCCTTGGCATCGGCGACGACATCGGAAATCGCACGGCCGCGAACATTGGCCTGGACGACGACGCGCCGCTTGCCATTTTCGCGACTGATCTGGTTGGGTCCATCGACGACGCGGATGTCGGCGACGCTGGCGAGCGGCACGAAGGAGCCGCCGGGAACGCGGACCTGCACCTGTTCGAGCACCGAGAGGTCCGAGCGCTGCGCGTCCGACAGCCGGACGACCACGGGGAAGCGGCGATCGCCCTCGAAGATCGTGCCGGCCTGGCGGCCGCCGATCGTCGCGGTTACGACATCCTGCACATCCTGTGCGGTGACGCCGAGCCGCGCCATCGCCTCGCGGTTCGCCCGAATATCGAGCATCGAGAGACCTTCGGTTTCTTCGACACGCACATCGGTCGCGCCATCGGTCTTCCGCAAGATCGCGGCGATTTCCTGCGCGGTCCGGTTCATGGCGTCGAAATCGTCGCCATAGACTTTGACGGCAATGTCGCCGCGTACGCCGGCGATGAGCTCGTTGAAGCGCATCTGGATCGGCTGCGTGATCTCATAGGCATTGCCCGGAATCTTGTTCAGCTCCTTTTCCAGCCGTTCGACCAGTTCGGCCTTGGGCAGGCTGGGGTCGGGCCACTCCTTTCGGGGCTTCAGGATCACGAAATTGTCGGTCGCATTGGGCGGCATCGGATCGGAGGCGAGGTCCGCCGTTCCCGTCTTCGAAAAAACGATGTCGACCTCGGGCTGCTTCGAGAGCATCCGTTCGATCGGAACCTGCATCGCCTGGCTCTGCTGGACCGAGGTCGAGGGAACGCGGAACGCCTGGATTAGCAGGTCGCCCTCGTCGAGCTGGGGCAGGAACACCTGGCCGAGCGAGAAGAAGGCAAGGATTGCGACGACGAACCCGCCGATCCCGGCGCCGAGCGTGACCTTGGGTTTGCTCATCGCCCGGTCGAGGCCGGGTTCGTAGCGTTGCTTCAGCCACACCATGATGCGGCCCTCCTTCTCCTCGACGCGCTTGGAGAGCCAGATGGCGATCGCGGCGGGTACGAAGGTGAGCGAGAGGACGAAGGCGAAGGCGAGCGCGATGATCACGGTCATCGCCATCGGGATGAAGGTCTTGCCTTCGACACCGCTCAAGGTGAGCAAAGGCACATAGACGAGGATGATGATCGCCTGGCCATAGACCGAGGGGCGCACCATCTCGCGCGCCGCCGCTGTGACCGACGCAAGCCTCTCCTGAAGCGTCAGGATCCGCCCCTCGCGGTGCTGGAACTCTGCCATGCGTCGCAGCGCATTTTCGACGATGATGACGGCGCCATCGACGATCAGGCCGAAGTCGAGTGCGCCGAGGCTCATCAGGTTCGCCGACACGCCCGCGCGCAGCATACCGAAGCTGGTGAGGAGCATGGTGATCGGGATAACGAGCGCCGCGATCAGCGCCGCGCGGAAATTGCCGAGCAGCAGGAAGAGCACGACGATAACAAGCAGCGCGCCCTCGGTCAGATTCTTGCCGACCGTCCAGATCGTCGAATTGACGAGCTTGGTGCGATCGAGAACCGGTTCGATGACGACGTCGGGCGGGAGCGACGCGTTGGTCGCATCGAGCCGGTCGGCAACCGCGGTCGCGACGGCCCGGCTGTTCTCGCCGATGCGCATGATCGCGGTGCCGACCACGACCTCGGTGCCATTCTCCGATGCCGAGCCCATGCGCACGGCTTGGCCGGTACGGACGCTTGCCACCTGGTCGAGCGTGATCGGCACGCCCGACCGCGTCGCGACCACGACCCGCGACAGCTCGGCGGTATCGCGAATGAGCGCATCGGAGCGGACGGCAAGCCCTTCGCCGTTGCGTTCGACCACCCCGCCGCCGACGCTCGTGTTGTTGCGTTCGAGCGCTTCGGCAAGATCGGTGAGACTGAGGTCGAGCGCCGCCAGCCTTTGCACATCGGGCACGACCATATATTGCTTCGAATAGCCGCCGATCGCATCGATCCCGGCGACGCCCGGAACGGTGCGGAGCAGTGGCGTGACGATCCAGTCCTGCGCGGTGCGAAGATAGGTGGCCTTGTCCGCCTCGGTGACGAGGCGTTCGCCCTCGGGCGTGACATAGCTGCCGTCGGGTTGGAGGCCGGGTTCGCCGGGCTTGTGCGTATCGTCCTTGCGGTGCGCGAGACGCACCGTCCACATATAGACTTCGCCGAGACCCGTCGCGATCGGACCCATCTCGGGTCGGACGCCGTCGGGCATGGTCTCGGTCGCTTCATTGAGGCGCTCGCCCACCTGCTGGCGCGCAAAATAGATATCGGTCCCATCGGTGAAAACGGCCGTGACCTGTGCGAAACCGTTGCGGCTCAGCGAGCGTGTATATTCGAGACCTGGAATCCCCGCGAGCGCGGTCTCAATCGGGAAGGCGACCTGCTTCTCGACAAGTTCGGGTGAAAGCGCCGGCGCGCGGACGTTGATCTGGATCTGGTTGTTGGTGATGTCGGGAACCGCGTCAATCGGCAGGCGCGACAGCGCGAAGGCTCCGATGACGGCGGCAATGGCGGTGAACAGGACGACAAGCCAGCGCTTCTCGACCGCCCAGGTGACGGTGCGGGCGATCATGGCTTAATCCTCATGGCCTGCTTCGCCCTTGCCGATTTCCGACTTGAGCGCGAAGCTGTTGGTGATGGCGATCTGTTCGGTGCCCTTGAGCCCCGAGCGTATGATCACATTGGCGCCGGCGCGGTCGCCCAGCACGACCGGAACGACCTCGAAACCCTCTTTGGTGCGAACGAACACGACACTCTTGCCTTCGACGGTCTGGATCGCGGTCGAGGGAACGCTGATCGATGCATCGCCGTTGGCGCCAGCGAGCGCGACCGAGGCGGTCACCGCTTCGCCGACGCGCCATTGTCCGGCGCGATTATCGAGGATCGCGATCGCGGGCACGAGCTTCGTGGCCGGATCGAGCGCGGGCGAGACGAAGCTGATCTTGCCGGTCGCCTGGCGTCCGGGCGCGCTGACCGAAACGATAGCGCCCGGGCGAATGCGTCCTGCGTCCGCGGGCTGAAGGTTCAGCGACAGCGAAACGCTCGACAGGTTCGCGATGCGGTAAAGCTCGGCGTCGGCGGCGACGGTCTGTCCGAGAACGACGCTGCGCGCGATCACCTGTCCCGAGATCGGTGCGGCAATCGCGATCCGGTTGAGCTGGCCGCCACCGCCGCCCGCTGCCGATACCTGTTGCTGGGCGAGCTGATAAGCGATCCGCGCCTCGGTCGCGGCGGTGCGCGCCGCAATGACATCCTGCTCGGGCGACACGCGCTGCGCGAACAGCCGCTCCTCGCGGGCGAGATTGGAGTTGGCGAGCGCGAGGCGCGCGCGCGTGGCCTGCACTTCGCCCTGGAGCTGTGCTGCCTCGCGGCTTTCGATGATCGCGAGCGTCTGTCCCCGGCCGATGGTCTGCCCAAGATTGCGATTGAGGGCGACGACGCGCCCGCCGATCGCGGCCGACACGGCTTGGGTTGCTTGCGGATCGCCTTCGATCGTCGCCGGCAATTGCAGGGCGCCGGCGCTGCCGCCCGTCGGGCGACCGAGGGCGATCCCGGCGATCTTGATCTGTTCGTTCGTGAGCGCGATTTTTCCTTCGTCGGCATGGCCGGCCTCTTCCTCGCCATGCTCGTCGGCGGGCTTGGCGCTCTCGCCGCCGCCGCACGCCGCGAGGAAGAGCGGCAGTGTCGCGGCGAGCAGCAGCTTTCGGCTGATGTTGATGGTCATGGCGTCAATTTCCTTCGAGGGGCGCGGGAGCCGTGAGGCGTTCCAACCGGGCCTTGGCAAGTTGATAGGAGGCGAGGGCTTCGATCGACGCGACCCGCATCTCGGTCAGCGTCCGTTCGGCATCGAGCAGTTCGAGCTGCCCGAACTTGCCCTCGCGGTAGCCGATGCGCGCGATCCGGGCCGCTTCCATCGCCGCCGAGAGGGCGGGGCCGCTCGCGACCCGCGCCGTCGCTGCCGCATTGGCGGCCTCTGTCTCGGCATCGCTGATCGCCTGCTCGACGTCGAGCGCGGTGACGCGGCGCTGCGCGTCGGCGCGCCGCCGCTCGGCATTCGCCTGGTCGACCGCCGCGCGTCCGTTGTTGAACAGCGGCAGCGGCACCGAGACGCTGAACACCGCCGCCACATCGTTGGTCGCCTCGATCCGGCGAACCCCCGGCCCGACCGTGACGTCGGGCACGCGTTGCGAGCGTGCCAGCCGGACGCTGGCATCGGCGGTCCGGAGATCGGCGTCGGCGGCCGCCAACGCGAGCGTGCCCGCCGCCGAAACGGGGCGGGGTGGACCCGTCGTTCCGTTTCCGGGTCCACCGAGCACCGCTATGTCGAGCGGGCCGGCGACCGGACGTCCGACGCGCCGCGCGAGGTTGGCACGGGCGGCATCGGCGAGGCGCCGCGCCTTGTCGGCCTCGGCTTCCGCGGTCAGGCGCGCGACTTCGGCGCGCTCCTGTTCGAGCGGCGATGCGCGCCCCGCCTGCACCCGGATTGTCGCGGCACGCGCGGTGTCGCCCGCGATACGATATTGGTCCTCGGCCATCGCGACACGCACTTCGGCGGCGGAGGCCTGGACATAAAGTTCGGTCACTTGCAGTCTTATGTCCGCCTGCGCGATCGCCTGGGCGATTTGCGCGCGGTGCGTCGCTGCATCGGCAACCGCGACGCGCGCTTGCCGCTTGCCGCCGAGTTCGAGCGGGATCGCAACGCTTGCCGTCACGTCGGCGCCATTGATGCCATTATAGGGCCCGGTGCCGACGAAATTCTCGACTTCGACCGAAAGCGCGGGATTGGGCCGGAGCCCCGCCGCGCGGCGCGCGGCGTTTGCGGCATCGACGTCCGCCGCCGCGGCTTCGGCCGCGGGCGCGCTGCCGCCCGCGAGCGCGACGGCCTCGTCGAGCGTCAGAAGCCGGCCGGATATCTGGCGGCTTTCGGTGCCGGCCTCCTGTGCGTGCGCGATCGCGACGCACGATGTGGCTGCCACCAGGGCAGCAACGAACCTGAACATAAAGATTCCATCCTCGGTTGATCGGAGAGATCGCCGCGTAAAAAGCGGCGAGCGTGCTCAGATCGCGAGGAGCGGCGGATCGAGTAGCGGGGGCAGGACGCGCGAAGCGAGCTGGGTCGCGGGCGCGGCAAAAAGCGGCGCGCGGGCTGGTTGCGCTGGGGTGTCGGTCGACGTGGCCTTAAGGTCCGGTGCGACCGGGCAATGATGATGCCCGCCATGCACGAGCTTCGATGCGGGATTCGGCCCGTCCTGTTCGCCGTCGCCGGCCGACAGGTGAAAGGCGGTTTCGCTTGCCGTGGAATGCGCCGACGCCGGTTCGGCGACGTGCATGCTGCAAAGCAGCACCCCGATGATCATCAGCAGTCGCATGAACGCATTCGGCATGGCCCTTCCCCTATCAGCGCGAAACCGGTTTGTCGTGTGGCGAAATCATCTTGGCGAGATCGGGCGGCACCGGCATTGGACGGAAGGCGCTGATCCGGGCGCGGCCGGTATTGCCGACGGGCAGCCTCCCGGTTAGCGATCCCAGCGGGACGAGGGCGAGCCGCAGCAGCTGGCCGACCACCTCGCGCCCGTCGCGAAGGGCAATCGCAAAACCGAGCATGTGCCAGTGCGCAGACAGGTGAAGTGCGAAGAAGGGCTGCGCGACGATGTGTGCGCGTCCGATGGCGTTCCAGGCGGCAGGATGGTCGCCGTCGCGGCGAGCAGCGCGATATTGCGTCATCTCGGCCGCGATCAGCGCGGCCGCGTCCCGACGGTCCAACATGCTCATGCGACTATCCCTTCGCTCGATTCGCTGCCCTTATGCACCCTGTAGCTACTACAGGGTCAAGCCTGCCGCTCGTGTGCCGGTCACGTGGGGTTGAAGGGCTCCAGCATGCCGAACCATGCGACGAGCGCGAGGATCGCGAGACCTGCCAAGGCTTCGAGGATCAGGCTGCGGCGCATCGCGCGCGCTGCGCTGACAAGATCGGTATCGGGCTCGTCGAATGCGCGCCCGAGCGCGGGGGTGAGACGCCAGCGGTTGGCGGCAGCGAGCGCCAGCATCGCGGAGAACAGGACGAGCTTTATCGCGAGAAGCTGACCATAGGGCGAGGCGATCGACCGCCCGATATTCGCGGCCCCGACAATCATCTGGCCGTTCACCAGTCCGGTCGCCGCGATCAGAAGCACGCACAATGTCCCCACCGGCGCGAACCGGTCGAGGCTTTGGGCCGTCATCGCGAGACGGCCTTTTGCGACCGGTTCGCCCGGACGGAGCAGCAGGAGGAAGCCGGCAATCGCGCCCAGCCAGATCGCGGCGGCAATCATATGGAGCGCGTCGCTTGCCCGGTGAATCCATCCGGTGGTGCCTTCGCTCGCCCCGGCATGGCCCGACCAGGCCAGCGTCGCCAGCGCGATCGCCCCGGCCGCGGCGGCGATCATTGTCGCCGCGACCGGGTTGCGGGCGATACGGAAAGCGGCGACCGTCGCGACAAGCAGGGCTGCCATACGCACGAGCCAGGCGACGCCGACATCGGTATCGCCCACGAGCGCGACGACCATTGCCGGGTCGATGGCGAAGATCCCGATCCCCTGCATGCTGGCGGTCAGGACCGCCATGCCCATGAGCGAAAGGAACAGGGCCGCGGCGCAGAGCCACGGCAGCGGCCGGGAGAGGATCGATCCCAGTTCGGGATCCTGCCGCTCCCCAGGCTCCAGCGCATGGAGCGGGAAAGCGGCGAGTCCCGCGATGAGCATCAGGACCGCGAACAGCGCGAACCGGACACCCATCAGCAGGAGATCGGCCACGGCCCTATTTCACCGTGAAGCTGAATTCGCTTCCCATGCGGTGCGTATCGGCGCCCGCCGCCGACCATGTGACCTTGTAGGTGCCGGGGACGAGCGCGCGCTTGGCGGTGAGCGTCAGCGACTTGCCGTCCTTGCCCATCGACGACGTCGCCGGAATCTTCATCGGCGCGTGATTGGCCATGCCTGGCATGCCGGTCATCACCAGCTCGGCTTTCACAGTCGAGGAGATCAGCTTTTCGTTGAAGCGCAGGTTGACCGAGGTCACTTTCGAGGCGGTCGCATTCGCGGCCGGGGTCGAGGCGACGAGCTTGGCATGCGCGCCCGCCGCGACGGGCGTCAGAAGCAGCGCGAGGGCGGCGGTTGCAGCGGGGAGAAATGACTTCATTATAAAAACCTCCAAATTCGGGTCTGTCCTGCTAATACGCAAAGCGGCGGCACGGCCCTCGGAAAATCGGCAAGCTCTTGTTGGATTATTTCTGAGGGATGATGCGATCGTGCGCGTATTATCTGTTGAGGACTGCGGGAAGGCCGATGGACGAACTCCGGATTTTGAATGAAGCGCAGGTGCCGATCGAGCTCGATACGCTTGACGACCGCATCCTTGCCGCGCTCGCTGGACGACAGCGCGAGGCATCGGCGGTGCGGCGCATGATGGCGATTGCGGCGTTTGTGTCGCTTGGCGGCGGTTTCGTCGCGGGCAGCGCGATCGTTCCGCCCGCCATCGCGGCGAGTCCGCTGACACCCCTCATTCCGGCCACCCCGCTCGCCCCCTCGACCTTGCTGGATGCGCGTTGATGACCTCGTCGCGCCGCATGCTGCTCTTCGGTCTGATCGCCTTTATCGCCGCGCTCGCGGGCGTCTTGGCGGGCCGCCTTGTCGTCGAGGCGCCGCGTGCCAGCGAAACCGAACTTCACGCGCTTCTCCATCGCGAGCTGAAGCTTTCACCCGCGCAGAAGGTGAAGCTCGACAAGATCGAGGCGAAATTCGCGACCCGGCGCGATGCGCTCGAACTCGACATGCGCGCCGCCAATATCCGGCTCGCGCAGGCGATCGAAGCCGAACATGGCTATGGACCACGCGTTACCGAGGCGATCGACGAGACCCACCGCGTGATGGGCGAGCTGCAGAAGGAAACGCTCCAGCACCTGTTCGCGATGCGCGTCGTCCTCGACCCTGAGCAGGCCGCGATGTTCGACAAGAGCGTGGTCCAGGCGTTGACCGCCGATGCGCGGTGAGCCTCGACCTTGCGCAATGTAGCGACCGCGAGCTCGCTGCGCTGGCAAGCGCCGGTCAACAACGGGTCTATCGGGAATTGTTGCGACGGTACAAGGCGCCGGTCTTTCGCCTGATCCGTGCCAATGTCGGCGACCCGGACGAAGCGATGGATTTGACGCAGGAAACTTTTGTCGCCGGCTTTGCGGCGCTTGGCCGCTATGATGCGGACCGGCCGTTCCGGATATGGATCGCCCGGATCGCGCTCAACAAGTGCCGCGACTGGGCGCGGCGCCGCGCGGTCCGGTCCTTCTTCGCGCGCGCCTTGCCGCTCGAAAGCGCGCATGATGTCGCGAGCGACGGCCCGGCGCCCGATGCCGAAGCGGCCGATCGGGCCGAACTCGTCCGCGTCCGCGCCGCCATGTCGCGCCTCGCACCCAATTTGCGCGAGGTTCTGGTGCTTCGCGGCGTCGAGGAGCTCAGTCAGGCGGAAACCGCCGAACTGCTCCAGACCAGCGAGAAGACGGTCGAAACACGGCTCTACCGTGCCCGTGCGAAATTGAAGGCGCTGCTCGGCGAGACGGTCGCGCGCGGGACAGGCTGAAGGCAGAAGTGCGGCCCGCCCCGCAATTTCGTCCGAAAGGGTGAGGGGCGGGCGTGCGTGCCGCGTATGACTATTGAGACAAGGCAATATCCGGGAATTTTATGCAGATAGACAGGCGTCGTTTCGTGACGGGGGCATTGGGCGGCGGAACCGTGGCCGCGCTTGTTCCCTGGTTTCCGGCCTGGGCGCAGTCGGTGTCGCCCGGCATCGTCGCGCCGCTGCCGACGGTGTCGGGGAATGATATCAGCCTTCGCATCGCGCGTCAGACGATGCGGATCGACGGCAAGGTCAGCCGCGCGATCGGGATCAACGGAACGGTGCCCGCGCCCCTCGTGCGCCTGAAGGAAGGACAGACGGCACGCCTCACGGTCATCAACGACCTCGATGAGGACAGCTCGATCCATTGGCACGGGCTGATCCTGCCGTTCCACATGGACGGCGTGCCCGGCGTCAGCTTCCCCGGGATCAAGCCGCGATCGCGCTTCGTCTATGAGTTTCCGGTCGTCCAGTCGGGGACCTATTGGTATCACAGCCATTCGGGGCTTCAGGAACAGCTTGGTCATTACGGCCCGATCGTCATCGATCCCGCAGGTCCCGATCCGATCGGCTATGATCGCGAACATGTCGTCGTCCTCTCGGACCATAGCCAGCTGTCGCCCGAGGCGATCTTTCGAAAGCTCAAGGTCAACCCGGGCCATTTCAACATGCAGCGCCAGACGCTGTCCGGGCTGCTCGCGGGCAAGGACCAGTCGCTGAAGGAGCGCATCGAGTGGGGTGCGATGCGCATGGACCCGACCGATGTCGCTGACGTCAATGGATCGACCTACAGCTTCCTCGTCAACGGCCACGGCCCCCGCGATAATTGGACCGCGCTGTTCCATCCGGGCGAGCGCGTGCGGCTGCGGATCATCAACGCGTCGGCGATGACGATCTTCAATGTGCGCATCCCGGGTCTCAGGATGACGGTCGTGCAGGCCGACGGGCTCAACGTCGTGCCGACCGAGATCGACGAGTTCCAGATTGCCGTCGCCGAAACCTATGACGTCATTGTCACCCCGGTCGAGGACCGTGCCTATACCTTCGTTGCCGAGGCCAATGATCGCTCGGGAATGGCGCGCGCGACGCTCGCGCCGCGCGCCGGCATGGCCGCCGAGGTGCCGCCGCTTCGCGAACGCCCGCTTGCGACGATGAAGGACATGGGCATGGGCGCGATGGCGAGCGGCGATGCGTCGTGCACGCCCGAACATGCGGCAATGGGCCATTGCACGCCTCCGCCCGCCGAGGGCGGGGGCGTCGATCACGCGGCGATGGGGCATGGTGCCGGGGGCATGAACCACAGCATGCGCGATTTCAGCGTCGCGCCGCAGGTCAAGCGCGACCCGAGCGTCCAGTCGATCTCGCCGATGCCGGTCGACCGCATGGGCGAACCGGGGCAGGGGCTCGAGGACGTCGGGCACAAGGTGCTGACCTATCACGACCTTGTCGCTCTCGAACGCAATCCCGATGTGCGCGCCGCCTCGCGCTCGCTCGACATCCACCTCACCGGCAACATGGAACGCTTCATGTGGTCGTTCGACGGGGTGAAGATGTCCGACCATCACGAACCGATCCCCTTCATCGAGGGCGAGCGGGTGCGGATCAACCTCATCAACGATTCGATGATGAGCCACCCGATCCACCTGCACGGCCATTTCTTCGAACTGGTCACGGGCAAGGGCGATCGCTCGCCGCGCAAGCATACGGTGCTCGTCCAGCCCGGCGGCACCGCGAGCTTCGACTTCACCGCCGACGCGCTCGGCGACTGGGCGTTCCATTGTCATATGCTCTACCACATGCATGCCGGGATGATGCGCGTCGTGAGCGTCCGTCCGAAGGGAGAAGCCGAATGACGCGGATAGCGCTTCTCCTCTCGGGCATCGCGCCGCTCGCCTTCGCGGTTCCCGCGGCGGCCCAGTCGGCGCATCATTCGATGCACGGTTCGGCGCCCGCGCCGGCACCGGCGGCAAAGCCATCGGCCGAGTCTCCGGGCTGTTCGCCCGAGCATGCGGCGATGGGCCATTGTACACCGGAACCAGACGTCTCCGAAAAGAAGGCTGCGGACGCGGGCGCGACGGATCATGGCGCGGTGGATCAGGGAACGATGCCGTCATCCGATCCCGATTGCCCGCCCGAACATGCCAAAATGGGCCATTGCACACCGAAGGTCCCACCGGCCGGCGCTGTGACGGGGATGGAAAGCGCGAGCGGGGCGACCGGCACGGACTTGCCGCCCGGTGACGGCACCGCGCCGGCGCCGCCGGCCGACTGGTATGCCGACCGCATCTATCCGGGCGCCGAAATGGAACATTCGCGCCACGAGATGATGAAGGAGAACGGCGCGCAGACCATCGCCTTTATCAGCTTCAATCTCGCCGAATATCAGGCGCGCAAGGGCGGCGACGGTTTCCGCTGGGCTGGCGAGGCCTGGTACGGCGGCGACATCAACCGGCTGACGCTCAAGAGCGAAGGCGAGGGTGTCTTCGGCGAAGGCATTGAGGGCGCAGAACTTCAGGCGCTCTACAGCCGCGCGATCGGCCCCTATTTCAACGCGCAGGCGGGCATCCGGCAGGATCTGGGCCCCGGCCCCGACCGAACCTATGCGACAATCGGCTTCGAGGGGCTGGCGCCCTATTGGTTCGAAGTCGAGGGCGCGTTGTTCCTCTCGAACAAGGGCGACCTGCTCGGCCGCCTCGAGGGCTATTACGACCAGCGCATCACCCAGAAACTGATCCTCCAGCCGATGGCCGAACTCAATTTCTCGGCGCAGGATGTGCCCGAAACCGGAACAGGCTCGGGCCTGTCCGACGTCGAGCTCGGGCTTCGCCTGCGATACGAAGTCGTCAGGGAGTTCGCGCCCTATGTCGGTGTCGAATGGGCGCGCAAGGTGGGCGATACCGCGCGCTTTGCCCGCGCGTCGGGCGAGGATGCGAGCGGGGTGAGCTTCGTCATGGGGATACGCGCCTGGTTCTGAGCTGCGGCGGGCGGCGCATCGAGACGAGGCACATCGTGTGCACTCCTGTCGCCGCCTTGCGCTCCAGGCTTTAGCAGGCGACGCCGCTATCTAGCTGGTGACCAACGCCCGACCCGGCGCAGGCCCGGCCGGGCCCGGCCAAAGGCGGTGGGATCTCCCGCCGCCGTTCCTTCGCGAACGACAGAAAGCGATAAAGGGACTCGCCGTTCCCGGCATCCCGCGCGATTCGCCGGGGATGGAAATGCCCGACGCGAGCAAGAACGCCTTCGACGTGATGGCCTTTGGCGACGAGGGCCAGTCCCGGGCTTTTGCGGCCCGGCCGGCGCCCGGCACGCATCGCTGCCCCCATTCAAAAAAATGTCATTCGGCGTGAGGGGTAGATGCTTCGGATGCGTATTATATGGACCGACTACGCGCCCTTGATTGCTAACTAAGATATTGATCTTCAACGTAAATTTTTATTGACCTGTATATACATTTGATGCTCTCTGCGGTGGGTAACGCAACCAACAGGGGGTTTCGCGATGAAGATCAGGACAGTTTTGCTCGCCGGTGCAGCGGTTTGTGCGGGCATTGCCGCGCCAGCATTCGCGCAAGCCGAGTCGGCACCCGAGACAGGTGCTGAAGGCGCGACCAGCGGCAGCGATATCGTTGTGACCGGGTCGCGCATCCGCCGCCAGGATCTCGCCGGGGTCGGACCGGCAACGGTGGTCTCCGCCGAGCAGATCGAGAATACCGGCGTCGTCAATATCGAGACGGTGCTGCAGCGCCTCCCCGCCAACGCCGGCTTCGCGGGCAACCAGACCTCGGCCTATTGGGCGAACAACGGCTATGGCACGGCGCAGGTGAACCTCCGCGGTCTCGGCATCAAGCGCACGCTCGTCCTGCTCAACGGCCGCCGCCTCGTCGCGGGCGGCACCGGGGCGAACTCGTCACCCGACCTCAACATGATCCCGGTCGCGGCGCTCGCGCGCACCGACGTGCTCAAGGACGGCGCTTCGGCGATCTACGGCGCCGACGCGATGGCGGGCGTCGTCAATCTCGTGACCCGCACCGACTATGAAGGCCTTGGCCTCAGCGTGCGTCAAGGGCTTACCGAAAAGGGCGACGGGTCGGACTTCACCGCCGACCTCCTCTGGGGCGTTCGCAACGATCGCGGCGGCTTCATGGCGGCGGTCACCTATCAGAAGACCAGGGCGGTCAATATGGCGAGCCGCGCGCCCTGCTCGCTGGCGGAAACCACGCCCGGCGCGCTGAGCTGCGTCAACAGCGCGTCGACCATCGGCGGCCGCGCGGTGCTGCCGAACGGACAGCAGATCAACTTCAATCAGGTGCTGGGCGGCAACGGCAATTTCTTCGAGCCGTACAGCGCGGCAAAGCATAATTTCAATTCGAACCCGTTCCTGAACGCGGTGAGCCCCGTCGAGCGCGTCAGCACCGCCTTTTTCGCCGACTATGATCTGACCGACAATATCGAGGCGTTTGGCGAATTCCTCTATACCTTCCGCAAATCGAACCAGATCGCGACGCCCGGTACGCTGCGAAATCTCTCGATCGCGGCGAGCAATCCGACCAACCCGACGGGGCAAAATATCGTCCTGATCCAGCGCCGCCTCGCCGAACCGGGGCCGCGCCAGTTTTTTCAGGAGACCGATACCTGGCAGGGCACATTCGGCCTGCGCGGCAAGCTGTCCAACAATTGGGGATGGGAAGTCGCGGGCGCGTTCGGCCGCAACACGGCGGTCGACGGGTCGACCAACATCGCCAATCTGGAACGTGTCCGCAACACGATCGACACGACCAAGTGCAGCCTCGCTGCCGGTGCGACGATCCCCTGCGCCGACTATCTTGGCTTCGGCGACCTGACCCCGCAGGTTCTCGACTATATCCTCTTCACATCGCGCGATCGCGGCGGGAATGAGCTGGCGACGGTCACCGCCGACCTCAACGGCGATCTGTTCAAGCTGCCTGCGGGGCCCGTCTCGTTCGCGGCGGGCGTCGTCTATCGCAAGGAAAAGGGCTGGCGCGATCCCGATCCGCTGACCGTGCTCGGTATCGCCAACACCAACCAGCAGAGCCCGATTTCGGGAACCAGCACCGCCAAGGAAGCCTATCTCGAGCTGTCGGTGCCGATCCTTGCCGATACGCCCTTCTTTCAGGCGCTGACGGCGGGCGGCGCGGTCCGCTATTCGAACTACGACCTGTTCGGCAGCGACTGGAACTACAAGGGAAGCCTCGACTGGGTCATCAACGACAGCTTCCGCCTGCGCGGCACCTATGGCACCGGTTTTCGCATTCCGAATGTCCCCGAATTGTTCGGCGGCGTGTCCGAAGGCAATCTGACCACGACCGATCCGTGCTCGCGCTATTCGACCAGCGGCAATGCCGGGCTGATCGCCAATTGCCGGGCGTCGGGAGTCCCGGCGAACTATGTCCAGCTCGGCACCACGATTTTGACGACGGTGGGCGGTAACGAGAATTTGCAGCCCGAAAGTTCGACCACCTGGACGGTCGGGACGGTCGTTTCGCCCAAGGGTCTCGTCCCCGGCCTGTCGCTCACCGCCGACTGGTTCGATATCACGATCAAGGACGCGATCCGCGCGATTCCGGGCTCGACCAAGCTCGCCATCTGCTACGCCAGCACGAACCTGTCGCATCCCTTCTGCGACGATTTCACGCGCAGCCCGCTCACCGGCGAAGTCACTTTCCTTTCGGCGCAGCCGATCAACACCGGACGCGAGGAAATGAACGGGCTCGATCTCGGTCTCGTTTACGCGGGCGGCATCGGCAGCGTGAATATCTCGCTCGACGTCAACCTCACCTATCTCAACAAATATGTCGTCCTGCCTTTCCCCGGCGGCGCGCCGATCGATTTCGACGGCTTCATCGGGGGCGGCAATGGCGGCTATTCGAAATGGCGCGGTTATGGCGTGCTGACCGCCGAAAAGGACGGTATCAGCGCGACCTGGTCGACCCAGTGGGTCGGCAAGGCGACCGACTTCAATGCGGACCCCGGCGAGATCGGCTACAGCACGCCCAATGTCTTCTACCATAATCTTCAGGTCGCATTCGAGATCGACGAAAAGACCCGCTTCCAGCTGGGGGTCGACAATCTCTTCGATCGCAAGGCGCCCTATATCCAGAGCTTCACCGATGCGAACACCGACACGATGACCTATGACCTGCTCGGACGGCGTTTCTACGTCGGTTTCCGCACGGCATTCTGAGGGCAGGGGGAATGGCGATCCGTTGGCCGCTGCTTGTTCGGCGAACGCATAAATGGCTGGCGCTGGTCGTCGGCGTCCAGGCACTGCTCTGGACGCTGACCGGCCTCTACATGGTGGTCGTCCATATCGACATCATCCATGGCGACAATCTCGTGCGGGCGCCGGTTGCCGAACCGTTCGACCTTGCCGGTCTTGCACCGCCCGCGCGCATCGTCGCGGCGGCGCCCGGCGTGTCCGAGCTCCGGCTGCAGCGCTTCTTCGACCGGCCGGTATGGCGCGCCGAGACACCCGAAGGCGCGCGGCTTTACGATGCCCGCTCGGGCGCGCCGCTGCCTGCGCTGACCGAGTCCCAGGTCCGGGTGCAGGCGCGGCGCATCTACACCGGCGACGGGCGGCTCGTGTCGGTGCGTTTGCTCACTACGGCACCGCAGGAAATGCAGTCGCGCAAGCCGCCTTATTGGCAGGTCGAGTTCGAAGGCTGGAACCGCCCGACGCTCTATCTGTCGCCGCAAACCGGCGAGCTGATTTCGCGCCGTCATGCGCTGTGGCGCGTCTTCGATTTCGCCTGGATGCTGCACATCATGGACTATGACGAACGGACCGACGTCAACAATCCGCTGCTTCGCGTCGCGACATGGAGCGCCTTTGCCATGGCGCTGACGGGCGCCTGGCTGCTGATCTGGTCCTTCAAGCGTCGCAAAAGGAGCAAGGCATGAAACGCATCCGGCTGACGCCGCTGTTTTTCCGGCGCATTCACAAATGGGTGGGGCTCATCCTTGGCCTCCAGTTCCTCCTTTGGGCTCTGAGCGGCTCGGTGATGGCGCTCCTCGACAAGGACAAGGTCGGTGGCCATGGCGGCGGAATGTCGCACGCGCATCCGCTGCCGGCCGGGGCGTATTTCGACGTCGCCGCCTTGCCGCGCGGGGAGCCCGTGACCGGGGTGATCCTGCGCGACCTTGGTGCCCGGCCGGTCTATGAGCTTCGGTCTGCCAACGGTGTTCGTCTGGTCGACGCGACGAGCGGCGCGCTTGTTCATGTCGACGAGCAAATGGCCCGCGATGTCGCCTCGATGATGAACGAGGCTCCGATCCGCAAGGTCAGCGTGCTGGCGAAGCCGAATCTCGAATCGCGCGACCATGAAGGCGCGATGTGGCGGGTCGACTTCGCCGATGCCGAGAATAGCAGCGCCTATGTCGCGCTCGACACCGCGCGCTTTCTTGTCATGCGCGGCGATACCTGGCGGACCTGGGATTTCTTCTGGATGCTCCACAATATGGATTATGTGAACCGGAAGAGCTTCAATCACCCGCTGATCATCTTCGTCGCCTTCGGCGCGTTGTGGCTCTCGGGCACCGGCTTCTACCTGCTGTTCAAGAGTTTCAGCCGCGCCGACTTCCGCTGGCTGCGCCGACGCCGCAAACCCGTCGTCACCCGCAGCGCGGCCTGACCTGCCGGCGGTCAGTCGTCGATCGAGAAGGCGGCCGACAGCTCGAAGCGCGATCCGGGATGCGTCAGCCAGGCGTGGCTGACGAGGCGCGAATGGCTCCATGTCCGGCGCGTCATCCGCAGCACGGGTTCGCCGTCCGACAGCCCCAGCATGCTGTGGGTGCGCGCATCGGGCATCTCGGCGCGAACCCGATGTTCGACGCGCTCGAGCGGCGCCGTCCTTGTCAGATATTCGTTCGGCGTCATCTGCGTGAAGTCGATCTTGCCATAGTCGGGTGCGGCCGACGCGAGCACGAAACGCTCTTCGAGCTGGATCGGGAACTCGGCTTCATGATGCACGATGATCGAGTGGAACAGCCTGGTCCCGATCGGAACCTCGAGCAGCGCCGCCATGTCGGCATTGGCGCGTATCTCGTCATTCTGCACGACGCGCGCGCGGTAGATATGCCCGCGCTCCCGGATTTCTTCGGCGATATTGCGGATTTCGATCATCTGGCCGATCGGCTTGGGCTCGGCGATGAACGATCCGCTGCCCGCGCGGCGCACGAGAACGCCCGCGGCCTGTAGCTCGCGTAGTGCCCGATTGGCGGTCATGCGCGACACGTCGAACTGCTGGACCAGCTCGGCTTCCGACGGCACCCGGTCGCCCGGCTTCAGATGCCCGTCGCGAACGGCATCGCAAATGCTCTGTTTGATGGCGGCGTAGCGAGGCGGAGACCGGTCATTTTCGTCGTCGGAGCCGCGGGGCCGGGCGGCCGCGGATCCAGTCGAAAGCTTTGATCCGCGTCCGCGCGTGCGAGTGATAAAATCCATAACCCGTCTATACAGGTTGCGGTCGGCAGAAGCCAAGCGCGCTGTTTGCGGGGCGCTCGGACGCCCGGCAGGATCCCGGTGATCTGGCCGTGACGTTAGGGGCTGCACCAGACCGGCCCTCGGACCAGAGCGAATGCTGCCGGGGTTCCTCGACCACCGGAGGATCACATCGGCGATCAGGTCAGGAAGCGGCAGGTCCGTGGGATCGAAGATGGCCGCGTTGGAGCCACGCCGTGGACAAAGAGCAACGGCATGGGCCGCTCACGCCGGCCGATAACGTAGCGCTTCTACGAGCAGACTGAACGCCGGCGTCGGTTGCCGGCGGCTCGGATAATAGAGATGGTAGCCGTCGAATGGCGGGCACCAGTCTTCCAGTATGTACAGCAGCTGGCCCGTCTCGACGCCTTGGACGACATAATCGTCCATAAGGAAGGCGATGCCATGCCCCGCCAGCGCAGCCTCAAGGATCAAATGGCCGCTATTCAATATGATCTGTCCCTCGACGCGAACATTGACAGCTTGCCCATCCTTCTCGAACTCCCAGGCATAGAGTCCCCCCGAGCTCGACATGCGCATGTTGATGCACTTGTGCTGTGTAAGGTCGTGCGGGGTCTGCGGGATTCCATGGACTTCCAGATAGGTGGGCGCCGCGACCGCCACCATGCGCAGCGGCGGCCCTATCCGCACCGCGATCATGTCCTTGGCGACCTGTTCGCCAAGCCGGACGCCCGCGTCATAGCGTCCGGCGACAATGTCGGTGAGCCCGGACTCGGCGTTGATTTCGACATTGATGTCCGGATAACGCCTGAGAAATTCGTCGATCGCCGGCCAGAGCAAGGTCCGTGTCGCATGATCCGAGGCGGTGATGCGAATGTTTCCCGAGGGACGCTCACGCAGCTCGCTGAGCTCGGCAAGCTGCCGGTCGATCGTCTCGATGGCGGGGCGCAGCGCATCGAGCAGCCGCTCCCCGGCCTCGGTCGTCGCGACGCGGCGCGTCGTCCGGGCGAGAAGCCGGAGACCAAGCCGCGCCTCCAGCTTGCGCATCCGGTGGCTGAGCGCCGAGGGCGAGACGCCAAGGCGCGCCGCCGCGCGCGTGAAGCTCCCTTCCTGTGCGACCACGGCAAAGGCTTCGAGATCTGCCAGATTCTGCCGCGGCACGCGCCTCTCCATTACTGAATGTAATTCACAAGTTCATCTCACATTGCGCGGCTAATTGCACGAGGGGCTTTGCGGTAAAAGGTGGCTCCCCCCTTCGCCAAGGAGCGTCCGATGAGCCGCCGGAAGAGATATGTCATGCCGCTTTGGATCGGTTGCTGCATCGCCGCGGCCCCCGCCGCGATGAGCCACGCGGCGCAGGCCGATCCGTTGATCATCGCAGATCAAGGCAGTTTCGCGGTCGGCGGCTCGGTGACGGCCACCCCCGGCGAATACGACAATAACAAACCCACCGCCGCGGGACAGACGCTTCACGCCGATCATCTCTATGCCTTCTACCAGGCGCCGCAGAACTCCAGGGCGCTACCGATCGTCATGCTGCACGGCGCCTTCCAGTCGGCGCGCAGCTGGGAGACGGCGCCCGACGGCCGCGAAGGCTTTCAGACGCTGTTCCTTCGCCGCCGTTTCCCGGTCTATCTGGTCGATCAGCCGCGCCGTGGCCGCGCCGGTAACAGCAGCGTCGCGGCGACGATCGAGCCGACGCCCAACGATCAGCTTTTCTTCGATCAGTTCCGGATCGGCAAATGGCCAAACTATTTCGAAGGCGTGCAGTTCGATCGCAAGCCCGAGACGCTCGACCAGTTCTTTCGCTCGGTGACGCCGAACACCGGTCCTTATGATGCCGGGGTCATTGCCGATGCGATGTCGGCGCTGTTCGACCGGAGCGGGCCGGGCATTCTTTTCACCCACTCGCAAGGCGGTGGTCCCGGATGGCTGACCGCGATCCGAAACCCGAACGTCAAGGCGATCGTCGCCTTCGAGCCGGGCAGCGGTTTCATCTTTCCGGAAGGCGAACTGCCCCCGGCAATGCCGAGCGCCGCCGGCACCCTGTCGCCCGAGGCGGTGCCGCTGGCGGATTTCGAGAAGCTCACGCGCATTCCGATCGTCATCTATTATGGCGACAATTTCCCGGTCGAGCCGACCGCCGAGCGCGGGCAGGACAATTGGCGGGTGCGGCTCGCGATGGCCCGGCTCTGGGTCGACGCCATCAACAAGCGCGGCGGCGACGCGCGGTTGGTGCATCTCCCGGAGATCGGCATTCGCGGCAACACGCATTTCCTGATGTCGGACCTCAACAATGTCGAGATCGCGGACCAGGTCTCGCAGTTCCTTGCCGAGAAGAAGCTGGATTGAGCGCATCAGGACTGGATTTCGAATGACCGACCGACCCATCGACACCCAGAGGCGCGCGTTCCTCGGCGCATCCGCGCTCCTATTCTCGGGCGCAATGTCAGGAGTAACCGCAATGGCCAGTGCCACCCCCTCGGCCGCCAACGCTAACCGGAACCCGCTGGGACTCGTCTATCGCGGCGCGATCACGCAGAACGTGGCGGGTAAGGTCAATATCCACCCGGTCCAATACAGGCTGAACGGTCTCGACATCGTCGCGAACGTCTACACGCCGGCAAACTATGATCCGGCAAAGGCCTATCCTGCCATCATTCTCGCGCATCCGAACGGCGGGGTGAAGGAACAGGTAGCGGGTCTCTATGCGCAGCGTCTCGCCGAACAGGGCTATGTCGCGATCACCGCGGATGCCGCTTATCAGGGCGGAAGTGGTGGCCAGCCGCGGAGCGTCGACAAGCCCCAATGCCGCATCGAGGACATCCACGGCATGGCGGATTTCATCACGCATTACCCGGGCGTTGATGCCGCGCGGCTGGGCCTGTTCGGCATTTGCGGTGGCGGCGGATACTCGCTGTCCGCGGCAAAAACCGACAAGCGCTTCAAATCGGTCGCGACGCTGAGCATGTTCAACTCTGGCCGGGTGCGCCGCAACGGCTTTGCGGACTCGCAGCTCGGTACGATCGGGGAGCGGTTGCGGCGGGCTTCGGCCGCGCGTGCCCAGGAGATGGCGGGGGGAGAAATCCTTTATGCCGGCGATGCCGACATGACCGACGCGCAGATCGCGGCGCTGCCGTTCGAGATGTACCGGCAGGGTTACGAATATTACTGGCGGACCCACGCGCACCCGAATTCGACCTTCAAATATACGATGAGCGGCCTGCTCGACCTGATGCGCTGGGATGCCACCGATCAGATCGACCTGATCGACCAGCCGTTGCTGATGATTGCGGGCAGCAAGGCCGACAGTCTCTACATGACCGAGGAAGCCTTCTCGAAGGCCAAGGGGACGAGCGACAAGGCGTTGTTCAAGATCGAAGGCGCCACGCACATCGAGACCTATTGGGTTCCCGAATATGTCGACGCCGCGATGGGCAAGTTGTCGCCATTCTTCGCGCGGACGCTGTAGGTCGGCTGTTCGCCGGTCTGCCTCTCCCGCCACTCCAAGGAATTGATCATGAACATCGCTAAAATCGCATCGGTGGCGGGGCTGCTGTTCGGCATGGCTATCGTTCCCGCTCAGGCGCAATCACAGGAGGCTTCTTCGATGGAAACCGGGCAATCGCGCGCCCAGCAGCTCATGGGTGACATCGCGCCCAAGCTCGCCGAACTCACCGACGATGTCCTTTTCGGCGATGTGTGGGAGCGGCCCGGCCTGGCGAAGCGCGACCGCAGCCTGATCACCGTCGCGGCGCTGATCGCGCTCAACCGCCCCGAACAGCTGCGTTCGCATATGCGGCTCGCGCGCCAGAACGGGGTTGCCGAGGCGGAACTGGTCGAGACGATCACGCAGCTTGCCTTCTATTCGGGCTGGCCCAACGCAATCGCCGCGGTTGGCGTCGCACGCGAGGTCTTCGCCGAGAATGACGCGCAGAAAGGAAAGCCCCCGCCATCCACGAATGACGCCGTCGTCGTGACCAAGGCTGGCTCGCAGCCGTCCGTAGCTGGCGCCGCCGCCAATTTTGCCGGCGCCGTCCGGGTCGACATGCGCTTCCAGCGCCCGCTTCCCGCGCGCACCGGCGGCGGCATCGTGACCTTCGAGCCGGGAGCCCGGACCGCCTGGCACAGTCACCCGCTCGGTCAAACGCTGATTGTGACCGAGGGCCGGGGGCTGGTCCAGCATTGGGGCGGCCCCGTGCAGCCGATCGGCATTGGCGACCTCGTCTGGATCCCGCCGGGCGTCAAGCATTGGCATGGTGCAAGCGCAACTGACAGCATGGCTCATGTGGCGATCGCCGAGGCACAGGGCGGGCAATCGGTGACGTGGATGGAACAGGTGAGTAACGCGCAATATCGAGGGTCGGATCGCTGATCGGTCCGCCAAATTGACTTGGGCGCGTCGAGCAGCTGCCCGGCACCATTGCTTTGCCACTATTCAGCCGCTTGGCGGCCGCTGAGGTTCAAACGAACATTGCCTTGTCCGGCGCTTTCGCGAAAACCACACAAAATAGCGAGGCTTGAGGTAGTCTTCAGCGATCGCTTTCGACACTTTGTTCGCAGCGAACTGGATGGCATTGCGCTGTCGATTGCAAAGGTTGGGCGCGCGGGGCTCAGCCCGCCGAGAAGTTCAGCGACACGAGGGCAAAGACGAAGAGAAGAGCCACGGCCGTGAACAAGGCGGTCAGCGCCGTGAACAGGATCGCGCTCGACGGCCGCCGCGCATAAAGTTCGTTGGCATCGCTCGCGATCGCCGCATCGGCCATATCGTCCGCTTCCTCGTCCGGGGCGGCTTTGAGCAGCGCCGCGCTGATCGCGCTTGCGGGGACGGGCGTCAGAAATTCGCAGCCGAAGAGCCTGCCGTCGTGGCGGACGACGCGCGCGGGCGCGGCGCCGAGTTCGGGCAGGACCAGGAGGAACGTCTCGCCGATCGAAAAGCCCGCGCCGGTCTCGATCAGCAGGCCGGTCCGCGACAGGTTGCGGATGATCACGGCGGATTCGGTCGTGGCGGTGCGCGCCGCGACATCGAGCCGGAGGGTGCGGCGGCTCGTTCGCCTGCGATCGGTCGTTTCGACGGGGGCCGCGATATGCGCGAGCAAGGATCTCACCAACCTCTCCTTTGGTGAACCAGTATCGCCCGGAACCCTTAATATTGCATTTTCGCCGCGGTTTTTTGGGGACGCCGGTTGGGCGCATTGGCCTTGCTTAGATCGTACCGGATTCACTTAAACGCCGCGCGGAGAGTTGGGCCGATTCGCCGCTCGGACGGGGCGTTGAATGCGACGAGCCGTGTTAATTTGTGGTTCTAATTGGGACGGGAGCATCACTTTTTTGGCGGGCAATCTCGATAAGGGCTTTGTCATATATCATTGAATATAAGTCGTATTTTATTCTCCTGGCGATGCGGAGATGGTCGCTCGTTTGGTGCAAATTAGCGATAGATAAAAATGTGTTAACAAGCTTGCGGAGTCCCGGGAATCCATGTTTCCTAATGGGTGGGGAAGGTCCGAGTCGCTTGGACCGTGGGTCGCACTGACATTGGTGGAAATTTTGCTGTGCCGTTTTTGCGGCAGGGCGAGGTGCGTTCGAGGGAAATTGACATGGATGCTTTCGACAATCCGGCGCGGAATGGCATGACGGGTCCCGAGCGCGACGGCGCATCGAACGAGCCATCGAACCGGGCCGTAGCGGGCGGCGAATTTCTTGCCGCCGCGGCGAACGTGACCGCCGCCGCGTCGATCATCCCGCTGGCGATCCAGGCGATCCTCGTTCCCGACGCGAGCGGCCGCATCGTCCTGCCCGCCGGCGCGTCGATCGACGACATCACGATCTCGGGCACCGACCTTGTCATCACCCTGCCGAACGGTCAGGTGTTCATCATTCCCGGCGGCGCGGTCGATGTTCCGTCGATTGTCGTCGATGGCGATACGGTGCCGGCGAGCACGGTGGCGCAGCTGCTGGAGAATCTGGGTGAGCTGAACCCCGAAGCCGGTGTCCGCAGCTCGGGCGGCAATTTCGCCGATCCCGAAGGCCCGATCCAGGATGCCTATGCGCTCGGCGACCTGCTGCCCTATACCGAACTTGCCTTTCCGCAGCCCGAAGGCCGCGAGCTGATTCCCGACGCTCCGGATGAAGAGCCGACGATTTCCATTGTCACTCCCGACCAGCCGGCCGGGGCGCTCGACGCGACCTCCAGCGTCAATGAAGCCGGACTTCCGGCGCGCGGCAATGAACCCGCCGGAAGCAACAGCGCGGCGACCAGCGAAACCGTCACGGGTTCGATCGTCATCGATGCGCCCGACGGGCTGGTGTCGGTCGCGATCAACGGCACCGTCGTCACCGGCGTCGGCCAGGTCATCACCTCGCCGCTCGGCCAGCTCACCATCACCAGCGTGACGCCGGGCAATATCGGCTACAGCTACACGCTGGCCGACAACACCAATGCCAATGCCAATCTGACCGACGTCTTCAATGTCGTCGTTACCGACCGCGATGGCGATACGGCGCCCGCGCGGCTGACCATCTCGATCATCGATGACGTCCCGACGGCGCGCAACGACACCGACGCGCTGGCCGGCGGCACACGCGGGCCCGAAACGGGCAATGTGCTGACCGGGGTGGGCACCACCAGCGGGACCCCCGGCGCCGACACGCAGGGCGCCGACGGCGCCACCCTCACCGGCATTCGCGGCGCGGGCAGCGAGAGTTTTGCGGCGCCCGGCACGGTCCAGGGCCAATATGGCGCGCTGACCATCAACGCCAACGGCAGCTATTCTTATACCCGCAATCCGGGCACGCCGGGTGGCGTCAGCGACGTCTTCACCTATCGCATCACCGATGGCGACGGCGACACCTCGACCGCGACGCTGACGATCGCGATCGGCGACGCGCCCACCACGATTACGTTCGCCCCCGGCGACGGGGAAAGCGACGCCGGCACGATCGTGCGCGAGGCCGACCTGCCGGCGCGCGGCGGCGAAGCGCCCGGCTCGCAGTTCGACGGCGATGCGGCGTCGACGAGCGGCACAATCACCTTTACCGCGACCGATGGCGTGGGCAGCGTGACGATCGAGGGCGTGACCGTCACGCCGGGATCGTTGCCGCAACAGATTGTCAGCGATGCGACCGGAACACTGGTCGTCACGGGCTATTCCTACAATGCGCAGACGGGCCAGGGTTCGGTCACCTATGTCTATACGCTGAAGGACAATGTTCTCGACGGCGACGGCTCGACCGTCAGCTTCGATTTCACGATCACCGATCTCGATGGCGACGCCGCTTCGGATACGCTGGACATCGACATCATCGACGACGCGCCGACGGCGCTCGCCGACCTCGATAGCGTGACCGAGGACGGCCCGACGGTCGCGAACGGCAATGTGCTGATTGGTGCGGGCGGCAATGACGCGAATGCGACCGATGGGGTTGCCGACGTGCAGGGCGCCGACGGTGCGACCGTTACCGCGGTCACCGGCGGCACGGTTGGGACGGCACTGGCGGGCGCCTACGGCGCGCTGACGCTCAACGCCGACGGCAGCTACAGCTACGCTCTCAACAATGCGGCGCAGCCGGTGCAAGGCCTTTCGGCCGGGCAGACGCTGACCGAAACCTTCACCTACACGATCACCGACGGCGACGGCGATACGTCGACGACGACGCTGACGATCATAATCAACGGCGCCGACGACGGCATCACGATCAATGGCATCAACACCGAAGGCGGCGACCTGACGGTCGACGAGGATGACCTCGCCGACGGTTCGTCGCCCGACGCGGCGGCACTGACGCAGGCCGGCAGCCTTTCGATCTCGACCCCCGACGGGCTCGGCAATGTAACGATCGGCGGCACGCAGGTCGTGACGAACGGCGTGTTCACCGCGGGCACCGCGACGAGCCCGCTCGGCACGATCAACATCACGGGCTTCACCCCGGTGACGGGTGCCGACGGGTCGGTGATCGGTGGCACCTTCACCTATAATTATGTGCTGGGCGACAACACGTTGACCCACGGCGCGCAGGGCGAGGACAATGTCACCGACAGCTTTGCGGTGATCGTCACCGACAGCGACGGGTCGACCGGCAACGACAGCATCGATGTGCGCATCATCGACGACGTGCCGACCGCGCGTCCCGATAGCGACAGCGTGACCGAGGATAGCGGAAACGGCGACAATCCGGCGGCTGCCGATGGCAATGTTTTGACGGGCTTGGGTGGCGGCGACGCCAATGCGACCGACGGGGTCGCCGACACTCAAGGCGCTGATGGTGCGGTGGTCACCGCGGTGGCCGGCGGCACGCTGGGTGAGGCTTTTGCCGGGGCCTATGGCTCGCTGACGCTGAACGCCGACGGCAGCTATCGCTATGTGCTGAACAACCAGGCGCAACCGGTGCAGGGCCTTGCGGCCGGCGAAACGCTGACCGAGATCTTCACCTACACGATCACCGACGGCGACGGCGACACCGCGACCGCGACGCTGACGATCACCATCAACGGCGCCGATGACGGCGTGACGATCAATGGCCTGAATGCCGAAGGCGCCGAGGTCATCGTCAACGAGGACGATCTGGCCGACGGCTCGTCGCCCGACGCGGCGGCGCTGACCCAGCCGGGCAGCTTCACCGTGTCGACCCCCGACGGGCTCGGCAATGTGACGATCGGCGGCACGCAGGTCGTGACGAACGGCGTGTTCACCGCGGGCACCGCGACGAGCCCCCTCGGGGTCGTCAACATCACCGGCTTCACGCCCGTCCTGGGCGCCGACGGGTCGGTGATCGGCGGGACTTTCACCTATAATTATGTCCTTTCCGACAACACGCTGACGCACACGAGCATCGGCGAGGATTTCGTCGGCGACAGCTTCGCGGTCGTCGTGACCGACAGCGACGGATCGAGCGCGAATGCCAGCCTCGACGTGCGCATCATCGACGATGTGCCGTCCGCCAATCCTGACGCGGACAGCGTCAGCGAAGATGGCGGGACGGGCGAAAGCCCCCCTACCGCCGACGGCAATGTTTTGACCGGTACGGGCGGCAGCGACGCCAACGCAACCGACGGTGCGGTGGATGTGCGCGGCGCCGATGGCGCGAGCGTGACGGGCGTGGGATTTGGCCAGACCGCCGGCACTGTGGGGGTGCCGCTCGCTGGCGCCTACGGCACGCTGACGCTCAACGCCGACGGCAGCTACAGCTATGTCCTCAACAATGCGGCGCAGCCGGTGCAGGGCCTTTCGGCCGGTCAGACGCTGACCGAGATTTTCACCTACACGATCACCGACGGCGACGGCGATCCGGCGCCGACGACGCTGACGATCACGATCAACGGTGCCGATGACGGCGTGACGATCAACGGCCTGAATGCCGAAGGCAGCGAATTGCTGGTGTTCGAGGATGGCCTGCCGGTGCGCGCCGGCGAGGCGCCGGGTTCGGACACCAACCCCGCCAATGTCACCGACAGCGACAGCTTTACCGTGTCGACCCCCGACGGCATGGGCACGGTTGTGATCGACAGCTTCAACGGCGTGCCGCTCGGTGCCCCGCTGACGCTGGTCGTCGCCAACGGAACCTTCACGCCGCAGTCGGTCACGAGCGCCTATGGCACGCTCACCGTCACCGGCTTTACGCCCGTGACGGGCGCCGATGGATCGGTGATCGGCGGGACGTTCACCTATAATTATGTGCTGAACGACAACCGCGCCGACCATCCGGCAATGGGCCAGGACGGCCGCGACGACAGCATCGGGATCAAGGTCACCGACGCCGACGGTTCGACCGCCAGCGCGTCGATCGACGTCCGCATCGTCGACGACGTCCCCGACGCGATCAATGACGGCACGACGCAGACGATCGAGAATGCGCCGGTGACGATCAATGTGCTTGCCAACGACGTGCAGGGCGCCGACAGCGTCCAGCCTTCGGCGGTCCAGCTCGTCGCCGGCTCGCTTACCGGCACCGGCACGCTCGTCAACAATGGCAACGGCAGCTTCACCTACACGCCCGGCGCGCAGGAAACCGGCAGCGTCAGCTTCCAGTATCGGATCACCGACGGCGACAGCGACACCGACGTCGCCACCGCGACGATCACGCTCGTCGCCGATTCGGCGCCGCAGATCGGCAAGATCGCCGACGTCACCGTCGACGAGGACGGCCTGGTGGGCGCCAATGCCGACAACGGCCTGTCCGGCGAAGTGACCTCGACCGGCAGCGCGAGCGCCAATGGCACGATTACCGTCGATTTCGGCAGCGACGTCCCCGCGACGCTCGCGGGTTCGCTTGTGCTCAATGACAGTGCCGCGCTCGACACGCAGCTGACCGTCAACCTTGTGCCGGTGACCTTCGAAAAGGTCGGCAACGATCTCGTCGGTTCGGTCGGCGGCAATGAAGTGATCCGCATCAGCCTGACGGCCCCGACGGCGGGTCCCGGCGCGACGCAGGTCACCTATGGCTATACGGTCACCCTGTCGCAGGCGATCGATCAGGCGGTCCCGGGCAGCGAGGATAGCGATTTCCTTGCGGGGATCGGCTTCACCGTCACCGATAACGACGGCACCACCGCGTCGGGATCGTTCGGTGTCACGATCGTCGACGACCTGCCGACGCTCAACCTTTCGGACACGCCGACGACCGTCGTCGAAGGCGCGACCGCGACGGGCACCTGGACGCTCGACCGCGGCGCCGACGGCGTCTCGTCGGTCAATGTCAGCTTCGGCAGCGGCAGCGCGACGCTCTCGCTCGCGCCAGGAAGCAGCGTTTCGATCGCGCAGCCGACGGGCACGCTGACGGTCAACGCCAACGGCACCTTCAGCTTTGCGGCGGCGGGGAACCAGAACAACGCCACGAATCCGTCCGCCAGCTTCACCCTGTCGGCGGTCGACCGCGACGGCGATCCGACGTCGGACAGCCTGACGATCGCGATCACCGACGGCGCGAACCCGAAGAATGTTTCGCCGATCACGCTGACGGTCGACGAAGCCGCGATCGATGCGATCGGCAGCAACCCGGCGAGCCTCGCCGAAGTGACCAGCGGCGACCTCATTTTCTCGGCAGGCTCGGACACACTTTCGGGCTTCGCCTTCACCGGCGTCGCCGGGCTTGTCGCCAATCTCGACGGGACGGGCATCGACCTTTTCTGGTCGATGGCGCCCGGCGGGCAGACGATCATCGGTTCGCTGACGTCCGGTGGTCCGGCCGCGATCACGATCAGCCTGACGGCCCCCGCGTCGATCGCGCCCGGCTTGTCGGGTATCGCGACGGTTACCGTCACGCTCGCCGACAATCTGCCGCACGCGCTGGCGATGGCGGCACAGACGCAGGCGCTCGGCACCGTAACGGTGCAGGCGACCGATACCGACGGCGACCTCGCAACGGGCGTCGTCACCGTGCAGGTCACCGACGATGTTCCCACCGCCGATCCCGACACCGACAGCGTGACCGAGGATGGTCCCTCGACCGCCGACGGCAATGTGTTGACCGGTACGGGCGGCACCGACGGCAATGCGACCGATGGTGATGCGGACGTCAGGGGCGCCGATGGCGCGAGCGTCACCGGCGTGAGCTTTGGTGCGACGGTTGGCGTCGTGGGCGCGGGGCTGGCGGGCGCCTATGGCACGCTGACGCTGAACGCCGACGGCAGCTACACCTATGTCCTCAACAATGCGGCGCAGCCGGTGCAGGGTCTTTCGGCCGGGCAGACGCTGACCGAGATTTTCACCTACACGATCACCGACGGCGACGGCGATCCGGCGCCGACGACGCTGACGATCACGATCAACGGTGCCGATGACGGCGTGACGATCAATGGCCTCGACGTCGAGGGCACCGAACTGGTGGTCGACGAAGATGGCCTGGCGGCGCGCCCCGGCGAGGCACCCGGGTCGGCCCCGAACCCCGCCAATGTCACCGACAGCGACAGCTTTACCGTGTCGACCCCCGACGGCATGGGCAGCGTGGTGATCGACAGCTTCAACGGTGTGCCGCTCGGTGCCCCGCTGACGCTGGTCGTCGCCAACGGAACCTTTACGCCGCAGTCGGTCACGAGCGCCTATGGCACGCTCACCGTCACCGGTTTCACCCCCGTCACGGGCGCCGACGGATCGGTGATCGGCGGGACGTTCACCTATAATTATGTGCTGAACGACAACCGCGCCGACCATCCGGCAATGGGCCAGGACGGCCGCGACGACAGCATCGGGATCAAGGTCACCGACGCCGATGGTTCGACCGCCAGCGCGTCGATCGACGTCCGCATCGTCGACGACGTCCCGGCCGCCTCGCCCGAGGCGAACCAGAACGTCGCCGAGGGCGCGACCGTCACCGGAACGCTCGACTTTGTGCAGGGCGCCGATAGTGCAACCGTCACCGCGATCAATGGCACCGTCCTGGTCTTCGGCGGCGACGACTTCTCGCAGGCGATCGACATCGGTCACGGTACGATCAAGGTGAAGGCCGACGGCAGCTACAGCTTCACCGCCGACGCATCGGTGTCCGGCACCGGCAGCGCCGCCGCGACCTACACGGTCACCGATGGTGACAACGACACCGCGACCGCGTCGATCAGCTTCACGATCACCGACGCCAATGTCCCGACCGCGGGCCAGACGCAGGCTTCGGTCGACGACGATGCGCTCGCCGGCGGCAATCCCGCCAGCACGACCGGCGACCTGGCCGATCCGAACAGCGACGGCGACAATGATCAGGCGACCTTCAGCGGCCTGCTCAACCTCAATTTCGGCGGCGACGGTCCGGGTTCGGTGAGCTTTGCCGCAGTGAACGGCCTGTTCGTCATTGTCGGTCAGGAATCGGTCCAGCTTGGCTGGAACGCGGGCACCAACACGCTGACAGGCACCGGTCCGCGCGGCGTGCTGTTCACCGTCGAAGTCACCAACCCGGCAACGGGTGCTTACAAAGTGACGCTGGTCGATAATGTCCTGCACACACCGGGCGGCGACGAGAATGATGCCACGGCGGTGTTGGGCTTCATCGTCAGCGACAGCGACGGATCGACGGCGCCCGGCACGCTCCGGATCACCTTCGACGACGATGCGCCGACGGTGGTTGCGAACATCACGCAGCCGGTGCTGACGGTCGATGAATCGGCATTTGGCACCGACGCGCCGTTCAGCTTTGCATCGGTCTTTACCCCGACCTTTGGCGCCGATGGCGCCGCGGCGATGAATTCGACGACCTATGCGCTCGGCATCACGGCCGGACCGACCGGCCTTGTCGACACGCTGACGAACCAGGCGGTCGTGCTCAGCGTCGTCGGCGGCGTGGTCGAGGGCCGGACCGAGACCTCGAACGAGCTGGTCTTCACGGTCAGCGTCGCGGCGAACGGCACGGTCACGCTCGACCAGAGCCGCGCGGTCGTCCACACCCCGAACAGCGGACCCGATCAGCCGACGAGCCTGTCGGCCGACAATCTGATCACGCTGACCGCGACAGTTACCGATCGCGATGGCGACACGGCGACCGCCACCGCCAATATCGGCCAGAATCTGATATTCAAAGACGATGCGCCAGTGGCGAATGACGATACAGCGGGCCTCACCGAAGGCGGCCCGATCTCGGTCACCTTCGACGTCGACACCAACGACACCGACGGCGCCGACGGTTTCGGCAGCCGCACCTTCACCAGCCTGACGGGCACCTATGGTACGATTACGATCAACGGCGACGGCACGCAGACCTATACGCTGAGCGCCGCCGGCCAGATTGCGATCAACGCGCTCGCCCCCGGGGCGACGCTGACCGACATCTTCACCTACACCCTGACCGACAAGGACGGCGACAGCGACCCCGCGACGCTGACGGTCACGCTGACCGGCACCGACGACGGCGTGACGATCACCAATCTGGTGCCCGAGGCGCAGGGCGGCGATGTCTCGGTCGACGAGGATGACCTGCTCGCCGGCTCGGATACGGTGAAGGAATCGCTCACCCAGACCGGCACCTTCAACATCTCGGCACCCGACGGCGTCGCGAACCTCACGATCCATGGCGTGCAGGTCATCAACAATGGCGTGTTCACGCCGGCGACGATTCCCACTCCGCTCGGCAATACGCTGAATATCACGGCCTATAATTCGGCAACTGGCGAGATCAGCTATAGCTACACGCTGGCTGCTGCCGAGGCCCATGCGACGGGCGCCGGCGAGAACAGCCTGTTCGAGAATTTTGTCGTCACCCTGACCGACGTCGACAATGATACGACCAGCAGCACGCTGTCGGTGAATATCATCGACGACGTGCCGACGGCGCGGCCCGATGCCGACATCGTCGTCGCCGAGGATGCGGCGGCAGTGGGCGGAAACCTGCTGACCAACGACACGCGCGGCGCCGATGGCGCGAGCGTGACGTCGGTGACGATCGGGGCGACGACCACCGCGATCAATGCGGTCGGCACGACGACGATTACCACGGCGAACGGGGTCTACACCTTCACTGCGGCCGGCGCATGGACCTTCGATCCGAACCCGGTGAGCAATGCCGCGGCGGTGGACGCGGGCTTCAGCTACACGATCACCGACGGCGACGGCGATCCGGCGACATCGACGCAGGCGATCAGCCTGATCGACGGCGCTAATCCCATCGGCGGCGGATCGATCACGCTCGCGCTTGACGATCAGAATCTGGCCGACGGATCGACCTCCGCAAACCCCGATTTCACCAGCGGCTCGCTCGTCTTCACACCGGGTTCGGACGCAATAGCCTCGATCGTTTTCGCAAGCAGCGTTGCGGGTCTCGGCGGCGGCCTGACCTGGCTGCGCGTCTCCGACACGCAGATCACCGGCTCCGACGGGGCGCGGCTCGTCGTCACGCTCGACCTGGTACGCGTCGGCAACAATGCGTCGGTCACCGCGACGCTCAACGACAATTATGACGATCATCCGACGATCAACGTCGACGACCTCGTCAACCTCGGCTCGGTCGGTGTTGTCGCCACGGACGTCGATGGCGATACGGCGAATGGAACGGTCAATGTCACCGTTTCGGACGACCTGCCGACGGCGCGTCCCGATACCGATGCGGTGACCGAGGATACGGCGACGGTTGCCACGGGCAATGTCCTGACAGGCGTCGGCACGACCAATGCGCCGGGCAGCGCCGACACGCTGGGCGCCGACGGCGCGGCGGTGACGGGCGTCGCCGCCGGGGCTTCGCCGACGCCGGTGACGGGGAATGTCGGCTCGGTGGTCAACGGGACCTATGGCACGCTGACGCTGGGCGCCGGCGGCGGCTACACCTATACGCTGAACAACGGCAATGCGACGGTGCAGGCGCTCGGTGTGGGCGAAACGCTGCTCGAAACCTTCACCTATACGATCACCGATGGCGACAATGACCATTCGACGACGACGCTGAAAATCACGATCAACGGCTCGAACGATCTGCCGACGATCGGGTCGGCGGCGACCGCGGTATCGGACGAGGGCCTGCCGGGCGGTTTCCCCGATACGACGGGCACGGTCGATACGACCAACCTCACCGTCCGGAACGGAACGATCACGGCCACCGACCTCGATGGCGATGCGCTGACCTTCTCGCTCGGCGCACCGGCGACGGCGCTGTTCTCGGGCGGTCAGCCGATCGTGTGGGACACGACCAATCCGCAGCTTTTGCTAGGCAAGGTCGGTGGCAATACGATCATCAGCGTTTCGATCAACAACAGCGGCAACTTCACGGTAACGCTGTCGGCGCCGATCGATCATCCCAACACGACGGTGGAAGACGCACTGTCGCTCGTGGTGCCGGTCAGCGTCAACGACGGCACGACGACGGTGACCAACGCGACCGCGCTGACCATCGGGCTCGAGGATGACTCGCCGATTGCGATCGCCCCGCTTGCCGCGGCGCTGATCAATGCCCCCGGCTCGTCGGTGTATCAGTCGCTCGATACCGACGGCGATGTCGATAACAATTATGGCGGCGACGGTCCGGGAAGCGTGATCTTCACCGCGGCGACGATCGCGGCGCTCCAGGCGCAGAATCTGACCTCGGGCGGTCTGGCGCTCAACTATGTCATCTCGGCGGGCGGCACCGTCCTCACCGCCGAAAAGCCGAACGGCGATGATGTCTTCATCATTCGCCTGCAGCCGGCCGGCCATGCCGACCAATATCAGGTCCAGATGATCCAGAAGCTCGATTCGACCCAGACGGTCGATTTCAACAGCGGCGGCTATAATTTCGTCGGCGGCAATACCGCGTGGGTCGGCTTCGTGAAGACCGGCGACAATAATAGTCAGGACATTCTGGTCACGCCGATGAAGAATGGCGTCGACGGCGGCACGGTGAACGCGAACAACACCGAAACCGGCGTCGATAACAACAATGTCGGGGCGAACGAGGCGGTGCGCGTCGATTTCGTCATCGATCTGACCGGCTCGCCCGCCAACGGGCAGGACTATGGCGTGCTGGCCAATCAGAACCACGCCTTCGACTCGCATTATAATGCGAACGGGGCGTCGGCGCTGTTCACCAATATCAACTCCAGCAGCAGCGTCCGGCTTGTCGCACGCGACGATATCGACACCGACAACGACATCGGCGACGGGGTCAAGGACACGATCACCAAGGTGGCGATCAGCTTCAACAATGCGACGCTCTCCGTGACGGCGAACGGCACCTATAATGTCGGCGGTCAGAACTTCACCGTGACCTTCGCCAATGGCGAAGCGACCGTCGCCGGTGTCGTCGCGAATACCGTCGTCGCCGGTTTTACCGCCGATGGCTACAACAGCATCGAATTCCACCATGCCGGCGGCGATACATTCAAGATCGGCGACTTCGGTGCGGTGGTGCAGACCGAAAACCCGGTGAACTTCAACGTCCCGGTCACGATCGTCGATGGTGATGACGACGGTGCGCAAGCCTCGCTGGCGATCACCACGGCATCGCCATTGCTTGTCATCGGCTCGGCAACCGCCGATGTCGTGGGCGAGCCCACCGACCATGTCGTCGCCAATCCGCAAGGGCAGGCCGACGGCGCCGTCCAGGGTGGCGCGTTCGACGATACGCTGGTCGGCGATCCGGGATCGGTGACGATCACCGAAGGGCAACAGGCGAATATCGTGCTCGTGCTCGACAGTTCGGGCAGCATGACCACGCAGATCGACTTCGACGGCGGCACGATCTCGCGGATGCAGGCGCTCAAGAATGGCGTGAACGCGCTGATCGACAGCCTGTCGCAATCGGGCGCGCTCGACGTGCGCATCACGGTGATCGATTTCGACGCCAGCGGCACCAATCTTGGGACGTTCAACCTGATCGTGAACGGTGTCGTCCAGACGGCGCAGGTCACCTCGGCGAAGGCGGCGGTCAACGGCATGTCGGCGTCCGGCGGCACCAATTATGAAGATGGTCTTCAGGATGCATTGAGCTGGATCAACGGCAACAACGGCATCGCCGGCGCCGATGTGAACAAGGTAGTGTTCGTTTCCGACGGCCTCCCGACCCTCTGGAATACCGGCGGCACGGGGAGTGATTCGGATGCGACCAACGTCCAGAATTCGATGGACCAGGTCCTCGGGTCGGACGGCACCAACGAGCCGCAGCAGATCCTTGCGACCGGCTATTCGATCGACTCGATCGGCATCAACGTCAATTCGACGCTGCTCGCGCGGCTGAGCGACGTCGAAGACGGCAATGCGTCGGGCGGAACCGGTAGCGCGACCAACGCGGACTCGGCCGAAGAGCTTGCCGCGGTCCTTCAGGTTCTGGGCGGCTCGACCGACCTCGCGGCGGCGGCGAATGACACCATCAATGGCGGCGCCGGCGGGGACGTGATCTTCGGCGACGTCCTGTTCACCGATGCGCTGGCGACCCAGCTGGGCGTCAGCCTTCCGGCCGGGTCGGGCTGGGCGGTCTTCCAGACGCTCGAAGGCCGGGCGAATCTGGAATCGATCGATCCGGGCCTGAATGGCGGCGACTGGAACCGTCAGGACACGATCGCCTATATTCGCGCGAACTATGCGGCGCTCGCGAAGGAAAGCGGCCGGACCGGCGGCAACGACACGATCAATGCGGGGACCGGGAATGACATCGTCTTCGGCCAGGAAGGCAATGACAGCATCGATGGCGGCGACGGCGACGACCTGATTTCGGGCGGCACCGGTTCGGACACGCTGACCGGTGGTATCGGCAACGATATTTTCTGGCTCGCCAATGGTGAGTTCGGGGCGACCGAAACGATCAATGGCGGTGCGAACAACGACACCATCCTGTTGACGGGCGCCACGACGGTCAATTTCGCGGGCGGCACGATCAGCGGCGTCGAAACGCTGACGGGCAGCAGCGGTATCGACACCGTGTCGATGTCGGCAGCGCAATGGGCGTCGTTCGGCGCGATCGACCTGGCGGTCGGCGCCGACGTGCTGAACGTCACATTCAGCGGCGCGGTGAATATTTCCGCCGCGGGCACGCCGGTGATCAGCAATGTTGAGACGAGCAACCTCACCGGCTCAGGCGGTGCGGACACGCTCACGCTGACCGGCGCGCAGCTCGACGCGATCATCCAGGCAGCCGGAACGATCGACCTTGCCGGCGGCAGCACCGATATCATCGCGCTGACCTCGACCTCGGCCGACCTCAACGGTCTCGCCGATGGCAGGCTGGTGAATGTCGAGACGGTTTCCGCATCGGGAGCTGCGACGGGCGTGACGATCAACCTCGGCGCCCAGACCGAGACGATGACGATCACCGGGTCGGCGAGCGGCGACGCGCTCACCGCGAGCACCGGCAACAACAGCGTGGTCAGCGCCGGCGCCGGGGCCGATACGGTCACCATCAACGCCGCAGCACTCACCACGCGCGCCTGGACGGTTGATCTGGGCAGCGGCGACGGCGCGGCGGACAAGGTCGTCTTTAGCCACACGGCCCTGGGGTTTGGCGACAATACGGTCGCCACCGTCAGCAATTTCTCGACGACAAACGACCGGGTCGCGGTGTCGATGGGCGGGATCAGCCGCACCGATGGCAGCTTCGTGACCGTGACGGCAACGCAGACGACCATCGGCGCCGGGGTCGAAGTCGTCGAACTGGTCAATAGTGCCTGGGTGACGGGTTCGCTTGGCAACGACGGCGACGGATCGACGATCGAAGGCTTCATTCAAGCGGCAACCGACGGCATTCCGGCCGGGATCTATACGTTCATCGTCTATTCGGGCACGGGCGGTTCGGCGAATGCCGGCATCTATTCGGTGTCGATCACAGACTCGACCAACCCCACTCAGGGCGGCATGGCCGTCGAACATATTATGACGATCAACGGCGTGGGTTACGGCAATCTTTCCGCCGCCAACTTTGTCGGAACCGCCGACCCGATCATCCTCGATCTGGGCGGCGACGGCTATGCCTTTGGCGCGACCGCGGCGTTCGACATCAATGCCGACGGTGCGGCCGACCGGGTGACGTGGAATTCGTCGAACGACGGCATTCTGGCGGTCGACCTCAACGGCAATGGCAAGATCGATAGCGGAACCGAGATTTTCACCCCCGGCTTCGGTGGCGGCAATTTCGCCAGCGGCGTCGCGGCACTCGCCTCGCTCGACGGCAATGGCGATGGCGTCATCGACGCGGCCGACGCGGCGTTCGCCAACCTCCTGATCTGGCAGGACGCCAACGCCGACGGCGTCAGCGATGCGGGCGAGCTTTCGAGCCTTGCCGATCGGGGGATCGCCTCGATCGCGACGGGCGCCACCCCCACCGACGAACAGGTCGATGGCCAGGCGGTGACCGCGCGCGGCGGCTTCACCCGCGAGGACGGTACGAGCGGCGACTATATCGAGGTTCAGCTCGACACACAGCTCGGCGCTCGCGCACCGGCGCGCGAGGCGGAAGACGTCCAGCGCGCCGCGGGCAACCAGGCGCTGACGAGCTCGCTGGTCGCCGCGTCGTTGATCGTTGGGGTTCAGAACGCGCAGCCGGACAGCGGCGCGTCGCCGATCGTTGCGGCGAAGGACGAGCCGGGTATCGAGCAGGCCGACGGCGGCGTCGCAGCGGCATCCATCGATGCTGCGGCGACGGCCGCGCCTTCGAGCGCTGCGAGCGACAGCCTCGCCGAAACGCCGAAAACCGCCGCGCACGACACATCGGCCACACCGCATTCCGACGAGGCGAGCCCCGCCGCGATCGACGGCGCCGAGGACAGCGGCTGGCGCAGCGAGCCCACCGACAATGCCGACGCCGGCAACTCGGATTCGCTGGCCGACATGACCGCGGATCGCGGCTCGTTTGATCCGGGCGTGATGGACGGTCTGCTGGCGCTGGCGGCGGTGCCCGCCGAGGCGGCCGCCGCGGCGCATGATCCGGCGGCGACTGCGGTGCTTGCCGAGGTCCTGGAGAGCGGCGCCAGCACGGTCGATCAGCTGATCCACGCCGTCACGGGCGGCGGCGAACCGGTGCAGGTCGCGGCCGGCGAGGCGCCCGCTTTCGATCTGGCGCAGTTCCTCGATCAACAGATCGCGCCCGACGTGGCGTTCCCGACCAGTCAGGCGCTGGAAGCGGATCTTCACCAGATGGCGGCGGCCTGATCGAGAAAATTTAGGACCAGTGGAACAGAGAATAACGGGAGGGCGATACGAAATGGCACATCAACCGGGAAAATGGATGGCGGGGGCATTCGCCGCGCTGGCCTTCGCCCAGCCTGGCAGCGCATTTGCGCAGGCGCTTGCCGATCTGCCGATCGATCAGGTGCGAACCGAGGTCCAGACCCGCTATGACGCGGCGCTGGCGCTGACCACCGATCGATCGGTCGTCGCCGCCAACAGCAATGTCTATACCTGGGCGTCGGAAGCCAAGGTCCAGTGCGGCATCGCGAAGGGCTTCCTGAAATCGGGCACCAAGGACGCCGAAAGCCTGCGCCGCTGCGATTTCGCTTATGGCATGATGACCAAGCGGCCGCAGCCGACGCCCGAAGCGCCGCTGGTGCCGCCGGCACCGCCGAGCGAAAATTGCCCGCCCGAGGTCGCCTCGACCTTCTATTTCGACTGGGATTCGACCGCCGCGCCCGCCGATGCGGGCCAGTCGGTCGCCTTCATGGCCGAGAATCGCACGCGCTGCGGCTGGCGCAGCTTTACCGTCGTCGGTCACACCGACCGGTCGGGCTCCGACAAATATAACGACGGCCTGGCGCTGCGCCGCGCGCGCGTGATTGCCGACATGATGGGCACCGCGGGCATTCCGGCCGACGCCATCGCGGTGTCGGGCATGGGCGAGCGCAAGCCGCGCGTCCAGACCGTCGACGGCCAGCGCACGCCGGAGAACCGGCGCGTCGAAGTTGAAGTGAACGGGAATGGGGGACAGTGATGAAACCGCAATATAAGCTCGCCGGCTTTGCCTCGGCCATCGCCATATCCTTTTTCGCCAGTTCGGCCCTGGCCGAGCCGACCAGCATGCAGAATGTCATGGCGGTCGCGATCGATTCGAATCCGCAGATCAATCAGGCGGAAATGAACAAGCAGGCGATCGAGTTCGAACTCGAGCAGGCGAAGGGCCTGTATCTGCCGCGCGTCTCGCTCGAATTGTCGGCGGGGGTCCGCCGACTCGAAAATGCGACGCGCCGCAACCTCGGCATCGCCAACGACGAGCTCTATCCGCTCGAAGCGGGGATCCGCGCCGAGCAGACGCTGATCGATTTCGGGCGGCGCCACGGCGAAAAGCTTCGTCAGGCGGCGCGCGTCGACGGCGCGGCGCTGCGCGTGGTCGAACGGTCCGAGTTCATCGCGCTACAATCGGCGCGGCAATATCTCGACGTCCTGCTCCAGCAGCGCGTCGTCGCCGCCGCCGAAGACAATATGACCTTTCACAACAGCCTGGTGTCGGACCTGTCGAGCGGGGTGACCGCCGGGTCGATCAGCGTCGCCGACCTGCAGCAGGCGCAGGAGCGTGCCAAGGCGGCAAGCGTGCGTGTGTCCGAAGCCAAGGAAGCGCTGGCGAACGCCAAAATCGAGCTGCTCGCGCTCAGCGGGCTCGAGGTTGAAGAGGTGCAGATGCCGCCTGTGATGGCCGAAAAGTTGCCCGTCAGCCTGAGCGAAGCGGTCGGCCTGACCCGGTCGCGGCACCCCAAGGTGCTCGAGGCGCAGGCCGACGTCGATGCGGCGAATGCCGAAGCGAAGAAGGAAAAGGGCGATATTTTCCCGACGATCGGCCTCGAATTTTCGGGCCGGATCGGCGAGGATATCGACGCGTTCCGCGGCGAGACGACCGACCTGTTGGGCCGCGTCGTCCTGCGCTGGGATATTTTCAACGGCGGGATCAACCAGGCAAAATATCAGGAGATGGTGCGCCGCGCGAGCGAGAGCCGCTTCCGCCTGCACGAAACCGAGCGCAATGCCGAGGCCGATACGCGCCGCGCGTGGAACAGCCGCGAAACGCAGACCGCGGTGTTCCGCGACCTCGTCGATCAGAGCAAGTCGACCGACGAACTCCTGCTGTCGTACCGCGAGCAATTCTCGGTAGGCCGGCGGTCGCTGCTCGACGTGCTCGATGCGCAGAACACGCGTTTCAACGTCCAGGTACGCGCCGAAACCGCCCGTTTCTCGGAGATGTTCGCGGTTTACCAGATCCTTGCATCGACCAACAGCCTGCTCGAAGCGTTCAACCTGACCGCCCCCGAAGCGCGCCGCGTCTATGCGCGCGAGAAGGTGAATTACGGCCCGCCGGCGCCGGCCGAACTCCAGCGCCGCCACCACCCGTAATAATTTATTAGCGGATTGATTCTAAGTAGAAAATTCAAGATATGGTACAGGGTCAATCCTCGATTGCACGTATCGGTAAAGAGGTGCCGGGCGATCCGCTGATCGCCTGCATCCTCTTTGTTGCGCAGCATTTCGGCCAGAATTTCCAGCGCGGTGCGCTTGTCGCGCTCGCGCGCGATGAAAGGGGGTTTCTTCCCTTTCATCAGGCCGAGGCGGCGCTCGATCTCTGCTTCATCAACAATGAGCGACTCTATGCGCGCAAGGTGCGGAACCTTGCGCGCGACCTGCCCGCGATCATTCGCCGCACCGACGCATCGTGCGCGGTGCTGATCGAGGCGAAGGACGGCCAGTATCTCATCTGGGAACCGGGTGCCGAGGCGCCCGTGTGGGCCGACGCAGCGGCGGTCGAGGAAAGTTATGCCGGACAGGCGGTGGCGGTCGCCGCCGACCCGACCGCGATCCGCGCCGAGGAACGGCCGTGGGACGAACAGGCGAAGCGCCACTGGTTCTGGAGCGAGGTCCGGCGGATGCGCCGTTCCTTCTATCCGGTGCTCGGCGCGGCGCTGATGATCAACCTGCTCGGTTTCGCGCTGCCGCTGTTCACGATGAACGTCTATGACCGCGTCATCCCGAACAAGGCGGTGTCGAGCCTGTGGGTGCTCGCGGTCGGCGCGCTGCTCGCTTTCGCGGTCGAATTCACGCTCCGCCTCGCGCGTTCGACGTTGCTCGACGATCTCGGCCGCGACCTCGACGTCAAATTGTCGGAGAAGATCTTCTCCAAAGTGCTGAACATGCCGCTCGCCGATCGCCGTGGCAGCACGGGCATGCTCGCGCGGCGCGTCTCCGAGTTCGAATCGGTGCGCGATTTCTTCGCCTCGACAACGATCGTGCTGATCGTCGACCTCCTTTTCCTCGTGCTGTTCCTGATCATGATCGCGGTGCTCGCAGGCTGGCTCGCGCTTGTCCCGCTGGCGATCATTGTCGCGATGGGCGTTGCCGGTTATTTCCTGCAGCGGCGCATGATGCAGGCGTCGCTCGACAATCAGGCCGACATGAGCATCCAGCACGCGATGCTCGTTGAGGCGATCGGCGGCGCCGAAACGGTCAAGAGCTGCGCTGCCGAGGGACAGATACTCGGCCAGTGGCGCCGGATGGTCGACACCAGCGCGCGGACGCAGGCGGTGATGCGCCGGACCGGCGCCGCCGCGATCAACCTCGCGACGCTCGGTCAGCAATTTTCGGGCCTCGCGCTCATCGTCGGCGGCTTTTATCTGTTCGATGCAGGCAAGATTTCGATGGGCGCGATCATCGCGATCGTGATGCTCGCCGGGCGCTCGATGGCCCCCGTCGGCCAACTCGCCTTCCTGATGACGCGCGGGCGGCAGGCGCTGACGACGATGGCGAGCATCCAGCAGATGATCGAGGCCGACGACGAACGCCGCATGGGCAGCAGCGCGCTGAACCTGACGATCGACACGGGCAATATCTCGGTCGAGGGCCTGTCCTTCACCTATCCGGGCGCCGCGGCGCCGTCGCTGACCGACATCGACCTCAAGATCGAGGCGGGCGAGCGGATCGCGATCGTCGGCCGCGTCGCGTCGGGCAAGTCGACGCTGGGGCGCCTGCTCTGCGGGCTGTACGCGCCCGAGGCGGGCAATATCTTCATCGACGGGCTCGACAGCCGCCAGCATTCGCCGATCTACCTGCGCTCGCAATTCCGCTTCGTCGGGCAGGACGCGGTGCTGTTCAGCGGCTCGATCAAACAGAATATGCAATTTTGCGCGCCCTCGGCGACCGACGCCGAGCTGCTCGCGACGCTGCAGTCGATCGGCGCCGACCGCTTCATGGGCCGCGACGAAACCGGGCTCGACCGGGGGACGGGCGAGCGCGGCGGGCAGTTGTCGGGCGGCCAGCGCGGTTTCCTGACCATCGCACGCGCGCTCGCCTCACCCTCGCGGCTGCTCTTCCTCGACGAGCCGACCGGCGCGATGGACACGCAGAGCGAGCGGCTTTTCATAACCGCGCTCGATAGCGCCGTCGCGAAATCGCAGACGGTGATTATCGCGACGCACCGCGAGGCGATCCTGCAGATGTGCGACCGCATCATCGTCATCGACGGCGGACGGATCGTCGCCGACGGCCCGCGCGCCGACGTCCTCGCGCGATCGACCAAGGAACCGGCAGCATGATCCCTGAGCTTCACATCGGGCGCGATGGCGCCGCCAGCGCCGAGGCGCCGTGGGCCGACGACAAAGCGCTTCGCGATGGTTCGTCGAAGAGTCTCAAATTCGTCCTGCTCGGACTCACGGTCGTCGCCGCGGCGATCCTGTTCGCTTCGTCGAACGATCGCCTGTCGCGCTTGGTCGAGGGTGTGATTGCCGATTGGACCGCCGACCCCGTCGAAACCGCCAAAGCGGCGAAGAAGAATGCGATCGCCAAGCTGATTACAGAAACCGAAACCGACTCGATCGTCCCCGCCGCCGAGGGCGCCGACGCCGTAGCGCGCAACGCGCTGCTCCCGGTCTCGACGCTGCCGGTCGAGGCGGCGCGGCCGTTCCTGATGCCGACGATCTCGCTGGTGCAGGCGACCAATGCGCAGCGCTGCCTGACGCAGGCGATCTATTATGAGGCCGCGACCGAATCCGACGCGGGCAAGGCCGCGGTCGCGCAGGTCATCCTCAACCGCATGAAGCACCCGGCCTATCCGAACACCGTCTGCGGCGTGATCTATCAGGGTAGCGCGCGCCCGGGATGCCAGTTCAGCTTCGCGTGCGACGGTTCGATGCGCCGCCCGCCGGTGCCCGCGCTGTGGCGCCGGTCGGCCGAGATCGCGCGCGCGGCGCTATCGGGCCACGTCGAGGTGAGCGTCGGCATGGCGACGCATTATCACGCCAATTATGTCCTGCCGCGCTGGGCGCCGAAGCTGACCAAGATCGAGCAGATCGGCGCGCATATCTTTTATCGCTGGCCGGGTTCGTGGGGGAAGCCCGGGGCTTTCTCCGATGCCTATGCCGGCGCCGAATGGATCCCCGCGTTCAGCCAGCTCTATCAGGGCAGTACTGCCGCTGTGGAGGCGCTGCCCGGCGAAGCGATCGCGGTCGAGGGCGTGCCCCCGCCGCGCGACCCGACCGACCACCGCGCCGACAATGACGTCGGCGGCCGTGTCGATATGACCAAGGGTTGGGTACCCAATATTCCGGACCCGACGCAGAGCAAATCGCGGTTCGACAGCCTGACGAGCCAGCAGGGCGTCGCCGCCACACCCGAAACCCAACCCGGACAATAGCGCATGGGAATCGTGAAATTCTGGCAGCGCCTCCGCGGAAGCGAGCAGATCATGGTCGCGGCTGCCGCCGGCTTCGTGCTGTTCCTGCTGTGGGCGAGCATCGCGCGCGTCGATGAGGTGTCGCGCGGGCAGGGGCGCGTCATCCCCTCGTCGAAGGTGCAGATCATCCAGTCGGCCGAACCCTCGACGATCCGCGAAATCCTCGTCCGCTCGGGGCAGACGGTCAAGAAGGGCCAGCTGCTCGTCCGGCTCGACAATACGACGTCGCAGTCCGAACTCGGCCAGCTCGAAACCGAAAACGCCCGCCTCGCGCAGCGCGCCGCGCGGCTTGCGGGCGAAGGCGGCGGGGCGGGTTGCATTGGGACAAGCTGCGGCGACGAAACGCGCCTCGCCGAAGTGCGGCGCTCGTCGCTGCAAAGTCAGCTCGCCGCGCTGTCGGCCAGCGTCGAACAGCGCCGCCGCGACATGGGCGAAGCGCAGGCCACCGCCTCGTCGCTCGAAAGCAGCCTGAGCCTCGCGCGCGAACAGGTCGCGATGCTCGCGCCGCTCGCGGCAAAGGGCGTCGTGCCGCAGACCGAATTGCTCACCGCGCAGCGCGAAGTCGTCGACATCCAGGGCCGGCTCGCTGCGGCGCGCCAGGCGATTTCGCGTTCGCAGGCCGCGGTGCGCGAAGCCGGCGCCGAAGTGTCGCGCGCGCGCTTCGATTTCCAACAGGAAGCGCTCAACGAGCGTAGCCAGCTCACAACCAAGATGGCGGTGAACGAGGAAACGATCCGCGGCGCCGAAGGGCGGCTCGCGCGCTCCGAAATCCGCTCGCCGACGCGCGGCGTTGTCAACGACCTGCTCGTCAACACGCTCGGCGGCTATGTGAACGCGGGCGAAAAGATCATGCAGATCGTGCCGCTCGGCGACAAATTGCTGATCGAAACGCGCGTCACCCCGCGCGACATCGCCTTCATCAAGGTCGGCGACCCGGCGAACGTCAAGGTCACCGCCTATGACTTTTCAATCTATGGCGGACTCAATGGCAAGGTCGTGCGGGTGTCGGCCGACAGCATCTATGACGAGGTCGAGCGGCAGGCCTATTTCACCGTCGTCGTCGAAACGACGAACAGCTATCTGACCTCGAACGGCCGGCGGCTGCCGATCACCCCCGGCATGCTATGCGACGTCGAGATTGTGACCGGCAAGAAATCGGTGCTGAGCTATTTGCTCAAGCCGGTCTTGAAGGTCAGCGGATCGGCGCTCACCGAACGCTGATTGTTCAGCGCCAGCGTGTAGGATTTCTGCGACGCCGGGATCGCCGTGAGGTTCGGCGACGGTTGCGTACCGCGATAGGCGTGGACCCAGCGGCGGTTCTCGCTGAACGACAACACCGGCCGCACCGCATTGGGCTGGCTGCCGTCGTAAAGCCGGTCGGTCACATTATCGAGCACGACCTTCCCGGCGTCGGTCTGGACGAGCAGGAAGGCGTGGTCGGCGTTGGCGGCGAGATCGCGGAGGAGCACGAGCTTCATGCGGTCGGCATCGACCCCCGCGGCGCGCAGCATCTGCATCTTCAGGATCGCGAAATCCTCGCAATCGCCTTTGCCGCGCCCGAGCGTCTGCTCGGCGGTCGCCCAGAAATCGCGCTGCCGGTAATTGCGGTCGTCGTTCACATAGGCGATCTCGCGATTGACCCATTGATTGACGCGCGCGAGCAGGTCCTGCTCGGCCAGCCCCGGCGAAGCGTTCGCGCGGCGCAGCTTGCTTTGCATCAGCCCTGCGGGCGCGGCGCGACGGACATGATCCCAGCGGTCGTCGAAGCGTGTTCGCTTGACCGGGATCGCGCGGGTGCCGAGTTCGGCGGCGGGATCATATTCGGCGGTTTCAACAAGCGGTGCAAAAATCGACGGCGTTCCGCAGCCTTCAGGGGAAGCGAAAGCGATCGGGGTACGGCTGGCGGGCTCGAGCGTCTGCCCAACCGGGAAAGCATCGAGGCCGGCGGTGATCGGTGTAGCGGCGGCGGGTTCGGGTGCCGCGATGCCCTGCTGGTCGGCGCGGATGCGGTCGAGCGCGCTCGGCGCTCCACCCAATATGGCGCGCGAAATGTCGACCCTGGCCGGCGGCGCATCGCTCGCCGCGACGGGACATGCGGCCTTGCTGTCCGCCAACGCCTTGGCGTTGAGCAGCTTCGACGAGGCATGGGCGGCCGACGGCGTCAGCGCCGCCGCGACAAGGGCGATGGAGATAGGAAGCCATCGCGAATCGCCAGCGACAAGATGGGCATGCTTTCTCATGCGGCCCGATTTGCCGGGGCGGCGTGAGGATAAGCTTCATGACGATAGTAAACACCGCATTCAGCACGTTTTGGAAAGCGGGTGCTATGCCCCGCGCGGCTTGAGCGTCAGCGGGAGGCCCGCGGTTATCAGCACGACCTCCTGCACGTTTGCCGCGACCAACTGGTTGAGCTGCCCGGCCGCGTCGCGAAACGCCCGTGCGAGTGCATTGTCAGGCACGATACCGAGGCCAACCTCGTTGGCGACGAGGATCAGCCTCCCTTCGAAGCGGTTGATCGCATGGCATAATTCACGGCTTGCGGCCGGAATGTCGGCTTCCGCGAGCAGCAGGTTAGATACCCACAGCGTCAGGCAGTCGACCAGCACGACCGCATCTTCGGCATTCAGCGCGTCGATCGCGGCGGGCAGGTCGCGCGGCGCCTCGACCGTGCGCCAGCGCGCGTCGCGGTCGGCCTGGTGACGGGCGATCCGCTCGTGCATCTCGTCGTCGAACGCTTCGGCGGTCGCAACGAAGACCGGGCTGCCGCCCGCAGCTTCGGCGCGCGCCTGCGCATAGCGGCTCTTGCCCGATCGTGCGCCGCCGAGCACGAACAGCGACGATCCACTCATGCGCCGACTCCAGCGATCCGCAGCATCGCATCGATATCGGCGTGCGCCGCAAACTCGCCCGCAATGTCGTCGAGCGCCGCATCGACGTTGGCCGCATAGTCGCGCCCGTCGCCCGCTACGCCAATTTGCGCGAGCAATATGCTGCGCAGCCGGGGGGAGGCAAACAGGCCGTGCAGATAGGATCCGATCACATTGCCCTCCCGATTGATGGCGCCGTCCCGTGCGCCGCCGTCCAGCGTGGCGAACGGCTGCGCGGTGCCGGTGCCGCTGGTTTCACCCATATGCATTTCATAACCTTCGACCGGCGCACCCAATGCGGTTCCCTGCACGTGACGCAACGTCTTTGCAGGCGAAACTATCGTTTCGACATCGAGCAGGCCGAGCCCATCGATTTCGGCCGGCGCGCCTTCGATCCCCAGCGGGTCGGCGATCCGGCGCCCGAGCATCTGATAGCCGCCGCACAGCCCGACGATCATCCCGCCGCGCCGGTGATGCGCCTTGATGTCGATGTCCCAGCCCTCGGCCCGCAGCGCGGCTAGGTCGGCGATTGTCGCTTTCGATCCCGGCAGGACGATGATCGCCGCCTCGGCGGGGATCGGGCGGCCCGGCGGCACCATCACGATCTCGACCCCTGGCTCGAGCTTCAGCGGGTCGAGATCGTCGAAATTCGAAATGCGCGGCAGGATCGGGCAGGCGATCAGCTTGCGGCCGTCGCGCGGATCGGCGGGGCGTTCGAGGATCACCGCGTCCTCGCTTGGCAGGCGCGAGGCGGCGCGCAGCCAGGGGATGACACCGAAACCGGGCCACCCGCTACGCTTCTCGATCTCGCGATAGCCATCCTCGAACAGCGCGGGGTCGCCGCGGAACTTGTTGATCAGGAAGCCGCGGATCATCGCGGCGTCCTCGGCGTCGATGACCGCGCGCGTGCCGACGAGTGAGGCGATCACCCCGCCGCGGTCGATATCGCCGATCAGTATGACGGGCACATTCGCGGCGCGCGCGAAACCCATATTCGCGATATCGCCCGCGCGAAGGTTGATCTCGGCGGGCGATCCGGCGCCTTCGACGATGACGATGTCCGAGGCGGCGCGGAGGCGTCCATAGCTTTCGAGCACTTCGGCCATCAGCGCGCCGCGGGCTTCGCGGAAATTGCCGCTGCCGAGCGTGCCGCGCACGCGGCCGTGGACGATGAGCTGCGAGGTGCGATCGGCCTGTGGCTTGAGCAGCACCGGGTTCATGTCGCTGTGCGGTTCGACGCGGCACGCGATGGCTTGCAGCGCCTGCGCGCGCCCGATCTCGCCGCCGTCGGTTGTCACCGCGGCGTTGTTCGACATATTCTGCGGTTTGAAGGGAAGCACGCGAAGGCCGCGATTGGTCAGCGCGCGGCACAGCGCGGCGACGAGCACCGACTTGCCGACGTCCGAGCCGGTGCCTTGCAGCATCAGCGCAGCCATATCGCGCCTCCCGCGATCAGCCAAAGCAGCAAGCAGGCGCGCAGGTAGATGGCAAGCGCGCGGTCGATTTCGTCTCCGCCCGCGTCGCTGTCGCCATCTCCGATCCACGCCTTGTCGTGCATGATCCCCTCATAGGCGACGGGACCCGCGAGCCTAAGCTCCAGCGCACCCGCCATCGCGGCTTCGGGCCAGCCGGCATTGGGCGAGGCGTGTTTGCGTGCATCGCGCCACAGGATGCGCCAGCCGCCGCTGCCCGCCAGGCAGAGCAGTACGCCCGCCAGCCGCGCCGGGATCCAGTTCAGAAGATCGTCGAAACGCGCTGCCGCCCAACCAAAGGCGCGCCAGCGCGCCTCGCGGTGCCCGATCAGGCTGTCGGCGGTGTTCACCGCCTTATACGCCCACACGCCCGGCAGGCCGAGGAGGAGGAGCCAGAACAGCGGCGCGGCGACGCCGTCGCAAAAGCTTTCGGCAAGGCTTTCGATCGCGGCGCGGGCGACGCCAGCTTCGTCCAGCGCGGCCGTGTCGCGCCCGACGATCATACCGACCGCGGCGCGCGCGCCGGGCAGGTCGCCGGCATCGATTCGCTCGCCGACCGCGCGGACATGATCGAACAGGCTGCGCTGCGCGAGTGCGGGCCAGGCGAGGACGGCCACGCCGATCCAGCCCCAGCCGCCGAACGACGCGAGCAGCGGGCGCTGGAGCGCCCAGCCGGAGCCGGCCACGGGGACAAGCAGGACGAGCAGGGTCAGGATGCCAAGCGCGCGTCGCACGCCGAAACTGTGTCCGGGGCGGTTCCACCGCGTCTCGCAACCTTCGATGATCCGCGCAAACAGCCCGACGGGGTGGCCGAGGCGGCGATAGAGCGCGCGCGGCCAGCCGAACGCGGCGTCGAGCGCGAGCGCGGTGAGCGCGATCGGCTCAGCCATCGGTCAGCGCCGCTTCCAGCCGCGCGCGCGCGGCGGCGTCGGCGGGCAGGCCGATTCGCAGCCAGCGCGGTTGATCGGCGAAGGGACGCGTCAGGATCGCGCGCCGCGCGAGCCGCTCGAACAGCGCATGCGCTTCGTCGACCTCGATCAGGCGAAAGAGCGGGCAGTCGCCGGTCGGCCGATGGCCCTGGCGCACCAGCAGCGTGTCGAGCGCGGCGGCTTCATCCGTAAGCTGCTGCCGTGCGGCGGCGATCCAGTCGCGGTCGGCATAGGCGGCGGTTCCGATCGCAATCGCCGCCGCCGACAGCGGCCACGCGCCGAGCCGCTCGCGCAGCGCCGCGACGATGGCTTGCGGCGCGACGACGAAGCCGAGCCGCACGCCCGCGAGGCCGAAGAATTTGCCGAAGGAGCGAAAGACGATCAGCCTTTTCCCGTCATCGACCAGCGGCGCGACGCTCGTGGCCGGATCGGTGTCGGCAAAGGCTTCGTCGACCAACAGCCAGCCGCCGGGTCCGCGCCCGTCCAGCAACGCCTGCATCGCCGCGGCGCCGGTCACGCGGCCATCGGGGTTGTTGGGGTTGGCGAGGATCAATGTGCCGCCGTGGCCGCGTGCCGCTTCGGGGGTCATAGGCGCGCTTCCCGCGACCATTTCGCCATGGGTGCGATAGCTCGGCGCGATGTGCCGTGCGGGGCCGCCCGCCAGCGTTCCGACGAGGCGCAGGCCGATCTCGCTTCCGGGCACGGCGCAGACATGGCCGGCGTCGACGCCGAAATAGCCAGCAGCAACGGTTTCGAGCCGCGCGAGCGCGTCCGGGTCGGGCAGGCGCTGCCAGTCGAACGCCATCGCGGCGGCGCCGGGCCAGGGGTGCGGATTGATCCCGGTCGACAGATCGATCCAGTCGCCATTCCCGAACGCGCGCTTCGCGGCTTCGAGCCCGCCGCCGTGCCAGGTCCATGGACCGCTCATGCAAGGTGCGCCAGCAACAGCGCCGCCGCGAGCAGCAGGCTTTCGCCAATTTCGATCCCCGCGCCGTGCCCGTCGCCCGAAATCCCGCCAATCTTGCGCAGCAGCCACCAGCCCCAGATGAGGAAGATCATCGGTGCGATGAGCAGCGAGGGCGATGCCCACGCGGCGGCGGCGAGAGCCAAGCCCCAGATGACGAAGTCCATCGGCCGCACGGCACCCCGAAAACGCGAGCCGAGCCCCGCGTGGAGATCGGGAAGCGCGCGCGACCAGACGAGCGGTCCGATCCGCGCGGCGAACGGGATCAGTGTGATCGCGGCGAACATCTGGCGGTCGAGCAATGCATGGAGCAGCACGAGTTTGGCGATCAGTTGCAGCGCGATGGCGACGACCGCGAAACTGCCGACATGCGGATCGCCAAGCACCGCGAGCAGCCGTTCGCGGTCCTTGTGCGCCGCCCCGCTCGCGTCGGCGATATCGCCGAGCCCGTCGAGGTGCAGCGCGCCGGTGACCGCGACCCAGAGAATCAGTGCAGCGAGCGCGCCCGTCCACGGATCAATCCGCGCGCCGGCCCAGCCCGCGCCGGCGACAAGCGCGCCGACGATCAGCCCGACCGCTGGAAACCAGCGCATCGACGCCGCGAATTCGTCGCTCGACACCGAAATGCGCGGCGTCGGCAGGCGCGTCAGGAACTGGATCGCGACGACTAGCCCCTTCATGGATAAAGCCCTGCGATCTGCGCGCTGGTCGGCTCTCCCGGCCAGACGCGGAGCGAGAGCCGCGCGGCATAGGGCAGGTCGAACGCCCAGAGCTGGCGCTGGTCGAACCCGCACAGGTGGTGGAGCGCTGCGCGCATCGCGCCGCCGTGGGTGACGACGAGCGTCGGGACGGGCGCGAGGTCGGCGATGGCGGCCGACACGCGCGCGACGAGCGCCGACCAGCGCTCACCGCCCGGCGGTGGATTTGTGTCGGGATCGTCCCAGAAACGGCCGAGCGCGTCGCGATCGACCGCGCTGGCCGGTTCGCCGTCCCATGCACCGAAATCGAGTTCGCGCCAGCGCGGATCGATGGCGAGCGGTATGCCCGCGGCCGTGCCAATCGCTTCGCCCGCCGCGCAGCTGCGCCGCAGGTCCGTTGCGATCAGCCGTTCGATGCCGAGGTCGCCGGCTTGCGCCACGCAAGCCGCGATGCCTTCGGCGGTCGGTGCGCCATCGGTGCGTCCCATCAGCAAACCCGGCGTTTCGGGCGCGCCGTGGCGCAGCAGATGGAGCGCGAAGCCGGTCACAGCGACGCCGAAACCTGCGCTTCGGCAAAGGTCGCCATCTGGTCGTGCGCGGCGAGCGCGCTGCGGATGATATTCGCCGCGACCGCCGCGCCGCTGCCTTCGCCCAGCCGCATGCCCAGCGACAGCAGGGGGACGAGGCCGAGCAGGTCGAGCAGACGCTTGTGTCCCGGCTCGGCCGAGCAATGGCCCGCGATGCAATGGTCCGCGATCGCGAGATTCTCGGCCGCGAGCGGAGCGATGGCGGAGGTGCAGATGAAGCCGTCGAGCAGCACCGGAACGCCAAGCTGGCGCGCGCGTAGGATCGCGCCCGCGATCGCCGCGATCTCGCGCCCGCCGACGCGGCGCAGCGTCTCGAACGCCGAGCGTGGCGCATCGATATGAAAGGCGAGCGCACGCTCGATCACCTCGACCTTGCGCGCGACGCCGTGGCCGTCGACCCCGGTGCCGGGGCCGACCCATCCCGCCACGGCGCCGGCGAAGCTGCGTGCGCAGAGTGCGGCGGCGGCGGTCGAATTGCCGATCCCCATTTCGCCGAGGACGATCAGGTCGAGGTCGGCGTCGACCACCGCCGCGCCGCGGTTCAGCGCGTCGAGGCATTCGGCCTCGCTCATCGCCGGGCCGATAGTGAAATCGGCGGTCGGCCGGTCGAGGTCGAGCGCGACGACCGTCAGTTCGAGCCCGGCTGCGCCCGACAAAGCGTTGATCGCGGCGCCGCCGTTCGCGAAATTGGCGACCATCTGTGCGGTGACGCTGGACGGAAAGGCGCTGACGCCGTGGACGGTGACGCCATGGTTGCCCGCGAAGATGGCGGCGCGCGCGCGGGCGACCTGCGGCCGCGCCTTGCCCTGCCAGCCGGCGAAAAAGATCGCCAGATCCTCGAGCCGCCCCAGCGAGCCCGCGGGTTTGGTCAATTCGCCTTGCCGTACCTGCGCATCGGCCGCCGCTTCGACATTTGGTTCGCGCAGATCGGCAAGCGCTGCCTCGAAGGCATGGACGGAGGCAAAGCTGGTCATTCGGCGACAAATCCTGGTGGCGGGGTGCGGGTGATAAAATGCCCTTTGACGCCTTCGGGCCAAAGCGAAAAGGGGACGCGGCCATGCTCGCTTGTCGCATAATGGACGGCATAGTCGAGGATGGCACGCGCGGACTCTTCATCGCCCTGAAAGCGGCCGAGGACATAGCCGACCTTGTCGGGCGCGCGCAGGTGGACGGTGCAATGATCCTGGCATGCGAACAGGCACGCCATTTCCTGCACCGCGATGCCGGCGTAGCGCGGTTCGTCTTCCTTGAGGCGTTTCAATGCCTCGACGAGCCGCGCGCCGCCGCGTTTGCCTGTCGCGTCGTCCCGGGACTCGCGGCTGTGGCGGCAGGTGTTGCACACCACCACCGCCGGGCCCGGGGCGACGCGCGTCAGCATTATGCCGCCGTTGCCGGTTGCGGGGGCGCGGGGACGCCAACCGCGACGAGCGCGCGATACAGGGCGTAAAGCCCGATCAGGATCGCGCCGTTGCGCACGAACTGTTCGGCGAGCAGGTCGGGTGCCATTGCGGTGTGCAGTCCCCCGAGGACAAGCGCCCATAGGAGGATGATGCCCTTGAACGCCGTGAACCCCGCCGCATAGGCGAGGCTGAGCCGCGCCGCGACCGATCGGTATGGGAGCGCCCGCAGCGCCGCATAGCCCGCGAGCGCCGAGCCGACCGCGGCGGTGCCGAGCCCGGCGCCCCAGCCCAGCGTGCTTCCATCGCGCGGATAGCCGAGCAGGAAGAAGCCGACGAACTGGCTCGCGGCCCATGCGAGCAGCATGAGCGCGATGCCGCCCGGGCGGCGCATATGCACCGCCGCGAGCGCCGCAAGCGAGGGAAAGGGCGTCGCGCAGCCAAGCGCGAGCGTCGTTGCCGTGCTCGCCCCCGTCAGCAACGCGACCCAGAGCGCCGAGGCACCCCGGTCCGACAGCGCGATCATCAGAAGCGGCCCCGGATGCCGGCGTAGATGCTGCGGCCGAGCGAGCCATAACGGAACGCCGTCATATATTGCTCGTCGAAGATATTTTCGGCGCGCGCGAAAAGCTTCACCGCGTCGGACAGCGCATATTCGGCGCGGAGGTCGACGAGCGTATAATCGTCGAGCCGCGTCGCATTGCTCGCATTGTCATAGCTCTTGCCCGACCAGCGCACCGCCGCACCGAGCTCGAGCCCGAAGCCGAAGGCATAGCTCGCCGAGGCGTTGGCGGTGTTGCGCGGGCGGCGCGGCAGCCATTTGCCGAAATTGGCGGTGCCTTCGGAGCGATCCTCGGCGACGATCCAGCTGTAGTTGCCGTCGAGCGTCAGCCCGCCGAGCGTCATTGCCGCGGACGCCTCGATGCCATGCGCTTCGCTGCGCGCGACGTTGAGATAATAGCCGAAGCGCGGGATCGCCGGGCTGCTGCCAGGGATCGTGCAGCGCGGGTCGGTCGAGGTCGGAAAGCTGCAGCTGTTGAAGATGATCTGGTTGGTCGTCGTGCGGTCGAACCAGCTCGCGCCGACAACGAGCTTGCGATCGAACAGATGCTGCTCGATGCCGGCTTCCCAGCCATGCGCTTCCTCGGGGTCGAGCCCGACGTTCCCGTACTCGCTGAACAGCTGATAGAGCGACGGCGCCTTGAAGCCTTCGCCATAGCTGGCGCGCAGCACGGTGCCGGTGGCGAGGCGCCATACGCCGCCCGCCGCGAACAAGGTCTGCCCGCCGTAGCGGTCGTGATCGTCATAGCGGACGCCGCCATTGAGCGTCAGGCCGTCGACCGGTTCGATGCTCAATTGGCCATAGGCGCTCGTGAGTTCGGCCTTGCCGCGCACGAACGCCGGAAGCGGGGCTGCCAGCGATGCCGAGGGCGAACGGCTGCGGAAGTCCGAGCGTTCATTTTCGACCCCGAAGATCGCGGTGATGCGATCCGAGACATCGAAGCTGCCCTGATATTCCCAGCGCTTGTTCTGGCCATCGGCCTCGAAGCTCTGCGGACGCGCACGGTCGGGATTGAAATTGTCGCGGTTGGTGTCGGTATAGGCAAAAGCGACGCGGTTGCGGAAGCGCCCGCCGGCGAGGTCGAAATTGAGCCCCGCATAGCCGACGAACTCCTTGTTCCGCCCATAATCGTTGCTGTCGGTGTTGAAGCCGTCGAATTCGACGCGGCCGCTCGAATAATAGCCGCGCACCTCGGCGCTGACATTGTCGGCGAGCGCCAGTTCGGCGCGGCCCGAAAGATTCGTGTTGCGATAGCCGTCGCGCTCGACCCCGCCGAACGCCTTGGCGTGCGACGAAATGCCGTCGGTGGTGAAGCGCTGGCCGCCGACGCGCCAGGCGAGCGGACCGGTGCGGCCGCCGATCGCGGCGCGCGCGCTGACGGTCTCGCGCGAACCCGCCTCGAGGTCGAAGCTGCCTTCGAGCGATTTTTCGGGCGAGGCGGTGACGACATTGACGACGCCGCCGATCGCCTGGCTGCCCCACAGGATCGACTGCGGGCCGCGCAGAACCTCGATCCGGTCGATATCGCCGACGAGCAGGTTGGCGAAGTTGAAGCCGCCGCCGGTCGACGACGGATCGTTGAGCTTCACCCCGTCGATCACGACGACGGTGTGCTCCGATTCGGCGCCGCGGATGCGCAGCGAGGTCGAAGTGCCGTAGCCGCCGTTGCGCGCGATGCTGATGCCGGGCGTGCGGAGCAGGAGTTCGGTGACGCCGATATCCTGCGCGCGGTCGATCGCGTCCTTGTCGAGCACGGCGATCGACGACGGTACTTCGTCGAGCGTCAGCGGCGCGCGCGTCGCGGTGACGATGATGCTGTCGCCGTCGGTGGCGACGGCGTGCGCGGTCGACGCCTCGTCGGCGAACGCCGCGGAGGATGCCGCAACGGCGGCGAGGCAGATTGAACTTCGGAAAATCACTTTGAACACAGGATAACCCCTCGACAATGCCGCTCACGCACACGGTCGATGCAGTTGCCCCGGGGACACACGACATCGCCCGCGCCCATGCGCAGCCAAGCTTGTCGTCATGCGGGTTCACCCCCGTCCGCCCGGCACACCCTGTCCGCGCGAAAGACGACGGCGACGGGCAGGTCTCCTGGCTTGCGGGTCAGCGCCGGTCGGCCGCCTTCTCGGGACCGGAATCCCAATGGCAAGTGGCCGATGGCTCGCCGCGTACAGTTGCAGGGGCAGCCGGGGTTGTCCCGTTCCCTCTTAGTCCCCGTCGCCGGGGAACCTGTCGCTTGCCGCGGCCGTTAGCCCCTTTTTCGGGCCGCGGTCAATTGCTGCGATGCAGCAGGGGGGCGATCAGAACAGCCCGGGCAGTTCGCGCTGCGCCGCGCTCGGCCGCTCGGGGGTTAGCATTTCGGGTTCGGCGAGCATGCGGGCGCCGCTGCTCCTCGCCGCCGGGCCCGCGCTGGCGTCGGCGATGCGCGTCGTACAGGCGTTGCCCGCGAGGAAGCCGATCGCGGCGCGGATCGACGCCTCGCGCGGGTCGCCGAGCGGGAGGGTCAGATCGTCGCTCGCGGCGCAGCTGTTCGTGATTTTCGGTGCGAGCCCGTCATAATAGTCGCCCGCGCCGGCCGAATTGGCCGTCGCAAAGGCGACCACGCGCATGCGGTCGTCGCATTCGGCCTTGTCGAGCGCGATCTGGCCGACCGGCTTGCCATAGGTATTGCCGCCGACCAGCGTCATATTGGTGCCGAGATAGGGCAGCATCGAATTGATCACGAGCTCGCTCGCCGATGCGGTCGACCCGGTGCCGATAAAGGCGATGCGCGTCGGCGCGATCGACTGGTTTACCGGAGTGAAGCGATGTTCTTCATTCTCGGCGGACTTAGTGGGGCGGAAACGGGTCTGCGAGAAAATCTGCCCGGCGCGATTGGCACCCATCAAATCGCCCATCAGATTGGCGGTCGAAACGAGGCCGCCGCCATTATAGCGGAAATCGATGATGATGTCGGTCACGCCGCGCGCGCCGAAATCGGCGAAGGCCGCCTTTAACTGATCGTTCGCCGACGAGATGAAGGTGCGCAGGTTAAGATAGCCATAGCTGCGGCCGCCCTCGGTGATGATCTTGGCGCCATAGCGGTCCGAAACCGGGTCGAGCGAATAACTGGCCTTGGCGACGGTGACGTCGCGCGTTCCGGCCGCGTCGGTGATGCGCAGCACGCGGCTGACTCCCGGGTCGTTGGGGCCGAGGGCATTGGTAAGGCCCGCGGTCCCTTCGGCGGCGACGATGTTTGCCACGGTGCGCAAATTGCCGCTGTTCGTGCCGATCGCGACGATCGCCGTGCCGCGGTCGATCCCCGCGGCAAATGCCGGCGCGCTCTCATAGGCTTCGGCGATGAGGATGCGCTGATTGACCGCATCATAGGACAAGCGAACGCCGAAGCCCGCGCTCGATCCGCTGGCGAAGAAGGCGTTCTCCTCGGCGATCGAGGTGATGTAGGTGAAGAAACGATCCTTGTTCAGCGCGCGTGCCGGGGCGACGAGCGCGTCGATATAGGATTCGACATTGCTATGGCTCGCCGCACTGACGCTCGCGACGTCGTTCGGGAACAGATACCATTCGTCGATCACCGCTTTCGCAAAAGCCTGACGCGACGCCAGCGCGCACGTGGCGGTCGGGGTGGGGGGAGGCGTCGGCGTCGGAGTGACCGTGACGGGGCCGCCGCTTCCGGTTGTGCCCGAACCGCCCCTGCCGCCGCACGATGCGAGCATCAGCGCGGCGAGCGTCACAGCCGTGACCGACTGCTTCGACTTGCCCATCAAAATATCCCCCCGGTTCGGCCCATGACCCGATTATTCTGCGTCCGCCTCGTCGGCACCCCTGCGGCCCTTGAAGCCCTGGGCGATGACATAAAGTTCGGGCGACCCCTTGCGGCTCGCTGGCGGTTTGGCGTGCTTTACCGTTGTAAAGTGACGTTTTAGCAGGGTCAGCAGCGTGTGATCCGCCCCGCCCGCGAACACCTTGGCGACAAACGCGCCGCCGGGCAGCAGGTTCTGCACCGCGAAATCGGCGGCGGTTTCGGCAAGGCCGATCGTGCGCAGATGGTCGGTCTGTTGATGGCCGACGGTGTTCGCCGCCATGTCCGAAATGACGAGGTCGGGGGCGCTGCCCAGCGCTTCGATCAGCGCGCCCGGCGCCGCATCGTCCATGAAATCCATTTCGAGGATTTCGACGCCCTCGATCGGCTCGCAGTGGAGGAGGTCGATTCCGGCGACGCGCGCGCGGGGGTTCGCCTTGCGCACGACCTGCGACCAGCCGCCCGGGGTGATACCCAGATCGACGACCGCGCGCGCTTTCTTGATGAAGCCGAATTTATCGTCGAGTTCGATCAGCTTGTACGCGGCGCGCGAGCGATAGCCCTCGGCCTGCGCGCGGCGGACATAGGGATCGTTCAATTGCCGCTGCAGCCAGCGCGTCGACGAGACGCTGCGCTTGCGCGCAGTTTTGACGCGGACGTGCAGACCACCGCGGCCCGAACCGCCGCCTTTTCCGCTTCCGCCGCTCATTTGCGATACTCGCGGCGGGTGACGGGGATGTCGCGGCCCTGCATCGCCAGCGTGCGCAATATGCCCTCGCGGATGCCGCGGTCGGCGACGCCGACGCGCACGGCGGGCCACAGGTCGATGATGCTCTCGAGGATCGCGCAGCCCGCGACGACCAGGTCGGCGCGCTCGCGGCCGATGCAGGCGATTTCGGAGCGGTCGGCGATGCTGGCGTCGGCGAGGCGGCGGCTGATGTCGCGCATCGCATCCGACGGCACGACCAGCCCATCGACGGCGCGTCGGTCATAACGCGGCAGGTCGAGGAAAACGCTGGCGAGCGTCGTCACCGTGCCGCTGGTGCCGAGCAGGCGCAGCTTCTGACCAGCAAAGCGCTCGGCGCGCCCGGCGAAGGCGGCAAAGGCTTCGCGCGTCACTTCGCGCATATGCGCATAGGCCGCCTGGCGGCCGGCGAGGCTGTCGTCGGGAAGCGGCGCATGTTCGGTCAGCGAGACGACGCCCCACGGCACGCTGATCCAGTCGTGGATCTTGACGTCATGGTCCGACACATCGACGTGCATCAGCTCGGTCGAGCCGCCGCCGATGTCGAAGATCAGCGCCGGGCCTTCGCCCGGCTCCATCAGATTGTGGCAGCCGAGCACCGCGAGCCGCGCCTCTTCGGCGGCGGAGATGATGTCGAGGACGATGCCCGTTTCGCGGCGGACCCGCTCGGCGAGTTCCTCGCCATTGCTCGCGCGGCGGCACGCTTCGGTCGCGACCGCGCGCGACAGCGAGACGTGGCGGCGGCGCAGTTTGTCGGCGCAGATCGACAGCGCGGCGACGGTGCGGTCCATCGCGGCGTCGCTGATCCGTCCGCTGCCGTGCAAGCCTTCGCCGAGGCGGACGATGCGGGAAAAAGCGTCGATGACGACGAGCTCGCCATTTTGCGGGCGCGCGATCAAAAGCCGGCAATTGTTGGTGCCAAGGTCGATCGCGGCATAGCTGCGCGGCCGCGCGATCGGCATCGGACGCGCTTCGCCGCCCGCTTTGTTTCGTCCTTTTGCCGCCGGGCCCGTTCTTGAACTTGGCCGCGGCGGTCGCCCTGATGGCGCTGCCATTTGCCGCATGGCTATTGTAACCTGTTCTGCTCACGCGCCCGCAAGACCGCAGGCGTGCACTTGGCAGCAAACCTAGGCTTTCGCAGGCGTTATGGCAAGCGCCTCCTCCCCGGCCCGCTGGGCGCAAAGAAAACCCCGCCCGGCGCGGGGCCGGGCGGGGTGAAAGGGGAGAGGGAATTATTGGGGGTCGGGACAGCCCTTAACGGCAGCCGTCATTCCCCTTGTCGATCGCGCGGCCGGCGAGGGCGCCGACGGCGCCGCCGATGATCGTGCCGACCGTGCGGTCGCCGCGACCGGCGATTTCATGACCGGCAAGACCGCCTGCAATCGCACCGATCACGGTGCCGCCGGTGCCCTTGTCGCACTGACGATAGTTGCGGCGGTCACCACGGTAATAGCGGCGATCGTTGCGATAATCGCGGCGGTCGCGGCGATAGTCGCGGCGGTCATAACGATCGTAGCGACGGTCGTCGCGATCATAGCCGCTGTAATAGCTCGAATAGCCGTCGCGGTCGTAATAGCCGTTCTGCGCCGCGGCGGGAGCCGCCATGCCCAGCGTCGCGGTGGACATCAGGGCGGCGATCGAGAGGGTCACCATCTTTTTCATTGTCGTTCTCCTTCGTCGTCATTGGCCCGACTGGGCTTTGTCGATGAAACAGGTTCTGCCCGATTCGCATTGAGCGAAGCCTGAACATGGTTGTTGGCTGATGTTCAGCTTTCTGCGGCGAACCGCTTCCCTTTCGCGCATCGCCGCCCTAACCCGCGGCGATGCGCCGTTTGCTCTTCGCTGCCCTGATATTTCTTGCCGTCGGCCCGGTGCCGGGGGCCGTCATGCGTTTTCCGAAGGACGACATCACGCAGGCGGCGTCGGCGCGGCCGCTGGTCTTTCCGCCCGCGACGACCGGCACGATGCGGTTCGTGCGCGGCTGGCATCTTGTCAGTCCGCACAGCCGCTTCGGGGGCTTCTCCGCGCTTGCGCGCACCGCGCCGGGGCAATTTCTGCTCGTCGGGGACAATGGCTATTCGACGCGCCTGTCGCTCGATTCTCGCGGTGTGGTGTCGTCGGTCCGGATCCGCGCGCTGCCGACGATCAATGGCCGCCCGGCGCGCAAGTCGATGGCCGATACCGAGGCGATGTTCGTCGATGCCAAAAACGGAAAGATTTGGATCGCGCTGGAGATGGTGGATCAGATCTGGCGTCTCGACGCCGACCTTTCGCAAATCGAATCGCGTCACAAATTGCCCGAGCCGCGATGGCCGAAAAATCGCGGACCCGAAGCGATGGCCCGGCTCGCCGATGGACGCACGGTCATCTTTTCGGAAAATGCCGATGACGACCCGCGCGGCCGCGAGGCACTGATCTACACCGGCGATCCGGCGGTACCCGGGCCGGCGCCGATTCGCTTCTTTTACGATTCGGCGGGGCGCGGGCTGGTCAGCGACGCTGCGGCGCTGCCCGACGGGCGAGTCCTGCTCGTGCATCGGCGGCTGGGCTTCGGCCCCGCCTTCACAACAACGATCGCTATTGTCGATCCCGCAGACATCGAAAAGGACGCCGTCGTCCGGTCGCGGACGATCGGGCGCGTGCCTCGGCCGCTGGCGGAAAATTACGAGGGCGCGGCGATTTCGGTCGAAGAGGGGCGCACTTGGCTGTGGCTTGTTGCCGACGATAATTTCAATGTCTGGCAGCGCAGCCTGCTGCTGCAGTTCGAGCTTGTCGATCTGCCGCTCAAGACGGCGCCAGGCAGCAAAAAGGCCGCGCGGTAGTCCCGGCGGCCTTCTGCGATTCGAGAGACGTGGAAGCTTAAGCGGCCTTTTCGGCCAGCTTCTTCGCGACTTCCTTCTTCACCTTGCGCGCCGAAGTCGACAGCTGGTCGTCGCCGGCCTTCAGCAGCCAGTTGTCGAGACCGCCATTATGCTCGACGGTGCGCAGGCCGTGGGTCGACACGCGCAGCTTCACACCCTTGCCGAGCGCGTCCGACAGCAACGTCACATTCTGCAGGTTGGGCAGGAATGTGCGCTTGGTCTTGTTGTTGGCGTGGCTGACATTGTGGCCAACCTGGCGGCCCTTGCCGGTCAGTTCGCAGATGCGCGACATGGTTTCGTCCTCGTCAAAAAAATTTCGGATCGGCGTCCGGGCACTTCCCGTAAAACGGGCAGTACAGGACCGGAGTGAGCCGGGAAAGGCGCGCGCTTATCGGCTTGCCGGAGATTCGTCAAGCGAATAGGGCGCTTTTATGGCCCAGTTTCCGCTCCCCGAACCGATGCGCCGCGCGCTCGATCTGGCCCGCATCGCCGCGGAATGGGGCGAAGTGCCCGTTGGCGCGGTGATCGTCAAGGACGGCGCGATTATCGCCGAGGGCCATAACCGCCCGCGCGAATCGCATGACCCGACCGCGCATGCCGAAATCGTCGCGATTCGCGCCGCGGCCGCCAAGCTTGGCAACGAGCGGCTCGACGGCTGCGACCTTTATGTGACGCTCGAACCCTGCGCGATGTGCGCCGGCGCGATCGCCCACGCGCGAATCGCGCGGCTCTATTATGGTGCCGACGATCCGAAGGGGGGCGCGGTCGTCCACGGTCCGCGCACCTTCGCGCAGCCGACGATCCACCACCGGCCGGAGATTTACGACGGCATCGGCGACGCGGAGGCGGCCGTGCTCCTTCGCGATTTCTTCGCGTCGCGCCGCTAGTTAGCCCAGCATCTCTTCGACCCACTCGGGCACCAGCCGCGTCGCCGGACCCTGCCGCGCCTCGTCGAACCAGTAGCTGCCCTGACTCGGCTCCATATTGAGCTCAAGCGTCCGCGCGCCCGATGCGCGCGCCTCGCGCACGAAGCCCGCGGCGGGATAGACCGCGCCCGACGTGCCGATCGAAACAAACAGGTCGGCGCGGTTCAGGGCGTGGTAAATGTCCTCCATCCGGTACGGCATCTCGCCGAACCAGACGATGTCGGGACGTAGGGTGCCGACGATGCCGCACGCGCTGCACGCCGGCCGGTCGAGCAACGGCCCCGTCCACGGCACCCGCGCGTCGCATGCGGTACACCAGGCATTGAGGTGCTCGCCGTGCATATGGATCAGCCGCTTCGCGCCCGCGCGCTCGTGGAGGTCGTCGACATTTTGTGTTACGATGAGCAGTTCGCCCGGCCATACGGCGTCGAGCCGCGCGAGCGCCTCATGCGCGGCGTTCGGCGCCTTGGACTGGATCGCCTCGCGCCGCATGTCGTAGAAGCGCAGGACAAGGTCTGGATCGCGCGCAAAGGCTTCGGGGGTCGCGACATCCTCGACGCGGTGCTGTTCCCAGAGGCCGCCGCTGTCGCGAAAGGTGTCGATGCCGCTTTCGGCCGAAACCCCGGCGCCGGTCAGGACCACGATATTATTGATGTCGCTCATACGCCCTCTCTATCCGCTCGTGTCGAGCGAAGTCGAGATGCCCGTCGGCCCAGCTCTCAAATTGCAGGGTGTCTCGACTTCGCTCGACACGAGCGGCTAAAGGGAGCGGCAATTTAGGGGACAAGTCATGGTGAGCATCGGCATTATTGGCAGCGAAGGGCGGATGGGCGTCGCGCTCGCCGCCGCGATCTCCGAAGCGGGACAGCGCAGTTGCGGTATCGACCGGGGCGGCAATGTTCTGAGGCTCGCCAGCGACGCCGACGTGCTTGTCGACTTTTCGTCGCCCGCCGCGCTCGAGGCGACGCTCGATGCCTGCGTCGCCGCGAAAACCCCGATCGTCATCGGGACGACGGGGCTTGAGGAGCGCCATCATTATCTGATCGACGATGCCGCGAAGGATATCGCGGTGCTCCAGACCGGCAACACGTCGCTCGGCGTCACGCTGCTCGCGCATCTGGTGCGCGAGGCCGCGACGCGGCTCGGCGCCGACTGGGATATCGAGGTGGTCGAGATGCACCACCGGATGAAGGTCGACGCGCCGAGCGGCACCGCGCTGCTGCTGGGGCAGGCGGCGGCGCAAGGGCGCGGGATCAATCTCGATGCGTGCTCCGAACGCGGGCGCGACGGCCTCACGGGCGCGCGCGGGCATGGCAAGATCGGTTTTGCGAGCCTGCGCGGGGGGACGGTCGCGGGCGACCATGACGTGATCTTCGCGGGCCCCGAGGAGATGATTACCCTGTCGCACCGCGCCGAAAACCGGATGATCTTCGCGCGAGGCGCGGTGCGTGCGGCGCTGTGGCTGCTCCAGCAGAAGCCCGACCGCTACACGATGCCGCAGGTGCTCGGGCTTAACTGATCCGATGAAGAAGGCCGATATTTTCGAATTCTACCGGCGGCTCGCGGAACTCAACCCGAGCCCCGAGACCGAGCTGGAGTTCGGCAACACCTATCAGCTGCTCGTCGCGGTCGTGCTGTCGGCGCAGGCAACTGACGTCGGGGTGAACAAGGCGACGCGCAAGCTGTTTCAGCAGGTAAAGACCCCGCAGCAAATGGTCGACCTCGGCGAGGAGGGGCTGAAGCAGCACATCAAGACGATCGGGCTGTTCAACGGCAAGGCGAAGAATGTCATCGCATTGAGCGAGATCCTCGTCCGCGATTTCGGCGGCGAGGTGCCCGCCGACCGCGATACGCTCGTCGAACTGCCCGGGGTGGGGCGCAAGACCGCCAATGTCGTGATGAATTGCGCCTTCGGCGCCGAGACCTTCGCGGTCGACACGCATATCTTCCGCGTCGGCAACCGCACCGGGCTCGCACCGGGCAAGACGGTGCTTGCGGTCGAAAAGCAGCTCGAAAAGAACACGCCCGCACCCTTCCGCGTCGGCGCGCATCACTGGCTGATCCTCCACGGCCGCTATATCTGCAAGGCGCGCACGCCCGAATGCTGGCGCTGCCCGGTCGATGATCTCTGTCGCTACAAGCCGAAGACGCCGGCGCCGAAGGCAAAGAAGGCGGCATAGCAATGGTCGTCCCAGCGAAAGCTGGGGCCGCTGCTGCCCTGCCACAACGAGAGCGATCCCAGCTTGCGCTGGGATGACAGCTGGTTAGGGTCCGTTTCCATGCGCAACCTTACCGCCCCGCTCGCCCTCGCCGCCGCCTTGCTCGCCGCCGCGCCCGTCCACGCCAAGCCCGCCGACACCGACGCCGCGAAGAAGATCCTGAAAGACAGCATCGCGATTCCAACGGTCGAGGGCCGCGGCCAGGTGCCCAAGCTCGCGGCCTATTATGCGAGCGTGCTGAAAGCCGCGGGTTATGCCGACGCTGACATCGAGATCACGCCGATCGGCGAAACCGCGACCTTCGCTGCAACGCTGCACGGGACGACGAAGCAGAAGCCGATCGTGCTGCTCGGCCATATGGACGTCGTCGAGGCCGATCCCAAGGACTGGACGCGCGACCCCTTCGTGCCGGTCGAGGAGAATGGCTATATCTTCGGCCGCGGTTCGGAGGACAATAAGTTCGACGTGTCGATGATGGTCGCGACGATGGCGCAGCTCAAGAAGGACGGCTTCAAGCCGAAGCGTTCGATCATCCTTTTGCTCTCGGGCGACGAGGAAACCTCGATGACCACGACGCGCGCGCTCGCGGCGAAGTATAAGGGCGCCGAATTCGCGCTCAACGGCGACGGTGGTGGCGGGACGATCGGCGAGGACGGCAAGCCCAAATATTACGGGCTGCAGGCGGGCGAGAAGACCTATGCCGACTTCACGCTCGAAGTCACCAACCCGGGCGGCCACAGCTCGCGTCCCACGGACAGCAATGCGATCGTCCAGCTGTCGAACGCGCTCGCCAAGGTCGGCGCCTATCGCTTCACGCCGCAGCAGAATGAGCTGACCAAGGTCGGCATGCCGATCGTCGCCGACCAAGTCGGCGGCGATATCGGCACGGCGCTGAAGGCCTTCGCGGCGAACCCGGCCGACGCCAAGGCGATCGCCGCGATCCGCGCCGAGCCCGAATATGTCGGCCAGATCGGCACCACCTGCGTCCCGACGCTGGTCAAGGGCGGTCACGCCGAAAACGCGCTTCCCCAAAGGGCGACTGCGAACATCAACTGCCGCATCTTTCCCGGTGTGCCGGTCGAAACGGTGCGCGCCGAGCTTGAAAAGGCCATCGCCGACCCCGCGATCAAGGTGAACACCGATCCCGACGCGAGCGCGAGCGACGCCTCGCCGCTGCGCCCCGACGTCGTGGCGGCGGTGACGAAGGCGGTGCACGCGCGCGCGCCGGGGCTGCCGATCATCCCGTCGATGAGCGCGGGCGCGACCGACAGCTATCATTTCCGCATTCAGGGCGTGCCGAGCTACGGCGTCGCGGGCCTCTTTTCGAAGGCGAGCGACAGCTATGCGCACGGGCTCAACGAGCGCGTGCCCGTGGACGCGATCACCCCGGCGCTCGCGCATTGGGACAGCCTGCTGCGCGATTTGTCGAAATAGAAGGCGGCGCTACGCCGACAAGCCGAACTCCGGCGCCGCGCGTAACCGCGCGGCGTCGCGCAGTGGCGGTACGCCGAAGGTCCGGCTGTAATCACGGTTGAACTGTGATGGGCTTTCGTACCCGACCTGAAAGCCCGCGCTCGCCGCGTCCATCGCCTCCGACACCATCAGCCGCCGCGCTTCTAGCAGGCGCAGCCGGGTGCGGTATTGCAGCGGGCTGAAGCGCGTAACGCTCTTGAAATGCTCGTGGAAGGACGACGGGCTCATCCCCGCCAGCCCCGCCAGATGGTCGACGCTGAACGCGCCGGCATAATGGTCTTTGATCCAGGCCACCGCGCGGCTGATCTGGTGCAGCCGCGTGTCGGCGGTGGCGATATGGCGCAGCATCGCGCCCTGCGATCCGGTCAGCAGCCGGTACAATATCTCGCGTTCGACCAGCGGCGCCAGCGCAGCAATGTCGTCCGGCGTATCGAGCAGCCGCAGTAGGCGGAGCGCGGCGTCGAGCAGGCCCGCGTCGGTATTGCCGACCGCGATCGACGGGGCATGGTCGCTGCGCGGCACACGCGCATCGTGCGCCAGCAGCAGTTCGCTAAGCACCGCGACGTCGAGGTCCAGCTTCAGGCACAGATAAGGATTTTCGGTGCTGGCATCGACGATCATGCCGCTCACCGGCAGGTCGACCGACACCACCAGAAACTGCGCGCTGTCGTAGATGAAGCTGGCGTCGCCCAGCAGCACCCGCTTGCGTCCGCTGACTGCCAGGCAGAGCGACGGTTCGTACACGACCGGCATCGGGTTGCTCGGTTCGGAGCTGCGGACAAGCGAAACGCGTGGCAGCGCGCAGGCGTGAATCCCCTCGGTGGGCCGGTGTCGAAGCAAGAGTGACTGCATTTCCTCAAGTGTCGTCATTGCGACGGTCTTGCAGTCTTGCCGTGCCCGGACAAGCGCAAAGCGCGGCGCCCGGAGAATCGTGCAATCATCGCGGAGGTGCGTTCTACCGCTTCCCGTCCGAAACGGTCCAAAAGCGGGTCAACGGACGGCACAGGGCCGCCCGGCTTCGATGGAGACGAGCATGACCCCCACCACCGACAAAGTCATCCTGATCACCGGCGCGAGCAGCGGCATCGGCGCCGCGGCGGCGCGCGAACTCGCCGCTACCGGTGCGAAACTTGTTCTCGGCGCCCGCCGTACCGACCGGCTCGAAGCGCTCGCCGCCGAGATCGCGGCTGCGGGCGGCACGGCTGGGTTTCGTGCGCTCGACGTCACCAGCCGCGACGACATGCAGGCGTTCGTCGATCACGCGGTCGCTCGCTTCGGCCGCGTCGATGTGCTCGTGAACAATGCCGGCATCATGCCGCTGTCGCCGCTCGCCGCGCTCGAAACGCAGAATTGGGATGCGATGATCGACGTCAACATCCGCGGTGTCCTGAACGGCATTGCGGCCGCGCTCCCCCGCTTCACCGCGCAGCGTTCGGGCCATTTCATCAATGTCGCCTCGCTCGGCGCGCATTATGTCGTGCCCACCGGCGCGGTCTATTGCGCCACCAAATTTGCGGTCTGGGCGATCACCGACGGCATCCGGCAGGAGCATCAGGACGTTCGCGCGACGATCATTTCGCCCGGTGTCGTCGAATCCGAACTCGGCCATGACATCACCGATCCCGACAGTGCGGCGGCCATGGCCGAATTTCGCAGCATTGCCATCACGCCCGACGCGATCGCCCGCGCGATCCGTTTCGCGGTCGAACAGCCCGAGGACGTCGACGTCAGCGAGATCATCGTCCGCCCGGTGAGGGGCAGCTTCTGAGACGTTTCGGCGGCGGCGTTGCTAATCGAGCAGCGCCGCCACGGCCTTTTCGACCATCGCCGCCGCCGCTTCGGCACCGAAGCTGGCGGCGTCGAGCGACAATTCTAGCCACAGCCCATCGACCATCGCGGTGAGCATGATCGCCAGCCGCTCGGCGTCAGCTGCGCCGCACGCGATCAGCAATTCGCAAAGCCGGGCGCGATAGCCCGCGTAACTTGTCGCGTGGATTGCCGCCATGCGCGTGTCGCTGCGCGCGAGTGCCCAAAAGGCGGTCCAGGCGCCGAGCAGTTCGGGATCGGTCACCGGCGGGCGAAAGCTGGCGGTCAGATAGGCGTTGAGCCGCTCACGCGGGTTGGCACCGGCGCCGTCAACTGCGGCCGCGAAAATTGCGTCCATCCGGTCGCTTGTCGCCTCGTAAGTTGCCGCCACCAGATCGTCGATGCCGCCGAAATAATGGCGCAGCAGCCCCGGCGACACCCCCGCCTTCGCGCAAATCGCGCGGACGTTCGTTCCCGCCAGCCCCTGTTCGGCGAGCACCGCCGCGGTCGCCTCGATCAGGTCCGCCCGGCGGGCATCGGCGCTTTCGCGCGTAAAGGCTTGGCGAACGGCGGTCATCTTGTTATACATATGTACAACAAGGAACGAGACATGGCAACTGCACCCCTTCGCGATTCGAATCTCGACCCGCTCGACGGTTGGTCGCTGCCCGCCTGGACGTACAGCGATCCCGATTTCTATGCCGCTGAAATGGAGCGGATATTCCGTCCGAGCTGGCAGGTCGTGTGCCACGACAGCGATATCCCGAATGTCGGCGACTGGCACAGCATCGACTATTGCGGCGAGAGCGTGATTCTGGTGCGCGGCACCGACCGCAACGTGCGCGCCTTCATCAATGTCTGCCGCCATCGCGGCTCGCGGCTTGTCGATGGCGCGGTAGGTTGTGCGAAAAAGCTCGTCTGCCCCTACCACGCCTGGACCTACGAACTCGACGGCCGGTTGACCGGCGTGCCCGACAGCGCGAGCTATCCGACGCTCGACAAGGGCAAGGCGGGGCTCGTCCCCGTCGGGCTCGAACAATGGCGCGGCTTCTGGTTCGTCCGGCTCGAGGATGATGGCGGCCCGTCGGTCGCCTCGATGATGGCGCCTTACGAGACGCAGGTCGCACCCTACCGCTTCGAGGAACTCGGCGCATTGGGCCGCGTCACGCTGCGCCCGCGCGCGGTCAATTGGAAGAATGTCGGCGACAATTATTCGGACGGCCTCCACATCCCCGTCGCGCACCCCGGCCTGACGCGCCTGTTCGGCAAAAGCTATGGCGTCGAGGCCGAGGACAATGTCGACCGCATGTGGGGCGACCTGATCGACCGTCCGTCGGTGAACTGGTCCGAACGCATGTATCAACGCTTGTTGCCCCCGGTGCCCCACCTGCCCGAGGCCAACCAGCGCCACTGGCTCTATTTCAAGCTCTGGCCCAATGTCGCCTTCGACATCTATCCCGATCAGGTCGATTTCATGCAGTGGCTGCCGACCGGGCCGACGACCTGCCTGATCCGCGAGATCAGCTACGTGCTTCCCGATGAACGCCGCGAAATGAAGGCGGCGCGCTATCTGAACTGGCGCATCAACCGCCAGGTCAACGCCGAGGACACCGAGCTGATCACGCGCGTCCAGCAGGGGATGCAGTCGAAAAGCTTCACCATGGGACCGCTCAGCGACAAGGAGGTGTGCCTCAAGCATTTCTGCTCGCGGATGCGCAACCTGATCCCCGAGGCGCGGTTGGAGCGCGCGCCCGCGCCGGGCTGGAGCCGATAAATCCCCCTCCCGCTTGCGGGAGGGGTTAGGGGAGGGTCTGTTTCCCTTCCGGTCAATTGTCAGCGGGACAGGCCCTCCCCCGGGGCCCTCCCGCAAGCGGGAGGGGAGAATGAAGAGCGACCTTCCAGTCATCATCGTCGGCGGCGGTCCCGCGGGCATGGTCGCGGGCCTGCTCCTCGCGCGCGCCGGGGTTTCCATCACCATTCTCGAAAAGCACGCCGACTTCCTCCGCGATTTCCGCGGCGACACCGTGCACCCCTCGACCCTTGAACTGTTCCACGAGATCGGGCTGCTCGAAGAACTGCTGAATGAACCGCACGCCGCGATCGACACGATGACGCTCAACCTGCTCGGCGGGCGCTATACGATCGCGACGATGAAGCATCTGCCCGTCGCGGCGCGCTTCGTCGCGATGATGCCGCAATGGGATTTGCTCGATTTCATTGCCGGGCAGGGCCGGAAATATCCGACCTTTGATCTGCGCATGTCGACCGAGGCGACCGGGCTGACCTATGACGCGGCGAACCGCGTCAGCGGGGTGACGCTGGCGAGCGGCGCGACCTTGCCCGCGCGGCTTGTCATCGCCGCCGACGGGCGCCGCTCGGTGCTCCGCGACGCGGCCGAACTACCGCTCGAGGACCTCGGCGCGCCGATGGACGTGCTGTGGTTCCGCATTCCCGTTCCCGCAGGAATGGATATGTCCGAAGTTGCGCTCGGCACGATCGACAAGGGCGGCATGGTCGTCGCCATCCCGCGCGGCGATTATTGGCAATGTGCGCAGATCATCGAAAAGGGCGACTTTGCCCCGATCGAGGCGCGCGGCATCGCGGCGTTTCGCGACCGGATCGTCGATATTGCGCCCGGCCTCGCTGCCGGAATCGATGCGATCCGGAGTTTCGACGACGTCAAACTGCTCTCGGTCGCGCTCGATCGGCTGACGCGCTGGTCGCGCCCCGGCCTGCTCGCGATCGGCGACGCCGCGCACGCGATGTCGCCCGTCGGCGGCGTCGGGATCAACCTTGCGGTGCAGGATGCCGTCGCGGCGGCGAACATCCTCGCCGCGCCGCTCGCCGCCGGCGCCGATCCCGATCCGCTGCTCGCCAGGGTGCAGGAACGCCGCTGGAAACCGACGACGCGGATGCAGGGGCTCCAGCGTTTCGCACACCAGAATATCATCGAACCGATGCTCCGAGGCGAAATCACCCGCGTCCCGCTCGCCGTCCGCCTGCTCAACCATATTCCGCTGCTGCGTCGGATTCCCGGCCGCGTTCTCGGCCTCGGCTTCGGCCGCCAGCATGTCCATCCCCGCTTGCGAAAGACTTCCAATGACCAAAGCCTATGACGCCCTGATTATCGGCGCCGGCCACAACGGCCTCGTCTGCGCCTTCTATCTCGCGAAGGCCGGGCTGAAGGTGCGCATCGTCGAGGCGCGCGACGTCGTCGGCGGCGCCGCGGTGACCGAGGAGTTCGCACCGGGCTTCCGCAATTCGGTCGCGAGCTACACGGTCAGCCTGCTCCAGCCCAAGGTGATCGCCGATATGAAGCTCGCCGATCATGGTTACCGCGTGATCGAGCGGCCGATCAGCAATTTCCTGCCGCAGGAGGATGGCGGCTATCTGAAGCTCGGCGGCGGGCTCGAACGCACGCAAAAGGAATTTGCGCGCTTCTCGGGGCATGACGCCGCGCGCCTTCCCGAATATTATGACATGCTCGAGGGGGTGGCCGATGTGCTGCGCGATCTCGCATTGAAATCGCCACCCAACGTCGGCGACGGCTTCAAGACATTGCTCGACGCGGCGCGGCAGGGTCGCGGCCTCACCAAGCTCAGCCTCTCGCAGCAGCGCGATGTGCTCGAGCTTTTCACCAAATCGGCGCGTACCTTCCTCGACAGCTGGTTCGAAAGCGAGGCGGTCAAGGCGGCCTTCGGCTTTGACGCGGTCGTCGGAAATTACGCCAGCCCCGACACGCCGGGCAGCGCCTATGTCCTGCTCCACCACGTCTTCGGCGAAGTGAACGGCAAGAAAGGCGCGTGGGGCCACAGCGTCGGCGGCATGGGCGCGATCACGCAGATGATGGCGAAGGTTTGCACGCAGCTCGGCGTCGAGATCAGCCTCGAAAGCCCGGTCGACAAGGTTCTCGTCGACGGCGGCAAGGCGGTCGGAGTCAAGCTGGTCGGCGGCGAGGAAATCGCCGCGACGCGCGTGATCGCGAACGTTGGGCCCAAGCTGCTCTACGAACGGATGTTCGACGAAGGCGATATCGCGCCCGAGTTCCGGCGCCGGATCAAGGCGTTCAAGGCGGGCAGCGGCACCTTCCGCATGAACGTTGCACTCAGCGAGCTGCCGAAATTCACCTGTCTTCCCGAACCCGGCGAGCATCACCAGTCGGGCATCATCATCGCCCCGACGCTCGACTATATGGACCGCGCCTTTCTCGACGCGAAGCAGTATGGCTGGTCGAAGAAGCCGATCGTCGAAATGCTCATCCCGTCGACCGTCGACGACAGCCTCGCGCCGCCGGGGCAGCATGTCGCGAGCCTCTTCTGTCAGCAATTCGCGCCCGAACTTCCGGACGGGCGCGACTGGGATGCCGAGGAGGACAAGGCCGCCGATACGATCATCGACACGGTCGAGGCTTATGCCCCCGGCTTCCGCGCCTCGATCGTCGGGCGCCAGATCCTCAGCCCCAAGGGGCTCGAACGCAAGTTCGGGCTGGTCGGCGGCGACATCATGCACGGCAATATGAGCCTCGACCAGCTATGGTCGGCGCGCCCGGTGCTCGGCAACGGCGCCTATCGCGGGCCGGTAAAAGGGCTCTATATGTGCGGTGCGGGGACGCATCCGGGCGGCGGTGTCACCGGCGCGCCGGGGCATAATGCCGCGCAGGTGATCCTACGCGACCGGGGTTTCTTCGCTCCCAAATGGCGTTGAGCCGCGCGTCCACCAGTAAAGCGGCAGCCCCGCCGCCATCAGGATCAGGCTCATCGCGCTGACGTTCAGCCCGGCACCCCACAGCGTCCAGACCGAATAGGCGAGGCCGATCAGGGCGATCGGTATCGCGACGCGAAGCCGCAGCGCGGCGGCGGCGCAGGAGAGGTAGAGCCACAGCGTCACCGAGGTCGACAGGATCGCCATGAAGGTGAACATCTCGGCGGTCGATTTGTTGCTGTTCAGCACGACGCACGCGGTCGCGAGGGTGCTTGCGATCAGCAGCGCGGCAACGGGCGTGCCGTGACGGTTGGTGCGCGCGAACCATGCGGGAAACAGGCCCTGGCGCGCGAGCGTTGCCGGCAGTTCGGCCTGGATCAGCGTGAAGCCGTTCAAGGCCCCGATCGCGCTGATCGCGGCAAAGGCGGCGATGAACAGCGCCGGGCCGTGCCCCCAATAGGTTTCGGCGAACAGGGCGAAGGGCGCGTCGGACGTCGCGACATCGGCCGCGGGCAACATCAGCGCGACCGCCGAACAGACGATCAGGTAAAGGATGCCCGTCGCCAGCGTGCCGATGATCGTCGCGCGCGGGATGGTGACGACCGGGTCCTTGACCTTGTCGGTCGCGACGCTCGCCGATTCGAAACCGAGCAGCGCCCATAAGGTGAGGATCGCCGATCCGCTGACCGCCGTCAGCGACAGTCCCTCGGCCGGGAAGGGCGTCGTGACAACGGGGGTCTCGCCGCCGAACGCGATCGGTATCAGGACGATCACGGTCAACAGCGGGATCAGCTTGATGAGCAGGGTCACGATCTGGAAGCGCCCCGCCGCACGCGCGCCGCGCCAGTTGATCGCGGTGACGATCCAGATCAGCGCGAGCGTCGAGAGCGCCATATGGTCGCCGAGCGCGGGCGCAAAGAGGCTGAGGAAGCTGACCGCGGCGACCGCGAGCGTGACATTGGCGGTCCACACCGACACCCAATAGGCCCAGCCGATCATGAAACTGGGAATGCGCCCAAAGGCGAGCTGGACGAAGGCGGTCGGCCCGCTCGCCTGCGGAAAGGCGACGGTCAGCCGCGCGAGAACCACCGCGAGCGCGAGCGCCCCGGCGATCGTGATCGCCCACCCCGCGACCCCGTTCCAGCCAAAGGGAGCAAGGCTGGCGGGGAGCAGGAACACCCCCGATCCGATCATATTGCCCATGACGAGCGCGACGCACATCGAAAGGCCGAGCTTTTGGGCGGGCCTGACGCCTGCGGTCATCATCTCTGCCATGCGAAGCCGGTTCCCATCCTCTATCCCCGGTCGCGATCGACCCGGGCGATACCGTCCGATCGGGGTCTGTTCGTCCATCCCCCGCGTGGGGGATGGAGCCGAGGGGGCGGCGCGATGGCCTCGCGCCGCCCCCTCAATGGGCCGCTCAGAAGTCCTTGCTCACCTTGACCCCGATCAGGCGCGGGCGGATGACATTGTCATAGAAGACCCCGCCGCCCGGCGTGTCGCCACCGGCATCGCCGCAGACCGTCTCGCCGCACTGGACCGCGCTGTTGATCACGCCGCGGCTGTCGAACAGGTTGGTCGCATAGATTTCGGCGTCCCAGCCTTCGCCTTTCACCCCGATGCTGAAATCGGCGGTCGTATAGGCTTTGAAATTGCCGACGATGTCATTTTCCAGCGTGCGAAGGTCGGACCGCCTCTTGCCGATATGGTTGACCGCGAACTGGACATGGCCATCCATCCCGCCGATCGGGAATTCATAGCGTGCGACGGCATTGCCCTTGAATTTCGCGGTGACCGGCAGGCGCGATCCCGACGGCGCGAGCAGGCTGTTGCCCGGTGTGGTGCAATCGAAATCGGCGTTGGCGATCGCGCAGAAATCGCGGCGGATCGTCGCGTCATTATAGCTCGCACCCATGCCGAGCGAGAAACCGCCCGAGCGGTAACTGACGTCGGCCTCGATCCCGCGGATCCGCGCGATGCCCGCGTTGCGGACCTCGCTGAGTCCGTTGGCGCCGAGGAAGGACAGCTGGATATTCTTCCAGTCCTGCTGATAGGCCGCGCCGTTGAAACGAACCGGACCAAAGCTGGTCTTCCACCCAAGTTCATAATTGTCGAGCGTGTCGGAGCCATAGGGCGGCAAAGAACCACGCCGGTTGATCCCGCCGGGACGGAAGCCGCGCGACCAGGTCGCATACATCATCACATCGTCGGTGAACTTGTACGTCAGGTTCAGCTTGTGGATGAAGTCGGTCTTCTTCGTCCGTTTGTCGAGGTTGGTGCACGGCGATCCGTCGACCACCGCCGGCCCCTGGCACGCGTAGACCGGATTGCTGCTGTAACCCGGGTTGTTGTAGCCGAAGAAGCCGACGAGGCTGTTGTCGAACTTGTACAGGCGGCCGCCGCCGGTCAGCGTCAATTTGTCGGTGATATCGAAGCTGAGCTCGCCGAACGCCGCATAGTCGCGGTCGACGCGCTGCTGCTTGGTCAGCCAGATATTGTCGACGGTGGTCGGCACCTGCAGGTCGTCGGACAGGTTATCGATGATATAATGCTGCTCGATATTGTGCGACTGGCGCTGATAGAAGAGTCCGCCGATGAAGCGAATGCGCGCGTCGGCGGGCGAGGCGACGCGGATTTCGCCGAAGTTCCGGCGATAGCGGTCGATGCCCTGAATATATTGGTTCGGGCTGATCTGGACGCCGGCATTGTCATAAAGATAGACCGCCGAGCCGAACAGCGCATCGTAGAAATAGGCATAATCCGAATAGTCGCTGTCGGTCAGCGTCTTGCGGCGGAGGTGTCCGCCGGTGACGGTCAGGTCCCAATTACCGATCTTGCCCTCGATCGTCAGCGCCGCCTGGATCCATTTATCGTCGCTGCGTTCGGGGTTGTACTGCACCGTCTGCAGGCTGCGCGTCACCGCCGACGAGCGTTCCTGCGCAAAACTGCCGTTCGCTTTCTGGATCTGGCCCATCAAGGTCGGGCGGATCGTCCAGTCGTCGTCGAGTTCGATGCCGAGCGCGAGGCGCGCGCCATAGGTGTCGACGGTGTTATAATCCTTTTCGACCAGATCGGCGTTGTTCTGCGTGATGTCGTCGCCGGGCAGGTTGATCACCGTATCATTCTCGCCGTCGCCGTCGGTGTCGGTGTTCTGGCTGATCGGATAGACGCGCGTCCCCGCGATATTGTCGATATAGCCCGCGTCGTGGCGATACCAGGCGACAAGGCGCAGCGCGGCGCGATCGCTGATCCGCGCGTTGATGAAGCCCTCGGCAACCCCGCCGATGCCGCCGCGCGTCACGCTGTTGAGTTCGAGCCCCACCGAACCATAGGTGCTGCTGGTGTCGGGCTTGTTGGTGACCAGTTTGATCGTGCCCGCCATCGAGCTCGCGCCATAAAGCGTGCCCTGTGGCCCCGCGAGCGCCTCGACGCGGGCGAGGTCATAAGCGTGGATGTCGAGCGCGCCCTGGATGGTCGTGATCGGCATTTCGTCGAGGTACGTGCCGACGGTCGGCAGCGAGGTCGAATGGTTGGCATTCTCGCCCGATGCGACACCGCGGAAATAGACCTGGCTGAACCCCGGCGCGAGCGTCTGGATCGTCACCGACGGCAGGAATTTGACGACGTCCTGGAATTCCTTGACCTGCAGCTCGTCGAGCCGTTCGGTCCCGATCGCGGTGATCGCGAGCGGCACGTCCTGCAGATTTTCTTCGCGCTTCGACGCGGTGACGACGATGTCGCGGTCGTCGTTGGTGTTGCTTTGCTGGGCCAGCGCGGTTCCCGACGTGCACAGGATCGTGCTGCCGAGCAGGAACGCGCCGCTTTTGGTCAATACTGCCGATAGTTTCCGCATGGAATCCCCCTCACATGACAGCCATGTGACGGAGCATGACGCACCGCCGCGCAAGCGCAAGCATTGTTGGCGGAGTGCCGTGGTCGTTGGTCGAAAATGTCGTCCGCTGTTGCCGAAAGGCAACGTTTTGTCGCGCGGCGTTCAGCCCAAATCGGCGGGAATGGCGGGATAGGCGTCCAACACAGGGTCGAGCGCCTGCTTCAGCGGATCGAGCCATTGTTCATAGGGTTGCCATTGCCCGACGCCGTCGCGGTTGATCGGCCTCCGCACCTGTTCGCTCGACGCCGTGCGCACCGCGCGCGCGTTGGTGTGGAACGCCATGCACGCGTCCTCGAAGGGCTGACCCAGAAAGGCGAGCATCGCGCGCACCTCGGCTTCGGGGTCGTCGAGCAGCGCTTCGTGGATCACGCGGTGGACGCGGCCGGGCTGGACCGTGTCGATATGCGCCATCAGGCGGACATAGTCGCGGTAATAGCCGCCGACGTCGGCGAGCCCGTAACTGAACGCCTGCCCCTTCGCATAATGCTGGCGAAAGTTCGAAAAACAGCAATCGAGCGGATGCCGCCGCGCATCGATGATCTTTGCATTCGGCAGGATCAGGCAGATGAAGGCGGTGTAGAGCCAGTTGTTCGGCAGCTTGTCGATATAGAAGGGCTTGCCGGTCTTGCGCTGCACCGCGGTACGCTGAAGGAACGCCGCGCCGAGGTCGGCGAGCCGCGCGTTCGGCGTCTCGGCCAGCGCCTCGATCCAGCGGCGCCCATCGTCGTGCGTCTCACGGCCGAGCCCGAGCGCAAGCGCGGGGATGTCGGGCAGCTCCATCGTGCCCTCGATCGCCGAATGGCAGCTAAGGATCTGTTCGATCAGCGTCGATCCGGCGCGCGGCATGCCGAGGATGAAGATCGGATCGGGCGCGGGATCGCCCGTGCCGGCGCGCGATGCGAAAAATTCGGGGGTGCAGGCGGCGATGATCGCATCGACCGCGGCGCTCGTTTCGGCTGCGCGATAGCCGAGCTGGGTGGAGCGGATCGCGTTGCCTGCGGCATAATGGCGAAACGCCGGCTCATGTTCGGTGGCATCGTCATAGGCTTTGCCGAGCGCGAAATGCAGATGCAGCCGGTCGTCGGCGCGCGCATCGCCGTCGGGCTCCGCCGCAACCAGCGCAGCCTCCATCGCCGCACGGTCCTCCGCCCCGAAGCGGATCGTCTTGAGGTTGGCGAGGCTCCACCAGATTTCGCCGAGCCCCGGATCGGCGGCGAGCGCGCGGCGATAGGCGGCGATGCTGTCGTCCTGCCGCCCGACAGTCTTGAGCATATGGCCATAGCTCATCCACAATTTGGCATGATCGGGAAAGCGGCGCGTCAGCTCCTCATAAAGCGCGAGCGCCTCGTCATAACCGCCGATGCGGCCGAGCGCGGCGGCGCGGAGGTTCGCATGCGCGGGATTGTCGGGATCGTCGCCGAGGACGGCATCGAGCGTCTCGGCCGCGTCGGCGAAGCGGTTCTGCTTGTAATAGACGGTCGCGAGATTGGCGCGCGCGGCGCCGAAACCCGGCGCAAGCTCCAGCGCGCGCGACAGCAGCTTCTCGGCATCGTCATAACGTCCGATGCGACCCGCGACCTCGGCGAGCATGCGGATCGCCGCGACATCGGTCGCATCTTCGCGGAGGCGCTGGCGCAGCGCAGCTTCGGCGTCGGGCAACCGGTCGTCGGCGAGCGCGAGCGCGGCGTCGACCATCGTTTCGTCATGGATCGTTGCGGAAACCGCCGCGAGCGACGCGGCCTGCGCTTCCGCCTCGCGGTTCAGGGCGCGGAGAGCATGCGCGGCGAGGCGATGCGCCGCCGCTGACGTCGGGATCGCCTCGATGATCGCCTGTGCCTGCGCCAGCGCGGCGCCGGGTTCGCCGCTCAGCAGGCGGCGGGCGTTGGCGAGCGCTTCATCGTGCGAGACGGTCGCCATGCCCGCGCCGCTCAGCTTTTCGCCGCGCGGGCTTTCGCGACGGCCTGCTTCAACCCGTCATAACCGATCTGGCCCTGGAACAGCTGGTTGCCGACGATCCAGGTCGGGGTGGCGTTGAGCTGCAACTGGGTCGCGATCGCGAGATTGCTGTCGAGCTCGCGCTGGAACAATGCCTCGTTCGCGGTCGCGTCGGCGGTGCCGTCGGTGACGACGCCTGCCTTTGTCGCTGCTGCGGCGATTGCCGCCTTGTCGAGCGAACCCGCCGCGAACATCGCGTGGTGGAAGGCGTCATATTTGCCCTGCCGCGCCGCGGCGAGCGCCATGATCGCGGCGTCACGGCTCTGCGGCGCGATGATCGGCAGTTCGCGGAACACGACCTTCAGGCGCTTGTCCTCGCGGATCAGCCGGTCGACGTCGGGCACGCTCGCGCGGCAGAAACCGCACGCATAATCGGTGAACACCACCAGCGTCACATCGCCGTCGGCATTGCCCGCCCAGGCACCGGCATAAGGTTTTTCGAGCGCCGGGCGAATCGTGTCGATCGCCTTGGCAATCTCGCCATTGCGCTGCGCTTCGAGCGCCTCGGGAATGATCTGCGGGTTCGCCTTGATATAGTCTGCGACGATGGTCTCAACCTCGCTCTTGCTCATCCCGCCGCCGAAGCGGCCGCCGAGCCAGAAGACGATGGCGAGGAGCAATATGCCGCCAAGCGCCAAACCCCATGTGCGCGTTGAAACGCCATCCATTCCCGTCCCCTTCACCTGCGGCAAGCTTTGCGCCGGCATCGCCCCGGTCTTTGCGGCATTTTTGGCCGGCGACGCAATCGGCGAACGATCGTCGCCGTCCATCGCGTTCGCCGAATTGGCCGGCGCGGGCTTCGATACAGCCGGAATTGCGGCGTCACCCGCAAAGAGCGGCAGGTCGGGCGCGGCGGGCGCGCTCGCCTGCGCGGCGGCGGCTTCCTCGCGTGCGAGCAATTGTTCGAGCCCCGAGGGCGGCGGCGCCAGCTCCTCGCGCGGTGCGGGGCGCAGCTTGCTGGCGGCATCGCCGATACCGTCGCGCAGGCTTTCGCCGCCCGCCTTGGCGATGTCGACAACGCCCGCCTTGGTCTTGCCGGCGACTTCGCCGAGCCCGCGCCCGGCCTCGCTCGATAGTTTCGCGACCTTGTCGCCAAGCGCCATCTTCTCCCACGCCTCGCCGCTCGCCTTCGCTGCGGCGCGGCCTGCCTGCGCCGATCCGCGCCCCGCCGCGCGTGCCGCGCGCGCGGTGAGGGCACCGGTCTTCGCCGCGAGTTCGCGCGAACGGCGCGGAATTTCCATCGCTTCGACGCGTGCGGGAATGTCGGCGCGGTCGCCGACGCGGATCGTCCAGTCGGCAAAGGCTTCGGCGCCTCCCTGGATGCGATCCCACAGGTTCGCCGCCCCGGCCTTGATCGCCTCGGGCTTCACCAGCGGATCGCGCGGTTTTTCGGGGGCGCTGTATCGCGTCAGGTCGATCCCGACGGGGGGCTCATCCTTCGGCTTCGCCAATCCTTCGCCCGGCGCCGGCGCGCCGCCAGTTGGCGTCGGCGCGGGGTCGCGCAGCCAGGGCTGGTAATAATCGTCTTTTCTGTCAGTCACTAAGGGTCAGGTCCTATGAATGGGACGGCTGAGGCGGAAAAATGGCGAACCTATCGGGCCGAATGCCCCGCCGGCCATAGTGGTTCTATGTCCAAGGGGCATTTGGTCCGAGAGGGAAGCCATTTTTCCGTCCCTCCGGGATTTGGCCAAATTTGTCCATTGCCGCGTCAGAGCGCCTTGGAATATTTTCATATGCCTGCGCCGCTCTTCCTCGCACTGAACAAATTTGCTCCAAACCTCAGTCGTCCCATTCATAGGACCTGACCCTCACGCCCTCGAGCATCACGGAAATGCGACGCGTCGCCCCTGTCTTCACCCGAAACTAACGCCGTTTGCGCTCGCGTTCCACCTCGGCGCGAGCCACCAACGAAATATCCTGTGCACGGATCCAGTCGGGCGAGCCTTGGGGCAAACCCTGCATCGCCATTTCTGCATTACGCAGCGCGAGCCCCGACTGTCCACCCTCAAGGCTGTAGCGTTCGGCCGAGGCGAGCGCGGCGCGCGCCTGATCGCCCTTGTTCGCATAGACGATCCCGAGCTGATACCAGGCGAACGGATTCTGGTTGTCGAGCGCGACGGCGGTTTTCAGCACCTCTTCGGCCTCGGCATAATTCGCCGGATCCTCGGTCGCGATCAGCGCATGGCCCAATGTCGCGCTGATCAGCGGCTGCGACCGCGACAGGCTGACCGCCTTGCGCAGCGCGGGGATCGCTTCCTTGGGCCGGCCCGATTCGAGCAGCACCTGGCCTTCGAGTTCGAGGAAATAGGGGTCGCTGGGGCTCGTCGCGAGCAGCCCTTCGACCTCGGTCAGCGCCTTTTGCGGATAGGCGCTTTTGTGCCAGGCATAGGCGCGCGCATAGCGCGCCGGAATGCTGCGGTTGCTTTCGGGGAATTTGCGCAGCGTCCGCTCGGGCTCGGCCATATAGCCCGACAGTTTCGCCTTGATGCGCTGAAAGCGCGCCTCGATTTTCGGATCGGCGGGCTTTTGCCATGCCGGATCGATGACATAGACTTCGCGCAGCGTCTGGATGCGATCGCCCGACATCGGGTGGGTCCGGCCATAAGCCTGATCGTCGTCCTGCTTGACCCCGTAGCGGAACTCGAGATTCTGCAGTTTCTTGAAAAAGGCGAGGCTGCCGCGGCCGCTGATCCCGGCCGTCGACAGATATTGCGCGCCCGCGGCGTCGGCGGTCGATTCCTGCACGCGCGAAAAGGCGAGGAACTTGCCGAGCGCGGCCTGCTGGCCCGCCATCATCACGCCCATGCCGGCCTCACCCGCGCCCGCCGCGATCGCCGCGGCGCCGAGCAACAGGCTGAGCAGCGAGATGCCCGTCGCGGTCTTGGCGCCTTCGTTGACGCGGATCGCGTGGCCGCCCATCACATGGCCGAGTTCGTGCGCGAGCACGCCCTGCACCTCTTCGGCGCTGTCCGCCGCCTCGATCAGCCCGCTGAAGACATAGATGTCCTGGCTGCCGGCGACGAAGGCGTTGATGCTGCGGTCGCCGAGCAGATGCACGCGCACCTGCCCGGGCTTGAGCCCCGCGGCGACGAGCAGCGGGTCCATCATGTCCTGGAACAAAGCTTCGGTTTCGGCGTCGCGCAGGATCGACTGTGCCGCCGCCGGGCGCAGCGCGATAGCGAACATCGCAAGCAATGTCAGCGCGATACGGAAAAGGGAGCGCAGCCTGTGCGCCCCGAACGCGGGCTGCGGCGGGAAAGCGGTCATCCCCGCCTCTCTTGCGCCGCACGCCTGAACCCCGAGTGAAGCCATGCGGGCTTATTGGGGGTCCGTGCGCGCGGACGCAAGGTCAGCTTGCTATTTCTGCGACAACGCGAGCCGAATTGGGAGGTGCGGTTCGGATGCTATCCGATCACAACAAAGCGACGTGCTCCCGCGAAGGCGGGAGCCCATCTCCCGCCGGCGCTATTTCGAACCCGCAGAAGATGGGTCCCCGCCTTCGCGGGGACACACGTCATTTCATTTGGAGCCGATATCAGTTGCCGAACGTGCGTTGCCACCAGCCGCGGCGCGGTTCGCCGTCGGGGCCTTCGCCCTCGCCGTCGGCATCGGCCGCAACCGGTTCGACTTCGCCCGCGGTCGCGGGTTCGGCCGCTGCCTCGGCCGCGACGGCCTTTTTCGCGCGGCTCGCACGCTTCTTGGGCGCGGGCTTGGCGGGTTCAGCTTCGGCCGGAGCTTCGGCGGCGGGTGCTTCAACCGCGGGCGCTTCGACGACCGGTGCCTCGGCGGCTTCCGCAGCCTCGGCTTCGGCGGCCGCGGCGGCCTTGGTCTTGCGCGGCGCGCGCTTGCGCTTCGGCTTTTCCTCGGCGACCGGCGCTTCTTCGGCAACCGGTTCGACGGCTTCGACCGTCTCTACCGGTGCGGTTTCAGCTTCGACCACGGCCTCATCGGCGATCTCCACGGCATCGGCCTTCTTGCGACCACGTCCACCACGGCGGCGGCGCGGCTTGGCTTCGGCTTCCTCTGCGTCCGCCTCGGGAGTGGCCTCGACGGTTTCGGCCGGTGCGGCCTCGCCTTCGTCGGCCTCGGCGCTGTCGCCTTCGCGATCCTCGCCGCCTTCGGCGATTTCATTGCCCTCGTCGTCGCGGCGGCCGCGGCGGCCACGGCGGCGGCGGCGGCGGCGCTTACGGCCTTCGCCGTCGGCATCGCCTTCTTCGCGGTCGCGCGCGCCTTCTTCGCGATCACGCGAACGCGCCGGACGCTCTTCGGCGGCCTCTTCTTCGGCTTCCTCTTCCTCGTCCTCGGGATAATCGTCGTCGTCATCCTCGATCGGTGCGATCGGGGCGAAGCTGCGGCGGGCGATCGGCGGCGGACCGCTGACCTCGACCGCCATGCGCGCGCCTTCGGTCTCGCCGTCGGGCAGGATTTCGACGGTGACGCCGTAGAGTTCCTCGATCTCGCGCAGTTCGCGGCGCTTTTCGTTGAGGAGGTAGAAGGTCGCTTCCTGGCTCGCGCGCAGGGTGATCTTGTTGCCCTTGCCGCGTGCGGCTTCCTCTTCGATCAGGCGCAGCGCGCTGAGACCCGCCGACGAGGCGGTGCGGACGAGGCCGGTGCCTTCGCAATGCGGGCACGGGCGCGTCGAGGCTTCGAGCACGCCGGTGCGCAGGCGCTGGCGGCTCATCTCCATCAGCCCGAAGCCCGAGATGCGGCCGACCTGGATGCGCGCGCGGTCGTTCTTGAGCGCGTCCTTCATCGCGCGCTCGACCTTACGGACGTTCGAGCCATGATCCATGTCGATGAAGTCGATCACGACGAGTCCGGCCATGTCGCGCAGGCGAAGCTGGCGGGCGATTTCGGCCGCCGCCTCAAGATTGGTGCTGAGCGCGGTCTGCTCGATATTATGCTCGCGCGTCGACCGGCCCGAGTTGATGTCGATCGACACCAGGGCCTCGGTCGGGTTGATCACCAGATAACCGCCCGATTTCAGCTGGACGACCGGATTGAGCATCCCCGCAAGCTGATCCTCGACGCCGTAACGCTGATAGAGCGATACCGGGTCGGCATATTGCTTCACGCGCCGCGCGTGGCTGGGCATCAGCAGCTTCATGAACTGCTTCGCGGCCTTGTAGCCGTCGTCGCCCTCGACGAGCACTTCCTCGATGTCTTTATGATAGATATCGCGAATCGCGCGCTTGACGAGGTCGCTGTCCGAATGGATCAGCGCCGGCGCCGAGCTGCCGAGCGTATTTTCGCGGATCTCGTCCCACAGGCGCGCAAGATAGTCGAAGTCGCGCTTGATCTCGACCTTGGTGCGGCTCATCCCCGCGGTGCGGACGATGCAGCCCATCGTCGGCGGCAGCGCGAGTTCGTCGATCATCGCCTTCAGCTTGCGGCGATCGGCGCCGTTCGAAATCTTGCGGCTGATCCCGCCGCCGTGCATCGTGTTCGGCATCAGCACGCAATAACGGCCGGCGAGCGACAGATAGGTGGTGAGCGCGGCGCCCTTGTTGCCGCGTTCTTCCTTGACGACCTGGACCAGCATCACCTGACGGCGACGGATGACGTCCTGGATCTTGTAGCGCCGGCGCAGCGACATGCGGTTCTCACCGTCTTCGTCGTCGCCCCGACGGCTGCGTCCGCGGCCCCCCTTGCGGTTGTTGTTGCCGCGTCCACGGCCACGCCCACGGCGATCGCCGCGGCCGTCCTTGCCTTCCGCGGAACCTTCGCCGCCCTCTTCGGTATCGCCATTCGCTGCGTCGCCATTGTCGTCGCGGTCATCATGGTCGTCGTGACCGTCGTCATGATCGTCGCGGTCGTCGTCGCGATCGGCGCGGTGGTCGCCGTTATCGTCCTCGTCGTGATATTCGACGTCGGCGACATCGCCTTCGAGCTCGTCGAGATCTTCCTCGGCGCGCTGCGCGGCGGCGGCGGCGTGTTCGGCCTCTTCGCGCAACAGCGCGTCGCGGTCTTCCTTCGGAATCTGGTAATAATCGGGGTGGATTTCGCTGAACGCGAGGAAGCCGTGGCGATTGCCGCCATATTCGACGAACGCCGCCTGCAGCGACGGTTCGACACGGGTAACCTTGGCCAGATAGATATTGCCCTTGAGCTGCTTGTGCTCGGCGGACTCGAAATCAAACTCCTCGATTCGGTTTCCCTTGGTGACGGCGACCCGGGTTTCTTCCCGGTGCCGCGCGTCGATCAACATGCGCGTGGTCATTAGATACACTCCAAGCGCGCCTTAGCGCGCCATCAAAAAATCCCGCGAACCTGCCCGAGGACGGGCCGCGGCGGATACGGGTGAAAAGAAAAAAGACGTTATTGCCGAAAGGAGCCTGCGTCCGGTCCTGGACGCGCATGCGGTCTTCAAATCCGGCGACGGCCGGGGCGAAAGCGCCCGCGTCGGGATCAGAAGAGGGCATGGCAAGCCTCATGCGGCATCAACCTGTTACGGGATGAGCGGGCGGGCAGGGCGGGCGTGATGCGCACGCCCCGACTGTCCGGTCAACCGGGTGGACTGGCGGCAGGTCGCCCTTCCCCGTATGTCCGGCGCCAAGGCGGCCATGTTCCGCATATTCGCGGAGCAGGCCCTCCCCTCAAAAGGCCGGACGGCACCGGGAACGACACCGTCAGTGAGGGCGTGCTAGCATCGGCATGTGCCGACGGCAACCACAACCACCGTACAAAGATAGGATGATGCAGGGGTGTTGCAAGAAAACCCGCACCTGCGAACAGGCTGAGTTGCCTGCTAACCTGCCGGTTGACGCGGGTTTGACGCACGGTGCCTAATTGTTGGTTCACTTCGCTCTGCGGCCGGGGACGCCATCTTTTCAATAAGCGCTGGACCAGTGCGCGCTTCGGGCGGCATAGACGCGCCATGAGCCTGCTTGCCCTGCTTGGCATGATCGCGTCGCCGCCCGCAGCCATTGCGGGACGGCCAATCGTCGATCCGGCATTCGACAGGCCGCGCATCGAACGGCCGGTTTTGGCGGGCTTCCGCGCCAAGCGCCCCGGAAAAAGATACAGCGTGACCGTTCCGATCGGAAAGCCGAAGCCCTCGGTGGCGCTGCCGCGCATCGAGGGGCCGGCGAACGACCGCCTGCCGCTCGTCGTGATCGATGCCGGGCACGGCGGGCACGACCCCGGCGCGATCAGCCCGCACAGCGGCAAGCGCGAGAAGGATATCACCCTCGCGCTCGCCCGCGCGATCCGCGCCGATCTGCTCGCTTCGGGCCGCGTGCGTGTCGCGCTCACGCGCGCGGATGACCGTTTTCTGGTGCTCGAGGAACGTTATGGCATCGCCCGGCGGCTGAAAGCCGATCTGTTCATCTCGGTCCACGCCGACGCCGCTGAAAACAGCCAAGCCAGCGGCGCTTCGATCTACACGCTGTCCGAGGTCGCCTCCGATCGCGAGGCGGCGCGGCTCGCGGCGCGCGAGAACAAGGCGAATGTCATCAACGGCGTCGATCTCGGCGCACACAGCGGCGACGTGTCGGCGATCCTGCTCGACCTGACCCAGCGCGAAACGATGAATGTCGCGTCCGAATTCGCACGGCTGCTCCAGCGCGAGGCGTCGGGCGACGTCAAATTCCGCACGACCGCGCACCGCTTCGCCTCATTCATCGTGCTGAAGGCGCCCGACACCCCGTCGGTCTTGTTTGAAACGGGCTTCATCTCGAACAAGGACGACAGCAAATTCCTTGCCTCGTCGGCGGGCCAGAAAAAGGTCGCGCGCGGGGTGCGCAATGCGGTGCAGGTCCATTTCGCGCGGCGGATCGTGGCGCGCTGAGGCGCGGTTGATCCTCCGTCGCAAGGTCACTTAGATGTCTGCTTTGGGGTGGGAAGCGGTCATCAAGGCGAAGGAAATTGCCGCTTAGAATGTAACGACGAAAATGGCGTATAATCTAGCTCGAAGGTCTCGCCGGGTTTGGGTTCAGGCCCGAGTCCGGCAGAGAACGCAAAGCCAACGTGATTTTGGACGCAACGGACAATCGCGAGGTTGGATTGCCCGTCACCTTTTGCGCTTGGAAAAGATACATAGCTCGTATGAGTCCACGAGGTGTCTATCGTCACGAACGTTGGACCACAGAAAAACACGGCATCAGCTAAGATTCGTGGTGACGGTATGGTTAGATCACCAAGAACCTTCCTGCCCTCGCTATCTCTTTCATCCCATGTCCCGTCGATTGTGCCGCCGGTTTGGCTGGTAATGCTCAGAACGACATAATCTTGCGAGGAATCATGCTTTGCTTCGGTCAACCCGCCTGAGCAGGCGGTCAACGAGATTAGGCTACAAGCAGTAGCCAGTATCCCACTCGGTAATTCTATCCAGCGGCGTTCCATGGCGCATTATTGAATATCTAGCGAACGTCCGCAATCGGTCGTCAGCCGTCGCCGCGGCAAAATATAGTCTTGACTAACTTTTCTGCGGCGCACAGCTTCGGTCAGCTCGCTGCGGGAGAGAGGCATGGCGTGGAGCAACTGGTCGGGCAGCGTCACCGCGAGCGGCGAGGTCGCGCGCCCGCAAAGCGAGGATGAGCTCGCGGCACTCGTCCGCAGCGCGAACAAGCTACGCGTTACCGGCGCGGGACACAGCTTCATGCCGCTCTGCGAATCGGGCGAGTTGATCGTCAGCCTCGACGATATGGCGGGTGCGATGCACATCGCCGCCGACCGCCGGACCGCGCGCATTCCAGCGGGCTGGAGCATCCGCCGACTGACCGCGGCGCTCTGGGAGGAGGGGCTGGCGCTCGCCAACCAGGGCGACGTCAATCCGCAGTCGCTCGCGGGCGCGATGGCGACGGGCACGCATGGCACCGGCGTCGATCTGGGCTCGCTTTCGACCTTCGCGCGCGGTTTCCGCCTCGTCGGCGCTGATGGCGAGGCGCATTGGTGCGATAGCGCGACGAACGCCGACCTCTATCAGGCGCAGCGCCTGTCGCTCGGGCTGTTCGGCGTCGCGACCGAGATCGAGGTCGCGGTCGTCCCGACCTTCCACCTCGCCGAGCGGATCGAAAAGCGCCGCTGGGCCGAAATCCGCGAAAGCTATGACGCGCTGGCACAGCAGCACCGCCATATCGAATTTTGGTTTTTCCCGCACAGCGACGAGGTGATTCTGAAAACGCTCGACCTCTGCGATCCGTGCGATCCGCCGCCGAGCACGACCGATATGGAGGAGGCGACGTTTCGGCGCATCCTCGACATTTCGGCGCGGCTGCCGTTCCTCACCCCCTTTCTGCAGCGGCTGATGATGAAAAGCGGCATTTCGGGCCGCCGCCGCGGCCCCGCGCACGCGATCTTTCCCTCCGACCGGACGCTGCGGTTCGAGGAGATGGAATATGAAATGCCGCGCGCCGCCGGGCTTGAGACGCTCGACGAGGTCGTCGGCTGGATTCGCAAGAAACGGCTGCCGGTCACTTTTCCCTTCGAATATCGCACCGTCGCCGCCGACGATATCTGGATGAGCCCGATGAACGCCGGGCCGGTCGCAGCGATCTCGATGCACCAATATGCGAAAATGCCCTGGGCGGCGCTGTTCGCCGATGCCGAGGCGATCTTTCGCGGCGCCGGCGGCCGGCCGCACTGGGCCAAACGCCACACGCTGAGCCGCGCCGACGTCGCGGCACTCTATCCGATGGCGGCGCGCTATACCGCGGTGCGCCGCGCTGCCGACCCGCACGGCAAATTCCTCAATCCGCATCTGGAGACATTGTTCGCATGACGACCGACCGTGAATTGCACGACCATCTGATCGGCCAGCAGGGTTCGCGCGCCGACCTCAACACGCCCGTGCTGATACTCGACGTCGACGCGCTCGACCGAAATATCGCGGCGATGGCCGCGCTCACCGCGCAGCACGGCGTCGCGCTGCGCCCGCATGCGAAAACGCACAAGAGTGTCGATATCGCGCGGCGTCAGCAAGCGGCGGGTGCGGTCGGCGTCTGCTGCGCCAAGATCGGCGAGGCCGAAGTGCTCGCCGAGGGCGGGGTGACCGGCATTCTCATCACCTCGCCCGTTGCCGCACCTGCCGCGATCGAGCGGCTGGCGAAACTCGCGGTGACCGCCGACGGATTGATGGCGGTCGTCGACCATCCGGGTATCGCAGAAGGTATCGACGCGGCGCTGGGGGCGGCGGGCGCGAAGCTTGACGTGATCATCGATATCGACCCCGGCATCGCGCGCACTGGCGTAGCGTCGGCTGAAGCGGCCGTGGCATTGGCGAAGACCATCACCGCATCGCCGAACCTCGAATATCGCGGGGTGCAATTCTACTGCGGGTCACAACAGCATATCGAAAGCTATGCCGACCGCCGTGCCGCGATCGTCGAGCGCACCGCCTATCTGCAAGAGGTCATCGCCGCGCTCTCCGAAGCCGGTTTCGCGCCCGCGATCATCACCGGATCGGGCACCGGCACGCACCGGATCGACCTCGACCTCGGCGTCTTCACCGAACTTCAGGCGGGTTCCTATGTCTTCATGGACAAGCAATATCTCGACTGCGACATCGCCGATGGCGGCGAACCGCCGTTCGAGGTTTCGCTGTCGGTTGACGCGCGCGTCGTCAGCGCCAACCACAGCGGGCTCGTCACGATCGATGCCGGGTACAAGTCGCTGTCGACCGACGGCGGCGTCGCGGTCGTGCAGCGCGGGGCGCCCGAAACCGCCTTTTTCGCCTTCATGGGCGACGAGCATGCCGCGCTGATCGCGCCTGACATCGGCAACGCGCTTGCGCCCGGCGATCCGGTCAGCCTGACCGTGCCGCACTGCGACCCGACGGTGAACCTCTATGATTTCTATCATATTGTCGCGGGCGACACGCTCGTCGACATCTGGCCGGTCAGCGCGCGCGGCCGGGCGCGGTGATCGCCGCCGCCCGCCAGCCGCCGAAGCAGGACCGCGCGCGGCAGACGCGGGGGCGCCTGCTCGATGTCGCGGGCGACTTGCTCGCCGAGGTGGGGCTCGAGCGGATTTCGACCAACATGATCGCCGCGCGCGCCGGGCTGACGCCGCCCGCGCTCTATCGTTATTTCGACGATAAATATGCGGTGATCGAGGCGCTCGGGCGGCGGCTGATGGTGCGCCAGAACGCCGTGCTCGAACGCTGGATCGCGCGTCATGCGCCCGCGGGGGTCGCGGGGATGGCGGATCATATCGGCGATCTTCTGGCCGAAAATGCCGCGGTGACGCGCGCCGAACCGGGCGCGGTGTGGATCTTGCGCGCGCTGCACGCGACGCCGCGGCTCGTGCATGTCCGGCTCGAATCGCATCGCTATGTGACCGGCCGGCTCGCCAATGCCTGCGCACCGCATCTTCCCGGTATCGACCGCGAAATGCTCTGGTCGCGGCTGCGGCTGGCGGTCGAGCTCGGCTTTGCCGCCGACGAAATGCTGTATGAGGAAGACCGCGTTTCGGCGGGCGCCGTGCGCGCCGAAGTGGCCGCGATGCTGCGCTCGGCGCTGCTCGACCTTTTAAGTCCCCCTCCCGCTTGCGGGAGGGGTTAGGGGAGGGCATGTCGCGGATATGGCTGAGGAAACAAACCCTCCCCCGACCCCTCCCGCAAGCGGGAGGGGAGTAGAAACGCACCTCGCCGCAAGCACGCTTCCCTTTCGACGGTTCAGGCTTTAGAGGCGGGGACATATGGCCGCTGACAGTCCGCCCGATTTCCGCTTGCGCCTGCGCCGCGACAGCAATGCCGTCATCGCATGGCTGAGCGATATGTGGACCCGGCGCTGGTTCCGCTGGCTCGGCTATCTCGCGCTCGCGGGCCTTCTCTTCCTTGCGCTGATCTGGGCGGTTTTCGCGCGCGACCTGCCGTCGGTCGACCAGCTGCGCGACTATGAACCGCCGCTGCCGACGATGGTCCGCGACGGCGAGGGCAAGCCGGTGCATAGCTATGCCCGCGAACGCCGCGTCCAGCTCGAATATAGCGAATATCCGCAGCTTTTGGTGCGCAGCTTCCTCGCGGCCGAGGACAAGACCTTCTTCAGCCACGGCGGCATCGACTATCCGGGCATCGCCTCGGCGATCATCACCAACCTGTCGAACAGCGGCCGCCCCATCGGCGCGTCGACGATCACCCAGCAGGTCGCGAAGAACCTGCTGCTCACCAACGAGCTCAGCTATCGCCGCAAGGTGCGCGAGGCGATCCTCGCGATGCGCATCGAGGATGCGCTGACCAAGGAGCAGATTCTCGAGCTCTATCTCAACGAAATCCCGCTCGGCCGCCGCAGCTTCGGCGTGCAGGCGGCGAGCCGCGCCTATTTCGACAAGGACGTCGACCAGCTCCAGCTCCACGAGATGGCGTTCCTCGCGATCCTGCCCAAGGCGCCCGAGAAATACGGCCGCGCGCGTTTCGAGCGCGAGGCGCTGGCACGGCGCAATTTCGTGCTCGGGTCGATGCAGGACAATGGCTGGATCAGCACCGCGCAGCGCGATGCCGCGCGCGCGATGCCGCTCGGCCTGACCAACACGGGCAACACCGCGGTCGCGCAGGTCGGCGGCTATTATATGGAAGAGGTGCGGCGCCAGCTGATCGCCCAGTTCGGCGAAACCGCCGAGGACGGCCGGCTCAGCGTCTATGCCGGCGGCCTCTGGGTGCGCACGCCCTTTGACGGCAAGATGCAGACGGGCGCGACGATGGCGCTGCGCAAGGGACTCCAGCGCTACGACGCGGGCAAGGGCTGGTCGGGACCGATCGCGACGATCGAGGCCGACGACCAGTGGCAGAGCCGCCTCGCGTCGAGCTTCATCGGCATCGATTACGACAATTGGCGCGTCGCCGCGGTGCTCTCGAAGTCGGCGAGCGCGGCGCGGATCGGCTTTTCCAACGGCGACACCGGAACGCTGCCCGCAAGCGCCGCGACGATGGGCTATCGCAAGACCGGCGGCAGCGCTTTCTCCGCAATGCGCCCCGGCCAGCTGATCGTCGTCAAATCGACGGGCGGAAGCAACTATGCCTTGCGCAATATCCCCGAAGTGTCGGGCGGCATGGTCGTCGAAAGCCCGCATTCGGGCCGCATCTATGCGATGCAGGGCGGCTTCGACGTCCGCCTCTCGCCGTTCAACCGTGCGACGCAGGCCGAACGCCAGCCGGGCTCGACGATCAAGCCGTTCGTTTACGCCGCCGCGCTCGACAATGGCATGACCCCCGCGACGATGATCGTCGACGGGCCTTTCTGCGTCTATCAGGGCGCCAGCCTCGGCAACAAATGCTTCCGCAACTTCGGCGGCGCGGGCGGCTCGGGCGAGCATACGATGCGCTGGGGCCTCGAACAGTCGCGCAACCTGATGACGGTGCGCACCGCGAGCCAGGTCGGCATGGAGCCGGTCGTCGAAACGATCCAGACGATGGGCATCGGCAAGCACGAACCCTATCTCTCGACCGCGCTCGGCGCCGGGACGACGACGGTCGAAAAAATCACCAATGCGTACGCGATGCTCGCCAACCACGGCCGCGCGCTGAAACCGCGCGTGATCGACTATGCGCAGGACCGCCGCGGCAAGGTGGTCTTCCCGGCGAACTGGAAACCGTGCGAGGGCTGCAACAAGAAGGATTGGGACGGCCGGCCGATGCCGCGCTTCGCCCGGTCGGGCAAGCAGCTGATGGACCCGATTACCGCGTACCAGGTCGTCCATATGCTCGAAGGCGTCGTCCAGCGCGGCACCGCGGTGCGGCTGCGTGACTTGGGCGTGCCGCTGTTCGGCAAGACCGGCACGACCTCGGGGCCGAACGACGTCTGGTTCGTCGGCGGCACGCCCGACGTGATTGCGGGCATGTACATCGGCTTTGACCAGCCGCGCAGCATGGGCGGCTATGCGCAGGGCGGCAGCTATGCCGCGCCGATCTTCAAGGACTTCGCGCTCGCTGCGCTTGCCGACCGTCAGCCGATTCCCTTCTCGGCGCCGAAGGGCGTGCGCATGGTGCGCATCGACCGCCAGTCGGGCCGCCGCGTCTATGGCAGCTGGCCGGGCACCGACCCGAAGGCATCGATCATCTGGGAAGCCTTCAAGCCCGAAAGCGAACCGCGCCGGACGATCCGCGAAGAAGAAATCAAGCCGATCAAGACGCAGCGGCGGGCAACCGGCGGTCCGTCGCAAAAGGGATCGACCGGCCGCACCGACAGCGACTTCCTCGACGACCGCGGCGGCATTATCTGACGGCTTGGACCACCTTCCCCTGCGGCGCTTGAAGCCGTAAGGGCGGGATCAACATATTTCAGGAGCAAGGACATGCGCGCCGAAGCGCAGGATCATATCGACAAGATTGGCGCCGCGCTGGCGCTGCTGCGGCGTTTCCTCGACTGGGACCGCGCGGTGCGCCGGCTCGACGAACTCAATGCGAAGGTCGAGGACCCGACGCTGTGGAACGACGCAAAGGCGGCGCAAGAGGTCATGCGCGAACGCCGCCGCCTCGACGAAGCGATCACCGCGACGCGCGCGATCGAAACCGAATGCGCCGACACCGCCGAACTGATCGAGCTTGCCGAGATGGAAGGCGACGAGGCGATGGTCGACGAGGCCGTGGCGTCGCTCGCCACGCTTGCCGCACGCGCCGAGGAAGACAAGATCAAGGCCTTGCTCGCGGGCGAAGCCGACGCCAACGACGCCTATATCGAGGTCCATGCGGGCGCGGGCGGCACCGAAAGCCAGGACTGGGCCGAAATGCTCCAGCGCATGTACAGCCGCTGGGCCGAAAAGCGCGGGCTGAAGGTCGAGCTGGTCGAATATCAGGCGGGCGAACAGGCGGGCATCAAATCGGCGACGATGCTGGTGAAGGGCGAGAACGCCTATGGCTATGCCAAGACCGAAAGCGGCGTCCACCGCCTCGTCCGCATCTCGCCCTACGACAGCTCGGCGCGGCGCCACACCAGCTTTTCGAGCGTGTGGGTCTATCCGGTGATCGACGACAATATCGATATCGAGATCAACGAAGGCGACCTCAAGATCGACACCTATCGCGCCTCGGGCGCGGGCGGGCAGCACGTCAACACGACCGATTCGGCGGTGCGCATCACGCACATCCCGACGGGCATCGTCGTCGCCAGCCAGAACGACCGGTCGCAGCACAAGAACCGCGCGACCGCGATGGGAATGCTGAAGGCGCGCATGTACGAAGCCGAGCTGCAGAAGCGCGAAGCCGCGGCATCGGGCGAATATCAGGCGAAGACCGAGATCGGCTGGGGTCACCAGATCCGCTCCTATGTCCTCCAGCCGTACCAGCTGGTGAAGGACCTGCGCACCGGCGTGACCTCGACCGCGCCGTCCGACGTGCTCGACGGTGCGCTCGACCCGTTCATGGCGGCGGCGCTGTCGCAGAAGGTGACGGGCGAGAAGGTCGAAGTGGAAGATATCGACTGATGAAGCGCGCAGCGGCCGTCCTGCTGGCGCTCCTGCCGCTGCTGAACGGCTGCGACGCGCCGTGGGACGAGGGCAGCGACCGCGCCGAGACCGCGCGCGAATTTCCGCCCGCCGACCGGCCCGTCGCGCCGACCGTCTCGACCAAATGGTCGACCGAAGAAGCGCGCGACCGCGTCAACGAGGCCGAGGACGTGATGAACTCGGCCGACGTGCGACCCGGCATGACCGTCGCCGACATCGGCGCGGGTGACGGCTATTATACCGTGCGCCTGGCACAGCGCGTGGGCGTCGGCGGGCGCGTGCTCGCGCAGGATATCATTCCCGAGGTGATCGAGCGGCTCGCCGACCGCGTCGCGCGCGAACGGCTCGACAATGTCTCGCTGAAACTCGGCGCGGTCGACGATCCGCGCCTGCCCGCCGCGAGTTTCGACCGCGTCTTCATGGTCCATATGTATCACGAGATCGGCGAGCCTTACGCCTTCCTGTGGCGGCTGCGTCCGGCGCTGCGCAAAGGCGGGCAGGTGATCGTCGTCGACGGCGACCGCCCGATCGCGCAGCATGGCACGCCCTTCCGCCTGCTCGTCTGTGAGTTCGAGGCGGTGGGCTACAAGCTCGTCTCCTACGACGACAAGCAGCATGCCGGGGGTTATCTCGCGCGCTTCGAGCCCGAGGGCAGGCGCCCCGAGCCCGATGCGATCAAGGTCTGCGATAATCCGTGACCGTTTGGTCCTCCCTGTCGCGAAGCGATGGGGAGGGGGACCGCCGCCGTAGGCGGTGGTGGAGGGGCAGCGACGTCGCGCCATTTGCCCCTCCGTCAGCGCTTCGCGCTGCCACCTCCCTATGCCTTCGGCACAGGGAGGATCGGCATTCAATAGACGATCAGCCGGTCCTCGGCGCCGACCTCGGCGAGAAAGCTGACCAGCCCCCCGGCGCGAACATGCGGCACCAGTTCGGTCGCCGCGATGCCGACGAGCGCCATGCCCGACTGGCAGACGAACAGCGCGACCTCCATCGCGATCGCTTCCTCGACGAGCCAGGCGAGATCGGGCTGCCCCGCGGCGCGGCGCGCCTCGTCGCCGGCGAAAGCAACCGGATCGCGCAACAAGGCCGCAGCCTCACCCTGCAGGAAGATGCGCACCGGACGCCCGAGCGCCGCCGCCGCCATCCCCGCTTCGAGCGCGGCGTAGAGCCGCCGTCCCTCGGCGACCGCGACGATGATGTTCAGGCTCGGCAGACCGGACATAGCGGATCCTTCGGTACGCCAACCTCGCGCCAGCGCCGATCCAGCATATCGACGATCGCGAGCCGGCCGGTCAAGGACGACCCGAGGCCGGTCAGCGCGCGCACCGCCTCGAGCGCCGCCATCGTGCCGATCATCCCCGCGAGTGCACCCATCACGCCGGTTTCGGCGCAGTTGATGCCTTCGCGGTCGGGATCGGAGCCGACAAGGCAGGCATAGCAAGCGCACTCCGCGCGCCAGCCTTCGTACAGCGCGACCTGCCCCTCGAACGCGCCGATCGCGGCGCTGAGCAGCGGAATGCGCAGCGTGACGGCGGCGCGGTTCACGGCAAGCCGCGTGCCGAAATTGTCGCAGCCGTCGAGGATCAGGCTTGCGCCCGCCAGCAGCGCCTCGGCGTTGCTGTCATCGAGCCGTTCGGCGACCGCGACGGCGTCGACGTGCGGATTGATCCGCCGTGCCGCGCTGGCGGCGACATCGGCCTTGCGCGCGCCGACATCGGCGTCGGTGAACAGCGGCTGCCGCTGCAGGTTCGACAGCTCGATCACGTCATGGTCGATGATCGAGAGTTTGCCGACGCCCGCCGCAGCCAGATAGGTGATCGCCGGACAGCCGATCCCGCCCGCGCCGATAATCGCGACATGCGCGCCCTTCAGCTTCGCCTGTCCCGCGCCGCCAAAGGCCGGCAGGATGATCTGGCGGGCATAGCGGTCGAGTTCGGCGTCGCTGAGCACCGGTCAGCGCAGCTTGATGCCCGACAGCGAAGCGAGGCCGGCGGTGTCCGCGGTCTCGTCGACCGCATCGCTCTCGACCCCGGTCGACCCGAAACCGCCCGCGCCGCGCGCGGTTTCGTCGAGCGTCGCGACTTCGGCAAAGGCCGCGCGCTGGACGGGCGCGGGGACGAGCTGCGCGATGCGGTCACCGCGCTTGATCTCGAAGCTCTCGTCGCCGAGGTTCGCAAGGATCACCTTCACTTCGCCGCGATAATCGCTGTCGATCGTGCCGGGCGTGTTGAGGCAGGTGACGCCATGCTTGAGCGCGAGCCCCGAACGCGGACGGACCTGCACCTCATAACCGGGCGGGATCGCCATCGCGAAGCCGGTTGCGACCGCGTGGCGCGCGCCGGGGCGCAGCGTCAGCGTCTCGGCCGCGACGACGTCCATTCCCGCCGCGCCATCGCTGGCATAGGCGGGCAGGGGCAGGCCGCCGCCGTTGGGCAGCCGCTGGATGGCGATTTCAATCTCGTTCAAGGGGTGCGCGGGTGTCGAGTTCATCGGCGATCTTTTCCATCAATTTGCGGGCGACGGCCTGCTTGGGCAGCCGGTCCCAGCTGTCTACGCCGGTTTTGCTAACGATATGCACCCGGTTGTTTTCGCCGCCCATCGGGTCGGCCGAAACGTCGTTCGCGACGATCCAGTCGCACCCCTTGCGCGCGAGCTTCGCCTCGGCATGCGCGATCACGTCGTTGGTTTCGGCGGCAAAACCGACCAGCAGTTTCGGGCGTTCGGGCGATTTGGCGAGGCCGGCGAGGATGTCGGGATTTTCGGCGAGCGCGAGCGGCGGCACCTGCCCGCTGCCGTCCTTCTTGATCTTCTGTACCGCGGTGTCAGCGGCGCGCCAGTCGGCGACCGCGGCGACCATGATCGCGGCATCGACGGGCAGGCCTTGCTGCACTTCGGCCGCCATCTCGACCGCGGTCTCGACATCGACGCGGATCACGCCGGGCGGGGTCGGCAGCGGCACGGGGCCGGCGATCAGCAGCACCTCGGCGCCGGCTTCGGCGGCGGCGGCGGCGATGGCAAAACCCTGCTTTCCGCTCGACCGGTTGGCGATATAGCGCACCGGGTCGATCGGCTCGTGCGTCGGCCCCGCGGTGATCAGGATGCGGCGGCCGAACAGCGGGCGGTGGTTGGCGGGGGCGAAGTCGGGCTGGCCGTCAATGTCCCCCTCCCGCTTGCGGGAGGGGCTAGGGGAGGGCATGTCGGCGGATGAGCGAATGTCGTCTAATGGTAAGACTGACGACGCAACAGCCCCTCCCGCAAGCGGGAGGGGAGAAGAAAGCGCCTTGTCGATCGCATCCTTGATCGCGGCGGGTTCGGGGAGGCGGCCCGGACCATATTCGCCGCACGCCATCTCGCCCTCGTCGGGCTCCATCACGGTCACGCCATCGCCGCGCAAGGTCGCGATGTTGCGGCGCGTCGCGGCGTGCAGCCACATGCGCACATTCATCGCGGGCGCCGCGAGCACCGGCTTGTCGGTCGCCAGGAGCAATGTCGTCGCCAGATCGTCGGCGATGCCCGCCGCCATCTTGGCGAGAAGGTCGGCGGTCGCGGGCGCGACGACGACCAGATCGGCCTCGCGGCTGAGCTGGATATGCCCCATCTCGACCTCGTCCTTCAGGTCGAAGAGATTGGTGTAGACCTTGTTCTCGCTAAGCGCGGCAAGCGTCAGCGGGGTCACGAACTGCTCGCCCGCGCGCGTGATGACACAGCGCACGACATAGCCCGCCTTGCGGAGCAGGCGGACGAGTTCGATCGACTTATAGGCGGCGATACCGCCGCCGATGATCAGGAGGATGCGCGGAGAGGGCATCAGCGGTGGCTGGCCTGCCCCGAACGGGCGGCGATCGACTGGGTTTGATTCATCGCCGTCTCCTTCGCGCATCAGTTATGCGCTTCCTCGCTTCAGTTCAAGCGGACGCCTTATATGGTCGCAGCAGGACTCGCGCGCATCGGCTGCCGCAACGATTGCGCCAATGCGGTCAGCGCGGCGGGAGCGAAGGCGAGGCCGATGAACAATGTCGGCGTGACGAGCATCGCCCAATAGAAATTGGCGGGGCGCGCAAAAAGCATCAGCAGCGCCGCATAGCCGAGCTGGATTGCGAGCACGGCAAGCCCGAGCCGTGAGCGCCACGCGGCCCAGCCGAGCAGCGCGAGCGGCACGAGCAGCGCGCCGACCCATCCCGCGAAGAAACGCAGCAGCGACGAAGCCTGGACGAACGACAGATAGGCGGCCCAGCCGCCCTGTCCGTTCCAACCCTGGCTCACGGCGTCGGCGGGGGTCGTGACCGCCGCCAGCGCCGTGATATGCGCGCCGAGGCCCGCCGCGAAGCATAGCCCGATCGCCAGCCACCCCGCCGCCGCGCGCCAGTCGCGGTCGATCAGCGCGAAAAGCCCGAACAGCATCGCGACGGGAAGTATCGTCTCGCGGATCGCGAGCGCGGCGGCGACGATCGCCATGGCCCACCACGGGCGGGCGGGGCGATACAGCGCGAGTGCGAGCGCGAGGAGCACGCCCGCCGCGACTTCGTGAATGAACAGCCATTCGCGCGCGGCGAGCTGCGTCAGGTTCGCCGCGACGAACAGCGCGCCGACCGCGGCGTAGCGGGGGAGCCCGGGCTCGGTCCGCAGTCGCCGATACCAGGCAAGGATGGCCGCGCCGCCGATGACGAGGAAGAGCAGCATCGCCTTCTGCTCGCCAAGTGCCGCGACGATATAGGCAAGCGTCGGCAGGCGAACGGCGACAAAGGGGCGCAGCGGATAGTTGCCCGCCCGGTGTTCGTCGGCCGCCGCGGCGTAATAGGATTCGCCTGCTTCGACCCGCGCCGCGATGCGCGCGTAAAGCGCATGGTCGCCGACGAGGCCGTCGAATTGCGCCGAGGAGGGCTTTGCGACCGCGACATGCTCGCGGCCGACACCGCCCGCCGCGCCCCAGACCATCAGCAGCGCCAGCAGACCCAGAACCGCCGCCGCGACGGGGCGCGAAACCCCGGCGAAGCGGTTCCAGACCGGCGCGCTCGCCATCATTTGCGCCACGTCAGCGCCGACGACATCGCGAAGTTCCAGATCGCGCCGACCAGCACGCCCGCAACCCCGGCGACCCACCAGCGCTCGTCATGCCCCGCCATCCAGGTGCCGATGCCGATATTGGCGACCGCGCCGAGCGCAGAAATCGCATAGAAGCTCGCAAGGCCGCCGACGAGCCGCCAGCCTCTGAGCTTGCGGTCGGCGTAGGTGAAGCTGTTGTTGAGGAAGAAGTTGAAGGCGATCGCCGTCATGACGGCGCTGGTCTGCGCGGTGACAAAGGCGCTGCCGGTGCCGAGGATCGTGCGCAGCACGGCAAGGTGGACGAACACGCCGAGCCCGCCGACCATCAGGAATTTGAGCAGCCGCACGGGCACGAAGCGCCCGATCGTCTTGTCGGCGATCAGCTCGGCATATTCGGCGATCACGCGCGCGCCGATCTTGCTCTCGCCGGCCTCGCGGGTGCGGAATTGATAGGGGATTTCGGCGACCTTCAGCGGCGCCGGGCTCGACGCCAATATGTCGATCAATATCTTGAAACCGATCGCCGAGAGGCGCGGCAGCGCGCGTTCGAAGGCATCGCGGCGCACCGCGAAAAAGCCGCTCATCGGATCGGACACGTCGGTGCCGAGCGCGATCTGCCCGGCGCGCGTGGCGAGGCGGCTCATCCGCGCGCGATCCTTGTCCCAATCGCCGATCCCGCCGCCCGCGACATAGCGCGTGCCCACCGCGATGTCGGCGCCGCCGGCGATCGCATCGATCAGCTGCGGCAATGCGTCCTCGCTATGCTGGAGGTCGCCGTCCATCACCGCGATCACCGGCGCGGCGGTCGCCAATATGCCCTCGACCACCGCCGACGACAGACCGCGGCGCCCGACGCGCTGGACGATGCGCACATGCCGCGATCCGCGGCCGATGCGGCGCACCAGTTCGCTCGTCCCGTCGGGCGAATTATCGTCGACAAAGACGATTTCCCAGCCGCGCCCCGCGAGCACGACCGACAGTTTTGCGATCAGCTTTTCGACATTGGCGGCTTCGTTGAGCGTCGGCACCACGACCGCCACCTCGAGAGGCAGGCTGTCGACCGGCAGGAACTTGTCGGCAATCAGGGTGTCGTGGCGCATGAAACCTCGGTTCTGTCCGGATTTCACGTCCGGGTTGGTCGAGGTCCACGCTTAACGATTTAAGGTAAATGTCCGGTAACCAGCTATTCCGGCCCGATGACGAAGGTCAGCCAAACCAGTTCAGAAGCGCGGCCCCCGCCGCGGCGCCCGCGAGCGCGGTGAGTGCATAGCGCCACCAGCGCTTTTTCTCGCCCACATCCCACATCAGCGGAATTTCGGGCAGCGGCGGGGCGGGCGGCGCGGCGCCCTTCTTCGGCAATTGCGCGTCGAGGCGGCGGATGATGTCGGGGATCAGCGCCAGCGTCTTGCCCTGTTCGCGCAAACCGTCGGCGAGCGCGGCCTCGGGGCCGAGTTCGTCGCGGATCCATTCGCTGACGAACGGGCCCGAGACGTTCCACATGTTGATCTTGGGGTTGAGCATCGTCGCGACGCCCTCGACCATCACCATCGTCTTCTGGAGCAGTAGCAGGTGTGGCTGCGTCTGCATGTCGAAATCGCGCGTGATCGCGAACAGCCCGTCGAGCATCTGCCCGACGCTGAGCTCGCTCACCGGCTTGCCGCGCATCGGCTCGCCGACCGCGCGGAGCGCCGTCGCGAACTCCTCGACATTGTGATAATCGGGCACATATTGCGCCTCGAAATGAATCTCGGCGACGCGGCGGTAATTGCCCGTGGTCAGGCCATAGAGGATCTCGGCGAGCCAGTAGCGCGCCTGCCGGTTGATCCGCCCCATGATGCCAAAGTCCACCGCGGCGATCGTGCCGTCGGCCTTCACGAACAAATTGCCCTGGTGCATGTCGGCGTGGAAAAAGCCTTCCGCAATGGCTTGCCGCAGGAATGCGTTGACGAGGTTCGCCGACAGCGCCTCCATGTCGTGCCCCGCGGCGATCAGCTGCTCGCGGTGCGAAATCTTGATGCCGTCGATCCAGTCGAGCGTCATCACCCGGCTCGCGGTGCGATCCCAGTCGATCGCGGGCACCTGATAGGTCGGGACGCCGACCATCGCGTCGGCGAGCTCGGACGCCGAGGCGGCCTCGCGGCGCAGATCGAGCTCGCGCAAGGTCCAGCGGCGGAAATTGGCGATCACTTCGCGCGGGCGCAGCCGCGTCGCTTCGCCGCCGAGCGCCTCGAGATGCGCGGCCGCCCATTCATAGGTGTCGATGTCGCGCGCGAATTGCTTGTCGATGCCGGGGCGGCGGACCTTCACAGCGACCTTGCGGCCGTCGGTGGTCACCGCGCAGTGGACCTGCGCGATCGAGGCCGAGCCAACGGGTTCGGGGTCGAATTCGCTGTAGAGGCTTTCGAGCGGGGTTTCGAAGACCGCTTCGATTTCCTGCTTGATGCGGTCGAAACCGACCGGGGCGAGGGCGTCCTGCAGGCTCAGCAGATTGCGCGCCGCTTCCTCGCCGACGAGGTCGGGACGCGTCGCGAGCGTCTGGCCGAGTTTCACTGCGGCGGGGCCGATCGCCTGAAATGCGGTGGCATAGTCGGGGATTTTCGGCTGGATCGTGCCCAGCCGCGCGATCCGGCACAGGCGCTTCACCCCCACCGGCGTTTCGGGCGCAGCTTCGATTCCGCGCAGCGCCCCGTGGCGCGCGAGGATGCGGCCCCACTTCAGCAGGCGCAATATGTGGATGACGGGACGGGTCAAGCCTTCCACCCGCTGTGGATCGCGACGAGACCGCCGAGGATCGGTTCGACCTTCACCGCGGTGAAGCCGGCTTCGCGGATCATCTGCGCAAATTTCGGCATCGGCGGGAAGCGGCGGATCGATTCGATCAGATAACGATAGCTGTCCTCGTCGTCGGCGATCAACTTGCCGAGCTTGGGGACGAGGTGGTGCGAATAGGCGTCATAGGCCTGCGCGAAACCCGGCCATTCGTTCGTCGAAAATTCGAGGCAGAAGAAACGGCCGCCATAACGCAGCACGCGATGCGCTTCCTGCAGCGCCGCCGGGATGTCGGTGACGTTGCGGATGCCGAAGGCGATCGTATAGGCGTCGAAAAACTGATCGGGGAACGACAGCTTCTCGGCATTTTGTTCGGACCACACCAGCGTGTCGATGCCGCGTTCGGCGGCGCGCTCGACGCCGACGCCGAGCATGTCGGGGTTGATGTCGGCGACGGTGATGCTCGCGCCGAAACGCTCCATGCGAAAGGCGATGTCGCCGGTGCCGCCCGCCATGTCGAGGATCGTCTCACCCTCGCGCGGCTTCACGCGGCGCACGAAACGGTCTTTCCACAGACGATGCATGCCGCCCGACATCGCGTCGTTCATAATGTCGTATTTGCGCGCGACGCGGCTGAACACTTCGCCGACCATCGCGGTCTTCTCGCCCGCGGGGACCTGTTCATAGCCGAAGCTGACGGTGTCGGGAGTGGCCATGGATTACGCGCCTTTGCGGGGAGATGATGTGTTGCGTCGGCCTTTAGCCGGGCCTTGCCGCCCGCGCAAATGGCGCGTAGCCCGATAGACGATATGCCCGAACTTCCCGAAGTCGAAACCACCGTCCGCGGCCTCGCGCCTTTCCTCGAGAGCCAGCGGCTGACCGCGGTCACCACCTTCCGGCCCGACCTGCGCCGGCCCTTTCCCGCCGACCTCGCGCAGCGGCTGACCGGCGCGACGGTCACGGGCCTGTCGCGCCGCGCCAAATATGGCGTCATCTCGACCGACCGCGACGATCATATGATCTTCCACCTCGGCATGTCGGGGCGCTGGCGGACCGAGGGCGGCGAGGCGGGCAAGCACGACCATTTGCTGCTCGAAACCGCGGGGCACCGGTTGTTCCTCCACGATCCGCGGCGCTTCGGGTCGGTCGACCTCGTCAGCGGCGATCCGCTGACCTTGTTTCCGGCGTTCGTGACGCTCGGTCCCGAACCCTTGTCCGACGTTTTCGACGCCGCCTATCTGGCGAAGGCGCTCGCGGGGCGCCGCGCGCCGATCAAGGCGATGCTGCTCGATCAGACGGTCGTCGCGGGGCTCGGCAATATCTATGTCTGCGAAGCGCTCAACATGGCGCGTATCGCGCCGACGAAGCCCGCGGCCGATGTGTCCAGGGCCAAGCTCGCGGTACTGGTGCCCGCGATCAAGGACGTGTTGGCTGCGGCGATCGCGGCCGGCGGCTCGACCTTGCGCGACTTCCTCAGTCCCGAGGGCGACCTCGGCTATTTCGCCAAGGACTGGCGCGTCTATGGGCGCGAGGGTGAGACTTGCGAATGCGGCGGGACGATTGTGCGGATCGTCCAGTCAGGCCGGTCGACCTTCTTTTGCCCGAAATGCCAGCGCTAATGCGTGCGCTTTCCCGCAATAGGCATTGACCAAAAGGGTCAAGCTGGCTATGCGCGCACCCTTCGAGCAGGGTCCGGGTTACCGGAACCGGCCGTATCCGGACATTGATTCGCCTGTTTGCGCGATTCGGCTGCTCCGGTGACGCTGCGCTCCGACTGACTTAGACCGTTTGGAAACCGAGGAATTTATGGCCAATACGCCGCAGGCAAAAAAGCGCATCCGCCGCAACACCGCGCGCACCGTCGTGAACAAGAATCGCGTTTCGCGCATCCGCACGCTGGTGAAGAAGGTCGAAAACGCCGTCGCCGCCGGTGACAAGGACGCGGCCGCGACCGCACTGAAGGCGGCGCAGCCCGAAATGGCGCGCGGCGTTGCCAAGGGTGTGCTCCACAAGAACACCGTGGCGCGCAAGTTCTCGCGCCTGACCAAGAGCGTGAACGCGATCGCCTGAATCGCTTTGTCCCGAAAGGGAACAAAAAGGACCCGCTGGCTTCATGCCCGCGGGTCCTTTTTTGCGTCGGATATTGTGACAGCGCGATGGCAATAGTGTTGCAGCGCGGTAAGTGACGGATTTACGGCGATTCGTTGTTTGGTCACTAGAATGTCATATTTAAGCTATTGAAAAATAGTCGTAAATTGACGTTCTGGCGCGATTCCGGCCCCCCTAGTGAGTCAAGATTTTTATTTCAGTATTTTTACATGCCGCACCCTTGATCGACTCGGCGCGGGCTGACTAGACAGGGTGCGTCGTCGGCCTTCGCCGGTGGCCGCCACATCGACATGATTCGCATCTTCTCGGGCTGTCTGCCCCGGATAGTATGCCTGCGTCCTGCGCAGGCGACGAATCGGCGCGTGGCCGGCCGCCCGATCGTGCGGCGCGCGGGGACCTGAGGGGGCGGCACGGCGTGATAGAAAGCAGCAATTGGCATGGGCATGACGCAAAGGGCGGAGCAATGAGCGGTGATGCCGCAACGCTCTGGCCGCGCGTCGCCGAAGGGCTGCGCCGCGACCTTGGCGTGCGCACCTTCGACCATTGGCTGAAGCCCGTGCGCTTTGCCGACTATTGCACGCTGTCGGGCGTGGTGACGCTCGAAACCGTCAGCCGCTTTTCGGCGAACTGGATCAACGAACGCTTTGGCGACCGGCTCGAACTCGCATGGCGGCAGCAACTGCCCGCAGTGCGCGGCGTGACGGTGCGCGGCGGTGCCGCGGCGGACGATCGCGCCACGGCGCTCGCCGCCTCGCCGCTGCCGAGCTTCGACGCGCCGGCGCCGGCACCCGCCGCCAATCCCGCGCTGCTGGGCTTCGACCCGCGTCTGTCGTTCGACCGCTTCGTCGTCGCGCGCAGCAACATCCTCGCCGCCAACGCCGCGCGCCGGATGGCGATGGTCGAGGCGCCGCAGTTCAACCCGCTCTATCTCTGCTCGGGCACCGGGCAGGGCAAGACGCACCTCCTCCAGGCGATGGCGCAGGATTATGCCGCGGCGCACCCGACCGCGAATATCATCCTGATGTCGGCGGAAAAATTCATGCTCGAATTCGTCGGCGCGATGCGCGGCGGCGACATGATGGCATTCAAGGCGCGGCTGCGCGCCGCCGACCTGCTGCTGCTCGACGACCTGCAATTCGTGATCGGCAAGAATTCGACGCAGGAGGAGCTGCTCCACACGATCGACGACCTGATGACCGCGGGCAAGCGCCTCGTCGTCACCGCCGATCGCCCCCCGGCGATGCTCGACGGCGTCGAGGCGCGGCTGCTCTCGCGCCTGTCGGGCGGGCTCGTCGCCGATATCGAGGCGCCCGAGGATGATCTGCGCGAACGCATCATCCGCCAGCGACTGACCGCGATGCCGATGGTCGACGTGCCCGACAATGTCGTCGCCTATCTGGTCAAGCATTTCACGCGCAACATCCGCGAACTCGAAGGCGCGCTCAACAAGCTGCTCGCTTACGCCGCGCTCACCGGCATGACGGTCGATATCGCGCTCGCCGAAGACCGGCTGGCCGAAAATGTCCGCACTGCGCGCCCGCGCATCACGATCGACGAGATCCAGCGCGCGGTGTGCGCGCACTACCGGCTCGACAAGTCCGAAATGTCGTCGAAGCGCCGCGTCCGCGCGGTTGCCCGCCCGCGTCAGGTCGCGATGTACCTCGCGAAGGAACTCACCCCGCGCTCCTATCCCGAGATCGGGCGCCGCTTCGGCGGTCGCGACCATTCGACGGTGATTCATGCGGTGCGCACGGTCGAGGCGCTGCGCGTCGCCGACAGCGAACTCGACGCCGAGATCGCGGCGATCCGGCGCAGCCTCAACAGCTGATCCACAGGCTTATACCGGGGTTATCCCCGGAGATATCCACATCGTTGCGGGCCTCTGTTTGAAGGTCTGGTTCGGGGTGGGGAGCTGCCTTTCGATCATCCACTTCCGTCATCCCGGGCTTGACCCGGGACCCGCCTTTTCCCTCAAGACAGGCAGGCCCCGGATCAAGTCCGGGGTGACGATGATTGATAGGCAACTAACGGTCGAAAGTCGGCATTGCCCTCCGCTGAAATCAAAAAGGCCCGCCTTCCTTCCGGAGGGCGGGCCTTTTGCTTTGGCTTGCGGTGTGGCTCAGCCCTTTTCGGGCGGCGCCACCGTGATCCGCACCCGCTCGCCCGAATTGCCGGGGAAGCCGGTGAACATCGCTTCGACGAGGTTCGGGACGATCGCCTGCAGATTATTGTCGCGCGACTGCGCCTCGGCATGGCCTTCGAACAGGCGCGAGCCGTCGGCGGCGCGGTTGATCTGCAGATTCAGCCCGCTGGTGTAGACGGTGTAGCTGCTGACGTCGTTATAGCCGCCCCATCCCGGGCCGAAACCGCCCCACAGGAACGGGTCGCGATAGCCATAGACATAGCGGCGCCCGCCGCGGCCGCTGACGATCACCGGGCGATAGAAGCCGCGGCCATAATAGCCGCCGTACCCGCCGTACCAGGGGTCGCCGAAGCCGGGGCTCGACACGACGCGCTCACGCCCCTTGTCGACGCCATAATCCATGCGGACGATCAGGTCGGCGCGTTCGCCATTCGCCGCGGGGCGATAGCCGTAGCGCGTCAGTTCGCCGGCGACGAGGCCCGCATACTGGCCGAATTCGATGCCGCCCTGCAGCGCGGGGTTGCTCGCCTCGACGACGAAGCTCTGGCCCTGCGGCGCGGGAAGCTGTGTCTGGAAGCGCGCGACATCGGCCTTGAACGGCGTCGCGCAGCCGGCAAGCGCCAGCGCCGCGCCCGTCATGGCGGCAAGGCCCAGTCGCCGGAAATTGATCTTGCTCATCGTCTTGGCTCCGTAGTTCGGGAAGCGCATATGGCCGCGCTTTCGTACCATAGACTACGCCAGCGCGACTTAACCTTGGTTGAACTCGTTTGGTCGCACGGCGGTTCCACGTCCCGATATGGGGACGCGCGCCGCAAAAACAAGAAATTTCGCCCGCGAAACAGCGCGCTGTCAGCGGCACAGCCCCAGCGCGGCATAGGCCGCGTCGAGCGTCGGCTTGGCGAGCGCCGAAGCGCGCGCGGCGCCGGCCTCGAGCGCGGCATCGATCGCGGCGGGATCAGCCTTGAACGCGTTCAGGCGCGTCGCGATCGGGCGCAGCGTCTCGACCAGCACCTCGCCGAGCGCGGGCTTGAACGCCCCGAAGCCTTGCCCGGCAAAGCGTGCGAGCACCTGATCGACGCTTTCGTCGGCCATCGCGGCATAGATCGAAACGAGATTCTTCGCCTCGGGGCGACCCTCAAGGCCCGCGGCCTCGGACGGCAGCGGCTCGGCGTCGGTCTTCGCCTTGCGGATCTTCGCCATGATCGTATCGGCATCGTCGACGAGGTTGATGCGGCTCGCATCGCTCGGGTCCGATTTCGACATTTTCGCCGACCCGTCGCGCAGGCTCATGATCCGCGCCGCGGCGGCGGGGATCGTCGGCTCGGGCAGGGTGAAGGTCTCGGTCCCCGTGTCGAGGTTGAACTTGGTCGCGATATCGCGCGCCAGCTCCAGATGCTGTTTCTGGTCGTCGCCGACGGGCACATGCGTCGTCTGATAGATCAGCACGTCGGCCGCCTGCAGCACCGGATAGGCGAAAAGCCCGACACTCGCGCCCTCGCGGTTCTTGCCCGACTTTTCCTTGAACTGCGTCATGCGGTTCAGCCAGCCGATGCGCGCGGTGCAAAACAGCAGCCATGCGAGCTCGGCGTGCGCGGGAACGCGCGCCTGGTTGAACAGGATCGATTTCGCGGGGTCGATTCCCGCCGCCAGCAGAGCCGCCGCCATCTCGCGCGTGTTGGCGGTCAGCTCGGCGGGGTCGTTATAGACGGTGATCGCGTGCAGGTCGGCGAGGAAATAGAGCTTCTCGCCGGGCATCTCGTCCTGCATCCGCACCCAGTTGCGGATCGCGCCCAGATAATTGCCGAGGTGCAAATTTCCGGTGGGCTGGATGCCCGATAGCGTCCGCATTCTTCTGTCCTTTTAGAGTGTGCGCCGGCCGAGCTGGCCGATGGTGCCGCGGTTGACCACGCCCAGCAGGACGGCGCAACCAAAGAATATGATCGCGCCCGTCGCGACCAGCGCGATAAGGGCGACGATGCGTTCGAACACGCCGCCGATGAAAGAATCGCCGGCGAGCGGGATCGCATAATGGAGCGCCGCCGCCATCGCCGCGGCGGCGAGGATGATGCGCACGATGCGCCCGGCGACCCGCCCGGTCAGGCGGAACAGATCCTTGCGGTGCAGGATGGCATAGAGCATCACGACGTTGCACCACGCCGCGATCGAACCCGCCAGCGCCAGCCCGACAAGCCCGAGCCGCGGGATCAGCAGCAGGTTGAGCGCGATGTTGATGAGCAACGATACCGCCGCGGTCCACACCGGGGTGCGCGTGTCCTTGCGTGCGAAGAAATTGGGCACCAGCACCTTGACCAGCACATAGGCGGGCAGGCCGACGACGAGCCCGCCGACGACGGCGCCCGTCGCAAGCCCGTCGGCCACGCTATATTGGCCGCCGACGTAAAAGGCGCTGGTGATCGCCCGCCCCGCCACGAACAGCGCGACCGCCGCCGGCACGGTGAGCAGCATGGCGAGCTCGACGGCATTGCTTTGCAGCCGAAACGCGCCGTCCTTGTCGCCCTGCGCGACGAAGCGCGACAACGCGGGCAGAATAGCGGTGCCGAGCGCGATGCCGATGATGCCGAGTGGCAACTGATTCAGCCGGTCGGCCATCGCGAGATAGGTGATGCTCTTGTCGGGCAGCATCGCAATGAAGAACAGGTCGACGAAGCGGCTGATCTGATAGACTCCTGCGCCAAAGACCGCGGGCAGGATCAGCCTGCCCATCTCGCGCACCTGTGCGGTCAGTCGGGGTCGGCGCAAGGTTGGCTGGAAACCTGACCGCCGTATCCAATAGTAAAGCCAGGCGAGCTGGAACAGCCCCGAGAGAGAAACCGAAATGGCCAGATAAAGCCCCGTCGCCGCCTTGGCCGCCTCGCCCCCGTCGCCGGTGAACAGCCCGAGCAGCAGCGCGGCGATCAGGCAGATGTTGAGCAGGATCGGCGCCGCCGCTGCGGCGGCAAAGCGCGACAGGCTGTTGAGGATCGCCGCGAACAGTGTCGCGACGCTCATCAGCGCGAGATAGGGAAAGGCGATGCGCGCCATCGCGACCGCAAGATCGAATTTTGGGCCGTCGGCGCGCAACGCGTCGCTCGCGAACATCCCCATGATCCATGGCATGACGATCAGCAGCAACGCCGAAAAGACGATCAGGATCGGGATCAGGACCGCCAGCACCGCGTCGGCGAAGGCGCGGGCTTCGTTCTGCTTGCCGTCCGCCGCCATCCGCTCGTTGAAGAGCGGGACGAAGGCGGCGGCAAAGGCGCCCTCGGCGAACAGGCGGCGAAAGATGTTGGGCAGCTGAAAGGCCAGCTGCCATGCGTCGGCGACGCCGCCCGCTCCGAGAATACGGCTGAGCAGCATGTCGCGGGCGAAACCGAAGATGCGGCTGACCATCGTCAGCCCGCCGATCGTCCCAACGCTTTTGACGAGGCTGGTCATCCCGTCAGCCCGCCCCGTCGAAGGGAATTAAGCCTGGCCGACCGGCGCGACGTCGCCCGCCTGCTCGGCTTCGACCTGCTGGACCTGCTGCATGAACAGGCCGTGGAAATCGATCGGTTCGAGCAGCAGCGGCGCGAAGCCGCCGTCGCGCACGGCATCGGCAACGACGCGGCGCGCGAAGGGGAACAGGATACGCGGCGCTTCGGCGAGGAAGAAGGGCTGCAGCTGGTCGTCGGGGACGTTGCGGACGCCGAACAAGCCGGCGTACTTCAGGTCGATCACAAAGCTGGTGCCTTGATCGGTCTTCGAGGTCACGTCGATCTTCAGCGTCACTTCGTACAGATTGTCGCCGACGCTGTCGGCGGCGATGTTGAACTGCACATCGACCTGCGGCGCGTCCTGCCACTGATAAACCGCGGGGGCGTTCGGATTTTCGAACGACAGATCCTTCACATATTGCGAAATCAGGCCGATCGCCGGGCTCGTGTCCTCGCCATTGGGCTGCAGGGCGGGATTGTTGATGTCGGCGCTGGTCTCGTCAGCCATGATGAAGAAGCTTTCACTGAAAAGATGGAAACAATATCGGCATCCGCGGACCGTGTCGGAACCGCGGCGGACGGTTGCCGCGGCGCTTAGCAGTGCCCGGCGGCGAGCACAATGGGCGCCCTGTGCCGTGCGATGGTTAAGGAGGAATCGTTGACCCGCCGCGCGGCAGCGGTCATGGTCATTTGAAACTGAGGCGCGTATCGCCTATGTATCAACCGCTATGTTTCTATTGCCCGCATTGGACTTTTGCCCGTGACCGCTTTTTCGATCGTCCTGCTCGCCATGATTGCCGCCTTCCTCGGCATGCGGCTCTACTCGGTGCTCGGCAAGCGCACGGGGCACGAGCAGGAGCCGGTGCTGCCGCGCGAGCGCACCGCCGCGTCGCCGGTCCGGCTCGACGAGAATGACGGATCGCAGGCGCCCGCGCCCGCACCCGCCGACACCTCGGGTCTCGTTTACGAACCCGCTGCCGAGGCGGGTCTCCGCCAGTTGCTGGCTTCCGACCGCAATTTCGACGCGGGCCGCTTCATGGAAGGCGCCGAAGCCGCGTATCGCATGATCCTCGAAGCCTATTGGAAGGGCGACCGCGACACGCTGCGCGACCTGTGCGACGATGACAGCTACGAAGCCTTTGCCGACGCGATCGCCGCGCGCGAAAGCCGCGGCGAAACGCTCGACAACCGCCTGATGGGAATCGATTCGGCCAAGATCACCGCGGTCGAACTGAACCGCGGCGAGGCGCGCGTCACCGTTCGCTACCACGCCGATATCAGCGCGGTGACGCGCGACGCCGACGGCAAGCTGATCGCCGGATCGATGAGCGACGCGTCGCAGACCGACGATCTGTGGACCTTCCGCCGCCAGATCGGCAGCAACGACCCCAATTGGGTGCTCGACGAAGCCGAATCGGCCTGATCGCATGATCCGGGCGGTGGGGGCGCCGCGCGCGCGGACTTTCGGATTCGCGCTGCTCGCCGCCCTGCCGCTGCTGTCGGGGTGCGCGTCGGTGATTCCCGAGGCGGATAGCGGGCGCCCCGCGACCGCCACCCCCGCGCCGCCATCGCGCCCGGCCGGCACGCCGCGCCCCTATATACCGCGCCCCTCCGAAGGCGCCGGTGCCGCCGCGCAGCCGATTCCCGCGACCCCGCGCGCGGCGCTTCCCGCAACGCCCGTCCCGGCCGATGCGACGACCGCCGCCGCCAGCGGGGTTGTCGCGGGCCCCGATTTCGCGACGCTCGGTGTGACCGCCGAACAGGCGACTGCCGCGCTCGTCGCCTTCCGCATCAGCTGCCCGTCGGTCCAGCGCCGCACCGACACCAGCGGCCTGACGCAGGGCGCCGACTGGACTGAAAGCTGCAACGCGGCGAAAAGCTGGAAGGACAGCGACGCTTCGGCCTTCTTCACCCGCTATTTCGGCACGGTGCAGGTCGGCGCGGGCACCGCGTTCGTCACCGGCTATTATGAACCCGAAATCGCCGGCTCGCGCACGAAGCAGCCGGGTTATGACGTCCCCATCTATCGCCGCCCCGCCGACCTGATCGAAGTCGATCTCGGCCAGTTCGCCGACGATTTGAAGGGTCGCAAGATCCGCGGGCGGGTCGATGGCAGCAATTTCACGCGCTATTACGACCGCGCGGCGATCGAGAGCGGCGCGCTCGACGGGCGCGGGCTCGAAATCGCTTACGCCGCCGACGCCGCCGAATTCTTCTTCCTGCAGGTTCAGGGTTCGGGCCGCCTCCGCTTGCCTGACGGCGGCATCATGCGCATCGGCTACGACACGCAGAACGGCCGCGGCTATGTCGGCATCGGCAAGCTGCTGCTCGACCGCGGCGAGCTGCAGCGCGGGCAGGCGTCGATGCAGGGCATTCTCGATTATCTCCGCGCCGATCCCGTGCGCGGTGCCGCGGTGATGAACGAGAATCCGAGCTGGGTCTTTTTCCGCGAACTCACCGGCCCCGGTCCACTCGGCGCGCTCGGCGTTCCGGTCACCGGCCGCGCGAGCGTCGCCGCCGATCCCAAATATGTGCCGCTCGGCGCCCCCGTCGTCCTCTCGCTCGACCGCGCCGAGCCCAATGGGCTGTGGATCGCGCAGGACACCGGCGGCGCGATCAAGGGCGCGAACCGCTTCGACAGCTTCTGGGGCGCGGGCGACGATGCCCGCGCGATCGCGGGCGGCATGTCGGGGCGTGGCTCGGCGCTGCTGCTGCTGCCACGCGCCAGCATCGCACGGCTGATCCCGGCGCCTTGATGTGCCGCGGCGCCTCGCCCCCGACGAAAGCGCGCTGTGGAAGAAGGTCGCAGCGACCGTAAAGCCGCTCGCCAAGGCGAAGGCGCCGCTCGCGCCCGTGGCGCCGCCGACCGTCAGCCCGCCGAAACCCACCCCGCGCGGCACCGCCGCGCCCGCCGCCGCGCCGCGACCCCCGACGAAACTGCCGCCGCCGCGCCGCACCCACCAGGCCGCGACGCTCGACGGCCATTGGGACCGCCGCCTGCGCAAGGGGCTTGTGCGTCCCGACCTCAGCATCGACCTGCACGGTCATACGCTCGCCTCGGCGCAAGCCTTGCTCGACGAGGCGATCGGGCGCGGGCTGATGCGCGGCGCGCGCGTGCTGCTGGTGGTCGCGGGACGGCTGCGTCCGGGTGCCGACCGTCTGCCGCAGATGCACGGCGACCCGCGCCCGCGCGGCGCGATCCGCGCGTCGCTGCCCGACTGGCTCGCTTACTCGCCCTACGCCGACCAGATCGTCGCGCTCCGCCCCGCGCATATCAGCCACGGCGGCGCGGGCGCGGTCTATGTCATCTTGCGTCGGGCCAGAGAAGATTAGGCGCGAGGACTAGAGGAAAGCGCGCATCAATATGCCACGATAGATGGCGGTCAGCGTGTGAAGGTCCGCCACCGCCACCGCCTCGTCGAGCTTGTGCATCGTCGCATTGGTCAGCCCGAACTCAACCACGGGACAGAGCGCGTGGAGAAAGCGCGCGTCCGACGTGCCGCCGGTGGTCGACATTTCGGGGCGCACATCGGTCTCGGCATGGATTGCCTCGGCGACCAGTTCGGACAGGTCGCCCGGCGGAGTGAGGAAGGCTTCACCCGAAATCTTGCCAAACACCTTGGCATTCGGTTCGACGTCGTGCGCGATGCGCTCGATCAGCGCGACGAGGTCGGCGCCCTTATGCTGGTCGTTGAAGCGGATCGACAGCCGTGCGCGCGCCGACGCGGGGATGACGTTGGTCGCGCCATTGCCGACCTCGATATCGGTGAATTCGATGTTCGACGGCTGGAACCAGTCGTTGCCGCTGTCGAGCACGACCGCATCGATCGCGGCCAAAATCTTGACCAGCTTCGGAATCGGATTGTCGGCAAGGTGCGGGTAGGCGACATGGCCCTGCGTTCCCGGCACGTCGATCCAGATATTGACCGAGCCGCGCCGCCCGATCTTCACCATGTCGCCGAGCCGGTTCACCGAGGTCGGTTCGCCGACGACGATCATGTCGGGGCGGATGCCGCGCGCATCCATATGCTCCATCAGCGCGCGCGTGCCGAAGATTGCGGGACCTTCCTCGTCGCCGGTGATGATCAGGCTGATCGTGCCGGCCTCGGCCGGCGTGGCAGCCGCCGCCGCGACAAAGGCGGCGATCGAGCCCTTCATGTCGACCGCGCCGCGCCCATAGAGCAGATCGCCGCGCACCTCGGGGGCAAAGGCATCGCCCGTCCAGCCGATGCCCGGCGGCACGACGTCGAGGTGCCCGGCAAAGCCGAAATGCTTCGGCCCCTTGCCCGTCCGCACCGCGAGCAGATTTTCAACGGGGCCATCGGGCTCGATCCCATCAATGAACCGCTCGACGGTAAAGCCCAGCGGCGTGAGCGCCGCCTCAAGCCTGTCGAACACGGCGCCCATGGCGGGGGTGATGCTCGGCGCGGCGATCAACGCCTTGGCAAGCTCTACGGGGTCGACGGTGATGCTCATGCCGCTCCCTTACTCCCTCGCGCGGCCGCAAGTCGAGGCTTTGCATCGCGCCGCCTTTGTGCGAAACAAAGGAAGAACAAATTCTCGAGGACTGCCATGCCCAAGCTCGATCTCGATACGATCCCGCAAACGAACACCACGGGCTATCCCGCACCGTACAACGAACCCGTGCAGGGGCGCTGGTATCGCCGTCTCGCACCGCCGACCGGGCTCAGCGATTTCGCCGCGAGCCATGTCGTGCTCAAACCCGGCGCCTGGTCGTCGCAGCGCCACTGGCACGATGGCGAGGACGAGATGCTCGTGATGATTTCGGGCGAAGCGGTGCTGATCGAGGATGACGGGCGCTGGCCGATGCGGCCGGGCGACATCGCGGTGTGGCCGAAGGGCAGCACCAACGGCCATCATCTCGTCAACGAATCGGACGCCGACTGCGTCTTCGTCGCCTTGGGCGGCGGCAAGAAATACGACACCGGCGGCGGCTATTCGGACATCGACATGCTCTTCACGCCCGACGGTTATTTCCACAAGGACGGCACGCCCTATCCGACGACGCGGATTCCGTGAGGGTAATATCCTCCCCATGGCTTCGCCACAGGGAGGATCTGGCCTAACCCTCGACCGGCCCCTCGAACTTCTCGATGATCCAGTCCTCGGCCTGCGCGCCGCCGATCCATTCCTGCATGCACGGGTGGCTGATCACCGCCTGCGCATAAGCCGCGGCAAAGCGCGGCAGCGGGATCGAGTAGGTGACGAAGCGCGTGACGACGGGCGCGAACATGATGTCGGCCGCCGACCAGCTGCCAAAAAGGAAATCGCCTTCGCCGCCGAAGCGCGCGCGCGCCTCGGCCCAGATCTGGAAGATGCGCACGACATCGGCCTGCACTTCGGGGAGGAGTTCGGCGGGCGGATAGATGCGCCGGATGTTCATGCTGTGGTTGCGGCGGAGCGCGGCGAAGCTCGAATGCATTTCGGCCGCCATCGACCGCGCCATCGCGCGCGCCGCCATGTCGTCGGGCCAGAAACCCTTGGTCCCCCCGGTCTTTTCGTTGAGATAATCGATGATCGCGAGGCTGTCCCACACGACGATATCCTCGCCGTCCCACAGGATCGGCACCTTGCCGCCCGACGGCGCGAACTCGTCGCCCTCGCGGCGGTTCGACCAGTCCTCGTCGTAAAGCGGGACGGTGACTTCCTCGAACGGCAGGCCGCTATGCTTGACCGCCAGCCAGCCGCGCAGGCTCCAGCTGGAGTATGCCTTGTTGCCGAGGAAGAGTTTCATTGGGGCTCCTTATATCCCTCTCCCCTTGCGGGAGAGGGTTGCGCAGACTTGGCAGCTTGCTGCCTAGTCGTAGCTGGGAGAGGGGGTGTCAACGGTTGCGTAAACACGCCCCCCCTCTCCAGGTTCGGGTAGCGGACACGTCCGCAACCTGCACCATCCTCTCCCGCAAGGGGAGAGGAGAATTTACGATTCGACCGCCTCCAGCACCGCGGTGCGCAGTTCGGCGATGCCCATGCCCTTTTCGCTGCTCGTCGCGATCACTTGCGGGTGCGCGGCGGGGTGCTTGCGGGCTTCGGCCTCGGTCGCCGCCTGCACCGCTTCGAGCTCGGTCGCCTTGATCTTGTCGGCCTTGGTCAGGACGATCCGGTAACTGACCGCCGCGGTGTCGAGCATTTCGAGCACGTCGCGGTCGACGTCCTTGATGCCGTGGCGGCTGTCGATCAGCACGAGCGTGCGCTTCAGCACCTGCCGGCCGCGGAGGTAATCGTTGATCAGGAAGCGCCATTTCTTGACGACATCCTTCGGCGCCTTGGCAAAGCCATAGCCGGGCATATCGACGAGCCGGAAGATCAGCGGATCCTCGCCGACGTCGAAATAGTTGAGTTCCTGCGTCCGCCCCGGGGTCACCGAGGTGCGTGCGAGGCCGTTGCGGTTCGTCAGCGCGTTGAGCAGCGACGATTTGCCGACGTTCGAGCGGCCCGCGAACGCGATCTCGGGCACGCTCGGCGGCGGCAGGTGCTGGAGCGCGGGCGCCGATTTCAGGAACGTAATCGGTCCCGAAAACAGCTTGCGCGCGCGCTCCGCCCGTTCGGGGTCGGCGCCGGGTTCGAGATCGGTTTCGCTCACTTTGCCGGAGCCGCCTTCAACTGCGGGAACTTGCGGTACATCCACTGCTGCTGCCCGATCGACAGGATATTGTTGGTGATCCAGTAGAGCAGCAGGCCCGCCGCGAACGGCGCCATGATGAACATGAACAGCCACGGCATGATCTTGAACACCTGCTGCTGCACGGGGTCGGTCGCCTGCGGGTTGAGGCGGAACTGCAGCCACATGGTGATGCCCAGGATCACCGCGAGGATGCCGATCGACAGGATCGACGGCGGGGTGAAGGGCAAGAGGCCGAACAGGTTCAAAATGTGCAGCGGATCGGGCGCCGACAGATCCTTGATCCACAGGATGAACGGCTGGTGCCGCATTTCGATCGCCAGCATCAGCACCTTGTACAGCGCATAGAAGATCGGGATCTGGATCAGGATCGGCAGGCAGCCGGCGAGCGGGTTGATCTTCTCGTCCTTATAGAGCTTCATCAGCTCCTGCTGCATCTTCGGCTTGTCGTCCTTGTAACGGTCCTGCAGCGCCTTCATCTTCGGCTGGACGATGCGCATCTGCGCCATCGATCCGAACTGGCGCTGCGCGATCGGGAACATCAGCGCGCGGATGATCAAGGTCAGCGCCATGATCGCGAGGCCGAAATTGCCGAGCTGCTGGAACAGCCAGTGGAGCAGCTTGAAGATCGGGACTTCGAAAAATTCGAACCAGCCCCAGTCGATCGCGTTCGACAGGCGCGTGATGCCCTGGTCGTCCTGATAGGCCGACAAAATCTCGACTTCCTTCGCGCCGGCAAAGATGCGGCTGGTGGTCGAGACCTGCTTGCCCGGCGCGACCTGTGCGAAATCGCGCGCGAAAAGCGTCTGGTAATTGTTCGCGCTCGGCGAGCTGATCGCCGCGGTCACGCGCTCGCCGTTCGCCGGAACGATCGCGGCGAGCCAATATTTGTCGGTGAAGCCGAGCCAGCCCGCCGAATTGTAGCGGACGGTGCGGTTCGGGGCTTCCTCGACATCGTCATAATCGGTGTCGAACACCGACTTGCCGTCGAGATAGCCCGTCGGGCCGATATGGATCGTCCAGCTGTCGACTTCGTGCGGATCGGTCGGCTTGCCGAGGCGGTCGATCAGCGCAAAGCTGCTCGCGGTCACGGGAGCGGTGCCCGTGTTGGCGATCGTCTGCTTCGCGGTGATCAGGTAATTGGCGTCGATGCTATATTCGATGCGAAAGGTCTGGCCGGTCGTGTTCGCCCAGCTCAGCGTCACCGGGGTCGCCGGGGTCAGCTTCGTGCCCGTAGCGGTCCAGACCGTGTTCGCGTTCGGCACGGCGATGCCCTGCGCCGCCCAGCCGAGGCTCGCGAAATAGGCGGCCGGCGTTCCGCCCGGCGCGAACAGGCGCACCGCGGGCGAATTCTTCTTGATCGTCTGGCGATATTTGGTGAGCGTGATGTCGTCGACGCGCGCCCCGACGAGGTTGATCGAGCCCTTGATCGCGGGGGTTTCGATCGGAATGCGCTGGCCCTCGGCGAGCACCGTGTCGACCGGGCGGATCGCCTGCGCGGCGGGCGCGGCGGGGGCGCCCGGCGTCGGCAGCGCGCTCGGCTGGCCCTGCGTCGCCGGGGTGGCGGCGGGCGTACCGTTGGCGCCGGCGACCGTTTTGGTCACGTCGGGCGTGTCGGGGGTGGGGAAGAATTTCTCGGAGACGAAATTCCAGCCGATCAGGATGGCCACCGACAACAAAATTGCCGCGATCATGTTACGCTTGTCGTCCACGCTCTTCGGTCTCTCTTCGTCTCAAATGATGTCGGGAAGCACCGTACTAAGGTACGGGGTCGTAGCCATGACCGCCCCAAGGATGGCAGCGCAATAGCCGCTTTGTCGCCAGCCAGCCACCCTTGATCGCACCATGGCGCTGGAGCGCGGTGATCGCATAGGCGCTGCACGACGGCGCGTAGCGGCAGGTGGGCGGCAGGATGCGTGAAGGGCCGATTTGCCACCCGCGCGCGATCAGGATGAGCAATTTCGCGATCACGGGACTTTGGCCGCGAGTTTCTTCGCCGCGCGCTTCAGCGCCGAATCGAGATGCTCGCCAAGTTCGGCAAAAACGATATTGTTGCCGCCCGGCCGGCCGATCAGGACATGGTCGGCGCCGGCGATGCCCGATTCGGGGAGCGCGGCGCGGCACAGTTCGCGCAGCCGGCGCTTCATCCGGTTGCGGGTGACGGAATTGCCGACCTTCTTGCTGACGGTGTAGCCGATGCCCAGCACGTCGTCGCCGTCGCCGCGCTGGCGGACAAGCAGGACAAAGCCGGGCATGGGGAAGCGAAGGCCGCGGTTCGCGGCCAGAAATTCGCTGCGTTTTGAAAGCGTTCGCACCAGCATAACTGGCGCAGAAGCGTCAGCGATCAGGCCGACAGCTTCTTGCGGCCCTGGGCGCGGCGGTTGGCGAGAACCTTGCGGCCGCCAACCGTTGCCTTGCGGGCGCGGAAACCGTGGCGACGGGCGCGCACGAGGTTGCTCGGTTGAAAGGTACGCTTCATCGCGGTTGTCCCTAATTCTCGTCAAAGGCTTTAACAGAAAAGGGCCGCCAAACGTGGGCGGCCACTGATGGAGGCGCGGATAAGCGAGAGTCGGCGCAAAGTCAATCGGCGCCGATCGCTTTTGGCGATCAATTGCTTTCGATCGTTTTTGACGATCAATTATCATCGCGGCGGTTTTCGGGGGTTTCGCCATCGGCTGCCTCCAGCGCCTCGCGCTCGCGCCGCCGCGCCGCGCTGGTACGCCGCATCAACCGGTCGGTCCAGCCGGCGTAGCGCGGGTGGCGCCGCTTGAAGCGGACATAGACGCGCTTCGCCCATTCGCTGTTCTGCAACGCCAGCATCAATCCCGCGGGAAACAGGATGACAAAGCCCGGTCCCGGCAGCGGCCCGAGCAGCGGCGCGGCGATCATCAGCAGCACGCCGAGCACGAACAGCGCCGTGCGCACCCGCGGGTTCGATCGCAATCGCTGGTAGAGGCTGCGCTTCGCCATGGGGGCGATGTGGGGAGGAAAGCGCGGTGTTGCAACCGCCTATCACACCTCCCCCTCGATGGGGGAAGGGAGAGGGGGTCAATTCAGCGTGACGAAGCGCGCCATATCGTCGCGCGTCAGATAGCGGACGTCGTCGAACGGCGTGCTGTTGGTCAGCGCGTAAAAGGCGCGCGCCTTGGCGTCGTTCAGCCCCATTTCGCGGTAGTAACCCAGATATTCGGCGTGGACCGGATCGTTCGCCGGATAGTCGTTCGCCTCGCGCCCATATTCGTCGGCCCAGCTGTGGACGCCGAATTCGGCGTCGGGCGCGGCGCGGCGGGTGACGCCGGCGAGCCACAGTTCGACCGCGCCCGAGCGGATCGAGCCGCCCGCCGGAACCACGGTTTCCATGCCTGCGCGGCGGATCGCGCGCGCGAGGATCAAATTCGCTTCCTCGTCGAGGCTGCCGGGGCAGTCGAGCATCTCAAGCCGCTTGAGACCGGGATACGCCGCGAGCATCGCCGCGAACTGGCGCGGGGTTGCCGAGGTGACGTCGCCCGCCATGCGAACGGTCGCGCCGTCGATCACCGAAAAGGGGCCGAAGCGTGCCTTCGCATGGCCGAGCGTCGCGAGTGTGGCGGCGGGGGCGTAACGCCGCGTCGCCGCGAAATCGGCATCCTCGGCGAGCGCCTCGTCACCCAGCAGAGCGGCGCCTTCGTCGATGACGCCCCCGTCACTATCGGCGTTGCTATCGGCCGCGCCGTCGTCCTCGCCGGCACCGTCATAAGTCCAGGTCACCGTCGTGGTGGTGATCGTCACGACCTGCTGCGCATGCGCCGGCGCGAACGCCAGCACCGCCGCCAAAGCGGCGACGATGAGGGTGCGGACGAAGGCCGACGGCGAAACCATGGGTCCGCCTTCGCGCGTGCGCGCCTATCAAATGGCAAAGAGGCAGCGTCAGCGCGCCGTTAACCGCGATCCGGGACACTATCGCTAGAGCTCGCTTTCGGTGCCATAGGGCGTCGTGATCGCTTCGAGCAAATGGCCGTCGGGGTCGGCGAAATAGACGCCGCGCCCGCCGAAATGGCGATTGATCTCGCCCGGCCGGGTTCGCGCCGGGTCGGCCCAATAGTCGAGCCCGCGCGCCGCGAGCCGGTCCATCACGCCATCGAATTCGGCTTCGCTGACCAGAAAGGCATAATGTTGCGGCGCGACCGGCCTGTCCTTCTGCATGAAATCGACCGAGACATGGTTTGCGAGCCGGACGACCATGAAATGGAGGAAGGGTTCGGGCGGGTCGAGCGCGAACATGTCGGCGAGGAAGGCCGAGGACGCGAGCTTGTCGCGGCACCAGATGATCGTGTGGTTGAGCTCGACCGCCATTGGCTTCCTCAATCGCGGTCGGGGGCGCCGAGCGGGAAATAGGGACGATATGGCCGCGCTTCCTCGACGCAGCGCGAAATCGTCGGATGCGCGAGCAGCCGCGCGCGATAGGCGCGCAGATTCTCGTATGTGTCCGGGATTTGATGAACCCAGTCGGCGTAGAAGAGCGAAGGCGCCGCAGCACAATCGGCCATGGTGAAGCCATGGGGCGTCGCCCATCCGCCGCCCGCCAGTTCCTTGTCGAGCCAGCCATAGATGGTATCGAGCGCGGCCTTCGACTGCTCGACGATCATCGGCACGTGATTTTCGGGCCCGCGGATCGCGTCGGCGACCACCGCCTGCATCCGGCCCATCACATGATTATCGAAAACGCGGTCGAACAGCCGGACTTTCAGCGCCGCATCGAAATCCGCCGGGATCAGGCGCGGTTCGGGCACCAGCCGGTCGAGATATTCGATGATGATCGACGATTCGAAATAGGGGACGCCGTCGTGGACGAGCAGCGGGAACTGCCCGACCGGCCAGTGCGCCCTCAGTTCGGGCATATGGTCCGGAAACGCCGGATCGACCGAGCGATAATCGAATTCTATCCCCTTTTCGTACAGCGCGATCAGCACTTTCCAGGTGTAGGAGGAGAAGGGGTGGCCATAGTAGATCAGCATCAATTATCATCCTTGCGCGTCAGCCAGGCGAGCGGCCAGCCGACAAAGAAAATATGCGGGAAGAGTGCGACCGCGCCTTTGATCAGGTCGGTCGGCGGGAAGGGCGATCCGAAGCGCAGCGGCAGCACGATCCCGTTCATGATGACATAGAGCAGCAGCCCGTAAAGCGTGCCGGTGAGCCACCAGGGCCATGCGGTCAGCGCGGTCCAGCGCCGCGCGACGAAGAACCACGCCGCGACCATCGCGCCCATGATCGCATAATGCGTCGCCAGCCCCGCGATATCGCCGCCGATGCCCCATTTCGCGGCTTCGGCGCCGAACGGGCCGCTGGCAACGGCATGCAGCATCGAAGAGACGGTGCCCCCCTGCACGACGCTCGACACCGCCGCATAAACGATGTCGAGCGTGCCGCAGAGTGCCCATGCGAAGAGCGCCGGACTACGCCGCGCCAACGGCTTCGCCCCGCACCGCGGCCTCGATCTTCGCGATATCGATCTTCTTCATCGTCATCATCGCCTCGAACGCGCGTTTGGCGGCCGCAGGGTCGCCGCCCATCGCCGCGTCGGTCAGCGCGCGCGGGGTGATCTGCCAGCTCAGCCCCCATTTGTCCTTGCACCAGCCGCACATGCTTTCCTGTCCGCCATTGCCGACGATCGCGTTCCACAGCCGGTCGGTTTCCTCCTGCGTGTCGGTATGGACCTGAAAGGAGAAGGCCTCGCTATGCTTGAAGGCGGGGCCGCCGTTGAGCCCGACGCAGGGGATGCCGAGCAGGGTGAAGTCGACCGTCAGCGCGTCGCCTTCCTTGCCGCTCGGATTGTCGCCCGGCGCCTTGTGGACCGACCCGACCTTGCTGTCGGGGAAGGTCGCGGCATAGAAGTTCGCGGCTTCCTCGGCATCCTTGTCGTACCAGAGGCAGAGGGTCACGGGCTGGCTTGTCGGTTGGTTCGTCATTGTCACTCTCCCTTGATCGGCGCGCCGATCGACCATTGATGGCCGAACGGATCCTTGATCTGGCCGTAGCGGTCCCCCCAGAACATATTGTCGAGCGGCATCACCACCGTCGCGCCCGCGGCGACCGCGCGGTCGAACCAGGCGTCGGCATCGTCGACGTGCAGGTGCAGGGTCACGCCATCGGGCTTGCCCGACGGTTCGCTGACATATTCGGGAAATTCGTCGTGCATCATCAGCGACGCGCCGTTGATCGTCAGATGCGCGTGCATCAGCCGCACGCCATCGTCGGCGGGCATGCGCATATTCTCGGTCGCGCCGAACGCCTTGATGTAGAAATCGATCGCCTCGCTCGCGCGCTTGTCGGCGATGGCGATATGCGGGGTCAGTCCCGTCGTCGGGCCTTGGTTTTCCATCGTCTCTCTCCTTTGCTTATTTGCGCGGACCGACGAAGCCGACGGTCGCGCCCTGCGGGTCGATCGCGTTCATCGCATATTCGCCGCCGGGGATTTCCATCGGTTCGCTGGTGATCGTGCCGCCGTTCGCGGTCACCGCGGCGTGCGCGCGGTCGATGTCGTCGACGCCGATGTAGAAATTCCACACCGGCACCGGATAGCCCTCCATCAAAGGCATCACCGCGCCGATCATCACCTCGCCGCGCTGGAGGAAGCGGTAGGCGCCGAGCGGACCCATATCCATCTCGCCCTCCTGCCCCCAGCCGAAATGCTTTTTGTAAAAGGCGATCGCGGCATCGGAGTCGGAGGTGGCGAGCTCGTTCCAGCGCACATGCTGCGCTTCGGTGACCGAAAACACGTCGCTTTCCATGCCTTCGGATCCCGGCGGGGGCACCGGGTCCATGATATAGAAATGCGCGCCTTGCGGGTCGCTGACCATCGCGATGCGCCCGACGGGCAGGTCGGTCGCGGGCATATGCACCGCGCCGCCATCGGCCTTGATCGCGTCGATCGCGGCATCGACGTCGGCGACCTCGAGATAGCCGAGCCAGCCGGGGCGGGCGCCGCCCGCGAGCATGTCGGCGTTCAGCGCGAGCACCCCGCCCGCATTGCCGCCGTCGCTGCGGACGATCATGCGATAATCGACGTCGCCGGCCGACGGGTCGCGTTCGGCGGCAATCGTCCAGCCGACGACCGCGCCATAGAAGGACGCCGCGCCCGCGGGATCGGGGGTCATCAGCTCGTACCAGATGAAATTGGATGCCATCGTCTCTCTCCTCTTTCCTTGGTCTCAATAGGTCAGGCTGGGGAACCAGTCGCCGCGCCCCTCGGGCGTCATGTCGAGCAGCCCCCAGAGCGGATCGACGAGGTCGCCCGCGCGGTGGTGCTGGCCGGGATCCCCCGGCGCATAGGCCATCTCGCTCGCCCAGACGTGGCGGACGCGCTCGCCATCCTTGCGGAAGACGTTGAAGATCGTCTCGTCCCAATCCTCGCCCGGCTTCATCCCATGCTCGGCGCGCTTGGCGTCGGTCAGCTTCGACGTGTCGCCGAAATAATCGGCCGAATAGCGTCCATCGACGTCGGACAGGAAGACGAGGTGCGGCCAGCGCCGATCCTTCGCCCAGGCTTCGAGCCGCGCGATCGGCGATTTGGCGACGACGTAGAGCGGCGCGCGCTGCCCGACATGGCGCGCGCTGCCGTCGATCGCGTCGAGCATATGGGTGCAGCCGTTGCACGGCTTGTCGCGCTCGGGCCCGAACATGAAGCTTTGCAGGATGATGCTCGGCTTGCCCTCGAACAGCTCGGACAATCTGACCCGCTCGGGGCGCTGATATGCGCCGATGCGTTCGAAGCCATAATCCTCGGGCACCGCTCCGCCCGGCGGCAGCGCGCGGCGCTTGGCGGCGACCGTCTCGATCTGGCGGCGCAGCGCGATTTCGTCGGCGAGCAGCTCGGCGCGCGCGGCGCGATATTCGGGACTCTCGCCGGGGAAGGACAGATGTTCCATGGCCTGCTTCCTTCTGGGTTCGCTTATAGCCGGTGCAGCCGCAGCGGCTTCACATTTTCGCGCGCGATCAGCCCACGCGCCTCAAGATCGAGCTGAACGCCCTTCAGCCACCAGCCCGCCTTGGCGCCGCCGGGGAACAGATCCTCGGGGAGCAAGGGCAGCACGCCGGCCTTGACCTCGGCAACGGTCAGCCCGGGTTTATCCTTCGGCACCGCCGCGAGCAGCGCATCCTTCATCGCGTCATATTTCGCCTTGTCGACCTGCATCGTGAAATCGGGGCTGGTTATGCTGCGCATCTCGGTGCGCTCGACGGTCTTGCTCATCCTGCATATCCCTTCGTCGCTTCGATCGGCGGGGCGCGAAAGCCCATCGCGGCCCACGCCTTCAGCAGCCGCCACATGAACTTGCCCGTCGGGGTCCGGTAATTGGGGATGTCATCGGGCAGCTCGACGCCGTCGGGCCGGTCGCCGACGATCGTTCGCATCTCGGCCGCCGGGCGCTCTTCCTCGGCGATGCGGCCCGAATAGACGCTGAGCCAATGCCCCTTGGTGAATTCGAGCGCGATCGGCGCGTTGCAGCAGCGCGCCACGAACCGCCGCGTCGGCGAATCGGGCTTCAGCCGATGTTCGTCCAGCTGGTCCGATCCCGACAGCCATTGCAGCCGGTCCTTGCGCATCAGCACATAGGGCGTCCCGCCGTCGGCGCCGACGACTTCCGGCGCACCCGGCAGCGCGCCGAAGGTCCGGCCCGCTTGCTGGCAGCTATGGCAATAGCAGGTCGCCGCCATGATCGGCTCGCCGCTGAGTTCGAGCCGCACAGCGCCGCACGGGCATGAGGCGGTGCGCGTCATGCCGGGCCCGCTCATGCTTCCAGCTCCGCCATCGCCTTGGCGATGGTCACCGGTGCCCTGGGCCGCGCGTACATCGATTTCAGATAGGCGCTGAGCGCGGGGGCATCGTCCAGCATGTCTTCCAGCTTGGCCCAATCGAGCGTGTAGGCGGCATTGAAATCGGCCACCGTCACTTGCTCACCGACGACAAAGTCGCGCCCCTGCATATGCTGTTCGAATATCGCGATCATCCGTTTGCAATCGCGCCTCGCCAGTGCAATTTCCTCGGCCGATTGCTCGTCGGGGGCATAGAGGAAGCTGTGCAACGCGATCCGCCACAGCGGCGCTTCGATTTCGGTCATCAGGAAAAACAGCCAGCGATACATTTGGCCGCGGCCTTCGGGCGTGTCGGGGATCAGGCCGCCGCCGGGAAAGCGGTCGCCGTATTTATCCGCCAGATAGAGCTGGATCGCCGCCGATTCACTCACCACCAGATCGCCGTCGACCAGCACCGGCAGTTTCGCGGCCGGATTGAGCGCCAGGAATTCGGGCGTCAGCTGCTCGCCGGCGCCGAGGTCGATCGAGACGATTTCGTGCGCGAGGTCGAGTTCGTTCAAGAGCCACATCGCACGCAGCGCGCGGGTGGGGGGCGTTCCGTAAAGTTTTATCATCTGTCTGTCCTCTCGATCCTCCCTGTCGCGAAGCCATGGGGAGGTGGCAGCGCGCAGCGCTGACGGAGGGGCCAATGGCGCAGTGTCGCGGCCCCTCCCCACCGCTTCGCGGCGGTCCCCCTCCCCATGGCTTCGCCACAGGGAGGAAGGTGGCCTCAGGCTTCGACGATCGGCGCGAAACCGCCATAGATCATGCGCGCGCCGTCGAACGGCGTGTTCTCGGGATCGGGCTTCATCCGCTCGTCGGCCATCATTTTTTCCCAGCCCTGGGTGCGCGCTTCCTTGCTCGGCCATTCGACCCAGCTGTAGACGACGCTCTCGCCGTCCTTCTTGTGCGCGGCGCGGGCATAATCGGTGACCTTGCCGTCGGGGACGTCGTCGGCCCACGCCTCGACGACGCGCGTCGCGCCATATTCGAGGAACACGCCCGACGCCTTTTTGGCGAGCGCGCGATAGGCTTCCTTGTTGGCGTCGGGGACGGGCACGATGTAGCCGTCGGCGTAGCCGGTGGTGCCTTCGCCGCGATCGTCGACGATCGAATCGAATCCGCCGATGATCATCCGCTTGCCGTCGAACGGCATCTCGCCGCCCATTTGCTCCATGCGCGGGTCGCTCATCATCTTTTGGTTCGCGGCGTCGCGCGTCGCCTTGTCGGGATATTCGAACCAGCTGAACACGACGGTCTCGTCGGGCTTCGCCTGCACGGCGCCCTTGAAGTCGTTGACCTTGCCGTCGGGCACGTCGTCGCCCCAGCATTCGACCATGCGCGCGACGCCGAATTCCTTGAACAGCGGCGCCGCGTCGGCGGCGTGCTTGCGATAGGCTTCCTTGTTCGCGGTCGGCACCGCGACGACAAATCCTTCAACATAGGTCATCTTGTCTCTCCTTAAGGGGGGTGGGAGTGGAACTTCAGGCGGCGGGTGGCCCCGCTTCTTCGCTGAAGGCTTCGAGCTGTGCGTCCATCGCACGCTGGAATGCTGGCCGCGCGAGGCAGCGGTCGAGATAGGCCTGCAGCCGCGGTTGTTCGGCGATCAGTCCGGCCTCGACGCCTTCGCGCAGCACGGTCGCCATCGCGATGTCGGCGACGGTAAATTCGCCGGCGACATATTGCTTGTCGCCGATCGCGTCGTTCAGGCGGCCGAGCCGGCCCTGGATGAATTCGATCAGGCTCGGCCGGCGCAGCTTCGCCCATTCCTCGTCGGTCGAGAAAATGTCGACATTGCCCAGCTCGAACAGCATCGGTTCGACGCTGTTATAGGCGGCGAACAGCCAGGCGAGCGTGTTGGCGCGCGCTTGGCTGTCGCGGGGCATCAGCCGCTCGTCCTTTTCGGCGAGGTGAAGCAGGATTGCGCCGCTTTCGAACAGGCGGATGCCGCCGTCGTTGAGCACCGGCACCTGCCCCCAGGGCTGGAACAGGAAATGGTCGGCGGGGCGGTTGATCGCGCTGATCAGATGCTCGGCATAGTCGAGGCCGATCTCCTCGCACGCCCAGCGCGGGCGCAGGTCGCGGACATAGCCGCGCGCGAAATCGGGCACCCAGTCGAAGGCGGTAATCTCGACCTTGGCATTCGGGTTCACGGACATGATGACTCTCCTTTTGAACAGATGGCGGAAATCAGGCGGCTTGCGGCGCATGCTTTGCGTAAGAGGCGAGCTGCGCCGCGAGCGCCCGTTCGAATGCGGGCCGCTGTGTGCCGCGCTCGATATAGGCGACGAGGTTGGGATGTGCCGCGAGCATGGGCGTCGGCACGGCGCGCAGAACGTCGATCATCACCAGGTCGCCGATGGTGAAGCCGTCGCCCAGCCACAAGCGATCGCCGAGCGCGCGCGACAGTTGCGCCAGCCGCTTTTCGGCGAACGGTCGCGCCGCGTCCTTTGCGGCTTCCTGCCAGTCCTGGTCGGCTCCCGCGACGCTCAAGATAACGAGTGTCTGCAACATCGGTTCGACGCTGTTCAGCGCGGCGATCATCCAGCTGATGGCGCGCCCACGCGCCGCCGCGCCGCGCGGCAACAGGCGTTCGTCCTGCTCGCCGATGTGGAGCAGGATGGCGCCCGATTCGAACAATGCCACGCCCCCTTCCTTGAACACCGGAACCTGCCCGAAGGGTTGGTCCGCCAGATATTCCGGGGGCTTCTCCTCGAAGATTCCGCCGATCAGGCGCTCGCGATAGGGCCGGCCGATCTCTTCCAGCGCCCAGCGGATGCGCAGGTCCTTGATGCGCCCCTCGGCGAAGGGCGGGACCCATTGATAGCCGGTGATTTCGATCGTCGCATTCGGATCGACGGGCATGATGAAACTCCTCTCGGTCATTCGATGGCGAGGAAAACGGGGTCAGAACGCGGGCGGTGGCGGCGCCTTGTCGTCGAGGAAGGGCGTCACCATCGCGACGATTGCGGGCACCTCGCCCATGATGCCGATGTGCGAAGTTGCGGGCAGGATCGCGAGCCGCGCCTTCGGCGCTTCGGTCATAAAGCCCTGCGTCGCCGCGGCGATGTCGCCGCCGCCACGCAGCTTGAACAACTGGATCGCATGATCGAGCCTGACGCCGTCGGCGTCGCCGATGATCACCATCGTCTTGCCGGGGATCGCGCGAAGCTGTTCGTCCGAATAGGCGAAGGGCGTGGCGTCGATCGTCTTGATATTCTCGACCAGTTTCGGAAATTTCTCGGGCGTCGGCGACAGGCTCTTGTAACCCGTTTCGATCGGGCTGCCGGCGAAGGTCGCCGGGGTCAGCTGCGCGATGCCGGCCAGCACCTCGGGATACCAGCCGTCGAGCCGCGAGGTTCCCGACAGGACGACCTGCTTGCCGACGCGTGCGGGGTGGCGGACCGCCAGCGCGATCGCGGTCGACGCGCCCATCGAATAGCCGAGCACGTCGGCCTGTTTCACCCCCAGCTTGGCAAGCACGGCGGCCGCGTCGTCGGCCATCAGGTCATAGCTGAGCTTGCCGTCGACCCCGCCCGAACGGCCATGGCCGCGTGCATCGATCGCGATCACCGGGCGCGTCGCGGCCAGGGGATCGATCAGCGGCTTCATCGCGTCGGAGAACATGAACGCGCCGTGGAGCACGAGCAGCGGAGTCTTGCCCGACGCGAGATCGCCGTGCAGCTGGTAATGGATGCGCGTGCCGTTCACATCGGCGTCGCCATTCTTGACCGCTACCGGTGCCGCGGCCCTAGCGGTTTCGGGGGCGGCGGCGGGCGGCGCGGCGTGCGCCGGCTGCGGCAGGGCCGCGACGGCTAGCAGCGCGAAGACGGACACGAAGCTCCAGCGGGAGGAGTGGTTTGTCATTGGACTATTCCTCTTATTCTAAAGACGGAGGCTAGGACCGTTTGCCTTTGATCCAGGCGACGATCGACATCGCGTGGCCGTGGCCCAGGTCGTAATCGGCCTTCAGCCAGTCGATGATCGCACCGGCCTTGATCCCCGGGGCGAGGCCGTTTTCGTCGGCGAGGCCTCTTTCGATCGCGATGGCCTTCAGCGCGCCGGCCGACTTGCCGGTCTTGGTTTCGACATTGTCGATATAGGCTTGAAAGCTCATGCCGCCGCTCCTGCCCTGAGCGGGATCAGCGCGCGGAGGCGCGGGTCGCGCAGCCACAGGCCGCCCCACAGCATCAGGCCGAGGTAGACGCCGAACAGGCTGTGGCTGAACAGCGGGCTGCCGATGCGCACATGCGTGCCGATCGCGCCGCCGAGATAGCCGGTGATCAGGATCGCACCGAGGATCGCGGTGCGCGGCCAGATATAGAGCAGGGTCGGGATCAGCAGCAGGAACCCAAGCAGATACATCGTGCCGACTTCGAGCGGCCATCCGAGGTCGGGTGGGCTGTATTTGATCGCGGTTTCGGGCGAAACCAGCTTGAGCCCGGCGTCGAAGAGCAGGAAGAGGATCACAAGGCCGCTCAAAACGCGGCCGGCGATCAACTGGCCCTTGGGGGTCGTATCGGTCATCCTCTTCCTCCTCCCTATGCTCGTGTCAGGCCGTGGCTTCGGCGGGCTCGCCGGCGGGGATCGCGGTCGGATCCATCCACATCACTTCCCAGATATGGCCGTCGGGATCCTCGTAGCTGCGGCCGTACATGAAGCCGAAATCCTGCGTCGGGGTCGGGTCGGCCTTGCCGCCCGCCTTGACCGCCTTGTCGACCTGTCCGTCGACCGCGTCGCGGCTGTCGGCCGAAAGGCAGAGCAGGACCTGCGCATGGGTGCGCGCGTCGGGGATCGTCTTGGTCGTGAAATCCGCCCATTTCGCGTGGGTCAGCAGCATGACGTGGATCGAGCCCTCTTCGACGACCATGCACGCGGCGGTGTCGTCGGTGAAGGCGGGGTTGTTCGCCGCGCCGACCGCCTCGTAAAAGGCTTTCGACTTGTCGAGGTCGGTGACCGGCAGGTTCACGAAAATCATCTGGGGCATTACTCTCTCTCCTTTGGGGGGTGGTGGTTGTTGAAGTCAGCGTGCGCGGTGCGCGGCGGCAATTACCTGTCGCATCATGGCGTGCCGCCGGCGCCGAACAGCATCCGGACATAACGCTTCAAATGGGTGACGGTGCCGCGCGCAATCGCCGGATCGTTCGTCGTTTTCGCCAGAACGAAGGCGCCCTGCAGTACCGACTGGACATGCTGGGCGAGGCCGATCGCGGTGACGTCCTCGGGCACGCCGTAAATGTCGATCGCGGCCTGAATGTCGGGCGCGAGCGCCTGGCAATAGGCGTTGATGCTCGCCTCGCACGCCGCGCGAATGCGGTCGTTGGTTGAATAGGCTTCCTGCACCATCGTGCCGACGAAGCAGGTATAATCTTCGGTGGGGCCGTCGAGCATCGACAGGCGGAAATCGATATGGCCGAGCAGGCGGTCGAGCGGGTCTTCGAGGCTGACATGCGGCGCCAGCTCGAACATCGGCCGCGCGCGCTCGGTCCAGCCCTCGGCCGCCGCGACCGCCAGCTCTTCCTTCGACGCGAAGTGATGGAAGAAGGCGCCCTTGGTTACCCCCGCCGCCGCGCAAATCTGGTCGACCGTCGTCGCCGCATAGCCCTGCTTGCGCACCGTGGCATGCGCCGCGGCGATCAGCTTGGCACGCGCGCTGCCGCGCGGCGCGCGGACCCCGGGGGTGCCGCCGCCCGCCGGGGGGACATCGCGGGCGGCGGCTGCGGGAACAGAGGGGGGCTGATTCGTCGTCATGCGAATCGACATACCGACTAGTTGGTATGTTGTCAAATCGGCGCCAACATCCGCGATGTGCGCAACGATCGAGAAGTTGCGAAAAGACTCGACCTTCCCGCCACTTCGCCTAAACAGGGCATCGGAACAAAGGGAGCACATCGTTGCTGTTCCGGGGGGAATATGGTCGCAGTCGTTTCAACCACTGCCTATCTCGGCATCGACGCGCGCGGGGTCGAGGTGCAGTGCCAGATCACGCCGGGCGTCCCGCGCTTCGTCGTCGTCGGCCTGCCCGACAAGGCGGTCGGCGAAAGCCGCGAGCGCGTCCGCGCCGCGATCGCCGCGATCGGCCTGTCGCTTCCGCCCAAGGTCATCACCGTCAACCTGTCGCCCGCCGACCTGCCGAAAGAAGGCTCGCACTACGACTTGCCGATCGCGCTCGCGCTGCTCGGCGCGATGGGGGTGATCGATGCCGAAACGCTTGCCTCTTATGTGGTCGTCGGCGAACTCGGCCTCGACGGGCGCGTCGCGGCGTCGCCGGGCGTGCTGCTCGCGGCGATCCACGCGGGCAGCGCCGGGCTGGGGCTGATCTGTCCCGCGGCGCAGGGCCCCGAGGCGGCGTGGGCGGGCAATGTCGAGGTGATCGGCGCACCCGACCTCCTGTCGCTGCTCAACCATTTCAGGGGCAATGCGCTGCTCGCGCCGCCGGTGCCGGGTGAGGTCGAGATGCCGGTGCGCTCCGCCGACCTGCGCCAGGTAAAGGGGCAGGAAACCGCCAAGCGCGCGCTCGAGATCGCCGCCGCTGGCGCACATAATCTGATGATGTCGGGACCGCCGGGGGCGGGCAAGTCGCTGATGGCGGCGTGCATGCCGGGCATCCTGCCCGACCTTACGCCCGCCGAGGCGCTCGAAGTATCGATGATCGCGTCGGTCGCCGGGAATCTCGAGGGCGGTCGCCTGATCCGCGCACGGCCGTTTCGGAGCCCGCATCATTCGGCATCGATGCCCGCGCTCGTCGGCGGCGGGCTGCGCGTGCGGCCGGGCGAGGTCAGCCTCGCGCATCTCGGCGTGCTGTTCCTCGACGAATTGCCCGAATTCCAGCGCGGCGTGCTCGATTCGCTGCGTCAGCCGCTCGAGACGGGCGAGGTCAGCGTCGCGCGCGCCAATGCGCATGTCACCTTCCCCGCGCGCGTCCAGCTGGTCGCGGCGATGAACCCGTGCCGCTGCGGCCACCTCGGCGACCCGGCGCTCGCGTGCAGCCGCGCGCCGCGCTGCGCCGCCGATTATCAGGCGAAACTGTCGGGGCCACTGCTCGACCGCATCGACCTGCACGTCGAGGTGCAGGCGGTGAGCGCCGCCGACCTCGTGCTGCCGCCGCCCGCCGAAGGCAGCGCAGAAGTCGCCGCGCGCGTCGCGGCGGCGCGCGCCGCGCAGACGGCGCGTTATGCGACGCACAAGGCGCGCACCAATGCCGAAATCGACGGCGAGCTGCTCGACGCGGTCGCGACCCCCGACGAGGCAGGGCGCAAACTGCTTGCGCAGGCGGCCGAGGCGATGCGGCTGTCGGCGCGCGGCTATACGCGGATATTGCGCGTCGCGCGGACGATCGCCGACCTCGCGGGCAGCGACGATGTCGGGCGCATCCACATCGCCGAAGCGCTCAGCTATCGGCGGCAGGCACCGAGGAACTAATGGAGGAGATCATCTTCGAGGCGGAGATCATCGAATGGCGCGGGCCGGCGCCCTTTCTTTTTGCGCCGGTTCCGGGCGAGCATGTAGGCGCCGTCCGCTACGCCGCAATGACCGCGAGCTATGGCTGGGGCGTCGTGCCCGTGGTCGCGACCGTCGGGGAAACGGCTTTCGCTACCTCCCTGTTCCCGCGCGACGGGACCTATCTGCTGCCGATCAAGGTCGCGGTCCAGCGATCCGAAGGCGTGGGCCTCGGTGACCGGATCATGGTCCGGATGCGCGTCGGCCGGCCTTAGATTCGCGCGATTCTCTCGATGGTGGTAAAGATTTTCGAACATATTGATGCGATGGGGTAGGGATGATCGCGGCGGGACATCTTCTGGCGCACCTGTGCGGCCGGCTGGGGCTTGGCTTTGCCGTCCTTATGCTCGCGCTCTGGGCCGGCCCGGCGGCGGCGGTGACACTCGACCTCGATCGCGACCTTTGTCATGCGCAGACCGGTGTCGCGGCGCGCGATAGCAGCCTGTCCGCACTTCGCTTTTCGTGCAGCGGATCGCCCGCGAATTATCAGCAGGGCAGCCTCTGGCTTCGTGCGCCGCTTGCTGGGCCGGACGCCCGGCGCGGCGATGTGACGCTGATGGTCCATCAGTCGCGTTTCGACCGGCTGGCCGTCGCCTTTTCCTACGCCGACGGCATAACGCGCTGGCAGCAGGTGCGGGCAGGCGATTTTGGATCGCATTGGCGCACCGGCGGCCAGATATTGTTCGAAGCGCCCGATCGCGCCGCAGCGTTGACCGCGGTGACAATGCGATTCGATCGCCTGTCGGGCCACCAGTTCCTCCACGCGCGGATCGTCCCCAAAGCCGAGGCGGCGATGCAATCGGCGGGCATGGCGGCCGCCATCGGCGCGGCGCTCACGCTGCTGCTCATCAGCTGTATCTACAGCCTGTCGCTCGCCTTTGCGGTGCGCCGCCAATATCTGGCGTGGCAGGCGGCCTGGGCGGGCACAATGCTGCTGTGGGGCGCGCTCTGGTCGCAGGTCCATCTGGCGCTCGTGCCGGGATTGGCCGGGACGGTGACGACGCAGATCTGCACCTTCCTTGCCTGCCTTGCCATCGCGCTCGCGACGATCAGCGCGGTGACGGCGGTCGACGGCGGAAGGGTGAAGAAGTGGCTTCGCACCGCTACACTCGCCTTGGGACTGGGCGTCGGGCTCGCGGGTATCCCGCTGGCGCTGATCCGCGGCAGCAGCCTGGGACCGCTCGCCGATGTTCTGACGCTGGTGATCCTCGCCGATCTGCTGGCGGTGACCGCCTATGTCGGCTGGGCATGGCGGCGGGGGTCGGTCGAGGCGAGCGATTTTCTCGCCGCCTGGGGGCTGCCGATGGCGATTCTCGCGCTCATCCATGTCATCGACGTCGAGGATGGCTTCTGGGGCGGCGGATCGAAGCTGCTCGTGCTGGCCGCTGCGACCTGGCAGGCGCTGTGGCTTGCGGCGGCGGCGACGCGGCGGCTTGGCGATCTGCGCATCGAGCGCGACCATGCGCGCAGCGCCGCTGCGCAGGCGCAGCAACTCGCGCGGCGCGACCCGCTGACCGGGCTGCCCAACCGCCGCGGCTTCGTCGAGAGCGTGACGCCGTTGCTCGAACGCGCGCGTGCGGACAATCTGCCCGCGGCGCTGCTGCTGGTCGACATCGACCGCTTCAAGTCGATCAACGATCTCTACGGCCATGATGCGGGCGACGTTGTGCTGTGCGGCATCGCGCACCGGATCGAGCGCTGGGAGGGGCCGATGTGCACCGTTGCCCGGCTCGGCGGCGAGGAATTCGGATTGCTGACGATCGGGATGGAAGGGATCATCCTCGGCCGCTTCGCCGAAAGCATCCGGCGCGGGATCGCCGCGTGCGATCACAGCGAGACGGTCGGCGAACGGCTGGTCACCGCCAGCGTCGGCGTCGCCGAGGTGCGGCCGGCGTGCGATTTCCAGCAATTATACCGGCTCGCCGACGAAGCGCTCTATGATGCGAAGCGCGGGGGGCGCAACAAGGTGGTCGTCCAGCGGCATTATGACATGCCGGGACGCGCGTCGGGCCGCGAGGTTGCGATATCGAATTGAGGGCCGCGCGGACGCGGCGGCGCTGACGGCGGGTGCCCGCGGACTAGGTTCGGGAGGCCGGCATCGTTGCTGAACGCAAATTTGGTTGCAAGAGTTTCGGCGCGCTGGTCGAAGCATGTGTCGAAATCTGCTAGGGGAAATCGAGATGTTGTGGGGATTGGGTGCACTTCTTGCAGCTGCTTCGCCGGTATGCACGCCGGTGCCCGGTGCCGATCAATTGTGGCAACCGTCTACTCGCTGGGTCATCGTCGGCGAAATACACGGAACAATGGAAACGCCCGACGCCTTTATCAATCTCGCCTGTCTTGCATCGGCAACAGAACGTCCCGTCACCATTGCCCTTGAATATTCGGAGGACTGGCAACCGGTGATCGACGCATTTCTGGCTTCCGATGGCGGTGTCGAAGCGCGTGCCGCTTTGCTTGCATTGCCGATATGGCGGTCCGAGTTTCAAGACGGGCGCGCAAGCGTCGCCTTCCTGAAGACGTTCGATCGCCTGCGTCTTATGAAGCAGGCGGGCGTGATTGAGGCGGTTGTTTGCGCTGACGCGAACATAAGGTCTTCTGCGAATGACGATCGCGATGCGTCCATGGCGCGTGCGTGGAAATCGATTGAAGCGAAAAGAAATGGTCTAATTCTGGCCTTGGTCGGGAATGTGCATTCCATGCGAAAGCCATGGGTCCGCCGGGACGGGACAATCGTAACTGCGGGATCGTTGATGCCGCGAACGCGCACAATGACGATCAACGTCGTCGGGAATGGAGGCGCTGCCTGGACGTGTCAGATGGATGGTTGCGCTCCGCACGCCAACGGTCGGGCACGCACTGTCGCCACCGGCATCGTTTTAAGCGATAACGCCGAAACTCCCTGGGATGCGATCTACGAACTTGGCGTTCCTACGACGGCGGCAGAACCTGCCGTGCCGGTTCGTTCGCTGGCTAGCCAATGCAAGCCGACGGCGCAGGACTGTTAGATTCCGGGTGCCTTCTAGTTGGCGACGACTTCGAGCGGGGGCGGGGCTTTCGCCGCAGCGGCGCCGTGGCGGCGATGGCTCAGCTTGCCTTCGACCTTGCCGCCATTTTCGATCGTGATGTTTTCATAGGTCACGTCGCCGGTGATCCGCGCGGTCGCGTGGACGATCAGCGTCTTGGCCTCGATCGCTCCGTCGAGCAGGCCCGCGATCTTCGCCGTTTCGGCGACGACCGATCCCTTGATCTCGCTCGCCTCGCCCTGGACGAGGTTGGCGCATTTGAGGTCGCCCTCGATCTTGCCATCGACGTGCAGGTCGACGCTGGCGGCGACATTGCCGGTGACGACGACATCCGATCCGAGGATCGAAAAGGTCGTGTGACGCGCGCCGGTCGCCATCTTAGCGGGCACCACGGACGGCAGCGACGGAACCGACTCGCTGTCGGGCGTCGTCTTTGACTTCGAGAACATCGGCTTTGGCCTCCAGGAAGCGGCGCGGATTGACCGCGACGCCGTTCAAACGGACTTCGAAATGCAGGTGGCTGCCGGTCGAACGGCCGGTCGAGCCCATTTTGGCGATCTGCTGCCCCGCAGCAACCTGCGCGCCGACCGTCGAGGTAAAGCCCGACAAGTGGGCGTAGCGGGTCAGGATGCCCTGGCCGTGATCGACCTCGACGACATTGCCGTAACCCGACTTCTGCCCGACATAGACGACGCGGCCGGGAGCGGCGGCGAGGATCGGCGAGCCGAGCGGGCCGGGGAAATCGAGGCCCGAGTGCATCGCACCGGCGCCGGTGAAGGGATCGCTGCGGTAGCCGTAGCTCGACGAGAGCATCAGCACATTCGCGGGCTTGCCCGAGGGGAGGGCAACGAGCGTGCGTTCGAGCACTTCCATACGGAACAGCGCGCTTTCGAGCGCGGCGAACGACTTGCCGAGCGAACTCGCGCGGCCCTTGCCGCCGCGATAGGGGATGAACGGACCACCACGGCCGGCCGCGGCGTTGCGGACGAGCGAGGCAGGGTTCATGCCGAGCTTGGCGACGGCGCCTTCGGCCTTCGCCGCGCGTTCGTTGACCGCGGTGAGCAGGCGCGTCGCGAAATCTTCCTGGCGCGCTTCAAGGCGGGCGAGGACCTGGGCTTCGGGCGGCAGGTTCGGGTCGATCAGCGCGCTGGTTTTCAGCGGCGCCTGTTCGGCGGCCGGAGCCGTGCCTGCGGTATGGGCTTCGGGTGTCACGGCCGCGGGCTCGACGCCGAAATGGACCTTGGACCATTCCTCGAGCTGTTCCTGCCGGTCTTCGAGATCGGCGGCGGTTTCAGCGACATTGTTGCGATATTTGGCGATGCGTGCTTCGGACGCGGCGGCGGCGGCCTGTTGCTGCGCGACCGCGGCGCGCTCGCCCGAGGTGAGCAGCTGGTTGACGAGCACGGCGAGCGTCGCGCCGGCCCATGCGAGCAGCACGATGCCGGCGATCAGCGCGACGCGCTTTTGCCAAATGGCGCTGACGCGCACGAAACGGACATGTCCGTGCGTGCGGACGAAGATTTCATGGTCCTGAAACAGCGCAGAAAAACGCTGGCGCAAATCGCGCAGACCCGTTGTTCTCGATGACAAGTGGCGACCCCATCTTGTGTTTTATTGGAGCCCTCCGCCCCGATTGATGCGCGCTGTATCAGGCCGGTTGCACGGGCGCGAATCTTTGGAGGGCGACTCGGGCCGAGTCGAAATTTTCGTGCGGTGAACGGTGTCAAACAGTCAGAACGCCGCCATTTTGGCAGGAAAGCGCCCGCGAATCGGCAAATGCGATTGACGGCTTGCTTACCATTTTCGGGTAACGCTAAGCGGGTGAATATCATGGCGAAACCTGCTCCATCCGACGCCCACGAATCGGCAAGCACTCCGGCCGCGCCGACGGGCGTCCGGCCGCGTTCGGCGGTCAGCGCGGGTGTGGGCATCGTCGGGCTCGCCGGTCTGGTGAGTTATTTGCTGATCGCCCGTTTCGCGCCGGAGATCGCGGGATTCCTCGGTATCGACTGGGGGACGCGGGGGGCGATGAACGGGCCGAATTCGGCGATCGCGAGCGTGCTCGCGTGCGGCGTACCGATGGTTTTGTGGTCGGTTTTCGTCGACAAGGTGCACCGCAATCCGTCGACCGGGATCGACTGGGGGCAGCGGCGCCCGTGGCGCGAGACGGTCGATATCAGCCTGACCAAGCTCGCCGGGCTGTGGGCGACATGGGGGCTGATCGCGCTGATCTATGCGACGATGCGCTATTATTGGGAGGGCAATTACGCCTTTTCGATGAATTTGCTCGAGACCGTCGCGCCGTGGCTGCTGCTCGTATCGGTGCCCTATATGCTGTGGCTCGACCGCCGTATGATCGAGCCGCGCGACGGTTGCTGGCAGTTCGGGCGCTGGCTGATTGCTCCTGGGCAACCGGTCGACGGCAAGGCAATCGGCCATCACCTGCGCGCCTGGGCGGTGAAGGGCTTTTTCACCGCCTTCATGCTGTCGATCGTGCCGGGCAATTTTTCTGCGCTCGTCACCGTGCCGATGAGCGAGGTGCTCGCCAACCCCTATATGATGGGGCTGTGGGCGATCAATTTGCTCTATCTGGTCGACGTCCATATCGCGACGGTTGGCTATATCCTGACGCTGAAACCGCTCGACGCGCATATCCGCACCGCCAACCCCTATGGCATGGCGTGGGTCGCGGCGCTCGTCTGCTATCCGCCCTTCATCCTTATGAGCGGCGGGCCGCTCGATTATCAGATCCATGGCTCCGACTGGGGTTATTGGCTCGCGGGCCACGAGGGTCTTTTGATCATATGGGGCGTGGTGCTCGTGCTGCTCACCGCGGTCTATAGCTGGGCGACCATGGCGTTCGGGATCCGCTTTTCGAACCTGACGCACCGCGGCATCATCACGCATGGGCCTTATGCGTTCACACGCCATCCGGCGTATATTTCGAAGAATTTGACGTGGTGGATCGGCTCGCTGCCCTTCCTCGTCACTGCGGGCGGCTGGGTCGAGGGCGCACGCAACGTCATTCTGCTCGCCCTGGTCAGCGGCGTCTATTACTGGCGTGCCAAGACCGAGGAGAAGCATCTCCTCGCCGATCCGGCTTATGTGGCGTACTGGAACTGGGCGCAGGCGAATGCGCTGGTGCCGCGCCTGTTCGCGCGCGCGACCGGGCGCAAGCGGCCCATGATCCGGCTTGAGCCCGACGAGCGCGTCGGCCCGGTGGCATAGGGGGCACCTTGGAGTCTCCTTCCGGCGTGTCGAGTGCCGAAGAAACCATACCGGAATAATGTAGGAAAGGGGCCGGGCGTCCTATTTCGGCGCAGCGACCGCGCTCCACCTCACCGCATTCGGGCGCCGAGGTTCGGCCCTAATCCTTTAACGCATCGGTGGCGGATGTCGCCTCGGCGGCACGGCGCGCCTGCAATTTGGCATAGCCGTCGGCGATGATGCGCCACGCGCGGTCGCAGCGGCGCTGGTCGGAGCGTAGCTTGCTGCTGCACACCGCTTCGAGCCTCTGGATCAGCCACTTGCGCTCATCCTCGCGCGTACGCGGGTAGATGTTGACGAACTTGGAAAAGGCGCTGGCGCCGAAGGCGGCGGCCGAGTTCACATCGCTGGCGGAGGCGGCGGTCGCGCTGGCGGCCAAGGTCAGAGCGATCAGGCTGGTGGTCAAACGTTGCATCATCGACTCCCAAATCGTTGCAGAGCGGTGATAACATGGAAATAATTGGAAACGAAGCCCGATCCGCGCGGAGCGAAACCCCGCGCGGATCGAAGGCATTTAGAATTTGAAGCCCGCTTCGATGCCATAGATGCGGGGTTCGTTGACGTAGCTGGTCAGATTGTTGAAATCGATGCCGCCGGTCGGCGATTCATCGTTGGTGACGTTGCGCACGAAACCCGCGATGTCGAAGCGGTCGGTCTTGTAGCCGATGCGCACGCCGCCCTCGAGCAGCTTGTCGTCCGAAAACTCGACCGAGCGGTAGAGGAAGAACTGCACCTTCGAGCGGTAATACCAGTCGGTGAAGGCATAGACGGCGCCGTCGCCGACGGGGATTTCATAACCCGCGGTCCAGTTGAGCGTCCACTTCGGCGACTGCGGCAGCTGGTTGCCGTCGATCGAGAAGATGCCGGGGCTGCCCGGACGCGCCGGATCGAGCACGGTGCACGGCGTCGCCGAGCCGCAGCCCGCGACGAAGGCGTTGGCGTCGTCGATCTTGGCGATGTTCCACGCGCCGCCGATCGAGAAGGTCAGCCCCTTGGCGGGCGCCGCCTGCAACTCGGCCTCGATCCCATGGCCCTTGGCGTCGACGTTGAGCAGGCTCGCGACGTTCGACGTGCCGCCCACCGCGGTCAGCTGAAGATCCTTGGTGTCGAAATAATAGCCGGTCAGGTTGAAGCGGACGCGGTTGTCGAGGAAGTTGGTCTTGATGCCGGCTTCGTACGACATCGTCTCTTCCTGATCGGCGGTCGAGATGACGCGCGAGAAGGTCAGGCGGCCCTGCACCGACGGCGCGCGATAGCCGCGCGCGACGCGGGCGTAGAGGGTGACGTCGTCCGATGCTTCATAGGTCGCGCTGGCGTCCCACGTCAGCAGCTTGCCCTTGACCTTGGCGGCCTGCGGCGGAACCGGGGTGTTCGGGTTTACGACGAAGGCCGGACGCGTTTCGACCGGACGGGACGCGACGAAATCGCGCGTGTCATGGTTGTAGCGCGCGCCGGCCTGAAGCTTGAAGCCATTGTCGAACTCGTAATTGACCGAGCCGAAGAGGCCGTAAGCTTCGCTGTCCTGACGCTGGATCGCGATCGCCGAGGGGGTCGCGTCGGTCGGGCCGCCGAACTCGAAGCTCGAAATGTCGAGCTTTTCGTCAAAATAGAAGGCGCCGAACTGATAGCCGAGCCCGCCGCTGTTGTTCGACGCGATGCGGATTTCCTGCGTGAACTGGTCGAGGCTGGGGACATTGTCCTGGCTCTGCGCCTGGAACGGGATCAGCCCCGGACCCGACACGGGCAGGAAGACCGCGCCGAAGCCGCCATCGATGTCGCCGCGGCTGCGGAAATTGCCGTTCCAATAGGAGGTGATCGAATAAGCGGTCACCGGCCCGAAATCATATTCGAGGTTCAGCCCGGCGTTATAGGTGTTGAGCTTCTGGAAATTGAGCCCGTCCTGATACACCTCGTCGCGCTTGAACTCGGTGCCCGCGCCGCCGAGGCCGACGAGCTTGTTGCTGCCCGGAAGCTGCGTATTGGCGCGGAAGATGATCGCCGAGCCGTCATAGATGCGGACCTGTCCGGTGACGCGGCCGGTGAAGGGGCCGTTTTCATATTGGAGCTGGAGGCGCGCGGCGATGTCGTCATAGCCGCCGAGATCTTTGCTCTTGGTCGTCGCGATATTGTCGACCCAATTGTCGCGGTGCTGGAACAGCGTCGACAGGCGGACCGAGAAGCCGCTGTCGTCGGCGGCACCCGCCGCGACCTCGACCTGCGTCGTGCCATAGCGGCCATAGCTGGCGCGCGCATAGCCGCCGGTCTTGCCGGGCTTGACGGTGTCGAACTTGACGATGCCCGCGGGGGTGTTGCGGCCGAAGAGCGTGCCCTGCGGCCCGCGGAGGACTTCGACGCGGTCGAGGTCGAAGATCGGGAAGCCCTTGAGGATCGGATTTTCGAGCACGACGTCGTCATAGACGAGGCTGACCGGCTGCGATGCATTGAGGTCGAAATCGGTGTTGCCGAGGCCGCGGATATAGAAGCGCGGGAAGGTGCGGCCGAACGAGCTTTCGATGTTGAGGCTGGGAACACGGCCCGCGAGCACGCGGACGTCCGAACCGGTCGAGGTGATCGCGTCGAGCGTATTACCCGACAACACCGAGACGGCCACCGGCACGTCCTGCAGGCTTTCTTCGCGGCGCTGCGCGGTGACGACGATGTCGCCGAGACCGCTGTCTTCGGCGACGGGGGCCGTGTCCTGCGCGGCGGCGGGGGCCGCCCACGCCGCGGTGGCGAGGGCGATGCTTATAGCAATAGTGGAAGGAAAGTGGCGCATGGCGAGCTTCCTGAAACAGAGTTGATGATGGGAGAGTGGAAAAACCAAAGGCTCTTTGGCTTTCCGCACGCGCGCAATCAATCGCGGAAGCGTGCGCCGCTGACTTTCATGTCAGCAGTGTTGCGCAATTGCTGCACTTTTGCGGGCGTGCGTCATTCCCTCCTTCGTCATTCCCGCGCAAGCGGGAACCCAGTGGCGATGGCGCGGTACGGCGCTGCCGCGCCGGTTTGTAGTTGGGCTGGGTTCCCGCTTGCGCGGGAATGACGAGATGAGTTTTAGAAGCTCAGCTCGTCGTAGATCTTCGAGAGGTCGCCACCCCATGGGCCTTCGTAGCGGTCGAGCAGGTCGTGCGCGGGGGATTTGCCGTTCTTGGCGATACGGCGCAGCGGTTCGAGGAAGCCGACCTCGTTATCGCCCATCGAATTGACCTCGCCGCGCGCCGCAAGCCCCGCAGCGGCGATGTCGAGGACGCGGTGCGCGAGTTCGCCGACGGTGCCGCCGCCGGGGGCGGGGGCGCAAAGGCCGTCGCGCGGGACGGCGTCGCGGAGCGTCTGCTGTTCCTCGATGCTCCAGCCCTTGACCAGATCCCACGCCGCGTCGAGGGCGCCCTGATCGTAGAGCAGGCCGACCCAGAGCGCGGGGAGCGCGCAGATGCGGTTCCACGGGCCGCCGTCGGCGCCGCGCATTTCGAGGAAGCTCTTCAGCCGCACTTCGGGGAAGGCGGTCGAGAGATGGTCGTTCCAGTCGGAAAGGCGCGGCTTTTCGCCGGGCAGCGCGGGAAGTTCGCCCCTCAGGAAGTCGCGGAAGCTCTGCCCCGCGGCGTCGATATATTTGCCGTCGCGGAAAACGAAATACATCGGCACGTCGAGCATATAGTCGACATAACGCTCATATCCGAAGCCATCCTCGAAGACGAAGGGCAGCATGCCGGTGCGCGCGGGATCGGTGTCGGTCCAGATATGGCTGCGGTACGACATGAAGCCATTGGGCTTGCCCTCGGTAAAGGGCGAACTGGCGAAAAGCGCGGTCGCGAGCGGTTGCAGCGCCAGCGACACGCGGAACTTCTGCACCATGTCGGCCTCGCTTTGATAATCGAGGTTGGTCTGGACGGTGCAGGTGCGCAGCATCATGTCGAGCCCCATGCTGCCGACGCGCGGCATATGGTCGAGCATGATCTTGTAGCGCCCCTTGGGCATGATCGGCAGCTCCGCGCGCGTCTTGTCGGGCCACATGCCGAGCCCGAGGAAACCGAGGCCGAGTTCGGCGCCGACTTCTTTCACCTGTTTCAGGTGGCGGCCGGTTTCGGCGCAGGTCTGATGCAGGTTCTCGAGCGGCGCGCCCGACAGTTCGAGCTGGCCCGCGGGTTCGAGGCTGACGGTGCCGTCGCTGCCCGCGAGCGCAATGACCTTTCCGCCCTCGATCACCGGTTCCCAGCCGAAGCGGGTGAGCGCCATCAACAGGTCGTGGATGCCGCCGGGTTCGTCATAGCCGGGCGCGCGATGGTCGGCGGTGCGATAGACGAATTTCTCGTGCTCGGTGCCGATGCGCCAGCGGTCCTTGGGCTTTTCGCCCTTGATCATGGGGACCGCGAGCTGGTCGCGGCTTTCGACGATGGGATCGTTGCTGTCCGAGGCGGTGCGCGTGCTCATATCGCGCCATTATACGGTTCGGTACAGAATGCAATCGGCTGTTGCCGCCTGCTATTTCGCCCCGGTGCGAAGGTGGGTCGTGAAGCGCGGTTCCGGCGCCATGCCGATCAATTGATCGTCACGTCGAAGGCGATGGCCAAGGCGTTGCCGGGTGCCAGTGCCGGCGTGGTCGCGGCGACCGTCGTGCCGCCGATTGATGCCCCGAACGGATCGCTTTCGTCGGCGCCGCTCGCATTGTCATCCTCGATCGCCGTCGCACCCGCGCAGCTTGTGCCGCTGCGCAGCGAACCGGGGGCGAAGGTCGTGTTTGCGGGCAGCGGATCGGCGATATTGATGCCCGTCGCGGTGCCGCTGCCATTGTTGGTGACGAGGATGCAATAGCGCATCGTTGCGCCGGGGATCGCCTTTGGATCTGTCGTCCCGTTGGTGGGGTCGCTGACGACGCTGCTGGTTTTCGCGATCGTCAGGTTCGCGGTGGGGCGGCAGAAGGTGATGTCGTGGATCGCGATCGCCTGCTGCCCCGGATCCGCGGGCGCGAGGCCGTGGTTTCCATAGCTGATGACGATCGTATCGACCGGCGCGGCAAAGGTCACCACGACGTTGCCGTTCGCGCTGGCGTCGGCCGAGGTGCCGTCGCCATAGGCGCTGTTGCCGACGACATAATTGCTGACGCCGTTGGTCAGCGTCGGCGTGACCGGCGATCCGTTGAAACTTCCCGTGACGGTCACCCGGTCGGCGAACTGACCCCCGGCATAATCGATGTCGAACAGGCGAAATTGCGCACCGGGAACCGCGGTCGGCAGCGTCATCGTCGTGGTGACGACGCCCGCCTGGCTGGACATGTCGACGATCTCGAAGATCGAAAATTGCGTGGGGGAGAAGCCGCCGGTGACGACATTCTGGCGCGTCGGCGACTGCCCGCCATAGGTTGCATTGTTGAGGAAGATGCCGCCGCTGATGCCGATATTGAAATTCATCGTGCCGATCGCGGTCAAGGCATAGCTGCCGCTCGTCGTGCCCGCGGCCCAGGTGACGCCGTCCCAGTCGTGCATCGTCGTGCCGAGGGGGCAGACGAGCGTCGGCGGGGTTCCCGCGGTGCGTGTGCCCGACACGGTGAAGCTGGCTGTATCATAGTCATCCTCGCCCGCCGCGCCGTTGCCGGGGGTCGAGTCGAAGTCGAAGGCCGACGATGCGCTGATCTCGGCGATATTGGACACACTCGCCCCCGCAGTCGCGGTGACGGTGCCGGTGATCGTCAGCGTTCGCGTCGTTCCGGGCGGGATGCTGCCGACGGTCCACACCCCGGTCGTGCTGTTGTAACTGCCGAAACCCGATGCGCTGGTGAAGGCGAAGCCCGCGGGCAGCGTGTCCTGCACCGTGACGCCGGTCGCAGTCAGCGCCGAGCCGCTCGCGTTGGCCACGCTCAATATATAGTTGATGCTGGTGCCCGACGCGGGCGATGCGTTGCTTACCGACTTGGTCAGCGACAGGTCGGCGGACGGCGTGATCGGCACCGTCGTAAGCGTCAGGTCGGTGCGCGTGAAATTGCCGCTGTCGCCATTGAGCGAGTCGCAGATCGTCACCTGCCACGTCCCGGCCGAGTCCTGTCCGTTGAAGCTCGCGAGCGATCCCTCTGGACGGAAGCTGCGCTGATAGGGCGGCGCAGCGGCCGTGTTGTCGTTGCTCGTATGGGTCGAGATGTTCGCCGCCGCGCTGTCGTCGAACAGGACGTTCAGATTGTCGGCCGAGGTGCCGACATTGGTGATCAGATTCACGACGGTGCCGGATGGCGAAACCAGTGTCGCGCGAACGTCGCCGCGATAGCTGTGCGTGAACTGGACCCCGATATTCACATCGGTGACCTGCGCATTGGCGGCGACGGAGAAATTTCGCACCATCGGACTGGCGCACGTGGTCGCGGTTTCGCTGATCGTGCCGGTCGTCGTGTTGCTGTAGCTGGTGGTCGTCTGTGCGGCGGCGGGATTGCTGGCAAGCGTCACCGCCAGCCAAACGAGCATGAGACATACTCGCACAGACTGCAAACACTGGCCCCCACGCCAGCAGTATCGGCTCTGGTCCCGCCGTTGCATGGCGCCGCTATGGGCAGCGCATAGCTAATATCGGGTTAAAATCGGCGACCTGGCTGCGTTTCTGTGCGGCAACGGGACAGATTGGGGGCTCAGGCGCCCGCGGACCAATCGCCATTTTGCGCCATCCAGATGCCGACGGCGGCGATCGCCGCGGTTTCGGCGCGCAGGATGCGGGGGCCGAGCGCGATGCGGCGGACAGCGGGATGGCCGGTCAGAAGCTCGCGCTCGCGCGCCGTAAAGCCGCCTTCGGGACCAGTGAGGATCGCCGCCGGCGCCGGGGCGTCGATGCTGGCGAGTGGCGCGCCGCCGGCCTCGTCGGCGAACAGCAGCGCGCGCCCGGTCGGCCAGTCCTTCAAGAGCTGAGGCAGTTTGACGGGCTCTGCCAGCGTCGGCAGCGCGGTGCGCCCGCATTGCTCGCACGCTTCGACGATCTGCGCCTCGAGCCGCTCGCGTTTGACGCGTTCGACGATCGTGCGTTCGGTGATGACCGGCTGCAGACGGCCGATGCCGAGCTCGGTCGCCTTTTCGATGATCCAGTCGAGTCGCGCCTTCTTGACCGGTGCAAAGCACAACCAGAGGTCGGGCACTTGCTCGATCTCGCTGACCTGCCGCTCGATGCGCAGCGTCAGCGAGCGTTTCGCGGCATCGGCGACGACCGCGAGCCATTCGCCGCTGATATTGTCGAACAGCAGGATCGGATCGCCCGCCTTCATCCGCATCACGTTGAGCAGATAATGCGCGGCGGGGCCGTCGATCATGGGGGCGGCACCCTGCCCCAGCGGCAGATCGACGAACAGGCGGGGTGTGCTGGCGGGCGGCCAAGCGGGAGTCGCGGGCATGTGGGGCCGATAACAGAAGGCGATATTTTGTGCATCCTTTGCCGTGAGGCGGTGAATCTTGTCCCGATCCGGGTCAGAGCCGCAAATCCGGATCGATCGACCCGCTCTCGATTAGCATTTTGGTAAGCAGTCCTCCCCTAGGTGTCGCAATACCAGTCGCGCATCTGGGTGGGTGGCGCCTCTGGATTGAGGGGTTTTGACCATGCGAGGGACCTTTTTCGGCCGTCTGAGGACGGCCACCTCGAATCTTCTGGGCGATCGACGCGGCAACGCGATGATGCTGACCGCGGCGGCGATCGTGCCGGTGATCGGCATCGTCGGGTCGGCCATCGACATCGGCCGCGCCTATATGACGCAGCTTCGTCTGCAGCAGGCGTGCGACGCCGGCGTGCTCGCCGGACGGCGCGCGATGGCCGGCGGCACCTATGACGACACCGATAAGGCGGAGGCGAACAAGATGTTCGGCTTCAACTTCCCCACCGGCATCTATGGCAGCCGCAACGTCGCCTTTGCTTCGCTCGCGGACAAATCCGACGTCAATGGCACGGCGAGCGCCATCCTGCCGACGGCGATGATGTATATTTTCGGCAAGACCCAGTTCAGCCTGTCAGCAGCATGCACCGCGAAGCTCGAAATCTCCAACGTCGACGTCATGATGGTGCTCGACGTCACCAAATCGATGGACTCGGTCAACAGCGGCGACACGCAAAGCCGGATGACGGGGCTGCGCGCCGCGGCCAAAAGCTTTTTCGCGACGTTGACCAACGCCCATATCGGTGACGGCCAGCTGCGCTTTGGCATCGTGCCATACAGCAGCGCCGTCAATGTCGGCCAGATCCTGCACAACGGGGACAAGTCCTGGCTGGCATCGACGGTCAGGGTGCCGTCGCGCAGCTATAGGCAGGTCAACGTTTGCACGAAATCGGGATGCAGCAACCAGTGGCGCTATGTCTATGAAGACCGAGACCTTGCGGTCGGCGATGCTAAGCCCGGCGATGATCTGACCTTCAATACCGGAACAAATGGCGATAATGTCACCGCGAAATGGGGCGGCTGCGTCGTCGAGCGCGCGACGAAGCCCTTTAGTTCGACCGAGACGGCGCCCAGCGATGCCTATGACATGGACATCGACTTGGTGCCGACCTCCGACGTCAAGACGAAATGGCAAGCGATGCTTCAGTCTTTCGCCTTTGAACGCGGGCAGGTGGCATCGCTGACCACGACATCGTCGAACCTTGGCCAGACGCTCTACACCGCTTGTCCCAATCCGGCGATGAAGATGACAATCATGGGCAAGACTAATCAGGCCACGTTCGACAAATATCTCGACGACCTGATCCCGATCGGCGGCACCTATCACGACGTCGGCATGGCGTGGGGCGCGCGCCTTATCTCCCCCACTGGACTGTTTGCCGCCGAAAATCGGAAAGCGGCAACCAACGATAGGCCAATCAGTCGCCATATCCTGTTCATGACCGACGGCGAAATGGACGCGCGGCCCACCATTTATTCGCACCAAGGCATGGAACGGTCGCAGCCGCGCGTCGGGGCTAGCGACGACGCCGAGGCGCGGGCGCGGCACGACAACCGTTTCCGCCAATTGTGCGCGGCGGCGCGTTCGCGCAACATCACCATCTGGGTGGTGTCGTTCGGGGTCGGTGAAAACGCCAGCCTCAACAATTGCGCCTCGTCAGGCGCCGCTTTCAAGTCGAACAATTCGGCGCAGCTCAACGCGAACTTCCAGGCGATCGCGCGCCAGATTTCCAAGCTGAGGCTGTCGCAATGAGCCGCATTGCCAAGCTGCTTCGTCGTCTTCGCCGCCATCGGCGCGGCACGGCGTTGGTCGAATTTGCGCTTACCGCGCCAGTCTTCCTGCTGCTGTTGATGGGCATCTTCGACTATTGCTGGCAGATGTACGCCCAGCAGGTGTTGCAGGGTGCGGTCGCCAAGGCCGGACGCGACGCGACGATCGAAATCTATGCCGGCAATCAGTCCCAACTCGACGGGCGCGTGCGACAGCAGGTGCAGAGCGTGTTCAGAAGTGCCGTGGTGAGCTTCAACCGCCGCGCCTATGACGACTTCAGCAGCATGAAGCCGCCGCGCTCGGTCGACTATGATCGCGATGGCGTGCCCGATTGCTGGGAGGACGGCGGCAAGGCCGGCAATGGCGGCGCCGACGACGTCGTTCTTTATACCGTGAGCATGAAGTTCGACCGGATTCTACCCGTCTGGCGAATGCTGGGGCAGCCCCAGAGCATGACGCTGACCTCGACGACGGTCCTGCGCAATCAGCCGTTCGCCAACGGCGCCGTGGTCGCACCGGAGACTTGCGGATGAACGTACCCATCCTCCGACGTTTTCGCGTCATTGCGCGGCGCCTCGCGCGAAGCGCCCGCGCGGCTGTGCTCATCGAGATGGCGTTCTGCATCCCGATCCTCGTGCTGCTTGGCTTCGGAGGGCTGGAATTGGCGAACCTCGCATTGGTCAATACGCGCGTTAGCCAGATCGGGCTGAATACCGCGGACAATGCCTCGCGCATCGCGGCGGGCAGCAACCTCGCGCAGCCGCAAGTCCGCGAGATCGACATCAATGAGGTGTTCGTCGGCGCCGAAAAACAGGCCAAGGGCCTCGATTTCCAGAATCGCGGCCGGATCATCCTGTCGAGCCTCGAACGGAACGCGGATGACGGCCAGTGGATCCACTGGCAGCGCTGCTATGGCAATTTGAAGGTTCCCTCGGCCTATGGCCCCCAGGGGACGGGCGCGACGGGAGTCACCTTCAAGGGCATGGGGCCGAAGGATCGCGAAGTCACGGCGGCGTCGGGCACGGCGGTGATGTTCGTCGAGGTCGTCTATCAATATCGGCCGCTCCTGTATGGAAAATTGCTGGGGCCGCAGACGATCCGGTCGGCGGCGGCATTCAATATTCGCGAGGCGCGCGACCTGTCGGGCGTCAAGTCCCCCGGCACCGCATCCAGCTGTACCTGACCGGCGCCGCGGACGCACCGAATCGATCGGGCATTTATCCCGGACGCCGCGCCTGCTATCGCCCGCGCATCGATGACTGCTACCCATCCTCCCGATAGCCAGCTTCGCGGTTTCGTCGCCCTGCTGCCCTCCGCGGCGCGGCCCTATGCGCTGCTCGCGCGGTTCGACCGCCCGATCGGCTGGTGGCTGCTCTATTGGCCCTGTGCATGGGCGCTTGCGCTCGGCGGCGGTGCGGTGAGCCACTGGCCCTTGTTCCTGTGGATGCTGATCGGGGCGATCGCGATGCGCGGGGCGGGCTGCGTCTATAACGACATCGTCGACCGCGATCTCGACGCGAAAGTGGCGCGGACGGCGTCGCGCCCGGTCGCGAGCGGCGCGGTGTCGGTTCGGAACGCGCTGCTGTGGACGGCGCTGCTGTCGCTCGTCGGGCTGCTCGTGCTGCTCCAGCTGCCGCGCCCGGCGCAGATCGTCGCGCTCGGCAGCCTGATCCTTGTCGCGGGCTATCCCTTCATGAAGCGGATCACCTGGTGGCCGCAGGCGTGGCTGGGCCTTGTGTTCAGCTGGGGGGCGCTCGTCGCGTGGGTCGCGGTGGGCGGGGCGGAAGGACCCGCGCTGCCCTTGCTCTACGCCGGCTGTATCGCGTGGGTGATCGGATATGACACCATCTATGCGCTGCAGGATATCGAGGACGATATGCTGATCGGCGTGAAGTCGAGCGCGCGCGCGATGGGGCGCCATGTGAAGGGCGGGGTCGCGACGTGCTATGCGCTCGCGCTCGCCTGCTGGGGCGGCGCGCTATGGGCGGTGCGCCCCGATCCGCTGGTGCTGATCGCGCTGCTGCCCGCCGCGGTGCATCTGACGGGGCAGGTGGTCACGCTCGACCCGGCGAACGGCGAGGATGCGCTGGCGAAGTTCCGCAGCAATCGTTTCGCGGGGCTGCTGGTGTTCGCGGCGATGCTGGTGGTGGGCATGGCGCCCTAAAGCTACTCCGCCGCGAGCAATTCCTCGGCGCCGCCGAGGTCGACCGACACGAGGCGCGAGACGCCACGCTCGATCATCGTCACCCCGAACAGGCGGTGCATGCGCGCCATCGTCACCGCATTGTGCGTGACGATCAGGTAACGCGTGTTCGTTTCGCGCGCCATGCGGTCGAGCAGGTCGCAGAAACGCTCGATATTCGCGTCGTCGAGCGGCGCGTCGACTTCGTCGAGGACGCAGATCGGCGCGGGGTTGGTGAGGAAGAGGCCGAAGATCAGCGCGACCGCGGTCAGCGCCTGTTCGCCGCCCGACAGCAAGGTGAGCGTGCCGAGGCGCTTGCCCGGCGGCTGCGCCATGATTTCGAGCCCGGCTTCGAGCGGATCGTCCGAATCGACGAGTTCGAGATGCGCCTGCCCGCCGTTGAACAGCGTCGTGAACAGCCGCTGGAAATGCTGGTTCACCGCCTCGAACGCCGCGAGTAGCCGCACCCGGCCCTCGCGATTGAGGTTGCCGATCGAGCCGCGCAGGCGATGAACGGCTTGCGTCAGCTCCTCGATCTCGGCGGCGTTCTTCTCGCGCTCGGTGTCGAGTTCGGCGAGTTCGTCGGCGGCGACGAGGTTCACCGGGCCGAGCCGCTCGCGGTCCGAAACGAGCCGGTCGTGCTGCGCCGATTCGGCATTGGCGTCGCCGACGCTGCCCGATTCGAACCCGGCCTTTTGCGGCAGCAGCGGTGGCGGACATTCGAAACGTTCGCCCGACAGCCGGCCCATTTCGATGCGGCGGAGCTCTGCGTTTTCGGAGCGCGCGATCGCGCCGGCGCGCGTTTCGCGCGCGGCGGCGACGCGCTCGCGGATCGCATTCAGCGCGGTTTCGGCCTCGCGCAGCGCGGCCTCGGCGGCGCGTTCCTGCGCTTCGGCCGCGGCGACCTTCTCGCGCAGATCGGCCTGCTGTGCCTCGGCGGCGGCGCGCTGCTGCGTGAGCTTGGCGGGGGCGTCGGCGAGCTTCGCCGCTTCGGCCGCCAGCGCGTCGGCGCGTTTGTCCATTTCGGTCACGCGGCGCGCGGCCTCGCCCGCGCGCGCCTTCCAGCTCTTGATCTCGGCGCTGACGACCGCTTGCCGTTCGCTCAGGCTGGCAAGCGTGCGTTCGTGCGCCGCCAGCGCATCGCGCGCGGCATTGGCGTCGGCGCGCGCGCGATCTGCCGCGTGCTCCTCGGCCTCGAGCGCCGCGCGGGCGATACTGTCGTCGGGCAGCGCGGCGAGTGCGGCTTCCTGCGCCGCGAGCTGCCCGGCGGCGTCCTTTGCGGCCTCGGCGATTTCGGCGAGGCGGCGGTCGAACAGCGCCGCGGCGTCACGGTGGCGGTCGATCGCGGCCTGCGCCTGATCGGCGGCGCGCAGAGCGGTCCGGCGCGCTTCGTCGGCCTGTGCGAGCGCCTTGCGCGCAGCGGCCGCGGCGGCGGTCAGGTCGGACGCCTTTGCGGCGGCGGCATCGCGCCGGTCGCGCAGATCCTGCACGCCGAGTTCGACCTGCGGGCGCTGCGCGGCGAGTTCGTCGAGGCGGTTCTGGCGTTGCAGCCGCTCGGTCGCGGTCGCGCCGTCGCCGCGGGTGACGAAGCCGTCCCAGCGGCGCATCACGCCATCGGTGGTGACGAGGCGCTGGCCGACCGCGAGCGGCTGGCCGCCATCGGTCTCGGCCACCGCGACCTGCGCGAGACGGCGCGCGAGCGCGGTGGGGGCCTTCACAAATTCGGCGAGGGGTTTGGTGCCGGCCGGGAGGGTGGGGTCGGTCTTTGTCGCGTCGGCGCCGCCCCAGCTGCGCGCCGCATCCTTGTCGGTCCCGGCATCGAGGTCGTCACCGAGCGCGGCGGCGAGCGCGGCTTCATAGCCCGGCGCGACGCGGAGCTGGTCGAGAATGCGGTCGGCGTCGCTGCGCGCGGCGGCGAGCGCGCGTTCGAGCGTCGACGTCTCGCCTTCGAGCGCGGCCAGCGCGGCGCGCGCTTCGGCAAGCCCCGCCTCGATGCCCGCAAGGTCCGCGGCGGTCGCCTCGCGATCGGCTTCGGCTTCGTGCAGCGCGTTTTCGGCGGTGGCGATCGCGGCTTCGGCGGCGTTGGCAGCTTTCACGCTTTCGGCATGCGTCGCCGCGAGCGCGGCGCTGTCGCCGAGCGCGGCGACCTCGGCGTCGACGCGCGCCTTGTCATTGGCAACGCGGCGCACGGCAGCTTCGGCGCTGTCGCGGGCCGACACCGCGATGCGGCGGTCAGCGGCCTCGCTCGCCGCCTTGGCGCGCGTCTGCGCCAGCGCGACCTCGGCGTCGCGGAGGCGCGCCTGTGCCGCGAGGCTGGCGTCGGCGAGCGCGGCCTTGCCGGCGTCGTGCCCGGAAATCTCCTGCGCCAGCGATTTCGTTTCGGCATCGAGCGCGGTCAGCGCGCCATGCGCTTCGCGCGCAAGCTCGCCTTCGTGCGCGCGGTCGTCGGCGATGCGCCGTTGCTGCGTGGCGAGATCTTCGAGCCGCTGGAGCGCCGCGCGCTCCTCGCCCTGCAAGCGCACCTGCGTCGCGGTCGCCTCGGCGAGCGCATCGCGCTGCGTCTGTGCGTCACTGCGCGCCGCGGCGACGCGCGTCGCGACCTCGGTCTGCGCCTTCGATATGGTTTCGAGTTCGTCCTGCGCGGTTTTCACCGCCGTCTCGGCCGCGTCGGCATCGCGCCGCGCCTGATCGGCGGCAGCGGCGGCGTCGCGCCAGCGCGCATAGATCAGCCGTCCTTCGGCAATGCGGATGTCGTCGGAGAGTTTCTTGTATTTTTCCGCCGCGCGCGCCTGCCGGCGCAGCGCATTGGCGCGTACCTCCATGTCGGCGACGATTTCGGACAGGCGCGTGAGGTTGGTTTCGGTCGCGCGCAGCTTCTGCTCGGCGTCCTTGCGGCGGACGTGCAGCCCGGCAATGCCGGCCGCTTCCTCGAGCATCGCGCGGCGGTCGGTCGGCTTGGCGGCGATGACGTTCGCGATCTTGCCCTGGCTGACGAGCGCGGGGCTGTGCGCGCCGGTCGCAGCGTCGGCGAAGATCAGCGCGACGTCCTTGGCGCGCACGTCGCGGCCATTGGCGCGATAGGCGCTGCCCGCGCCGCGCTCGATGCGGCGGATGACCTCGAGATCGTCGCCGTCGCTCGAATCGGACAGGCCCGCGACGAGTGTCCCTTCGGTATCGCAATGAAGCGCCACCTCGGCAAAATCGCGCGCCGGGCGCGTCGAGGTGCCGGCGAAGATCACATCCTCCATCCCGCCGCCGCGCATCGATTTGGGCGAAGATTCGCCCATCACCCAGCGGATCGCTTCGAGCAGGTTGGATTTGCCGCAGCCATTGGGGCCGACGACGCCGGTCAGCCCGGGTTCGATGCGGAGTTCAGTGGGTTCGACGAAGCTTTTGAAACCGGTCAGGCGCAGCCGCTTTATCTGCACGGGATAGCCCCGTGCAGCTCATCGAATCGGAGCTGGTGCAACCCTGTCGTCACATATCCCCCATGCAGCTGTCATGCCGCGCGGCGGGGGGAGTCGCAAGGGGGTAGGGTTAACCCTACCCCCCGCAAAATTCGGATCAGCGTGCGCCCATCGTGCGCAGGCGGTCGCGGAGCGGACCCCAGCCGTTGATTCCTTCGGCAACCTGGCCGTTGATGACGAACGACGGTGTGCTGTTGATCTGATGTTGCTCGACCGCGTTGTTGGTGCCCTTTTCGATCGCCTCGACATTTTCGACCTTGGCAAGGCACTGCTGGATCGTCGCGGCGGGAACCCCGCGCTGCTGATAGAATTGGTCGATGCCCCAGCCCTTGGCGAGTGCGGTGAAGCGCTGCGCGGGGGGCAGCTTCATTGCTTCCTCAATCCCCGGCGCCGGCTTCGACGGACCCGCGATGAAGGCTTCATGCTCGAGGAAGGTCGCGTCGGCGAGCGGGAAGAAGCGGTCGGGGCCGGTGCATTTGACGATCGCGCCCGCAATCGCATCGACCGGGTGGAGCATGAACGGCGTCAGCTTGTACGACACGCGGCCGGTGTCGACGAAATCGCGCTTCAGCTCCTCGTGCGAATCCTTGGCGAACTGCGCACAATGGCCGCAGGTGAAGGCGCCATATTCCTCGAGCTTGATCGGCGCATCGGGGTTGCCCATCACGACGCCGTCGCCATCGACGCGCACGACCTGCGACCAGCTCTTGCCGGCGGGGGGCGCGACCTTGGCGACTACGGCCTGCTCCTTGGAGGGGTCGGTCGCGCCGTCGCCGCAACCGGCGAGGGCGAGCGCGCCGAACGAAGACAAAAGGGCGATACGAAGCGATGCGGTCATATTCTTACTTTCTCCACAGAACGGGAATGCGGCGCTTTTAAGCGGCCTTGATCGCGAGGTCGAGTTTCGATTTGAGCGCGGGCCATGCGGTGACCCCGGCATTGCGGCCATTGACGAAGAAGCTTGGCGTGCCTTCGACGCGGTCGGCGTTAAGGCCGATGTTCGTCATGCCGGTGAGTTCGGCCTGCGCCACCTCGCTGTCGAGCGCGGCGTCGATCTGTGCCTGCGTGTAGCCGCGCGTGCGCATCAGCGCGGTGAGGCCCGTGCCGGCGGCGATCTTGCGTGTACGCTCGCCGGTGGTGCCTTCGAACCAGCTAGTCTTTTGTGCGTCGGTCGCCTTCTGGATTTTGGCGATGAAGGTCGGAAAGGCGTTGAAGATCGCCTGATGATTGCCCGCGAACGCCTTGGGGCCGCCGCAGCGTGCGAGCAGCGCCGCGGTCATGTCGACGGGGTCGCGCACGAGGTTGCGATATTCGAACAGGACGAGCCCGCGGTCGACATAGCCTGTCTTCAGCGGCAGTGCGCTCGCCTTCGCGAAATCGGCGCAGACGTGGCAGGTGTAGCTGAAATATTCGACCAGCCGTATCTTCGCGGCGGGATTGCCGACGAGGAAGGCGCCGATCGGGGTCGTCGTCACCGTCTGCGACCAGAGCGTGGGTTTCGCGGGCGTCGCGGCGATCAGGCCGAGTGCGGCGCCCGAAAGTGCCAGCACCGCCGCACGGCGATCGAGAAGCGGGTCGTCAAAAGCGGACATCCGTCGTTCCTAACTGATACGGGGAAGCTTGGGCGGCGTCGCCAGTCCCGCCGCCATGCGTTCGAGCACGGTGCGCAGTTCCGGGTCGCCGATGTCGCGCAGGCTGTCCCCCAGTTCGGCGGGTACGGGTTTGAGCATTGCCGGCGGCTGAACGGGTGCCGCGGGGGTGACCTGGCCGTGCGTCATGCGGACCTGCGCGACGGCGGCGTAGCCGAAGAAGCGGTTGACCGCGCCGATGATGTCGGGCGCGACATGCTGGAGCATCGGCGCGTGCGCGCCGCTGATCGTCAAATGCAGCGTGCCGCCGGCTTTCTGGCCCGCGGGGAAGCGGATCATCGCGGGCTGGGTGACGTCGGCGAGCCGGTCGCCGACGATCTCGCGCCAGCGGCTGACCACCGAGCTTTGCACGAAGCCGAATTTGCGAAAGGCGGCGCGGCCGATTTCGGGAACGAGGTCGGAGACCATGCGCGCTTCGCCGCCGCGCGGGCGTTCGTAAACGCGCACGGGCGGCTTGGCGGTTTTCGCCTTGCCTTTCGCCTTGGCCTTTTTGGCCGGCGCATCCTCGCCTGCGTCTTTCGTCATGCCGGGTGCCATGCCATAGGCGGGGGGTGAGCGTCCAGACTTCCCACATGGCAGATGACATCGCCCGCGACTTCGCGGACCGGCTGCTCGGCTGGTACGACCGGTCGGCGCGCGTGCTGCCCTGGCGCATCGCGCCGAACAGTGGCGGGGCGCCCGATCCCTACCGTATCTGGCTGGCCGAGGTCATGCTGCAGCAGACGACGGTCGCCGCGGTCGCGGGCTATTTCGCGCGCTTTACCGCGCGTTGGCCGACGGTTGCCGATCTGGCGGCGGCCGACGATGCCGATGTCATGGCGGCGTGGGCGGGGCTTGGCTATTATGCCCGCGCGCGCAATCTACTCGCCTGCGCGCGCGCGGTCGTTCGCGACCATGGCGGGATATTTCCCGATAGCGAGGCCGGCCTGCGCGCGCTGCCCGGGATCGGCGATTATACCGCGGCGTCGGTCGCGGCGATCGCCTTCGGGCGTCCGGCGGTCGTCGTCGACGCGAATATCGAGCGCGTGATCGCGCGCCACCGGCTGATCGAAACCCCGCTGCCGATGGCGAAGCGCGAGATTCGCGCCGCACTGGCACCGCTGGTTCCGCAGGGCCGCCCGGGCGATTTTGCGCAGGCGCTGATGGATCTTGGCGCGACCGTCTGCACGCCGCGCGGCCCGGCGTGCTCGATCTGCCCGTTGATGGCCGACTGCCGCGCACGCGGGAGGGTGGATATTGAGCGCCTGCCGGTGAAGCCGCCGAAGAAGGCCAAGCCACATCGGCATGGGCTGGCGCACTGGATCGAGCGCGATGCGCAGGTCTGGCTCGTGCGCCGCCCCGACAAGGGCATGCTCGGCGGGATGCGCGCGCTGCCCGGTGGTGACTGGACCGACGCGCGTCCCGCCGAGTCGGGAATCGTCAGCGTCGACCATGGTTTTACCCATTTCGACCTGACGCTGACATTGGTGCGACGCGAAGCCCCTCCCGAAGCCGCCGATGCCGCAGCGGAAGGCGGATGGTGGCCGATCGCGGACCTTGACGGGGCGGGTCTGCCCACGCTCTATCGCAAACTGACCGACAAGATGCTGGAGAGAGACGCATGAACATGATGGTGTCGCGCCGCGCGCTGATGGGCGGGATGGCGCTGGCGGGCGCGGGCGCGTTGCTGCCGCGCGCCGCGCTGGCGTGGAAGATCGACGGCGCCGCGCTCTATCCCGCGACCAACGCGTTCATCAAAGGCTTTGTCGACCGCCGCGAACTGGCGGGCACGCTCGCCGCGATCGGCAAGGGGCAGGAAGCCGCGGTCTTTTTCGGCGCGGGCGTGCAGTCGAATGATTCGCCGACGCCGGTCGGCCCCGACACGCTGTGGCGCCTCTATTCGATGACCAAGCCCGTCACCGGCATCGCTGCGATGCTGCTGATCGAGGACGGCAAGATGACACTCGACCAGCCGATCGCCGACTTCCTGCCCGCCTTTGCGAATATGAAGGTGCAGAATGTCCCCGACGGTTCGATCACCGATGTCCGCCCGGCAAAAGGCCCGATCACGGTGCGCCAGCTGCTCACCCACACCGCGGGACTCGGTTATAACATCATCCAGAAGGGGCCGATCAAAAAGGCCTATGACGACAATGGCATCACCGGCGGACAGGCGAGCCGCCTGCCGATCCCGGGTTTCGCGCCGGTCACTCCCGCACCAAGCCTTGCGGTGATGGCCGACCGGCTTGCGGCGCTGCCGCTCGTTTACGAACCGGGGACGAAGTGGAGCTATTCGATCAGCCTCGACCTCTTGGGACGGCTGATCGAGGTCGTGTCGGGCCAGCCGTTCGACGCCTTCCTGAAAGCACGGCTGTTCGACCCGCTCGGGATGGCGAGCACGGGTTTCATGGTGCGCGCGAAGGATGTGGCGCGCTTCACGAGCAATTATGCGCCCTTCGGCGGTGCGCTGATCCCCTTCGATCCCGCGGCGAGCTCGATCTATCTCGACCCGCCCCCCTATCCCTTCGGCGGCGGCGGGCTGGTGTCGAGCGCGCGCGATTACGATCGCTTTCTCGCGATGCTGTTGGGTGAAGGCGAAACGGGCGGGAAACGCGTGATGAAGCGCGAGACCGCGCGGCTCGCGATGTCGAACCTCATCGCCGACAGCGTCGACCGCAAGGGCAGCTTCATCGACGGGCAGGGCTTTGGCGCGGGCGGGCGTGTTTCGCTACCGACCTCGCCCGGAGGCGAGGGGATTTTCGGCTGGGCGGGCGCCGCGGGGACGATCGGTTTCGTCCACCGCGGGCTCGGCTATCGCGCCGCAGGCTATACGCAGATCATGCCGCCCGATGCGGTGTCGTTCCAGGGCAAGTTCGGCGAAACCTTCTTCAAGGATGTGATGCGCTGATGCCTTTGCCGCTGGGGTTCACCGGGGCGTGGCTCGACCGCGCCGATCAGTTGCGGACCGATGCGGCGGCTTTCGCTGCCGCGTCGGCCGATCCGCGGGCGCGCTGCCTTGTCCTCGACGGCATCGACTTTGTGCCGGGCGAAGGCGGCGGGCTGCTGTGGGAGCCGCTCGACCCCGACGACCACCGCGCGCTGATGCTGCTTGGCATCGACGATGACGGGATTCCGCATTTTGTGCGCGAGGCCCCGGCCGGCGCGCGCATCGATGCGCGGTCGCGCACGGTGATGCGGCTGCTGCCGTTGCTGTCGGGCGAAGAGGCGGCGCTGTATGGCGGAGCGCGCAGCCTTGTCGACTGGCATGCGCGGCACCGTTTCTGTGCGGTGTGCGGATCGCCGACCGACCTGTTCCGCGGCGGGTGGGGCCGGACTTGTGGTAGCTGCCGCGCCGAACATTTCCCGCGCGTCGATCCCGTGGTGATCATGCTCGCTGAATGCGAGGGGCGTGTGCTCGTCGGGCGGCAGGGCGGGTTTCCGCCGGGATTTTTTTCGGCGCTCGCGGGGTTCGTCGAGCCCGGCGAATCGCTCGAGGAAGCGGTCGCGCGCGAACTCTGGGAAGAAGCGGGCATCCGCGTTTCGAACGTCAGCTATGTCGCGAGCCAGCCCTGGCCGTTCCCCTCGTCATTGATGATCGGGTGCCGCGCGGTCGCGAAGGATCCCGCGCTGACGCTTGATACGACCGAGATCGAGGCGGCGATGTGGGTCGACAGGGCCGAAGTGCGCGCCGCGCTCGCGGGCGACATGGGGGCGCCGTTCATGGCACCGCCGCCGCTGGCGATCGCGCGTTACCTGCTGGAGGATTGGGCGGCTTAGTTAAAGCCGCTTGCCGGTGATCCGGCTGATTTCCTTGGCGACCATCGCCTCGACCAGCGCGGGCAGGTTGGCGTCGAGCCAGTCCTTGAGCATCGGGCGCAGCGCGTCGAGGACGACATCCTCCATCGTGCGGCCGGCGACGGTCGGGGCGGCAACGGTTGCCGCGGCGACCGCGGGGGCGACCGCGGCGGTCAGCGCTTCAAGCGACTGGCGTGCGGCATCGGCGCTCGCTTCGGAAACGAGCTCCGCGGCTGCGGGCGCAGCATCGGCCCGGTCTTCTTCATCCTGAAGGTCGAGAATATCATCGGCTTCGGGGACGCGGATCTCGCGCACCGTACCCGGCGCTTCATCCCGCGCGATCACGCGCCGAATCGACGACAAGATATCTTCCATCGAAGGTTCCCGCGACATATCGCCCATAACCCAACCCCCTAAACCATCGCGATTACCGGATGGTTAACAATTCTCTTACCGATTCGGGGCGCATTTTGCCAAGCTTTATTGTGGCGAGAGCGATGGCGGACCGACGGGAACACCGGCGGTAGCGGCGGGAACGGTGCGGGTGTCGGTCGCCACTTGCTGCGGCGCCGGATCGTCGGCCCAATCCCAGATCTGGCCCTTCACGCGCTTGTAATTGACTTCGGGATCGTAGAGCGCGCCGCCCTCGATGCCGAGATCGCGTGCTTCGGCCTTGCCCATCGCGGCGAGGACCGAGAAGGCGGCGACGTAGCTGTTGCGCTGCGCCGAAACGAGCTGGACCTGGGTATTCAGATATTCCTGCTCGGCGTTCAAAATGTCGAGAATCGACCGCGTGCCGACGCTGTTTTCGGCGCGCACGCCTTCGAGCGAGAGGGCGTTCGCGCTCACCGCCTGCTGCGTCGCGGCGATGATGCGTTCGTTCGCTTGCCACGCGGCATAGGCGCCACGCGTCTGCGCGATCACGCCGCGTTCGGTTTCGACATATTGTTCGATCGCCTGGCTGGTGCGCGATTGCGCCTGCCGCACCTGCGCAGCGGGGCGGCCACCCTGGAACAGCGGGATCGTCAGCGACAGGCCGGCCTGCGCGTTTTTCGTGACATTTTCCGAAGTGGTGTTCGCCGACGGTATCGAGTTCAGATTGTTGGTGTAGCCGCCATTGGTGGTCGCCGACAATTTGGGCAGGCGGCTTGCGCGCGCGACGCTGATGTCGGCGCGGCTGGCGCTGACGAGCTGGTTCGCGGCGTCGATGTCGGGATTATTGTTCAGCGCGATCGCGACGGCCTCCTCGGCGGTCACCGGCAGGTTCGGCAACGCCGGCGGTGCCTGCAGGTCGACCGGCGCGTCGCCAACGAGGCGGATATAGGATTCGCGGCTGGCGATCAGGTTCGATTCGGCGGTGCGAAGATCGCCCTCGGCGAGCGCGAGCCGCGCCTCCGACTGCGCGACATCGGTGCGTGTCAGGTCGCCGATCTCGAAACGGTCGCTCGTCGCCTGCAAATTGGTGCGGAGCACCGAGACATTCTTCTGGTTGAGCTGGACGATCGCCTGATCGCGGATGACGTCCATATAGGCGCCGACGGTCTGCGAGAAAATGCTCGCCTCGGTCGCGCGAAGATCGGCCTGTCCGGCCTCGACGCGAAATTTGGCCGCCTTGATCGCGTTGCGCACTGCGCCGCCCTGATAGATGGGGACCGTCAACTGCCCGCCGACATTCACGTTCCGCTTGGGCGAGAAAAAGGAGTTGCCGGGAAGGACGAGATTTTCCTGATAATCGACGCGGGCGCCGACCTCGGGCAAGCCGCTGGCCTTCTGGATCGGCACATTTTCGTCGTTCGCGCGCTGTCCGGCGCGCGCGCCGGTCAGCGTCGGGTTGTTTTCATAGGCCTTGGCCAGCGCACCCTGCAATGTTTCGGCATGCGCCGAAGGCGCCAGCACCAATGCCCCGAGGGCAAGGCCGGCAAGCCAGCGCGCACGGCGAAGGGGCTGTTTCTTATTGTTATCGTGCATAGGAATATCAGCCTGAAACAAGGATGGGAGAACGGCCTCTAGAACTGGAAACCCGTCGGTGCGGCAAAGCCGGGCAACGGGGCGACGTCCATGTCGGCAAAGCTGCGCAGCGCGACCACGCCGCCGGTCTTCACGCCCTCGACCAGCCGCGTCACCGCGCCTTCGCGTCGCGCGGCGATCAACCGGCCGCCATCGGCGAGCTGCGCGACAAGCGCATCGGGCAGCGTTTCGATCGCGCCCTCGATGATGATGCGGTCGAACGGCGCCGCATTGGGCGCGCCGTCGGCGAGCGGTCCTTGGGTCCAGCGGATATTGGCGTTGGCGACCGCAGCCTGCGCCGTCGCCATCAATTCGGCCTGTTCCTCGACGGCATGGACCTCGGCGCCGAGCAGCGCGAGCAGTCCGGCGGTATAGCCCGTCGCGCTGCCGACCAGCAGCACGCGCTGACCGGGACGGATTGCCGCCGCGACCAGCATCCGGCCGGTGACCAGCGGCGCGTTCAATGCGCGGCCGTGGCCCAGTGCGATCGGGCGGTCCATATAGGCGACGCCGGCGAGCGCGGCGGGCACATGCGCCTCGCGCGGTGCCGCGGCCATCGCGCCGATCACCGCGGGGTCGATGACATCGTTGGTCCTGAGCTGGCTGTCGATCATGGCAGCGCGCATCTCTGCCGCAGTGATTTCGCTAAACTTCGTCGCCATCAGCCTTTTCCAATTCCCTGGAACTTGAACCTTTGCGGGGCAGCTTTAGCCGAAGCAATGCTGTATTGCAATAGTAATACAGCCCCGCAGCCGCATTGTCGCCGCGCATAGCTGCCAATGGGGGTGCCGCCAACCCTCATCGCGCGCTGTGCGGCGCGCCAATGGGCATGGTTTGGGCGAATCCTTGACAAGGCAGCCAAAGCCCCTCACTAGCGGCGCCGTCCAACACCCGGCCCGTCCCCCAAAGGATGCGGTAATTTGGCATGAGGCCCGATGGCGGAGTGGTGACGCAGCGGATTGCAAATCCGTGCACGCCGGTTCGATTCCGGCTCGGGCCTCCAAATTTTTCCCAAGTTGCGAAATCGAAGTTCGCTTGTGTCGATGCCATGGCGTCGCCCCTATCGCACAATCTGTAGCGCCGATTTCTGACGGTAACCTGACGACGCGCGGCCGTGCGGCCGCCCCAAGGACAAAGGGCTGCCCCTTTCGGAGCAGCCCTTCCATTGTCGTGCCTGTTCGCGGACGATTATCCGAGTCGGACCCCCGCGAGGAAGGTCATGCTCAAATCTGCCGCATGCGGCGCGTGACAATGAGACATTCGACCACCTCCTTTCGCTTGTTGACGATGTTTTCAATCTAGGGTTTTCGGCCGTCGATTCAAGAGATGGCGAAAACCGGGCCTTGCCCTTTGCCGGTCGCAGCGGGAAAGAAGCGTCACGGAAGCTCGCTTGAATGAAGGACAGCAATATGGCCCATGGCACCGCCCGCATCGGCAAGGATCATTATCGCACCGAGATCAACGTCGGCGGCCATGACCTGATCGGCGACGAGGGGCCGGGGCTGGGCGGGCAGAATCTGGGGCCGGCGCCTTATGACTTCCTGCTCGCGGGGCTTGGTGCCTGCACCGCGATCACATTGCGCATGTACGCCGACCGCAAGGGATGGCCGCTCGCATCGGTAGAGGTCGGCCTGCGATTACTGAACACAGACGGTCTCCGGGTAGATCGTGTGCTGACGATCGCGGGGCTCGACGACGAACAGAAAGCGCGGCTCGCCGACATTGCCGAGCGAACGCCGGTGACGCTGACGCTGAGAAGCGGCCTACCGATCGACACGCGGCTCGCTTAGATCCCGACCCCGATCGGCGCGCCACTGGACATTTTGTCCCACCCCACTTATATACCAGCCGTTATGGAAATCGAAACCGCCACCGCCACCGTCGCCGCTCCGCACAAGGGCCGTCCGCGCGAATTTTGCGTCGACATGGCGCTCGCGGCGGCGCTGCGCGTCTTCTGGTCGAAGGGCTATGAAGGCGCCTCGATGGCCGATTTGACCGAGGCGATGGGGATTACCAAGCCGAGTTTGTACGCGGCCTTCGGCAACAAGGAAGCGCTCTTCAACAAGGCACTCGACCTCTATGAGCGCGAAAAAGCCGACTATATGCATGCGGCGCTCGAAGCGCCGACCGCGCGCGGCGTCGCCGAGCGGCTGATGTACGGCGCGCTCGACATGTACACCTGCCCCGAGAATCCGAACGGCTGCCTGGGCGTGATCACCTCGGTCGCGTGCGGCGCGGAAGCCGAATGTATTCGCCAGGCCGTGCTCGAACGCGGCGCGGCGGCGAAACGCGCGATGCTCGAACGCTTCGCGCGCGCCAAGGAAGAGGGCGATTTCCCGCCCGACACCGATGCCGCAGGCCTTGCCGCTTTCCTGACCGCGGTGAACCAGGGCATGTCGGTGCAGGCTGGCGCCGGTGCGACGCGCGCCGAACTCGAACGGCTCGTCGAAACCAGCCTGAAGCTGTGGCCCGGGCGTTGATCTGAGCATTTGCCGGCCGAAAAACCGGCGCCCATTTTTTCGGTAAGTGCCCTGAAAGAAAAATCTTACTGCCCGGTACAGAATGGTGTTGACGCAGCGCAACACGACTTATATACCACATAGTACACAACGATAGGCTCTCCCCCGAGACCGGCCGCGGCGTGACAAAGATCATGCTGCGGCCGGAAGTTTCACCATCGAATATTTCCCGGGAGCGGGTCTTGCTCCGGTCGGGCGCCAAAAGGCGCTTGCCCGCAAGATATAGACAGGGACCCCGCGCGCGCATGGGATGCGCGTGACGGGACAGGGCGGCCGTCCTCTTCGATGAGGGCCCTCTGGCAACAAGGACCATTTGCGACATCAGCCGGAGGCATGCGCTTCCGGCGTCGGCCGCCTGCGCCCCCCTCCCCCTCCCCCGGGGGCGCAGGCGGCCAAAACGAACGAAGAGAAGAGGGCATATCCATGACCGTCCACACCCCCATCGAAAAGATCGACCCCGCCGACGCGAAGGTCCGCCGCGAACTCAAAACCTTGCTCCACCCAGGCCGGGGCCGCCGCGCCGCGTGGATCGGTGCATTCCTCGTGCTCATTGTCGGTGCCTGGTGGCTGCTCCGCGACGGTCCGCCCCAGGCGGCCGCGGCGCCCGCGCCCGTCCTCACCGTCGCCGCGCCGATCGCGCGCGATGTAACGCTGTGGGACGAATATATCGGCCGCTTCGAGGCGTCGAAAGCGGTCGAAGTGCGCCCGCGCGTTTCGGGTGCGATCACCGGCATCCACTTCACCGACGGCCAGATCGTGCGTCAGGGGCAGCCGCTCTTCACCATCGATCCGCGCCCCTATCGCGCCGCGCTCGCCGAAGCGCGCGCCTCGGCTGCCAGCGCGCGCAGCGACCTGGCGCTCGCACGCCTCGAACTCGAACGCGCCGGGCGGCTCGTCGATGTCGAGGCGGTGTCGCAGAGCGAGATCGATCGCCTCCGTGCGCGGGTCAACGCGGCGAATGCCGCGCTGGCCGGGGCCGACGCCCGCATCGCGGCGCGTTCGCTCGACGTCGAATTCACGACCGTCCGTGCGCCCTTGAGCGGCCGCATTTCGGACCGCCAGATCGATGCGGGCAACCTCGTGTCGGCGGGCGATGCCGGCGGCACGTTGCTGACGACGATCAACGCGCTCGATCCTGTCTACTTCACCTTCCAGGGATCCGAAGCTTTGTTCCTCAAGACCAAGCGCGAAGGCGGCGACAAGGGGGCTGCGGTCGAAGTCCGCCTGCAGGACGAAAGCGATTATCGCTGGAAGGGGCAGCTCGACTTTACCGACAACGGCCTCGACCCGCGTTCGGGCACGATTCGCGCCCGCGCCAGCTTCAGTAATCCCGAGATGTTCCTGACCCCCGGCATGTTCGGCAATATGCGCCTGACGACCGGCCAGACGGCGCGCGCGCTGCTGATCCCCGCCGCCGCGGTGCAGACCGATCAGGCGCGCAAGATCGTCTATGTCGTCGGCAAGGACGGGATGGTCGCGGCGAAGCCGGTCGAGCTTGGCCCCGAAGTCGATGGCCTGCGCGTCATCCGTTCGGGCCTGACGCCGACCGACCGCGTCGTCATCAACGGCTATCAGTTCGCGCGTCCCGGCGAAAAGGCGGTGGCCAAGGCCGGAAAGATCGCCGCTGTGGCACCCCCCAAGGGTGCGGCCGCCGCGGTCGAGCCGGTGTCGGCGCAGGCGACTTTTTCGAAGTGAGTTGAATTAAGCCCCTTCCTTTCGAGGAAGGGGTTGGGGTGGGGTCTCGCAACCTCCCGTCTAGCCCGATGGCTCCCCCCCCTCGGCTCCGTCCGGGGATCGCTGCCCCTACCGAAAGTGGAAGGGGGAGATTCGGATTTAGACATAGAACAGGGGCTCTCCCATGCGCCTATCCCGCTTTTTCATCGACCGGCCGATCTTCGCCGCCGTGCTCGCCGTCATCATCACCATCATCGGCGCGGTCGCCTATATCGGCCTGCCCGTCTCGCAATATCCCGACATCGTCCCGCCGACGGTGACCGTGACCGCAACCTATCCGGGAGCGTCGGCCGAAACCGTCGCCGACACGGTCGCGGCGCCGATCGAGCAGGAAATCAACGGCGTCGACAATATGCTCTATATGAGCAGTCAGTCGACCGGCGACGGCGTCGTCACGATCACGGTGACCTTCAAGATCGGCACCGACCTCGATGCCGCGCAGGTCCTGGTGCAGAACCGCGTCGCGATCGCGACCCCGCGCCTCCCCGAAACCGTGCAGCGGCTGGGCGTCGTGACGCGCAAGACCTCGCCCGACTTCCTGTTGATCGTGAACCTCGTGTCGCCCGACAAGTCGCTCGATCGCGCGTACATCTCCAACTATGCGCTGACCCAGCTGCGCGACCGCCTCTCCCGCATCGACGGCGTCGGCGACGTGCGCCTGTTCGGCAGCCGCGATTATGCGATGCGCGTGTGGATCGATCCCGGCCGCGCCGCCGCGCTCGACCTCACCGCGGGCGAGATCGTCACCGCGCTGCGGCGTGAGAATGTGCAGGTCGCCGCGGGCTCGCTTGGCCAGCCGCCGCATGCCAACGGCAGCAGTTTCCAGCTCAGCGTCGAAACGCAGGGCCGCCTGACCGACCCCAAGGATTTTGCGAATATCGTCATCCGCAGCGATGCCGACGGGCGGCAGGTCCGCGTCTCGGACGTCGCGCGCGTCGAGCTGGGCGCGTCGGACTATAATTCGAACACCTATTTGTCGGGCGATCCGACGGTCATTCTCGCGACCTTCCAGCGCCCGGGTTCGAACGCGCTTGCCGCGGCGCAGGCGGTCGAGGCCGAAATGGCGGCGGCATCAAAAAGCTTCCCCAAGGGACTCGAATATCGCGTCATCTATAACCCCACCGAGTTCATCGCCCAGTCGATCGACGCGGTGATGGAAACCCTGTTCGAAGCCGTCATCCTCGTCGTCATCGTCATCCTCGTGTTCCTGCAGAAATGGCGCGCGGCGATCATTCCGGTGCTCGCGATCCCGGTGTCGCTGATCGGGACCTTCGTGGTGCTCGCGGCGTTCGGGTACAGCCTCAACAATTTGTCGCTGTTCGGGCTGGTGCTCGCGATCGGTATCGTCGTCGATGACGCGATCGTCGTCGTCGAAAATGTCGAACGCAACCTCGAAAAGGGGATGAGCGCGCTCGAAGCCGCGCGTACCTCGATGGACGAGGTTTCGGGCGCGCTCGTCGCGATCGTGCTCGTGCTCTGCGCGGTGTTTGTGCCGACGCTGTTCCTCACCGGCCTGTCGGGTGCTTTCTATCAGCAGTTCGCGGTGACGATCTCGACCGCGACGATCATCTCGCTCGTGCTCTCGCTCACCCTGTCGCCCGCGCTCGCGGCGATCCTGCTCAAACCGCACGCGCCCGCGCAGGCCGACGGATGGCTGATGGCGCGTATCCACCGCGCCGGCGAACGCTTCAACGAGGGCTTCGAGAAATTGAGCAACGGTTATGCGCGCCTGACCGACCGGCTGGTTCGTGCGCCGAAGAAGATGATGGTCACCTATGCCGGGCTGATCGCCGCGACCGCGGGCCTGTTCTGGGCGACGCCGACCGGCTTCATCCCCGCGCAGGATCAGGGCTATTTCCTCGTCGTCGCCAAGCTGCCCTCGGGCGCCTCGGTCGAACGCACCGATGCGGTGCTGAAAAAGGTCGCGGCGCGTGTGCTGCCGATCGAGGGCGTCCTCGGCTCGGTGATGCTCGCGGGCTTCGATGGCCCGTCGCAGACGCTCGCGCCGAACTCGGCCGCCGCTTACTTCCCGCTCAAGTCGTTCGAGGAACGCGGGAAGCTCGGGGTCAATTTCGAGGACATCATGAATCAGGCGCGCGCCAATACGGCGGACATTACCGAGGCGCAGATCGTGATCATCCCGCCGCCGCTCATCCAGGGCATCGGCTCGGCGGGCGGTTACCGGATGATCGTGCAGGATCGCGGCGGGAACGGCTATGCCGCGCTCGCGAACGAGACGAACAATCTGATCGGCAAGGCCAACGAGACTCCTGGCCTCGCGAACGTCTTCACCTTCTTCGATCCGTCGAATCCGCGCGTCTATGCCGACATCGACCGGGCGAAGGCGAATATGCTCGGCGTGCCGCCCGAGCGCGTGTTCGAGGCGCTGCAGGTCTATCTCGGCTCGGCGTTCGTCAATGACTTCAACCTGCTCGGCCGCACCTATCGCGTCACAGCGCAGGCCGATGCGCCCTATCGCCAGACCGTCGCCGATATCGCGAACCTCAGGACGCGGTCGGACTCGGGCGCGATGGTGCCGATCGGGTCGGTCGCCAATTTCGAGGACCGCACGGGGCCGTACCGCGTCACGCGCTACAATTTGTTCCCCGCGGTCGAAATCGACGGCGACACCGCTCCCGGTTCGTCGTCGGGCGCGTCGCTGACGACGATGGAAAAGCTCGCGTCGGACACGCTGCCCGCGGGCTACGGCACCGAATGGACGGGCATCGCCTTCCAGCAGAAGGCGGCGGCGAACACTGCGGGGATCGTCTTCGCGCTCGCGGTGGTCTTCGTCTTCCTCGTGCTCGCGGCGCAATATGAAAGCCTGATGCTGCCATTGGCGATCATCTTCATCGTGCCGATGTGTCTGCTCGCGGCGATGGTCGGCGTGAATTTGCGCGGCATGGACAACAACGTCCTGACGCAGATCGGGCTCGTCGTGCTCATCGCGCTTGCGGCGAAGAATGCGATCCTGATCGTCGAATTCGCCAAGCAGGCCGAGGAAGAGGATGGGCTGTCGCCGATCGAGGCTGCGGTTCGCGCCGCGCGCGACCGTCTGCGCCCGATCCTGATGACCAGCTTTGCCTTCATCCTCGGCGCGGTGCCGTTGCTGATCGCGAGCGGGGCGGGGGCGGAACTGCGGCAGGCGCTCGGCACCGCGGTCTTCTTCGGCATGCTCGGTGTGACGGCGTTCGGCCTCATCTTCACGCCGACCTTCTACGTCGTCGCACGCGCGCTCAGCATATGGTCGGCTGAGCGGCGCGCGCGGCGCGGGTCGGACGACCACGGGACGGCACTGCCGGTTCCGGCGGAATAAGGTGGGAGGCGCATCAGCATCTTTCCGTGTGTCCCCGCGAAGGCGGGGATCCATCTCCGGTCGGCTCCAACTTGCACCGGCGGGAGATGGGCTCCCGCCTTCGCGGGAGCACACAGGCTTCTTTAGCGATAGAATTTCAGGAGAAGGATCATGATCCTCCGCAATATCCTCACCGCAGCTTCGGCGCTGGCGCTCGCTGCGTGCGCGGTCGGCCCCGATTACAAAGCGCCGCAATCGGCGTCGGCGCCCGTCGCGACCGGGCCGTTCGTTTCGGCAAACAGCCCCGCGGTCTCGCTCGCACCGGTCGCGGGCGACTGGTGGCGCCTCTATGACGATCCCGTGCTCGACGGGCTCGTCGGCGATGCGCTGGCGAACAACACCGGCGTTCGCGTCGCGGTCGCCAACATCGCCCGCGCCCGTGCATCCTTGCGCGGCGCGCGTGCGGATCGGCTGCCGCAGGGACAGATTGGCGCCGGCGCCAATTACGGCCGCAGCCCTGAAGGGCAGCGTCTGCCCGGCGCCGACCGCGAGGATTGGGCGGTCGATGTCGGGATCAACGTCTCTTACGAAGTCGACCTGTTCGGCCGCGTCAGCCGCTCGATCGAGGCCGCGCGCGGCGACTCGGCCGCCGCCGAGGCCAATGCCGACGCGGTGCGCGTGATCGTCGCCGCCGACACGACGCAGGCCTATGCCGATGCCGCGTCGGGCGCGGCGCGGCTCGACGTCGCGCGGCGCATCGTCGGGCTGCTCGACCAGCAAGTGAAACTCACCGAACGCCGCAAGGAGGTCGGGATGGCGACGGGGCTCGACCTCGCGCGCATCACGACGCTGCGCGACCAGCGTTCGGCCGACATCCCTTCCATCGAGGCCGAGCGGCAGGCGGCGTTATTCCGCCTCGCGACTCTGACCGGTCGTGCCCCCGCTGCGCTCCCCGCGATCGCGGCGGACCGCAACATCAGCCTCGAAATCACCGACCCCATCCCAGTCGGTGATGGGGCGGCGCTGCTCAAGCGCCGTCCCGACATTCGCGCCGCCGAGCGCCGCCTCGCCGCCGATACCGCGCGCATCGGTGTCGCGACGGCGGACCTCTATCCGCGCATCACGCTCGGTGGTTCGGCCGGGTCGACGGGCACGGGCTTCGGCGATGTGTTCGGCGGCGGGCCGCTGCGTTGGCTGCTTGGGCCGCTGCTCCACTGGGCGTTCCCGAATCAGGAGCCCGCGCGGGCGCGCATCGCGGCGGCCGAGGCCGATACGCAGGCGTCGCTTGCCGAATTCGACGGCACCGTGCTGCGGGCGCTCGAGGAAACCGAGACGGCGCTGTCGTCCTATGCGCGTTCGCTCGAACAGCGCCAGGCGCTGCGCGCCGCGCGCGATCAGGCCGAACGCGCGGCGCGGATCGTCCGTGCGAAGCGGCAGGAAGGTGCTTCGGATTCGCTCGAATGGCTCGACGCCGAACGGACGTTCGCGGAAACTGAAGCGGTGCTCGCCGCGCAGGACGGGCAGATTTCGCGGCGCCAGATCGCGCTGTTCCGTGCGCTAGCGGGCGGCTGGTCGACCTAGGACCGCGTCAGACGATATGGCTTGCCGCGCCGCCGGGCGTCCATAGCTGCGCCGCGAGCCGGTGCAGTGCGCGCGAAAGCCCGCGGCGGTCGATCGTCCCGCCGAGCGAGATGCGCATCGCCCTGGGCGTGTCGGCGGCAACCGCGAAGCGGTCCGATTGCACGGCCGATAGCCCGTCGAGCGCGAGCGCGGCGGCGAGCGTGTCGGGCTGGATATCGACCGCCAGCGGCAGCCACAGGTGATAGCCTTGCGGATGTGCGGCGTGGCGCCCGTCGCCGAGCACGCTGTGCGCCAGCCGCTGCCGCCAACTCGCCTCCTTGCGCACCGCATCGATCAGCGTGTCGAGCGTTCCGTCGGCCAGCCATAGCGACACCATCGCGACGTTGAGAGGCGGCGCCATCACCGCGCTTTCATGCTGGCACGCCGCGATTTGCATGGCCTCGGCCACGCCCGGCGCGCGGACAAAACCGACGCGCAGCGCGGGCGAGACGATTTTTGCCATGCTCGTGACATACCAGCCGACCCGCGGCGCGAAGCTCGCGATCGCCGGGATCGGCGCGTCGGGGAGCAGGCCATAGGCATCGTCCTCGATAATCTGGACGCCCGTTTCCTCGGCCCATGCGGCGATGGCCCGCCGTTCCCCGGTCTCGATCGTCGCGGTGGTCGGATTGTCGTTGGTCGGCACGACGTAGAGTGCGCGCAGCGGCGCCGCTGCATGCGTCGCCTCCAACGCTTCGGCGGTCATTGCGGCGAGCGGGACGAGCGTGACCCGCATGCGCCGCGCGATCGCGGCGAAGCCGGGATAGACAAAGCGCCCGCACGCGACGCGGTCGCCGGGCTTGAGGATCGCCGACGCAACCGCATGCAGCCCATTTTGGCCGCCGGCGGTGACGACGATCTGTTCGACCGAAGACGACAGGCCGGTGCGCGCGAGCAGTTCGGCGCCGCTTTCGCGATCCGCCGCGGCGCCGCCCGGCCGCTGGTAATGCAGCCGCGCAAACCCGTCGGCGCGCGCCAGCGTGCCGAGCGCCGATGCCATCGCATCGGTCAACCGGCTCTCGATCGGGATCGGCGGGCTGTTCATCGCGATGTCGCTCTGCGCCGCCGTCGCGACCTCGCCGGTCCGCACATCCTCGCTGATAAAGCTGCCCGCGCGGCCGCGCGCGACGATCAGCCCGCGCTGGCGTGCCAGATCATAGGCCTTGGTCACCGTGGTGAGGTCGATGCCGAGTTTCGCGGCGAGGTCGCGCTGCGGTGGCAGGCGATCGCCGTGGCGAAGTTCGCCGCGTGCGACCGCCGCCGATATCGCGGCGGTCACCGCCTTATATTTTGGCCCCGCCGTACCCGCGATGTCGGGGAGCCAGGCGTCACCCGCCACGCCGTTCGTCCGCTTCGTGTTTTTCGCGCGCATTCAGCTTCGCCCACAGATGCTCGGTCCCCGATTCCTGCGCCTTGTTCACATATTGCGAGGCGACCAGCCAGCCCTTGATCGGCCGCAGCGGCAGCACGCAGCCGATGACCATGATCGGGATCGAAAAGACCAGATGGACCCACAGCGGCGGGCTGTAGGCGATCTGCAGCCACACGATCACGAAGGTCAGCGGAAACGCCACGATGCATTGCGAGAAAAAGGCGGGGCCGTCGTCGGGCGCCGCAAAGCTGAAGTCGAGCCCGCAATTGTCGCAGCGATCGGCGAGTTTCAGCCACGAGCGGAACATATGTCCCTTGCCGCATTCGGGGCATTTGCCGTGCCATCCCGCCCACAGGATCCAGCGCAGCTTTTCGTTGCCAACATCACCGCTCGTCATATCCGACTCCAACAGAAGGCATATCGAATGCCATGCAAGGGGCATATGATGCGGAAGGGCGGATAAATGAATGTGTAAGTTAAGCTTATGAAATAAAACACATATCATTCTTGGAGGGATTTATAGCATGGGGATTTTCGATATCCAATCCATGCATGACGATGGAATTTCAGGTCGAAATCGCATTTGGACCCGCTTTTTGCCGGACAATCGCTTGCGGCGCGTGCTTGCGGCTAAAACCAGCGGGAGGAATGGAGAATATAGGGGCGGCCGGCGGGGTTTCGGGTCACCGCGGCCATCGTTTACGCCGCTTTTACCAGTCCCGGTGCATAAGATTTACCGATGTTTGCGACTGGGGACAAATGATGGACAGCATGCGCGGACTGCTTTCGGGCAGCCACGATCAGGATGATGGGGCGATCGATGCGCCCGCGTCCGTCGGCGTCGACGAACGGCGGATGCAAGTGCGGGCCTATAATTACTGGGCCTCGCTGCTCGCCGACCGCGCTTATCCGTCGGTCGAGGACCTCGATCTCGACGGCGCCGATTTCGGTTCGCATTCGGTATTGCTCGACTTCACCGCGGGGGTCGAGAACCCGGGTCTCGCCTTCCTCGGTGACACGCTGCGCGAAGAATCGCAGATCGACGAGGACGTCCATTATATCAGCCAGATTCCCGGCCGATCCCTGCTGTCGCGCCTCACCGACCATTATCTCCAGATCATCGCCAACCGCGCGCCGATCGGCTTCGAGGCCGAGTTCGTCAACGATCGCGGCACGACGATCATGTACCGCGGCATCTTGCTGCCCTTTTCGTCCGACGACGACACGATCGATTTCATCATGGGCGTGATCAACTGGAAAGAGGTGGTCACCGCCGACCAGGCCGAGGAATTGCAGCTTTCGGTCGAACAGGCGCTGCGCAGTGCCGCGCCGCTGACCGCGCCGGTGCCCGTGTGGGCCGACGGCCCCGACTCGGAGCATCTCGACGACGATGTCGTGGTCGATGCCGCCCCCGGTTTCGCCGCGCTGGGCAAGGATGAAGAGCTTTTGCTGGATGCCGAGGTCGGCGCGGACGAGGACGAAGTGCCGGCCGATCCGGGGCAGGATGCCGAACTCGCCGACTGGCTCGCGCTCGCGCGCGAAACCGCCGAGCGCGCGATCGCCGCCGACAGCCGGAGTCGCGGTGCGCTCTATCAGGCGGTCGGCAAGGCATGGGATTTCGCGCTCGCCGCCGAGGAGCAGCCCGAAGAATTTGCCGCGCTGCTCGACGACGCCGGGCTGGCGGTGCAGGACCGTGCGCCGATGACGCCGGTCGTGAAGCTGGTTTTCGGCGCGACCTATGACAAGACACGCCTCGCCGAATATGCCTGCGTGCTCGGCCATGCCAAGGACGAGGGCGTCGGGCGCGGCGAGCTCAGCGCCTATCTCGATCGTTATCCGGGCGGGCTCAAGGGGCTGGTCAAGGATGCGCGTGCGCGCCGCAAGCCGGCCGATGCAGTTGAGCGACCCGATGACAAGCTCGACGCATTGCGCCTCGCGCATCCCGCGCTGATCCTTGAGCACGACGCCGGCGACGCCGAATTCGTCGTGCTGATCGCGCGCGCGATGCCGGGCGGGCACATCGGGATCGTCGCCAAGGCGGCCGACGATCCGGCGTTGGTGGCGAAGCTGGCGAAGAAGGCGGTCCCGATCACGCCCGGCGCCTGAGGGGCGGCTGAGAGCGTTCACGCAACAGAAAATCCGAAAATTGAAATTTTTTAACGTCGCCGCGCGAACGAGGTCTTGAGCCGCGCGCCGCTGAGGCGCATAGGGGGCGGCAGCGAACGGGCCCCCGCCGATCGTCGGCTGGGATCCCCCTCTTTGGTTCGGGATGCTGCACTTTATGTCTCAGAATTTGTCCGACACGCCGGAAACGGACACCACCACCTCCACCGCCAAAATTCCTTCGAAAATCGCCGCCGCCTATCTGGCGGCGCTGCGTGGCAGCGCGCTGCCGGGCGAGGGCGACGATATGGACAAGGCTGCGCTCGCCGATGCGAGCCAATTCGCCGCGCGCGCCGCGCTCGATCGTGCGCCCGAAACGCCGTCGCTGCTGCTCGAACCGATCGCCGCCGACGGCACCGACCGCCGGATGCGGCTGGTCATCATCAATGACGACATGCCCTTCCTCGTCGATTCGACGTCGCAGGCGGTCGCGGCGCAGGGGCTGGCGGTTCACCGCATCCTTCACCCCGTCGTCGCGGTGAAGCGCGATGCCAAGGGGCATCTGCAGGAAGCGGGCGAGGGTGGAACCCGCGAGTCGGTCATCTATATCGAACTCGAGCGCGGCGACGCGCGCGCGCGCCGCCGCCTGCTCGACGGGCTCGAAGCAGCGCTGCGCGACGTCCGCGCCGCGGTGCGCGACTGGCGCGCGATGCGCGCCGCGATGCTCGCCGACGCCGCGATGCGCGTCGAGGGCGAAGCCGCCGAACTGCTGCGCTGGTTCGAGGGCGGATCGATGACCCAGCTTGGCCACGAATGGCGCACGCGCGATGGCAAGGTTCAGGATTCGCTGGGGATCAGCGAGAGCAGCGAAAGCCAGCTGCTGTCGCCCGCCGCGCTCGAAGCCGCCTTCGCGTGGTTCGACAAGGGAGGCCATGCCCCGCTGCTGATCAAGTCGAACCGGCTCTCGGCGGTGCATCGCCGCGTGCTGCTCGACCTCGTCATCGTGCCCGAACTCAAGGGCAAGAAGGTCGAGCGTCTGTCGATTCACGCCGGCCTGTGGACGAGCCAGGCGCTGTCGGCGCCGCCGGCGAAGGTGCCAATGCTGCGCGCGCAGCTCGAAGCACTGATGGCGAAGTTCGGTTTCGACCCCACGGGTCATGCGGGCAAGGCGCTCGCGCATGCGCTGACCGCGCTGCCGCATGACTTGCTGATCGCGTTCGACGCCGCCTCGCTCGAAGAGCTGGTGCTGACTTCGATGTCGATCACCGACCGGCCGCGGCCGAAGGTGGTGACGGTGCAGAGCGCGCTTGGCCGCCACCTGTTCGCCTTTGTCTGGTTGCCGCGCGACGAAGTGTCGACCGGCCGCCGCCTCGCGGTCGAATCGCTGCTCGTGCGCGAAGCGAAAGCCGGCGTGATCGGCTGGACTATGGTGCTCGAAGACGGCGGCGCGGCGCTGCTGCGCTACACGCTCGACCTGCGCAGCGGCGGCGTTGTTCCCGACACCGAGGCGCTCAACGCGCAGCTCGAACAGATGGTGCGCGGCTGGCAGCCCGAGGTCGAGGCGGCGCTGGCGAAGCGCGGCGACCCGGGCCGCGCGGCGGCGCTTGCGGCGCGCTTTGCGCCGACCTTCCCGCCCAATTACCGCAACCTCTATAATCCCGAGGAAGCCGCGCGCGACATCCTGCGCCTGCGCGATCTCGACGCCGCCAACCCGCGCAGCGTCCGCCTCGCGCGCAAGAGCCTCGACGGCGACGACCGGCTGCGGCTCAAAGTCTATAGCGCGGCCGGCCCGCTCGCGCTGTCCGCGGTCGTCCCCGCGCTCGAACATTTCGGCTTCGAGGTACTCGAAGAAATCCCGACCGCGCTGCAGAATCGCGTCCCCGGCGCCGAGGGCGAAGATGAGCAGGCGATCGTGATCCACGATTTCACGCTGCGCCTGCCCGCCAACGTCGACGAACTCGCGCTGCTTCCCCATGTCGAAGTGATCGAGGGCGCGATCGCCGCGGTGCTCGATGGGCGCGCCGAGAATGACGCGTTCAACGAGCTGGTGCTCACCAACCAGACCGCCCCGCGCGCGATCGTGTGGCTGCGCGCCTGGTTCCGCTATTTGCGCCAGGGCGGCTCGGCTTATGGCATGGACACGGTGGTCAGCGCGCTGCGCCACGCGCCGAAGCTGACGGCCGCGCTGATCGAGCGTTTCGCGGCGCTGCACGATCCCAAGGCACGCGATGCGAAGCGCGCCGAGGCGCTCGAAGCCGACATCATGGCGGGCTTTGCCGACATCAAGTCGATCGACGAAGATCGCATCCTGCGTCTGTTCCATGCGGTGATCAGTGCGACGCTGCGCACCAATGCCTTCGCGCCTGCGGCCGAAGAAGCGCTCGCGTTCAAGATCGACAGCGCGCAGGTTCCCGGCCTGCCCAAGCCGCTGCCGTGGCGCGAAGTCTGGGTCTATTCGCCGCGCGTCGAGGGCATTCACCTGCGCGCCGGTCCGGTCGCGCGCGGCGGGCTCCGCTGGTCAGATCGCCGCGACGACTTCCGCACCGAAATCCTCGGGCTGATGAAGGCGCAGCGCGTCAAGAATGCAGTGATCGTGCCGACCGGCGCGAAGGGCGGCTTCTATCCCAAGGCGCTGCCCGACGTGTCGCTCGACCGCGATGCGTGGTTCGCCGAGGGCACCGAATGCTATCGCATCTTCATCCGCTCGCTTCTGTCGATCACCGACAATCTGGTCGCGGGCAAGGTCGTGCATCCGAAGGGCGTCGTAATCCACGACGGCGACGATCCTTATTTCGTCGTCGCCGCCGACAAGGGCACCGCGACCTTCTCCGACGTCGCCAATGGGCTTGCGATGGAGCGCGACTTCTGGCTCGGTGACGCGTTCGCGAGCGGCGGGTCGAAGGGCTATGACCATAAGGCGATGGGCATCACCGCCAAGGGCGCGTGGCTTTCGGTCCAGCGCCACTTCGCCGAAATGGGCGTCGACGTACAGACCGACACGATCCGTGTCGCCGGCTGCGGCGACATGTCGGGCGACGTGTTCGGCAACGGCATGCTGCTGTCGAAAGCGATCCAGCTGACCGCTGCGTTCGACCACCGCCATATCTTCCTCGACCCCGATCCCGATCCGGCGAAGAGCTGGAAGGAACGCGAGCGGATGTTCAATCTGCCGCGATCATCCTGGGCGGACTACAACGCCAAGTTGATCTCGAAGGGCGGCGGCATCTTCCCGCGCAGTCAGAAGAGCATTCCCTTGAGCCCCGAAGTGCAGGCGCTGCTCGGTCTGTCGGTGTCCGAAATCGACCCGATTTCGCTGATCTCGGCGATCCTGAAAGCGCCGGTCGACCTGCTGTGGTTCGGCGGCATCGGCACCTATGTGAAGGCCGCGAGCCAGAATAATGCCGAGGTCGGCGATCCCGCGAACGACGCGCTGCGCATCGATGCCGAAGATCTGCGCGTCAAGGCCGTCGGCGAGGGTGCGAACCTCGGCACCACGCAGGCGGCGCGCATCGCCTTCTCGACGAAGGGCGGGCGGATCAACACCGACTTCATCGACAATAGTGCCGGCGTCGATTGCTCGGATAATGAGGTCAATATCAAGATCGCCTTGAACCGCGAGATGGCCGAAGGGCGCCTGTCGCAGGACGACCGCGACGCGCTGCTCGTGCGCATGACCGACAATGTGTCGGAGCTGGTGCTCGAGGATAACCGGCTGCAGGCGCTCGCGCTGTCGATCGCCGAAAAGGGCGGATCGGCGGCGGTGCCGTCGCTCGTCCGGATCATGGAAACCTTCGAGGCATCGGGGCGGCTCGACCGCAAGGTCGAGGGGCTCGCCGCGAACGACGAGCTGCTCCGCCGCGCCGCCGAAGGGCGCGGGTTGACGCGCCCCGAACTCGCGGTGCTGCTGTCGACCGCGAAACTCGCGCTGCAGGATGCGATCGAGCATAGCGACCTGCCGAACGATCCGGCGCTCGGCAGCGACCTTGCCGCGGCGTTCCCCGACGAGATGCAGCGCGATTTCGGGCAGGCGATCGCCGATCACCAGCTGCGCCGCGAAATCATCGCGACGAAGATCGCGAACCGCATCATCAACCGCATGGGCATCGTCCATCCCTTCGAACTCGTCGAAGAAGAAGGCTGCGCACTCGGCGACATCGCCGCGGCGTTCGTCGCGGTCGAACGCTTGCTCGAAATGCCCGCGATCTGGGACGCGCTCGACGCGGCCAAGATCGACGAGAGCATCCGCCTGTCGCTGTTCGCGCAGGCGGCGTCGGCGATGACCTCGCAAATGGCCGACCTGCTGCGCGTCACGCAGACGCTGTCGCAGCCGGGCCCCGTCGTCGCGCGGCTCGAACCCGGGGTCGATCGCCTCAACGCGAGCGTCGACGCGCTGCTCAGCCCTTCGGTCAAGCACCAGTGGGACATGCTGACGCAGCAATTGCTTGACGCGGGCGCGCCCGAGGCGCTGACCGCGTCGGTCGTGCGGCTGTTCAAGACCGACGGCGCGATCGGCATTGTCGACCTTGCCGAACGGCGCGGCGACGACGAGGTCGCGGTGACGAGCGCGTTCACCCATCTGGGCGAAGCACTCGGGCTCGACTGGGCGCAGACGCTGGCGGCTCACATGAGCCCCGCCGATCCGTGGGAACGCCTGCTCGTCAACAGCCTTGCGCGCGATTTCCAGCAGATGCGGCTGACTTTCCTCGCGGGGCTGCCGAAGGGCGATCTCGACGCGGCGGTGACCAAATGGCTCGCCGATCATGCGCCGCGCGTCGAGCAATTCCGCGCGACGGTCGACCGCGCGCGGATGATCCCGAGCCCGAACGGGGCGATGCTGTCGCACATCGCGGGGCAGGCGCGCGGGCTCTTGGGAAGGTAATGCCATTCCAGCCCCGCGTCGCGATCCTCGTCCCGGCGCCCGACTATTACGAAAAGTGGCAGCCCGCCTTTGCCCGCAAGGAGGCGGCGCTGACCGCGGCCGGGCTGATCGTCGAACAGCGCGTGTGGACCGACCCGGGCGATTTGTCGGCCTATGATCTGGTGCTGCCGCTCTTCGCGTGGGGCTATCAGCGCGACGTCGCGGGCTGGTATGCATTGCTCGACCGGCTGGAGGAGGCGTGCCTGCCGGTGGTCAATCCGGTGGCGGTGCTGCGCTGGAACAGCGACAAGGCGTATCTCGGCGAACTTGGCGCAAAGGGCGTCGCGGTGGTGCCGACGGTCGAGGTCGCCGCGCTCGACGACGCGAGCCTAGCTGACGCGGTGGCCGAGCTCGCGACTGACGAGGTTGTGATCAAGCCGGCGATCTCGGGCGGCGCCGATGGCACGCATCGCATCGCGCCGGGCGCGCCGATTCCCGCCGATGCCTTGGGTGCGCGCCGGCTGGTCCAGCCGCTGATGCCCGGCATCCTGACCGATGGCGAATTTTCGCTCTTCTTCTTCGCCGGCAAGTTCAGTCACGCGATCGTCAAGCGTCCGGCTTCGGGCGACTTCCGCGTGCAGGAGCAATTCGGCGGACGCGAAGAACCGTGGGACGCGAGCGACGCCGCGCAGGCGCTTGCGGCGCTGGCGTTGGCGGCGGCTCCGGCGCCACCGGTTTACGCGCGCGTCGACATGGTCGGTGATGCCGCGGGCACGCTCCACATCATGGAACTCGAACTGATCGAGCCGTCGCTGTTCCTGCATCACGCACCCGACAAGGGCGCGGCGTTCGGATCGGCCATTTACGGCGCGATTTGACCCGGCCGACTCCGCCACAGCCATTGCCGGATCGCCGAGGTCAGATTAGGCGGATCGTCGGCTTCCATCCGCTCGACATCGATCCGCGCGACGAGCGCGTTGACGGGCAGCGCCTGCCGCGCGGCTTCGGCTTCCAATGCATCCCAGAACATCGGCTCGAGGCTGATCGAGGTCGGGTGACCGGCGATGGTCACCGAGCGTTTGACGGGGGGGCGATAGGCGGGGGGCATGTTCGCGGCCTACAGCGTGAACCTCAAATCAGGTACGATTTATTTGGGGTAGCTCGGCATTCGGGCGCCCCCTAAACCGATCAGCCGATCCGGCGCGAATGCAGACAGGCTTATGACAGGACTTCAGGCGCTCACCGAAAAAGAAAAAGAGACGTTGCGCCTGCTGGTCGATGGCCATGACGCGAAATCGATGGCGCGGCATCTGGGACTGTCGGTCCACACGATCAACGAACGGCTGCGCGACGCGCGGCGCAAGATGTCGGCGTCGAGTAGCCGTGAGGCGGCGCGGCAACTGCGCGAGATTGAACGGCAGGACCCCCAATTTCTGGCGGACAGGGGATTGGGGGATGCGGCCGCCGTCACGGACATGGAAGACCCCCGGATACCAGTCGGGACGCGGCGCATATCGCGCCGCTTCGGCTGGATAGCCGGAGGAATATTCATGTCGATCAGCCTTGCTCTCTTTGCTCTCGCGTCCTTGTCGGGGACCGCCGGTGCGCCCGCCGCGCCGAAGCCGGCCGCTTCCGCGGCGCCGGCCGCCGAAACCGCCGCGGTACAGGCGGCACGCCAGTGGCTCGCGCTTGTCGACAAGGGCGACTGGAACGCCAGTTGGAATGCCACGGGACAGGCGTTCAAGTCGCTCAACACCAGCGAGCGGTGGGCCGAGGTGTCGGAGGCGGTGCGCACGCCGCTCGGCGCGGTCGTCTCGCGCGAACTGATCGGCGAGGAAAATGTACCCGCGCCGCCCTATGGCTATCAGCTCGTCAAGTTCCGGACGAGCTATGCGAACAAGGCGGGGGCGATTGAAACGCTGTCGCTGGTTCGCGAAGGCGGTGAGTGGCGCGTGGTTGGGTGTACGATCGAGTAGGGAGAATGTGGGCGGCTTGGTGGGCGACGGCAAAGCCGCCGCCTGCCGTCAGACGGGTTCGGCGATCTTTCGGATCGCCGCCCCGCTGGCCGTGCCGATGGCTGCCGCTTCGCGGCACCGGCGCCTAACCTTGCCGTTCGCTTCGCGAACGTCTCGGTTACGCGCCTGCCATCGTCAGTACATATGCTGCCCACCATTGATCGACATCGTCGACCCGGTCACGAACCCCGCATCCTCGCTGCACAGGAAGGCGACGCCGCGTGCGATCTCGTCGGCCTGGCCCAGACGCCCGACCGGGATTTTCGCGACGATTTTTTCGAGCACCTGCGGCGGAACCGCGGCGACCATGTCGGTGTCGATATAGCCCGGCGCGATCGCGTTGACCGTCACGCCCTTCTTGGCGCCTTCCTGCGCCAGCGCCTTGGTAAAGCCGTGGATGCCCGATTTCGCGGCGGCATAGTTGACCTGGCCGTACTGGCCGGCCTGGCCGTTGATCGACCCGATGTTGACGATGCGGCCCCAGCCGCGCTCGACCATGCCGCCAAAGGTGGCCTTCGCCATGTTGAAACAGCCGCCGAGGTTGACGCGCATCACATCGTTCCAGTCGTCGTAGCTCATCCGCGCGAGCGTGCCGTCGCGGGTGATGCCGGCGTTGTTGACGACGATATCGATGGGGCCGAATTCCTCGGCGATGCGCGCGCAGCTGTCGAGGCACGCCTGATGATCGCCGACGTCCCATTTGATTGCCGCGATGCCGGTGCGGCCGGTGAATTCGCGCGCCTTTTCGTCATTGCCGCCATAGTTGGCGACGACGGTGACGCCCTGTTCCTTCAGTTTCAAGGAAATCGCTTCCCCGATGCCGCGGCTGCCACCGGTAACGATTGCTACGCGTGTCATAAATCCAGCTCTCCCACAGAGTTATGGACCATGACTAGGCCGCGCAAGCGGCGGCCGCAAGTTTACCGGAACGTCAATCGCAAAGCTATTCAAGGCGTAGGGGTTTAGCTGCTCACCTGTACGCGCAGTTTCGAAAAGTCGCCGATCGCAAGGTCAGCCTTGTCGATTGTCACCACCAGATTGTCGCGGTCGCCGAAGATGCGGCTCATCAATCCGCTGGTCGGCAGTTCGAGCAAGACCGCGTCGCGTTCCTCGTCATAATCGGGGACGTGGCGAAAGGGCTCATGCCCCATCGCCGCCATCTCGCGCTCGGCCAACGTGCGCCACCAGGGCTCGAAAAGGGCGCGCGCCGGCGCCGACAGATTGTCGGGATTGGCGCACCAGGCATGTTTTGCGCGATCGAACAGGATCGTCTGATAATCATGAACCCATAGATTCGCATCGGCGCGGTGCGTCGTCAGCGGCAGGGTGATCGTCTCGACCTGTTCGGCGCCCGTTTCGGGGTCGGCCGAGCGGATCACCTTGACCCAGCGGATTGCGTGCAGCCCCGCCATGACCGCGGTTGCGTCGCTGGCCGAGAAATCGGCGCGCGCCGCGCTGTCGTGGACAATTGCGATAATCTCTTCGGCGCGCGCGCGGGCTTCGCGGTTGAGCGCGGCGCATTGCTCCATTTCGCCAGGATTGCCGGTATCGGCCTCGGGCGGCGCTTCGGTCATCAGCCGGTCGAGCCGCTGCTCGAGCAGCGCGACCATCGCGGTCATGCTGCCCCAGTCGAAGGGATGGAAGGCGGGGTCGGCGATGTCGTAGCCGCGATCGTAGAGCGCGGCGCCGGGCTCGTCCGGATCGCCTTCGCTGCGCGGATCGGCATCGCCCGGGCGGATGGCGACGAGGTCGACGGGCCATTCGGGAAAGGCGCGCACGGCGAAGGCGCCGAGATCGCCCGAAGCGAGGCCGCCATGCGGGCCGAACCAGCCCTCGGGATCGTTGAGCGTGAAGGGGGGCTGGGCGGGCATGCCGGTATCGCGCAGGTGAAGGACGTGCAGCTCATGCTTGCGGCGGTGGATGAAGAATGCGAGCGCGCCGTCGCGCGGCCCCAGCCCGCCCCACAGATCCTGCGGCAGGTCGGCGCAGCCGATCTGCGCCAGAAAATCCGCCGGCTGATCGTCGATCCTCGGCCATTCCATGCCGACGGGGAGGTGCGGACGGCCACCGAGCCAGCTGTTCGTCGATATGGCGTCGCGCGGCGGGATCTGGGGAACGAGGCGAAGCGTGACCTCCTCGACATCGACCGTCTTGATCCACTGTGCTTCTTCCTCGACCTCGGAAATCATCGATTCGAGTGCGGTTTCGACGGGTTCGATAACGGCGGCCGGTTGGGGCTCGGTTTCATATTCGGGCTCGGCCGGTATTTCGAGCGGGGTCTTGCGGCTGATCCGCGCGAGTCGCGACGGGGAGATTTCGACTTCTTCCAGCTTTGGCTCCGCTCGACGCGACAGCTTCGGCAGGCGGCTTTCGCCCGGCGCTCGCGGTTGGCGCGGAGCGGCGGCGGCGGGGCGCGGACGACGAAGCCACCATATGGCGAAGGCGACCGCCAGAAAGGCCAGCGTGACCCCGGCCAGCGTCAGCGCTGCCGATTCGAGCTGGCTCATCATGTACCTCCAAATTCGTGCGGGGCCGGGCCTTTTCGGCGCCACCTTGGACCAATTTAGCGCATGGACCTAAACAGTTGGTAAGCGGCCGCGATCAGAGCCAGCCCGCGAGCTCGCGGCGCGTCAGGCTCTCCAGCATCGCCATCCCCGGCGCCTCGGCGTTGAGGCACGGGAGATAGGCGAAATTCTTGCCGCCCGCGTCTTCGAACTGCCGCTTGCCGCGAATCGCGAGCTCCTCGAGCGTTTCGAGGCAATCGGCCGCAAAGCCGGGCGCGAAGATCGCGACGCTGCGTCCCTCGCGGCCGAGTTGTCCGAGGCGCGTGTCGGTCGCGGGTTCGAGCCATTTGGCGCGCCCGAAGCGCGACTGGAAGGCGACCTCGACCGGCCTGCCGAGTGCGTCCGAAAGCCGGTGCGCGGTTGCCTGGCACTGGTCGTGATAGGGATCGCCAAGCGTCCGCGTGCGCTCGGGCATGCCGTGGAAGCTGGCGAGCAGAACGTCGGGGGTGAAGTCGAGCGCGGCCAGTCCCTCCTCCACCGACGTCTTCAATGCGCCGAGATAGGCGGCATCGGCATGATAGGGCGGCAGGAAGCGCAGAGCGGGCTGCCAGCGCAGCGATTGCAGATGCCGGCCCACCGCATCGACCACGGTCGCGGTGGTCGCGGCGCAATATTGCGGATAGAGCGGCGCGATGAGGATGCGCTCGCATCCCGCCGCCTTCAGCGCATCGATTGCCGCGCCGATCGCGGGTTCGCCGTAGCGCATCGCATAAGCGACCCGCACCGTTTCCCCGAACGCCGCCTGCAAGGCTTCGGCCTGACGGCGCGTGATCGCGGCGAGCGGCGAGCCTTCGTCGGTCCACACTTGGGCGTAGGCATGCGCCGACTTTTTCGGCCGGGTGGTCAGGATGATCCCGCGCAGGATCGGCTGCCACAGGATTTGCGGGATTTCGACGACGCGGCAGTCGGACAGGAATTCGGCGAGGTAGCGCCGCACCGATCGCGCGTCGGGTGCACCGGGGGTGCCGAGGTTGACCAGCAGCACGCTGATTTGCGGCGACGCGCTCACAGCGGATGCGCCGAAAGCGGGATACGGCGAATGCGGCGGCCGGTCGCGGCGAACATCGCGTTGGCGATGGCGGGGGCGACGACGGGAACGCCGATTTCGCCGAGCCCGCCGGGTTCGCGGTCACTTTCGACGAATTCGACCAATATCTGCGGGGTCTGCGACAGGTCGGGCAGGCCCAGCTGGCCCAATTTGCGCGCGGTCGCGAGGCCGCCCTCATAATCGGTCGTCGCGCCGACCGCGGCGGCGAGGCCGAAGATCAGCCCGCCCTCGATCTGTTGCCGCGCAATCGTCGGGTTCACGAGCCGCCCGGCATCGACCACCGCGACCAATTGCTCGACCTGCAGCCCGCGCTCGCTTTGCCGCGCGGTCGCCATCAGCGCGATATGGCTGCCGCGCATGGCATGGCACGCGAGCCCCTGCGCGGTGCCCGACAATCCGCCCTCCCAGCCGCCAAGGCTGGTCGCGGTGAGCAGGCAGCGCGCGAGCAGCGGCGAATTGCCGAGCATCGCCATGCGATAGGACAGCGCGTCGGTCCCGGCGCGCGCCGCCATTTCGTCGACGAAACATTCGGTGAAAAAGGCGGTGTAGCTGTCGGCATTGCCGCGCCAGCGCCCTGTCGGCAGGCCGATGTCGGCGGGGCAATGATCGACCGCGAAGTGCGGGATCGCATAGCCGCTCGCCGCGCCTTCGACCGCGGCGGCATCGGCGCTGCCCGCCGCCGCGCGCTGCGCGACGTCCGCCGGCGTGTTATCGAACAGCCGTTCGCGAAATTCATGGTTGGTCGGGGGGACGGCGATGCGCGTGACGAGTGCGTCGATCCCGCCCGCCGCGTTGAGCGTCGCGGTCAGCTTGGCGCGCGCGGGGGCGCGCGGCGGCAGGCGCATAATCTCTTCGGCGCGCGACCAGGCGAGCTGGACCGGACGCTTGACCTGAAGCGCGATGATCGCCGCCTGCACCGCGGCGCTGTGGTCGAGGCACGCGTCGAACGACCCGCCCGCCATCATCGGGAACAAAGTGACATTGGCGGGCGCCAGCCCGGTCGCTCTGGCGATGGCGTCGCGGCATTGCGTGGGGGCTTGTGTAGCGACCCAGACGCGCAGGCCGCCGCGATCGGGCGCGGCGGTCGCGGTGCGCGTTTCGATGGCGGCGTGGAGCGCGGGGGCGACGGCATATTCGGCCGCGACTTTTTGCCGTCCTTCCATCGCCTCGGCGACGTCGCCCTCGCTCGCGATGCGATAGCCGTCGTCTTTCAGCGCGGCTTTCAATGCCTTGTCGATCCGGTCGGTCGAAATCGGCGTGCCTTCGGTTTCGAAGGTGGGCGCGAAGCGGTCGAGCGCGCGGTTCGCGGCCCACCAGTTGCGCGCGACCGCGGCGACCCAGCGTTCGTGCGTGACGACATGCAACAGGCCGGGCGAGGCGAGTCCCTTTTTGCGGTCGATGTTTTTCAGCCGCGTCGCACCGAGCGGGCCCTGGCGGATCGCCGCAAACACCATGTCGGGCAGGCGGATGTCGCCGGCGTAATTGGCAGACCCGTCGATCTTGGCAGGCAGGTCGAGCCGCGTCAGTTCCTTGCCGTAGAGCGGGTCCGAACTGCTCGCGCGATAGACGGGCTCGGCGGGCGGTTCGAGCAGCGCCGCGGCCGCCGCGACGTCGCCAAAGCGCAGGCGCTTCTTGCCGTGGATGACAAAGCCGTCCTGCGTGTCGCATTCTTCCCAGTCGGCGTCCCAGCGATTGGCGGCGGCCATCATCAGCAGCGCGCGCGCCTGCGCCGCCGCCGCGCGGCACGGCGCCTCGAACATACGCACCGACGAGCTGTTCGCCGTCAGCATCACCGCGTGGCGCACCGCCCATTCGCGGCGCGCCCAGCTGCGCACGTCGGACACGAAATCGGGAACCCCCGCACGCGGGGTAAAGACCGCGCTATCCTCGTCGATCAGCAGCGTGTTGGTATAGAGCGGGTTGATCGGCGCGCTTTCGACGGCGATCGTGCGCCAGTCGGCGCCGAGTTCGTCGGCCATGATCTGCGGCAGCAGCGTGGTGACGCCCTGACCCATTTCGCATTGCGGAACGATCGCGCTGATGTGACCGTCGTCGCCGATCTTGAGGAAGGCGTTGAAGATATGTTCGTCGGGGGCGGCGGTTAGATTGGCTTGATATTCACGCGGCCACAGGCTCCACGCGATGGCGAGGCCGCCCGCCGCGGTCGCGCCGACAAGGATCGAGCGGCGGCTGACGTGCGGCAGGCGCGAATTATTTTTCCCCACGATGTCGCGAATGCCGACCATGCCCGCTGCTGATAGTCAGGGGTGCGAATCGGCGCAAAGAAAATCGGCCTTTCGCACGGCCGTCAGTGATGCGCGCTATTTCTCCGACAAAGCGAAATCGACGCGCACCGACACCTGCGATTCGCTGACCCCCGGATTGAAGGGCGGAGCGGCGTTGGCCGACTGTGCCGCAGCCTCATAAGCGACCCCGCCAGCATAAGGCATCGGCGGCGCGCTGTCGCCACCATCGCGGATCGTCAGCACGCGGTCGATCTTGAGCCCCGCGGCGCCCGCATAGGCGTCGGCGCGGGCGCGCGCGGCGCGATAGGCGGCGGCGTAGGCCGATTTGGTCGCGGCTTCCTGATCGGAGACGCGCAGCGTGGGGCCCGACAGGACATTGGCACCCGCCTCTGTCGTCGCGGCGACGGCCTCGCCCGCCTTGTCGACCGCGCGCATGCGGACCTCGACCTGATTGACCGCTTCATATTTGCCCTTGTTGGCGCCCCAGTCGATCCGGTTCACCGTCAGCTGGCGCGTCTGCAGGTCCTTGCCCGCGACGCCAAAGGCTTTGAGCGCCTCGGTCACCTTGGTCATCGTTTCATTGTTGCGCTGCGTCGCGGCCTCGGCCGATGCGGCGATTGTGCTCACGCCCGCGGTGAAGCGCGCCTCATCGGGCCGCGTTTCTGATCTGCCGGTCGCCGAGACCGAGAGCAGGGTTTCGTCGTGCCCGACGCCGCGCGGGTCGGGCGCCTTTTCGCTGCACGCGCCGAGCGCGAGCAAAGGAATCAGCATAAGGGTCTGGGTGCGCATATATTTTCTCCCGTTCGATGCGACTTAGCGCATGGTGGGTGAATCGGTTCCCTACCAACCCCAGGGCGCGGGCGGCGGCGTTACCGGCTTCGCATAATCGAACGCGACGCGGAAATGGCGGCCTTGCCGGTCGAGGCCATAGGTGAAGCCCGCGTCGGTGGTTTCGACCGACCAGATGTTGGTGTTCGAAACGCTGCGGCCGGTCGCCGTGAACATCGCGATCGATTCGGCGTCGACGGGGAAGGTCTGGCGCGTCGCCGTCCCGCCATCGGCGGTGTCGCCGCCATAGAGGGTGACCGCGTCGGGCTTGCCGTCGGCGTGGCGATGGTCGTGCTTGAGGCGGAGGCCCGCCGGCGTCCGGCTGATGATCCATGTCCGCGAGCGGTCCCAGCCGCCGTTTTCGGCCAGTCCGTCGATATGAAAGGGAATCTCGATCCGGTCGGCGGTGCAATGGCGGATATGCATTACCATCGCCTTGCCGCGCATATCGGCGTCGGCCTCCTGATCGCTTGCAAGGCGGCCGGCATAAGCTTTGCCGCAGCGCGCCGAAAGGGCATCGAAGAACGCATCCTGCGGGTTCGCGCGCGTCGTCGTGGTAGCGCATCCCGCGAGCGTGGCTGCCATGAGCAGCGGCAGTACGGCCTTCACTTCAGCAGGCCGAGCCGCGGGATCTCGACCTTGGGGCAGCGGTCCATGACCACGGTCAGTCCCGCGGCTTCGGCGCGTTTCGCCGCGGCTTCGTCGATGACGCCGATCTGCATCCACACCGCCTTCGCGCCATGGACGATCGCCTCGTCGACCGCGGTGCCGGCGTCGGCGCTGTTGCGGAAAATGTCGACGAGCTCGGCGGGCGGTTCGACGTCGGCGAGCGTCGCGACGACGGGCGCGCCGTGGATCGTCTTGCCGGCGTGGCCGGGGTTCACCGCGATCACGTCATGCCCCTGGCTCACGAGGAAGGCGAGGACGCCGTTCGACGGGCGTGCCGGGTTGGGCGACGCGCCAACGACGGCGATGCGGCGCTTTTGCCCGAGCAGTTCACCGATTTCGCCTTCGTCGTTGATCGACATCATCGCCCCTTTCGCGTGTTCAGCCAGTCGGCGACCTTCGCCGCTATCGCATGGAATGGCTCGCCCGCCGGATCGGTTCCCGCCGCGGGCGGAACGCCGCCGTCGCTCGCAAGGCGGATGCCCATCGACAGCGGCACGCGCCCGAGAAAGTCGAGCCCCATCGTCCCCGCCGCGGCCTCGGCGCCGCCGCACCCGAACGGGTCGCTGACCTCGCCGCAATGCGGGCAGGCATAGCCCGCCATATTCTCGACAAGCCCGATGATCGGCACATCGGCCTGTTCGAACAGGCTGACCGCGCGCGTCGCGTCCATCAGCGCGAGATCCTGCGGGGTCGATACGATCACCGCGCCCGCGGGTTTGTGCCGCTGGATCATCGTCAGCTGGACGTCGCCGGTGCCGGGGGGCAGGTCGACGATCAGCGTGTCGATGTCGCCCCAGCTCGCGTCGACGAGCTGCTCGAGCGCCTTGCCCGCCATCGGGCCGCGCCATGCGATCGCCTGCCCCGGCGCCGCGATCTGGCCGGTCGACAGCATCGGCACGCCATAGGCATTGGGAACGGGGGCGAGTTTCGACCCGCGCGCTTCGGGCTTCACGCCCTCGCTGTCCATCAATCGGGGTTGCGAAGGCCCGTAGATGTCGGCATCGACCAGCCCGACCTTCACACCCCGCCGGCGCAGCGCGACCGCGAGGTTTGCGGCGAGGGTCGATTTGCCGACACCGCCCTTGCCGCTGCCGACCGCGATGATCGTCATCGCTTTCTTTTCGGCGGTCATCGCGATGCGGACCTCGCGCACGCCCGCATCGGCGAGCAGGCCGGCGCGCAGCTTGTCCTCGAGCGGCTGGCGCTCTTCGACGGCAAGCCCCGACACATCGAGCACCACCGCGAGCAATCCCGAATCGTCGAGCATTCGCAGCCCTGACGACCGTCCTCCACTGAGGTCGGCGGCGGCGGCGGTCAGGCGGGCGATATAGGCGCTTTGTTCGATCATGTCCGCGCCAGATAGGCATGATCGGTCGGTTTGCCAGCCATTTTCGCGCACACCCCCTGTTAATCGCGCCCGCCGACCCTATAAAAGCCTTATGAACGACAAGATTGACGGCAGCATGGGACGCCGCAGCCCGAGAGGATTGCGGCAATTTTTCCATCAGATCAGCCAGATGGCCAACAGCCCGTGGGGCAGTGGGCCGGGCAAGGGGGATGACGACGGAAAGGGCGATGGCAAGAAACCTGGCCCGCGCAACCCGTGGGTCACGCCCGATCCCACCGACCAGCGGCGCGCGCAAAAGCCGCGCGGCCCTTCGGCGCTCGACGAATTGCTGCGCAAGGGACGCGGCGGTTTCGGCGGTGGCGGCTCGGGCGGCGGCGGCCAGTTCAATTTCGGCGATTCGGCGAAGCTCTGGAAATGGGTGGTGCTCGCGCTCGTCGCCGCGTGGGTGCTTTTCTCCTCCTTCCACATCGTGCCGCCCGAAAAGGAAGGCGTCGTCACGCGCCTCGGCAGCTATTCGCGCACCGTCGGGCCCGGCGTGAAACTCACCTGGCCGGCGCCGGTCGAGCGCATCCGGCTGGAAGACGTCCGCGCGATCCGCACGATGGCGGTCGGCTCGCCGAACGCGACCGACGAGAATTTCGTGCTGACACGCGACCAGAGCATCGTTGACCTCGCTTATGAGGTCCGCTGGTCGGTGCGCGATCCCGAACTCTTCTTCTTCCAGCTCGCCGATCCCGAAGGCACGATCCGCGAAGTCGCCGAAAGCGCGATGCGCGCGACGGTCGCGAACTTCGACCTCGTCCAGGCGATCGGCCCCGGCCGCGTCGAGATCGAGGCGCAGGTCCAGCAGCGCATGCAGGAGTTGCTCAACCAATATCGCGCCGGTGTGATGATCCAGGGCATCGCGATCCGCCAGGCCGATCCGCCGAACCAGGTCGACGAGGCGTTCAAGGAAGTCACCGCGTCGCGCCAGGAGCGCGAATCGGCGATCAACCTGGCGCGCGCATACCAGCAGCAGGTGCTCGAGCGCGCGCGCGGCGACACCGCGGCGTTCGACAAGATTTACGAACAGTATAAGCTGGCGCCGGCGGTGACCCGCCAGCGTCTCTATTATGAAACGATGGAGACGGTGTTGTCGAACGTCGACAAGACGATTGTCGAAGCGCGCGGGGTGACCCCCTATCTGCCGCTCAACGAAGTGCAGAAGCGTCTCAAGGCGCCCGAAGCGACCACGAAGGGAGGCGAATGATGTTCAATTCGCTGTTTCAGAACCCGATGCGGCTGCTGTTTGGCGCTGTTGTCGTGCTCGTCATCCTGTCGCAATCGCTCGCGATCGTGCCCGAGGACAAGCAGGCGCTGATCCTGCGCTTCGGCGAAATCGAGCGCACGGTGAACCGCTATAAGCCGAACGAGGAATTCGGGCGTTCGGGCGCCGGGCTTGTCCTGCGCGTGCCGTTCACCGACGGCATCGAATATATCGACAAGCGTATCCTCGGCGTGAACATGGAGCGTCAGCAGGTGCTTTCGACCGACCAGCAGCGGTTGCAGGTCGACGCCTTCGCGCGCTTCCGCATCACCAATCCGGTGCGTATGTACACCGCGATCCGCACCGAGGATAAATTGCAGGCGCAGCTTGCGACGATCCTCGGCTCGTCGCTGCGCAACGAGCTGGGCAAGCGGACCTTCGCAACCTTGCTTTCGGCCGAACGCGGCGCGGTGATGGACAATATCCAGGTCGCGCTGAACCGCGAGGCGAACAAATATGGCGCCGAGATCATCGATGTCCGGATCAAGCGCGCCGACCTTCCCGAAGGCGCGACGCTCGAGGCGGCGTACAACCGCATGCGCACCGCGCGCCAGCAGGAAGCGATCTCGATCCGCGCCGAAGGGCAGAAGGAAGCGCAGATCATCCGCGGCAGCGCCGACGGTGAAGCGGCGCGTATCTATGCCGCCAGCTTTGGCAAGGACCCGGAGTTTTACGATTTCTACCGCGCGATGCAGAGCTATCGGCAGACCTTCCTGGGTGAAAACAACACGGGCGGGACGTCGATCATCATGTCGCCCGACAATGAATATCTGAAACGGTTCAGCGGCGGTTGACGGCCGGACCGGATGAACCGCCGGCTGAATGGAATGTGCAACCGCCGTTCATGTTCAAATGGCGTTCAGCCGCCGCGCCGCAGATAGCCGCGGCCGGGGTCTGAGAGTTTTTCGTAAGAGAAAAGGAATTTCGATCGTGCGTTATGTTTATGGCATCACTTCGGCCTTGCTGGCGGGTGGCACCGCGCTGGCGCTGGTCACCCAGTCCCCCGTCGGCGCGCAGGTCGCACAGAACGAAAAGAGCGAAATCGCCAAGGTCATTCCGCGTTCGGGCGCGCCCGAAAGCTTCGCCGACCTGGTCGAGCAGCTGCAGCCCGCGGTCGTCAATATCTCGACCAAGCAGGAAGTCACGCTCGGCGTCCGGCTGAACCCCTTTGCCGGGACGCGTGAGCCGATCACGCAGGAACAGCAGGGCGGCGGCTCGGGCTTCCTGATCTCGGCCGACGGCTACATCGTCACCAACAACCACGTCATCTCGGGCGGCCCGCGCGGCGAGGCGGTGAACCAGGTGACGGTGACGCTGACCAACCAGAAGGAATATCGCGCGACGATCGTCGGCCGCGATGCCGCGTCCGACCTGGCGCTGCTCAAGATCGACGCGACCGGCCTGCCGTTCGTGAAGTTCGCCGACGGCGGCACCGCGCGCGTCGGCGACTGGGTCGTCGCGATCGGCAACCCGCTCGGGCTCGGTTCGACGGTGACCGCGGGCATCATCTCGGCGGTCCAGCGAAACATCGGGCAGGGCGGTGCCTATGACCGCTATATCCAGACCGATACCGCGATCAACCGCGGCAACTCGGGCGGCCCGCTGTTCGACCTTCAGGGCAATGTCGTCGGCATCAACAACATGCTGATCTCGCCCGTCGGCGCGAACATCGGCGTCAATTTCGCGATCCCGGCCGATGCGGCGATCCCGGTGATCAACGCGCTGCGCGCGGGCGAGAAGGTCCAGCGCGGCTATCTCGGCATCGGCATCGCACCCGTCGACGAGGATCTCGCGGCGGCGCTCGGCCTGCCAAAGGATCGCGGCGAATTCATCCAGCGCGTCGAACCCGCACAGGCGGGCGAAAAGGCCGGGCTGAAGCGCGGTGACGTCGTGACCAAGGTCAATGGCAAGGACGTCACGCCGCAGCAGACGCTGTCCTATATCGTCTCGAACACCAAGCCGGGCACGCGAATCCCGCTCGAGATCATCCGCGACGGCAAGGCGATGACGCTCAATGTCCTGGTCGGCACGCGTCCGCCCGAGGAAGAGCTGGCGGGCGCCAATTTCGATCCCGAGGCCGAGCAGGCAGAGCCCGAGGATCCGACGGGTGCGGCCGACAAGGCGATCCAGGACGAGCTCGGCCTGTCGGTGCAGGTGGTGACCCCCGATATCGCGCGCGCGGTGGGTGTCGATGCCGGAACCAAGGGTCTGGTGATCGGCGCCGCATCGGCGAACAGTGACGCGGGCCGCAAGGGCCTGCGCCGCGGCGACGTGATCCTCAGCGCGAACCGCACCCCGGTGACGACGAGCGAGGCGCTCGCCAAGACCATCGCCGACGCGAAGAAGGCGGGCCGCGATGCGGTGCTGCTCGAAATCCAGCGCCGCGGCCAGCCGTCGGCCTTTATCGCGATTCGCGTGAAATAGGCTTCGGCTTCGCAGCTATCAATCGGGGCGCCGCACCTTCGGGTCCGGCGCCCTTTTTGTTTGCGCGCCGCGCCTTTCGTTCATATTATGTTCTCACAAGAACGAGTCGGGAGAAAGATGATGATTGGCTATGTGACGCTGGGAACGAAGGACATGGCGAAGGCAGCGGCCTTCTATGACGCGATCGCCGCCGAACTCGAAACGCCGCGGATGATGGAATATGAAACGTTCATCGCGTGGGGCAAGCCGGGCGGCGGCGCGGGCATCGGCCTGACCAAGCCGTTCGACGGCAATGAAGCGACCGTCGGCAACGGCGTGATGGTCGCGCTGCAGGCGAAGGACCAGGACCAGGTCCACCGCCTCTATGACATCGCGCTCGCCAACGGCGGAACGTGCGAAGGCCCGCCGGGACCGCGCGGCGAGGGATTTTACGCCGGATATTTCCGCGATCCCGACGGCAACAAGCTCAACGCCTTCATCATGGGATGATGGGCGACGGCCGCCAGCCGTGATATTGCGCGCCGCATCCTGTTTGGAGAGTGGCGGATGAATTCACAAAAGGCTGGCGGACCGCATTATTCGCCCTTCGTCGTCGGCGGCGGTTTCATCTTCGTGTCGGGGCAGCTCCCGCTGCTGCCCGGGCGCGATACGTCGCTGGCGGCCGCCCCCTTCGCGTCGCAGGCCGAGCAGGCGCTGGGCAATCTGAAAGCCGTGCTGGCAGATGCCGGGGCCGACCTGGGGCAGGTGGTCAAGACGACGGTCTATCTTGCCGACATCGACGATTGGGGTGAACTCGACGAGGCTTATGGCCGTTTTTTCGGCGCCGCACGTCCGGCGCGGAGCGTGGTGCCCTCGGGGCGGCTGCATTTCGGCTTTCGCATCGAGATCGAGGCGATTGCGCTGGCGGCAGAGGCAAAGCCCTAGCCGCTATGGCCGATCGGTGGGCGATCGATGGCCGAGGGGGTTTGCCGATTGCCTGACCTGCGCCGCCGCTCTAACCTCCTCCCGACATATCAAGTGGAGGACAGCGGGTGAGCGACGGCAGCACGGCAAGCGAAATCTATATCGGCCTTGGCGGGGGCGGCGCGGCCGATGGCCCGCGCCAGTCGCTCGTGCTGAAACGTGCGAACCGCCACGGGTTGATCGCCGGCGCGACGGGCACCGGCAAGACGGTGACCTTGCAGGGCCTCGCCGAAGGTTTTTCGGCGGTCGGCGTTCCGGTGTTCGTCGCTGATGTGAAGGGCGACCTTGCCGGCATGGCGATGGCGGGCAGCCCGACTGCGAAGACGCACGAGATTTTCGCCGCACGCGCCGCCGAGATCGGCGATGCGACATGGGCCTATCGCGACAATCCGGTGATCTTCTGGGACCTGTTCGGCGAACAGGGACACCCCGTGCGCACGACGATTTCCGAAATGGGCCCGCTGCTGCTCGCGCGGCTGATGGGGCTCAACGAGGTGCAGGAGGGCGTGCTCGCGATTGCGTTCCGCGTCGCCGACGAACAGAATCTGCTGCTGCTCGACCTCGGCGATTTGCAGGCGATGCTGGCATGGTGCGCCGAGAATGCCGATGAGCTTACGACCAAATATGGCAATGTGTCGAAAGCGACCGTCGGCACGATCCAGCGCCAATTGCTGACGCTCGAAAGCCAGGGCGGTGCTAATTTCTTCGGCGAGCCGGCGCTCGATATCCAGGACATGATCCGCACCGACGAAAATGGCCGCGGCTATGTGAACATCCTCGCCGCCGACAAGCTGATGGCGAGCCCCAAGCTCTACGCAACCTTCCTCCTCTGGATGCTCAGCGAGATGTTCGAGACGCTTCCCGAGGTCGGCGACCCCGACAAGCCGAAGCTCGTCTTCTTCTTCGACGAGGCGCATCTGCTGTTCGATGACGCGCCACCGGCGCTCGCCGAAAAGATCGAGCAGGTCGTGCGCCTGATCCGCTCGAAGGGCGTTGGCGTCTATTTCGTCACGCAGAACCCGATCGACATTCCCGAGGATGTCGCGGGCCAGCTTGGCAACCGTGTCCAGCACGCGCTGCGTGCCTTCACTCCGCGCGACCAGAAAGCGGTGAAAGCGGCGGCCGAAACCTTCCGCCCCAATCCCAAGGTCGATGTTGCGCGCGAGATCACCGAGCTGAAAGTCGGCGAGGCGCTGGTGTCGCTGCTGATGGCCGATGGCGCGCCGTCGCCGGTCGAACGCACTTTGATCAAGCCGCCCTGCTCGCGCGCCGGCCCGCTCGACGCCAAGGAACGCGCGATCATCAAGTCGATCTCGCCCGTCGAGGGCAAATATGACACCGCGGTCGACCGCGAGAGCGCCGAGGAACTGCTCGCCGCCAAGGCCGAGCAGGCGCAGGCGGCCGCGATCGAGGCGAAGGCGCAGGTCGAGGCGGACAAGCAGGCCGCGATCGCCGCAAAGGAAGAGGCGAAGCGCAAGGCCGCCGAGGAACGCGAGCGGCTGCGGCTCGAAAAGGCCGCGGCGCGCGAAGCCGCAAAACCGTCGATGACCGAAAAAATGGTCCAGTCGGCGGCGCGCTCGGCGGCGACGAGCCTCGGTCGGCAGGTCGCGGGCAAGTTCGGCGGCCAGCTGATGCGCGGGATATTGGGCAGCCTGTTCAAGTGAGCGAAGCCGATGCCGCGCGGATGGAGGTAAGCCTTGCCGCCGTCGCCGACGCCGGCATCGACATTCGCCACGCGCTGTTCGAGCGCTTCTTCGCCGCGTTTCCCGAACGCCGCGCGAGCTTCATGGTCGTCGACGCCTCGTCGCGGCGGATGACCGACGAAACGCTGCAGATGATGTTCGGGCTGGCGAAGGGCGAAGGCTGGGTGTGGCCGCTCGTCGCCGAGCTTGTCTTCACCCACCGCGCCTATGGGCCGCTGCCGATCGCCGAATATGACGCCTTCATCGACATGACGGTCGCAGAGTTGGGCGCCGCGGCGGGGACAACCTGGAATGGCGAGGCCGCCGCTGCGTGGCAGCGCCACGCCGAGGCGCTCAAGGCGATGATCCGCCGCGCGCGCGCCGAATGGGAAAGCGCGATGCCGGTCGAAACGCCGCAGCCGGCCGACTGACCGGCCGCGGCCTTTCGTTACTTCGCCTTCAGCCAGCTGGCGATTTCGCCCTTGATGCGCGGGCGGCTGATGCTGCGCTCCTTCAGGCTGGCGAGTGTCTTGTCATAGGGCTTGCGGACGTCGGCGGGTAGCGGCGCCGCGATCCGCTCGAGTTTCGCGATCATCGCGGGATCGTTCGACGAAGCGGCCAATCCTGCTAGGAAACGCGCGCGCGCCGAGGCATCGATCAGCCGGTCGACCGCGGCTTGATTCGCCTGCGCGAAATCGACCGCCAGTTCGGCGTGATTGCGGGCGACGGCGTCGATGATCCCGGCGCTGACCGTCTTGCCCGGTTCGTCGGTGAGCGCGAGGGCGAGTGCGCGCCTGGCAAGGGCTTCGTTCTTCGCCGATCCGAGCAGGGTATAGAAAGCGATCCGCTCGACCGCCGATTTCGACCCCTTCGCGAGCCCGCGCAGCTTGGTCCATTCGGCGTCGCTCGCATTCGCCGCGACGATGCCGAGCCAGCGCGACTTCAGCGGGCCGTCGAGCGCGGCGGGATCGCGGTCGAGCAGCGCGAAGCGCCGCCGTGCCTCGGCGAGCAGTTTCGCATCGCCGAGCGTCCCGAGCGCCTTGAGCAGATCGGAGCGGAGGATGCTGTCGAGCGCGGGCTCGCCCGCGCGCGCGTCGAAGCCGAGCCGCTGCATCGCCGGGCCGAGCGCCGCGGTGCCGCGCGCGGCGATCTGTTTCTGTACTGCCGGCTGATCGTCGAACATGTCGTAAAGGGCCGCATAACGCCCCGCGACGTCGCCGAGCAGCTTCTGGTTCGCATCCCGCGGTGCTGCCGCCAGCAGGTCGAGCGCGGCGCTCATCGGCTGGTAGCCGGCATAGGCAAGCGCGAAATTGTCGCCGAGCAGTCCGAGCTGGTCGATCGAGGCGAGCTTCGCGAAGTCGCCGCGGAGCGCGGCCAGCGCGGCGGGCGAATAGAGGGTGCGGTAATAGCCCGCCTGCCCGGCATTGAGCAGCACTGCGCCGCAGCCCGGCAGGGTCAGCGTGCCGGCGCCGTCGGCGATCACCTGCCGCGCCACCGCACCATTGCCGGTGCGCGCGAGGACGGGCACCTGCCAGCGGCGGCCCTCGGCGTCGATGCTCTGCCGGCGATCGCGCGAAAATTCGCCCTGCGTAAGCTGGACGGATGTGCTGCCACCCGCGCAGCTCACGCCGCCGACGCGGAGCAGCGGAATGCCCGGCTGGTTGGTGAAATCATGCGCGATCGCGGTCAGCCCTTTCGCGCCCGCGGCCTCGACCGCGTTCCACAGGTCGTCCGTGCGCGTGTTCGCATATTTATGCTTTGCCATGTAGCTGCGGAGGCCATCGCGCCACACGTCCTCGCTGGCATAGGCTTCGAGCATCGTGATCACCGCCTCGCCCTTCTGGTAGGTGATCGCGTCGAACGCCTGATTGGTATCCTCGACGGTGCGGATCGTCTGGACGATCAGGTGCGTCGTCGCAAAGGCGTCGAGCCCCATCGCGCGTTCGCGGCCGTCGACGCGGTCGAGCAAAGGCTGCCAGTCGGGGTGGAAATGGTCGCTCGCCTTGGTTTCGATCCAGCTCGCGAAGCCTTCGTTGAGCCAGAGGTCGTCCCACCACGCCATCGTGACGAGATCGCCGAACCATTGGTGCGCAACTTCATGCGCCTGCGTCGAATAGATTTGCTGGCGCGTCGCATCGCTGGTGATCTTCGGATCGTCGAGCAGGATGCGTTCGAAGGTGAAGATCGCGCCCCAATTTTCCATCGCGCCGAAGAATTGCGACTGGCCGGGCCCTGCGACATTGTCGAGCTTGGGCAGCGGGTAGGGCTGGCCGAAATAGTCGCTGAAATAGCCGAGCAAGGGGCCGAGGCTGTCGAGCGCGAAGCGCGCCTGCTCGCCCGATCCCTTGGGCGATACGATGCCGACCTCGGCGCCGCTTTCGCTCTTCGCCGCGATCCGCTCGAAATCGCCCGTCGCGAAGAAGAGGAGATAGGACGACATTTTGGGCGAGATCTGGAAAATGACCTTCTTCTTGCCGCCCTCGACGGGGGTTTCGCTCGCCACGGGCATGTTGCTCACCGCGAGATCGCCCGCGGGAACGGTCGCCGCGAGGGTGAAGGTCGCCTTATAGCTTGGCTCGTCGAAGCTCGGGACGAAGCGCCGCGCGTCGGGCGCCTCGAACTGGGTGAACAGCCCGCGCACCTCATTGCCAGTGGCCTTGTCGGGATAGTCGAGCGCGAAAAGTCCGTTCGCCTGCGTGTTGATCACCCCGGTGTAGCGCGTTGCCAGGCGATACTTGCCTGGCACGAGCGGCGCCGGGGCGGTGAAGTTCGCCGTTTGCGTGGCGGCATCGATCGCGACGGTCAGCGGAATCGCCTTGCCGTCGGCGCCGGTCAGGCTCGCGCTCGCGAAGCTGAGGTCGAGTGCGTTCAGCGTCAGCGTCGTCGAGGGTTCGTAAAGTTCGAGGTCGATTCCCGCCTCGCCGACAAAGCGCAGCGCCTTGGCGTCGGGCGTGACGCCGATGTCATAATGCACCGGGCGCGCGATCCGCGGCAGCTGGCTCGGCACGCTTGTGTCGAGCGGCGCGCCGGTGAGCGCGGGCGCCGCGGCGATGGGTGAAGGGGATTCAATCCCCGGCTGTGCGGCGCAGGCGGCAAGGCTGAGCGACGACACGGCGGCAACAAGCAAATGGCGAGTCGAATATTTCATGATTGCGATCCCCGGTTTCATTTGCGGTCCGGGCTAGGCGCATGCGCCAGCCCCCGCAACGCCCCCTTTCGGCAGGCGGTCGTCGAGGCTCGACAGACGGCACGCGATCAGGCAGCTTTGGTTGCATGACAAAACCTATATTGCCTGGAGAGGTAGCCGCCGCCGTCGTCGACCCCGTCGCATACGGCAATTGGGATCCGCTGCACGAACAACTCGCCTGGGCGCGCGCGAACATGCCGCTCGGCGTCGCCGAGAATCGCGATCACGACCCCTTCTGGCTGGTGACGCGCCACGCCGACATCATGGCGATCAGCCGCGATCCGCAGCGTTTCGCGAACGGCATCCGCCCGACGGTGCTGACCAATCGCGACGGCGAGGCGCTGGCGCGCGCGGCGACCCCCAACAACGACGGGCACCTCATTCGTTCGCTGGTCCAGATGGATGCCCCCGACCATATGAAATACCGGCTGCTGACGCAGAGCTGGTTCATGCCGAAGAATTTGAAGATCGTCGAAGATCGCATCCGCCAACTGGCGCGCGAAACCGTCGATCATATGCTCGAAGCGGGCGGAGAATGCGATTTCGCGCGCGACGTCGCGGCGCATTATCCGCTGCGCGTCATCATGGACATTTTGGGTGTCCCGCCCGAGGACGAGCCGCGCATGCTGATGCTGACGCAGCAATTGTTCGGCCCGACCGATCCCGAACTCAACCGAAGCCGCGAGGCGATCACCAGCGCCGAACAGGCGATCGCGATGCTCAATTACGTCATTGCCGATTTCGAGAATTATTTCAGCGCGCTCACCGCCGAGCGCCGTGCCAACCCGCGCGAGGATATCGCGACGGTGATCGCCAATGCGACGGTGGGCGGCGAGCAGATCCCGGACCGCGAACTCGCCGGCTATTATATGATCGTCGCGACCGCGGGGCACGACACCACCAGCGCGTCGACTGCGGGCGCGATCATGGAACTGGCAAAGAACCCGGCGCTGTTCGAACGTTTTCGCGCCGCCGACAGCGACAAGGCGGGGTTGATCGAGGAAGCGATCCGCTGGACCACGCCAGTCCAGCATTTCATGCGTAGCGCCAAGGAAGATGTCGAGATCGGGGGGCAGACGATTCGCGAAGGCGACTGGCTGATGCTCAACTATGTCTCGGGCAACCGCGACGAGGCGGTGTTCGGCGATCCGTTTGGCTTCGACCCCGACCGTGAAAAGAATCAGCAGATCGCGTTCGGGTTCGGTGCGCATGTCTGCCTTGGCCAGCATCTCGCGCGCATGGAGATGCGCATATTGATGGAAGAGCTTTTGCCGCGGCTGAAAAGCCTCGAACTGGCGGGCGAGCCCGCGCGCGTCGAATCGGTTTTCGTCGGCGGACTAAAGCGTCTGCCGATCCGGTTCGCGGCGGCCTAGCCCATCTGGCGCGGCGCTGTGGAACCATCGCCCCTCGACCGGCGTTTCAAGCCCGGTCAAAAAAGGAGTTTGCGATGAATATCTTAAAGAAGGCCGCGATCTCGTTCGCGGCGACGTCGATGGTCTTTGCGCCGGTGGTCGCGTCGGCTGCGCCCGCGCTCGATGCTGCCCGTGCGGGGTCCGTTACCGAGGGTCAGAACGAACTCGAAGGCGCGAGCTGGATTGCGATCCTCCTCGGGCTTGCGATCATTGCCGGTGGTATCTGGCTGGTGGTCGATGGCAACGATGACGACGAGCCGGTAAGCCCGTAAATTCGCGGCAGGGAATGGCCCTCTCCCCGCAAGGAGGGGGCCTTTTTCACGCCCGAAGCCTAGACCTTCTCGCTCGGGAAAAAGCGCGCGATGACGTCGCTCGCGAGCCGCGCGGGGCGCAGCGTTTCGGCGTCGATGCAGCACCATGAGGATTTGACCTCGGCCAGCACATCCTCGCCGCGCTTGATGATCGTTTCGTAAAAGGCGCGCGCGCCCTGCACCTTTTCGAGGATCACGGTCGCGATGACCTGATCGTCGAGGAACGCCGGACGGCGGTAGGTGATCTCGTGCTTCAGCGCGACCCACAGATGCGCCGCGACCGCGTCGGGCGGTGCGATGTGTCGCCAGTGCGACAGCACCGCTTCCTGCACCCAGCTGAGATAGTGGGCGTTGTTCACATGGCCCATGAAGTCGATCTGGTCGGCGCCGACCTTGATGTCGTGATCGTGCGGGAGCGAGGCTGCGGTCATATCGCTGACACTAATGTCAATATTTTGTGACGGAAAGATGAATCTTTCACCCGCGGCCGCGATAGGGCGCGACGCCCTGGTCGGGGAGCCACAGGTCGGCGGGCGGCGCGCTCGATTGCCAGAAGACGTCGATCGGGATGCCGCCGCGCGGATACCAGTAACCGCCGATGCGCAGCCAGCGGGGCTGCATTTCGTCGAACAGGCGGCGCCCGATGCCGACGGTGCAATCCTCGTGGAACCCCGCATGGTTGCGGAAACTGCCGAGGAACAGCTTCAGGCTCTTCGATTCGACGATCGTTTCGCCGGGCGCATAATCGATCACGAGATGCGCGAAATCGGGCTGGCCGGTCACCGGGCAGAGCGAGGTGAACTCGGGTGCGGCGAAACGGACGAGATAGAGCTCGCCGGCGCGCGGATTGGGGACATAGTCGAGAACCGCGGCCTCGGGCGAGGCAGGAAGTTCGCTGGACTGGCCGAGATGTTTCGGCACGAGCGGGGTAGGGCTGGAATCGGTCATGGAAAGGCTCTAGTGCGCAGCGGCGTCGATGTCACCGATCTGGTTGGACGGAAGCGGCAGTTCAGCGCCAATTCAGCGGCGTGTGCGAGATATGGGTAGTGTGGGATCGCGGACAAGATGACGGTGCGTAACTTCGGGCGAGAACAGGTGGCGACGCTCGCGCTGGTGGCGGCGATGCTGGGCGCGGCGATGCCCGCGCGCGCGCAGGACACCGGAACCTCGTCACGCCCGATCGACTTCCGCCTGCCGCCGCCCGCCGATGACGGGCGGACGCCGGGTGTGCAGGGTCCGTCGGACAATGGCTTGCCGCCGGTGGCGCCGGGCGAGCGGCGCGGCCAGCCGACGCCGACCCCCGCGCCGACGCCGACGCAGCCCGTGGCGCCGCCGCGCGTTGCCCCGACCCAGCCCGCGACGGCCACCCCGACACCCGCGCCGGCACCGACACGGCGCGATACCCCCGCGATCGCGGCTCCGCGTACGGCCGCACCGGAAACCGCAAACCCGGCGCCGCCCGCCACGACCGACAATCCGGCATTGCCGCCGCTTGAGACGACCACGCCGCCCGCTGCCACGGCGGCGGACGCCGCACCCGTCGCCGCCGACGAAACGCCGGTTGCAGCAGCTCCCGCGGATGCGCCGTCGGGCACGCCGATCTGGGCCTGGGTGCTTGCCTTACTGGCAGCCGCGGGCGCCGGTTTCTGGTACTGGCGCCGCCGTGCTGCGCCGGCCGGCCCCGCCATCGACGAAGCGCCCGAGGCGCCGCGCCCGGCGCCGACACCGTCCGTCCAGCGCGCCGCACCGCCGGCTTCACCAAAGCCCGCCGCGCCGAAGCCAACGCAGCCGGTGGCGCCGCGCCCGGCCGCACCCCAGCCTGCGCGCGCGCCGCTTGCGCCGCCCGAGCGGCCCGCGCCTTCGCCGCTTGTCACGCGTCCCGCGGCCGAAAAGCGTGCGATCATCGGCATGGCGCTCGACATCCGCAGCATCCGCTTCGCCGCCGATCATGTGGCGGTCGGCTTTGCGCTTCACCTTGTGAATCAGGGGCCGGCCGCGGCGACCGGCCTGATGGTCCGCATCGCGCTCAACCAGGGATCGGCGATGACCGAACCGGTGCTGGCGCGCTTCTTCGACGGCGCGGGCGGCAGCGTGCTGCGCGACGATATGATGCTCGCGCCCGGCGCGGGCGAGGAATTGTCGACCGAGGTCATGCTGCCGCGTGCCGCGATCGAGCCGCTGATGATCGGCGGCAAACCGATGCTCGTCCCGGTCATCGCGTTCGACGTGACCTATCATTGGGATGGCGAGGGCGACGCCTTCGGCCAGAATGCGGGTAGCTTTGTCGTCGGCCGCGAACAGGGTGCGAGCGGGAGCGAAAAGCTCGCGCCGCTGCCGCTCGACCGCGCATCCTATACCGTCGATCGGCCCGCGGCGCGCGCGACCGCCATCAAGCGCGCTCAATAGTCTGGCTCAAAATGGCACTGCTTTTTTGTTGCGGTGCAGCATCGGCTGGGGCAGGATCGACTGCGCTTGAAAAAGCGCGGGTGGGGGCATAGGCTGCTATTCCCCCAGAAAAGAACAGAGCCACAGCAGGATGGCCGGGCGAGGGACAGGCAAACATGTTCCCGACCGGTCGCAACAGGAGCATGACATGGACGCCTTGGTCTCAACCGACTGGCTGGAACGCGAACTGGGGGCATCGGACTTGCGGGTCGTCGATGCGACGAAATTCCTTGCCGACGAGGGACGCGATGCACGCGCCGAATATGAGGCGGGCCACATCCCCGGCGCGGTGTTCATGGACCTCGCCGAACTGACCGATCCGTCGAGCGATGTCGATAATATGGCGCCGCAGGCCGAGAAATTTGCGAGCCGCATGCAGTCGCTTGGCCTTGGTGATGGCAGCCGCATTGTGCTTTACGACGACAGCCCGCTCAAGAGCGCGGCGCGCGGCTGGTGGCTCCTGAAGCTGTTCGGCGCGCATGACGTGGCGCTGCTCGACGGCGGCCTTGCCAAGTGGAAGGCCGAAGGCCGCGGGCTCGAAATGGGCAAGCAGACGCTGCGCCACCGCCACTTCACCGTGTGGCGCGATGCGAAGGCGGTACGCACCAAGGACCAGATGCTGGCGAACCTCGACAGCGGCGCCGAACAGGTCGTCGATGCGCGCCCCGCGGCGCGCTTTACCGGCGAGGAACGCGATCCGCGTCCGGGCCTTGCCCCGGGCCATATTCCCAATTCGCGTAGCCTGCCGCACGGCCAGCTGTTCAACGCCGACGGCACGTGGAAGCGTGGCGACGATCTGAAGGCCGCGTTCGACGCCGCCGGGGTCGATCTCGACAAGCCGCTCATCACCACCTGCGGCAGCGGCATGACCGCGACCGTCGTCGCATTCGGCGCGCACCTGCTCGGCAAGGACGACGTCGCGGTTTACGACGGCAGCTGGGTCGAATGGGGCGCCGATCCCGCGACGCCCAAGGCGACCGGCGCGGCCTGACTTTAAGCCAACTTATCGTACCCCTGCGAAGGCAGGGGTCCATCTCCTGCCGCCACAATGTTCCGCGACGGCGGCAGGAGAACGATAGTCCGGGAGATGGGCCCCTGCCTTCGCAGGGGCACGATGGGCTAGGCGCAAAACTGTCATGCGCCAGCGGCCACTGGATTTTGGCCGGTGCTCCGCTAACAAGGCGGGGATGAGTAACAGCGACGATGACAGCCTCCGCCCTGCGACGAAACTCGTGCAGGGCGGACGGCGCCCCGAATGGACCGGCGACCCGCGGCTGGGCGGCGGCGTCGTCAATCCGCCGGTGTGGCGTGCGTCGACGATCCTTTACGACAATATCGCTGACCTGAAGGCGCGCGGCCATGCGACGCATGACAAGCTCTATTACGGCCGGCGCGGGACGCCGACGGTGTGGGCGCTCGCCGATGCACTGACGCAGATGGAGCCGGGGGCCGAGGGCACCCTGCTCTATCCGTCGGGGGTCGCGGCCAATTCGGCGGGGCTGCTCGCGCTGCTGTCGCCGGGCGATCACCTGCTGATGGTCGACAGCGCGTATGAGCCGACGCGCGCCTTTTGCAACGGCATGCTCGCGCGCCTCGGTATCGCGACGACCTATTATGACCCGCTCGTCGGCGCGGGAATCGCCGAGCTGATTCGGCCCGAGACCAAGCTGATCTTCCTCGAATCGCCGGGCAGCCTGACGTTCGAGGTGCAGGATATTCCTGCGATCACGGCGATTGCGCGCACGCGCGGCGTGCTGACGATGCTCGACAACACCTGGGCGACGCCCTTGCTGTTTCCGGCGCTGGCGCACGGCGTCGACGTGACGATGATGAGCCTCACCAAATATGTCGGCGGGCACAGCGACGCGATGATGGGCTCGCTTACCGCGACCAAGGCGGTGTGGCCGCGGCTGCGGCAGGCGGCGTATCAGCTCGGCCAGGCGGTTTCGCCCGACGATTGCGCGCTGATGCTGCGCGGGCTGCGCACGCTCGACGTGCGAATGCAGCGCCATGGCGCGAATGGGCTGGCGGTCGCGAACTGGCTCGCGGCGCGGAGCGAGGTCGGCCGCGTGCTCCATCCCGCGCGGCCCGGCGATCCGGGCCATGCGATCTGGGCGCGCGATTTCGCCGGCACGAGCGGGCTGTTCGGCTTCACGCTGAAGGGCGTCGATGAAGCCGCCCGGACGCGCTTCATCGATTCGCTCGTCCATTTCGGCATCGGGTTCAGTTGGGGCGGCTATGAAAGCCTGGTCGTGCCGAGCGATCCGCCGTCGATCCGCACCGCGACCGTGTGGATCGATCCCGATCCGCTCGTTCGCCTGTCTATCGGGCTCGAGGATCCGGCCGACCTGATCGCCGATCTCGAACGCGGCTTTGCCGCGATGGCCGGATAAGCCGATGGATGGGCTGCCCGAGGGCGTTCTCCGCACGATCGAGGCGCTGAAGGCGATCGGCATCGATGTCGGATCGTACCGGCTGTCGCTCTATGGGCTGTTCTCGACGATCGTCGTCGCGGTGCTGCTGTATCTGGCGGTGCGAATCATCCTGCGCTCGATCAAATGGCTGCTCCGCCGCAATACCCAGATCGATGCGACGCAGCGGCTGCTCGCCGAAAAGCTGATCGCGATCGCGCTGTTCGTCTTTGCGCTGCTGTTCGGCATCGACCTGCTCGGCATCGACCTCACCGCGCTGGCGGTCTTCTCGGGCGCGGCGGGTCTCGCGATCGGTTTCGGGCTGCAAAAGACCGTCGGTAATCTGATCGCGGGGATCATTCTGCTGATGGACCGGTCGATCAAGCCGGGCGACATCATCGTCGTCGGCGACGGCAGCTCGATGGGCGGATCGGCGCTGCCCGGTGGGGTGCCCAATGTCGGCCGCGTTGCGAAGATCGGCGTGCGCGCGGTCAATGTCGTCACCCGCGACGGCAAGAAACATCTGATCCCGAACGAACTGCTGATGACGCAGCCGGTCGAGAATTGGAGCTATGCCAGCCCCGAGGTGCGCGTGCGGATGCGCGTGCCGGTTCCCTATGACTGCGACCTCAGGCGCGCGCAGCGGCTGATCGTCGAAACCGCCATGACGAACCCGCGCATTTTGAACGAACCCGAACCGGCGGTGTGGATCACGGCATTTGGAGAACGCGCGGTCGAGCACGAGCTGCGTTACTGGATTTCGGATCCCGAGGCGGGACTCGGCAATATCCAGGGCGAGGTGTTCCTGGGGATCTGGGATCGGTTCAAGGAGGTGGGAATTCGCATCCCCTATCCGCGGCAGGACGTGCACATTATCGGGGCGCCGGATACGGACCCGGCGCCCACGGACAAGAATTAGAAGCCGATCTTCTTCGCGCGCTCGATGCACTCGACGATGATGCGCTTCGCCTCGTTTACATCGCCCCAGCCGTTGAGCTTTGCCCATTTGCCGGGTTCGAGATCCTTATAGTGGGTGAAGAAATGCTCGATCTGCTGGAGCACGATCGGCGGCATGTCGGTGTAGCTCGCGACATCGGCATAATAGGGGAAGGTCTTGTTGACGGGCACGCAGAGCAGTTTCTCGTCGCCGCCGGCATCGTCTTCCATCATCAGCACGCCAATGGGGCGGCACTTGACCACCGCGCCCGCGACGATCGGTGAACGCGCGACGACGAGCGCATCGAGCGGATCGCCGTCTTCGCCCAGCGTGTGCGGCACGAAGCCATAATTGGCGGGATAGCGCATCGGGGTGTGCAGGAAGCGGTCGACGAACAGCGCGCCGCTCGCCTTGTCGAATTCATATTTCACCGGCTCGCCGCCGATCGGAACTTCGATCAGGACGTTGAGGCTGTCAGGCGGGCTGTCGCCGGCGGGAATCAGGTCGATGCGCATGGGAGATCCTTTTGTGTTTTTGAATCGCGCGCGCCTTTAGCGCCGGAAAGAGCCAAAAGTCGAGGGGCGAAGGGCGTGCAAGATCCTCCCTGTGTCGCAGGCATGGGGAGGTGGCAGCGCGAAGCGCTGACGGAGGGGTGATGGCGCGACCCCTCCACCATTCGCTTCGCGAACGGTCCCCCTCCCCACCGCTGCGCGGCAGGGAGGATTTTAGAGTTGACGCTTCGCCGCGAGCAGCCGGTCGAACCAGTCGGGGCCACTCCCGGTTTTTTCGAGATGCGGCCAGCGCAGTCCGGCGTGATAGCCGATCTCGATGTTGCGATAGCGCCCGCCGCGTTCGACGAGCAGGCGTACCGGGGTCTTGGCGTCGGTTGCGGCGCGAATCGCGGCCTCGATCCGCTCGCGGCTATAGCTCAGCCCGTCGACCGCGACGATCTTCGTGCCGTTGACGATGTCGGCCTTGAACGCCGGGCCGTCCCACAAGATGCCGGTCGCGACGCCGTCCTTGTCGATCGTCATCCCCAGCGAATGGGTGAGGTCGGCATTTTTCGCCTGCGCCATGCGGTCGCGGTCATAGACATTGGGCGCGTCGCGCCAGACGAGGCGGTATCCCGCGCGCTCGATCCCGCCGGTGGGCGCCGGCCGCCCGCTTGCCTGCATGCGTTCGCGCAGGAAGCTCGCCCAGTCATAAGGATGGATCGCGTTCAGCGCCTGGGCGACATCGTCGAAATCATAGGTGTCCTGCCCCCAGTCGCCCTCGCGCCCGCCGAAAAAGGCGCGTGCGAAATCGTCGAGGCTTTTGGCGTTGCTGGTCGCCTGGCGGATCAGCATGTCGGCCTCGAGCCAGGTCAGCGACCCCTCGTTGTAATAATCCTCGCCGCGTGACCAGCTGGAGAAGGGCTTGGGCTTGCGCGCCGCGATGATCGGGTCGAGCGTCGTGTCCTCGACCGAGCGCCATTGGCGCCCCGCCTGCGCGCTGTAATTGCCGGCGTTGGTCGCCCACTCGGCAAGGACCATTTCCTTCGACTGGATTCCCGAGCGGCCGGCGAGGACCAGATCCCAGAAGCTCGTCTGGCCTTCATAGACCCACAGCAGATTGTCCTGCATCGGGGTGCGATAATCGGGGGTCCACATTTTGTCGGGGCGGCGATATTTGCCGTTCCAGCTGTGGACCAGCTCGTGCGGCAGCAGTCCGCGTTCGCTGTCATTATCGTTCCATTTGGTGAAATAGTCCGGGTTGCGGCTGTTTTCGCTGCTGCGATGATGTTCGAGCCCGATGCCGCCGAGTTCGTCGGTGAGCGCGAGCAGGAACTCATAGCGGTCGAAGTGACGGACGCCGAACAGCGCGACCGCTTCGGACACCAGCGCCGCGTGGCGCGCGATATGGTCGGGACTCGCCTCGAGATATTTGGCTTCGTCGGCGACGACGTTGAGCGTCACCTTGTTGCCGAGATCCCATTTGCGAAAAAATTTGCCGGCGAACATCGGGCTGTCGACGAGCACCTCATAGTTGGTCGGCGCAAAGCTGTAGCGATTGCCCGAGACCTTGAGCCCATCGAGCGCCGACGCGCCGGTCCAGCCGTCGGGGAGCGTCACTTCGAGCTGCACCGGAATATTCCGCGTGAAATAGCCCGCGGGATAGAAGCTGACCTGTTCCCATTGGAGGTTCATCATCGCGGGCGTGGCGACGACGCGGCCTTCGCTCGTCCGCGTCGGCGACAGGAAATCGAAGGCGATGTCGATGCTTTTCGTGCCCGCGGGCACGTCGATGTCGAAGGCGTAGACATCGGTCGGCTGGCGCGTCCACGTCAGCGGCTTGCCGCCGGCGCTCGGCCGGAAGCCCGCGACTTCGGCGATCGCGCCGCGCGGGGCGTGCTTGCCGGGCAGCCACTCGGGATAGAGCAGCGTCAGCTTGCCCGCCTTCGCCACCGGTATCGTCTGGCGGACGTGAAAGATGCCGCGGGCAAAGTCGGTCGCATCGACCTTCAACTGCATCGTGCCCGGATAGGGTTTGTCGGCGGGCAGCGGGATCGTCAGTGGCTGGACCACCGGCTGCGGGCGGCTGTTGCCGTCTTGGGCGTGTGCTGGAACGAGGGCGGGGGGCGCGGCGATCATGGCCGCTGCGACGAACAGTGCTTTTTTCATGACGCTTCTCTGCCGCCAAATGTCCGGGAGGTCCAGCCGCGGACCTGCAAGCGTGCTTTGCCTTTCGACGAAAAACCATTAGACGCCGCCGCCATGAGCAAGGACAAACCCGCGAAGATCCCGACACCGCAGGCCGTGCGCGGCACCCAGGACATGCTCGGCGATTTCGCCGACCGGTTCGCGCATGTCGTCGACACCTTCGAGCGGGTGCGCCGCCTCTATGGCTACAAGCGGATCGAAGTGCCGGTGATCGAGCCGACCGCGGTGTTCGCGCGCTCGCTGGGCGAGACGACCGATGTCGTGTCGAAGGAAATGTATTCGTTCGACGATCGCGGCGGCGAATCGGTCACGCTGCGTCCCGAATTTACCGCGGGCATCGCGCGCGCCTATATCACCAACGGCTGGCAGCAATTTGCGCCGCTCAAGGTCGCGACGCACGGGCCCTTGTTCCGCTACGAGCGCCCGCAAAAGGGTCGCTATCGTCAGTTCCACCAGCTCGACGCCGAAGTGCTGGGCAGCGACAGCCCGCTCGCCGATGCCGAGCTGCTCGTCTTCGCCGACCAGCTGCTCAAGGAACTGGGCATCGCCGAAGGCGTGACGCTGACGCTCAACACATTGGGTGATGCGGCGAGCCGCGACGCGTGGCGCGCGGCGCTGGTCGAGCATTTCGAGGCGCATCGCAGCGACCTCAGCGAAGACAGCCTCGCGCGCCTCGACAAGAATCCACTGCGCATCCTCGACAGCAAGGATCCGAAGGACCGCCCGATCGCCGACAGCGCGCCCGACATCGACGCATTTCTGACGAGCGAGGCGCAGGACTTCTTCGCCGCCGTGACCGCGGGGCTCGACGCTGCGGGCGTCGCGTGGGAACGCAATGCGCGGCTGGTGCGCGGGCTCGACTATTATCGCCACACCGCGTTCGAATTCGTCACCGACCGGCTGGGCGCGCAAGGCACGGTGCTCGGCGGCGGGCGCTATGACGGGCTGATTGAAAATCTCGGTGGGTCGCCGACCCCGGCGGTCGGCTGGGCGGCGGGGATCGAGCGGCTGGCGATGTTGATCGCCGACGATGTCGTCGACAACCGGCTCGACTTCGTTATCGCCGTTGAGGATGATGGTCTGCTGGCGCTCGGGATGAAAACGCTCGCGGCGCTGCGCAATCGCGGCTTTACGAGCGAAATCGTCGCGAGCGGCTCGCCGCGGAAACGTTTCGACAAGGCGGCAAAGATTCCTTCGCGCGCATTGATTGCAGTTGGTACGCGCGACGGCGCTTCGTACGTCAATGCGCGTGGAGACGACGAACTGACGATCGTAGCGAGCACGACTATTCGTGCGCTGGAAAATCGCTGATGCTCTATTCTTCGTCATCCCCGCGAAGGCGGGGATCCAGCTTTCCGGCGATGAATTTCGAGCCAGGGTGCCAGCGGGATTCCCGCCTTCGCGGGAATGACGAACCGAGGATGGCCCCGTGACCTCCGTTTCCGCAAAACAGATCGACGCCATCATCGAACGTCATGCCGCGCTGCAGGCGCGCATGGCGACGGGCGATATGGCGCCCGCCGATTTCGTCGCGGCGTCAAAGGAATTTGCCGAGCTTGAGCCCGTCGCCAGGGCCGCGGCCGAAGTGACGCGGCTGCGTGGCGAGCTTGTTTCGCTGAACGAGATGCTCGCCGACCCCGAAATGAAGGCGATGGCCGCCGAGGAGATCGTCGCGGTCGAAGAGGCTTTGCCCGCCGCCGAGCATGACCTTGCGATCAAGCTTTTGCCCAGGGACGTCGCCGACGAACGCGCCGCGATGCTCGAAATCCGCGCCGGCACCGGCGGCGACGAGGCGGCGCTGTTCGCGGGCGATCTGCTCCGCATGTACAGCCGCTATGCCGACGGGCAGGGCTGGAAGGTCGAAGTGATCTCGGCGAACGAGGCCGAGGTCGGCGGCTACAAGGAAGTCGTCGCGTCGGTGACGGGGCAGGGCGTGTTCGCCAAATTGAAGTTCGAAAGCGGGGTGCACCGCGTCCAGCGCGTCCCCGCGACCGAAAGCCAGGGACGCATCCACACGAGCGCCGCGACCGTCGCGGTGCTGCCCGAGGCCGAGGAAGTCGACGTCGCGATCAATGACAGCGACCTCAAGATCGACATCTACCGCGCATCGGGCGCGGGCGGGCAGCACGTCAACACGACCGATTCGGCGATCCGCATCACGCATATCCCGTCGGGCCTCGTCGTGATCCAGCAGGACCAGCGCAGCCAGCACAAGAATCGCGCCAAGGCGATGCAGGTGCTGCGCGCGCGGCTCTATGACCTCGAGCGCGAGAAGATCCACAGCGCCGAGGCGTCGGCGCGCAAGTTGATGGTCGGGTCGGGCGACCGCTCCGAACGCATTCGCACCTATAATTTCCCGCAGGGGCGCGTGACTGACCACCGGATCAACCTGACGCTCCACCGTCTGCCCGAAATCATCGAAGGCGCGATGGACGAGCTGATCGACGCGCTGATCGCCGAGGATCAGGCGCAGCGGCTGGCGGGATTGGGTGATTAAGACGTCAAAAACCCGTTCGCATCGAGCGAAGTCGAGATGCCCCTCGATGCTGCGCCGTGCCGATGGGTGTCTCGACTTCGCTCGACACGAACGGAATTAGGCGTGGGCGATGTGAATCAAACTCTTCGCGACGCGGCGCAACGGCTGGCGCCGGTGTCCGACACCCCGCGCCTCGATGCCGAACTCTTGATGGCGCATGCGCTGGGCGTCGAGCGGCAGGCGGTGTTGCTCGATCCTTCGCGATTCGATGTGCCAGCCGAATTTGCCACGCTGGTCGGCCGCCGCCTGATGCACGAGCCGGTCGCCTATATCGTCGGTTATCGCGATTTTTGGACGATCCGGCTGCAAGTCGGTCCGGGCATGCTGATTCCACGCCCCGACAGCGAAACACTGATCGAAGCCGCAATCGATCATTTCGGGACCGGAGGGCCGAAGCGCATACTCGATCTGGGGGCCGGGCCCGGCACTTTGCTCCTCGCCGCGCTGGCCCAATGGCCCGAGGCGCACGGTCTGGGAATCGATGAATCGGAGAAGGCCGTCACTTACGCCGAGGACAATGCGATTGACCTCGAGATGGATGAGCGCGCGCGGTTTCGTGTCGGCGACTGGGCGTCGGGCCTCGACGGCCAGTTCGACCTCATCCTCTGCAACCCGCCCTATATTGCCGATTCCGAAACCCTGATGCCCGATGTCGCCGGTCACGAGCCCGCGAGCGCGCTTTTCGCCGGCGCCGACGGGCTCGACGACTATCGGCGGATCATTCCCGATTTGCCGCGCCTTTTGGCGCCCGGGGGGCTCGCGGCCCTTGAAATCGGGCACACACAACATATCTCGGTTGGTGAGCTCGCCGAAACCGCGGGATTCAAGGTCGCTTGCAGACAGGATCTCGGTGGCCGCGACAGGGCGCTTTTGCTGACCCGCGCCTGACGACCCTACAAGAATTTGCTTGGTTTCCGCTAAAAAGCGCGGTAGGGGCGGGCTCACAGACCTGATCGGGGTCCCTTTGGCGATGCGAACAGCATCGATACTGGTCCGGCTGGTCTGCTTCCCACTTACGATGCTGGTGCGGGACCGTGGGGTCCGGTGCAAGCGGTAAAGGGCAAGAACCGCGCAAGGAGCGCGGGCACGACGCGCGGGTGGCGCGGTCGGCCAAAAGGGGTTGGCGTAGCTTATTAGCTTATCGACAGGATGTCTCAGTTGAACATGAACAACCGACAGAACGGTCGCCGTCGCGGCCGTAACAACAACAGCAACAACAATAATCGGCCGCAGTCGGGTGGGCGCGGCGGTGTCGACCAGGCCAACCGCATCGACAGCCGCGCACGCGGCAACGGCGCCCAGATGATCGAGAAGTACCGCAACCTCGCGCGCGACGCGCAGCTTGCTGGCGACCGGGTCCAGACCGAATATTATTTGCAGTTCGCCGACCATTATTTCCGCGTCGTGAGCGATTTCCGCGCCCGCCAGGAAGAAAAGGCCGCGGCGAACGGACAGGAACGCAGCCACGACCGCAGCCGCGAGATTCGCGGCGTCGAGGATTTCGACGGCCACGACGATACCGACAGCGATTTTGAAGCCGACACCGGCCGCGACGATGGCGACAATGGCGACGACCGGGGCGAGCGGAACGATCGCGGCGACCGCAATGACCGTGGCCAGCGCGACAATCGCGGCAACCGCGAACCGCGTGGCGACCGCGACGACGACAATCGTGGCAATCGCGAACCGCGCGGCAACCGCGACGATGACAATCGCGGCAACCGCCAGCCGGCCCGCGCCCGCCCCGTCCGCAACCGCGACGAGGACGAAGCGCAGGGCGACCGCAACGATCGCAGCGAAGCTCCCGCCGTGCGCGAAGAAGCCGCCGAGCAGGAACCCGCTCCGCGTCCCGCGCGCCGCCCGGCCCGCCGTCCGCGTCAGGAAGACAGCGCCGACAATAGCGACCTTGGGGGCAATGCCGGAATCGACACCGCCGTTCTGCCGCCCGCGATCGGCCGTCCCGAACGCAGCGCCGAAAGCGATGCCGCGGACGAAGCGCCCGCCGCCAAGCCGCGCCGCACGCGCCGCACGCTGGCGACGCGCAACACCGACGTCGAAGCGGCCGAATAACCCAGCGATTTCACGCTGGTTTTTCCGATTCGCATGACATAGCCTCCCCGCGGGATATCCTGCGGGGAGGTTTTTTATGCGCGTGTTGGCCTTGGCCTGTTTGCCGCTGCTCGTCGGCGGGACGTCGACCGCCCTTTTCGCGCAGGACGGTGCGACGGGCAACGCGCAGGGCGATGTCGCGGTCACCATCTATAATAATGGCCAGTCGCTCGTGCAGGACGATCGCCAGCTCAGCGTTACCGCTGGGCGCAACCGCATCGAATTCCCCGACGTGTCGGCGCGCATCCGCCCCGAAACGGTCACGCTGTCGGGTCCCGGCATCGGGATCGTCGAACAGAATTTCGATTTCGACCTTCTCACCCCCGACAAGTTGATGGACAAGGCGGTCGGCCAGTCGATCACCCTCGTGCGCACCAACCCCGCGACCGGTGCCGAGCGCACCGAGCGCGCAAAGGTGCTCGCGGCCAATGGCGGGATCGTGCTCCAGATTGGCGAACGGATCGAGGTGCTGCGCGACGACGGCTTGCCGGTGCGCGCGGTGTTCGACCGCCTGCCGCCCAATCTGCGGGCGCGGCCGACGCTGTCGGTGACGGTCGACGCGGCCAATGCGGGAACCGTCCCGGCGCGGCTGTCCTATCTCACCCCGAACCTCGGCTGGACCGCCGACTATGTCGCGCTGTTCGACGCCGCGAAGGGCGCCATGGATATTCAGGGCTGGGTGACGCTGACCAACAGCACGGGCACAACCTTCAGCAATGCACGCACCTTGCTTGTCGCGGGCAGTCCGGGCGGCGGTGGCGGTTTCCGCCAGATGTCGGGCGCGATGGATTCGGCGGGCACCGAATCGAACGACCGCGAACGGCTCGGCGACTATTATCTCTATCCGCTCGCGCAGCGGACGACGATCGCCAATGCGCAGCAGAAACAGGTGAGCTTCCTCGATGTGAAGGGTGCGCCCGCGCGCTCGACCTATGAATATGTCAATCGCTGGCTCGGCAGCAACAACGAGCCGGTCAGCACCGCGAGCGTGCTGCGCTTCTCGACCTCGCGGCAGGGCGGGCTCGGCGACCAGCTGCCTGCGGGCACGATTCGCGTCTATATGCGCGACGCGCGCGGCGACCCGCAATTCATCGGCGAAAACCAGATCGGTCATACCCCGATGGGCTCGGCGATGTCGCTGCGCACCGGCGATGCCTTTGACGTGAAGGTTCAGCCGACGGTCGTGTCGCGCACCCGCAAGGGCGATTCGCGCTGGGTGACCAAGATGAAGTACACGGTCAGCAACGCGCGGCCGGCGCCGGTGACGGTGCTGCTTGCGCAGGACGGGCTTTATGGCGACGTCCGGATCAGCGACGAAAGCCTGAAGGGCGAGCGTATATCGGCCGACCGCGTCGAATGGCAGGTGCCCGTGCCCGCGAACGGCAAGGTCGACCTGACCGTCACATTCGATTCGCGTTACTGAGATCCACGCGATGCGGGCCTGGCCCCTGTTGACGTGGGTCGCGGCGCTGCTGGCGCCGGCGCCTCTGCTTGCACAGGCTTCGACCCCGATCGCCGTTTCGGCCAAAATCGACGATGCCGCGGTCACCGTCTATCGCGCGCCGTCGCGTGGCGGCGGGCCGATCGACCCGAACTGGCCGCAGGGCTTTGCCTTCATCACCGAAACGCGCACCGTCACTTTGCCCGCCGGGACGTCGGTGCTGCGATTCGAAGGCGTGGCCGAGGGGTTGCTGCCCGAAACCGCGGTGCTCAGCGGCTTGCCCGATGGCGTCGTTGAAAAGAATCGCGATGCGCGGCTGCTGTCGCCCGCGGGGCTCGTCGATGCCTATCTCAAGCGTAGCGTCACCTTGCGGCGCACCAGCCTCGCCGCCGGAAAGGTGGTCGAACAGGACGCGGTGATCCAGTCGGGGCCGAACGGTGGGGTGATCGTCCAGACGGCCGCCGGGGTCGAGGCGCTCGCCTGTTCGGGCCTCCCGGAGCGGATGCTCTATCCGCGCGTGCCCAGGGATCTTTCGGCCAAGCCGACGCTGTCGGTGCTCGTCGAGAGCAAGGCGGCGCGGACGGTGAAGGTGCAGCTCCTCTATCTCGCCGAAGGGTTCGACTGGGCCGCCAATTATGTCGCAGATCGCGGCACCGACGGAAAGACGCTGGGGCTGACCGGCTGGATCACCGTCGCGAACGGCGGGGTGACGAGTTTCCCGGGCGCGCAGCTCAACGTGATCGCGGGCCGCCTCAACAAGATGTACAGCCCGCCGCTGCCGCGCAGCACCCCGGGGCCGCTGGTGCTCAAATGCTGGCCAATGGACATCACGAGCACGCATCCCCTGTGGGAGCTGCCGCCGATCATCGAGTATGAGCAGAGCTATGATGAGAGTGCCGCCGCCGAGGTGATCGTCACCGCGCAGCGCCGCGATCGGCGCGGGATGCCTCCGCCACCGATGATGGCCGCCCCGGCGCCGCCGCCGCCACCCCCGCCACCGGCCGAGGATCTGGGCGACCTCAAATTCTATCGCATCCCCTTTCGCGTCGATGTGTCGGCGAAGGGGCAGAAGCAGGTCGCGCTGCTCGCGAAGGATAAGGTCGCGGTCGAGCAGCTTTATGCGGCGACGCTCCATGATTTCATGGCGAACCGGCTTCAGCCCCTCTCGATGCAATTGCGTGTCCAGAACCGCGAGGCCGATGGGTTGGGCCTCGCGCTACCCGCCGGTGCGGTGACGGTTTTTGAAACGATCGGCGGACGACGCCTGCTCGTCGGTGAGGCAAAGATCGGCGACAAGGCAAAGGACGAACGTGTCGATTATGACCTCGGCCTAAGTCCGGCGGTTCAGTATCTGACCGTTGTGAAGAATGACTCCGATCCGGATTACAAGCTCTGGCAGGTCAAGATAACCAACGCCCGGCCCTTCGATGCGGAGATCGAGATGCTGATTCCCTTCGCGCTCGATCCCGCGCCCGAAGGGTGGGAACGGCGGGGCAGCAGCTGGGTGTGGCGCGTGCGCGTTCCCGCGAACGACAGCCTCGTTCAGACTTTCCGGCAAAAGATGAAGGGCGGCTGAGCCGCCCGTCAGATCGGCGGCAGCGCCCGCGGCCGATGATTCTCGTCGAGCGCGACGAAGGTGAACAGCCCCTCGGTCACGCGTTCTTCGGTCCGGCCGCCGTCGCGCGTCGCGATCACTTCGATTCGTATGCCCATCGACGTGCGGCCGCGGCGTTCGAGATGGGCGTAAACCGAGATGATGTCGCGCAGCAGGATCGGGGCGATAAATTCCATCGTCTCGATCGCGACTGTCGCGACCGCGCCCTGCGCTTCGCGCCCGGCGACGATGCCGCCGGCGATGTCCATCTGGCTCAACACCCAGCCGCCGAAGATATGGCCGTTGGCATTGATGTCGGCGGGGCGGGGGACGACGCGCAATATCGGGTCGCGCGGGCAGTCAGGCTTCTTATCGGTCATGGTTCATATCCGGGTCGTTTTCAAAAGGGTCTTCGATCGATTCGTCGTGGCCGCTGCCGCTCGACAGGAAGACGAGTCCCATCAGCGCGGCGCCGAGCATGACCGACAGGCCGACGCCGGCTGCGGTCGCGATGATCATATGAATGGTGAGCGCCTCGCCCATCGTAAATCGCAGCCAGCCGAGCGCGCCGACGACGGCGAGCAGCGACACCAGCGCCATGCCCTTCATCAGGCGGCGATAGCGCGCCCAGGCGACATTCGACGTGTCGCGATTGTCGAGGGGAGAGCGTTTGACCATGGTGCTTCCATGAACCAAGCCGCCGCCGCGGCCAAGCGCCATCGCGGGCGCCGGGGCGTTTCGTTCGCCAAGCGAATCATGTTAGGCTGACCCCGCAACAGATAGAGACGGGAGCGGCACCTATGACGATCGGAGCGATTCTTCAGGGACGGACCGGGGCAATCATCTCGGCGGGGCCGAGCGACACCGTGCGGACGGTGGTCGACCTGCTCGCGCAGAATCGAATCGGCGCGGTGCCGGTGGTCGAGGGCGATTCGATCGTCGGCATCTTTTCCGAACGCGACATCGTGCGGCTTCTGTCTTCCTATGGCCCCGAAACACTCGACCGCAGCCTCGACGAGGTGATGACCAAATCGCCGGTGACGTGCGATCCGAGCATGGCGGTGATCGGCGCGCTCTCGCAGATGACGCAAAAGCGCATTCGCCACCTGCCCGTGGTCGACGGCGGCCGACTCGTCGGATTCATATCGATCGGCGATCTGGTCAAATATCGTATCGACCGGATCGAGGCCGAGGCCGCGGCGATGCGCGACTATATAGCGTCGTAACATCCGCGCGCTGCCGGGCCCGGCGGGCGCGATCAGCGCAAGTCCCGCCGCCCTTTTTATTCTTCTATATATATAGGAGGCTCCGTCGGTGACCGGCGGAGACTCCAATCTGCCCGGGATGACCGCCCGCTGAGTCGAATCGCCGGGATTGGTGTCCGAACGCCGGCAACAACGCCCTCGTCGGCCAGATTCGCACCCGGATCGATCGAATCAAATCGCTCGGCACATGCGAATCCGTGACTGCAAGGGGCGACGGGGAGCGGAATCGCCCGTTCGATCATCGCCAAAGACGGATATTCGCAGTCCCAATCGATAGAATCCCGAGTGGATTCGACATTCGATGGTCGATCCACGTGAGAAACCCCGCGCTTGCCCGCGGGCTTCGGTCGGTGGATCGTCCCCGATCCAACGCGCCGGCATTTTCTCGATTTGCGGCAAAGCCCTTGAATTCCGGGGTTTTGTCCCCATCTCCACGGCCTGCTCAGGGCCTTTTCCGGCGCCTCGAACAACTTTTGAAACAAAATTGCAAAAAGGTTGTTGACGCGAATCGAGGAGGGGCCTAGAGGCGTGTTCACCGGACGGGGCGCGGCGCCAAACGCCACACACCAACCGGTCGCCAACAGATACGGACAGATGTCCCCCGATAGCAATAGCGGGGAACGACAACTGTCCGCCATTTCTTGTCGGTGAGCTCTTTGAAATTGTGATTGTCGATGAAGGGACATGTGGGCGGCGG